>ERZ773264.2065-NODE-2065-length-20874-cov-4.084106_pt1 | contig 20874 bp, 18 predicted proteins | sample MGYA00511910_ERZ773264 | MGnify/ENA primary metagenome ERZ773264 (study PRJEB29015, sample SAMEA2737739) | human gut metagenome | biome: human gut; feature: human-associated habitat; material: faeces | place: China | collected 2012 ... | reverse complement strand
GAAATAGTTTCCATATCCAAAGCTAGAATAGTCATTCAAGAAGCTCCAGTTATCTGCTCCTGGTGTGAATGTGTAGTCTTTCGTCGTGGTGGTTGTTGTTGTAGTCGTGGTTATGATTGGCGTAGTTGTGGTAGTTGTAGTAGTAGGTTTCGTTGTCGTGGTTGTCGTAGTCGTTGGTTTTGTCGTCGTTGTGGTGGTCGGTTTTGTCGTCGTCGTTGTAGTCGTAGTTGTGGTTGTTGTAGTCGTGGTAGTAGTCGTTGTGGTGGTAGCTGGTGCAACAATCTTGATATAACCTTGAGATGCTGGTTTTCTACTTTCATATGGAGTATGTGAAATACGAGGCTTGTATGCACCATCTAAAGAAATTGATGGACTATTAATGTAGTAAGTATCTCCTGATTGTGCATTTGCATTGATTTTGAAGGTTACATTGATAACAGTACCATCTCCAACTACATAACTCGGACCAGAACCAGATGGGTCTGTTACATATGCAGTCCACGCAAATGAACCATCTGGTGAAATTGACAGTCCAGAACTATTTATATGAATACCTTCTATAATAGCATTGCCCACCAAACTACCAGAAGCACAACTAGAATAAGTAATTTTACTTGTATTCCAAGATAATCCAAATTCCAATAAATCCCAACCATCGTTATTATTTTTCATAGTAATTGGAACAGTTACCTTATAATCATTTGCTTGTAACTCGTCCAGCGTAACTTCGACTTCTGCAATTTCCAAGCTACCAATGGTTGGAACATTATAGTGAATGGTAACACTGGATGAAATTGCAGAATCATTTCCCAGAGAAATTTGATTCCATTCTGACTCTGTTCCTTTGTAATAAATGTCGGTTAAGCTGTTACAAATATTAAAGGCACTGCCTCCAATACTTGTCACACTGTCTGGAATTGTTACACTTATTAAATTTGTACAGTCATAAAATGTCCACCATCCAATATTTGTAACACCTTTTGGGATAACAACACTTGTTAAATTATTAAAACCTTCAAATGAACTATCTCCAATGCTTGCGACTGATTTCCCATCAATTATAGACGGCAGTTCGATGTCTGTTGAAGTAGAACTTATAAATCTTGTAATCTCTATCGTTCCATCTCTTAATTCTTCATAATCTAACTGTAATCCGTCAGATCCGACATACGTTTTAGTCGTCGCTGCCTCTGCCGCCAGTTGCAGTTGTGGAAGAGAATCCCGAGCAAGACCAATCGTTCCCCCTGCGAATAGGCAGGCGGCAGCTGTGAGAACCGCCATTGACTTATGATACCATTTTTTCATGATGATCACCCTCCTTTCTCTTATTATACACACTATGTACTTTTTTGTCAACCATTTTTTAGAATTTCTTGTAAAACAGCAATTTTTTTGCATTTACTTTACTCAACATCAAAAGCTGATGGAGAAAACACCAAATAGAATCCCTATCCAAATTTAAATTGCTTTTCCATCTGGTCTATGCTATAATAAAAGCAGCATAAACCCACAAATTTGACGAAAACAAGAGGTATTTATCAATGAAAAAACATTTCTGGATTATCATTGCACTGTGTCTGAGCCTGTTCTTGAATCTATCTATCCCATCTGGGATACACGCTCAGGCAGAATCTTCTCACATCGAAAAGATTGACGGAACATTCATCCAGCCATGGTTGTATATGACCTATGACAATGAGCAATGGGACAATGAAATGCAGGCATTAAAAGACATTGGTATCGACTATCTGATTATGGGCGATGTCGCAAATCATAATTCTGATGGAACGTGGACGGTATACTATCCCTCCAAACTGGATTATTTGAGCGATTACATTGCATATGATGCATTAGAACCCTTGCTCTATTACTGCGAAAAATATGACATCAAACTCTATCTTGGCATGGGACTTGATTGTGCTTGGAATAGTGACATTGTTTCGGAAACAGGCAGAAAAGCCAATCAGACTTACATGAAACAATGCAATGAAATTACTACAGAACTCTACAATCAATATAAATCCCGCTATCCGGATACCTATTATGGATTCTACTTTGTAACAGAACTTTACAATACCCTTTATATGGATACCGATGCTGGCATTGATGCTTATGCAGACAGTTTAGATGAAATGTTTACAATGGTAATCGAGAATTGCAACGCCTTGGATGAATCCATGCCGCTGCTTTTCAGCCCTTATGTCAATATTTTTGGCTATGGTTACGCAAGCGTCAATATTGACCGATTTACAGAATACTGGTCAGATGTTTTAAGCCGCATTCCATTCCGAAACGGTGATATGATTTGTCCACAAGATAGCTGTGGCGGTGGTGGTATGGATGTTGCACATCTCGCCGAGTGGACAAAAGCCTATCGAAATGCAGTCGACCGTTCCAACAAAAATCGTGGGACAACGCTTCTTCTTGGAACAAATGCAGAAATGTTCGTGCAGCCAGATGCAGAAAGAATGACTGCTCCGCATGGCGTATCCTATTCCGGTATCAAAAATGTACGAGATTTTACAACCAGACTTGAAACGGCAAAGCCGTTTGTAGATGCTTTATTTTGCTTTGCATACCCACACCACTACTCCCCTTACAATGCCGACCCACAGTTTCACGAATGCTTAAAAACCTACCTGAAAACTGGTGAAATCGAATCCGAACCGCCGACATCACCAACCAACATTGAAGTTCAACTCATAGAAAGTGATGGAAAACAACTCCCGAAATTTACATTTACGGGCATGCAAGACAATACTTCTGTTGTTCATACCAACATTTATAAGAACGGGAAACTTTATGATTACATTGTCCCTGCTGCAAAAGTTGGCGGCAATGCAACACAAAATGTCTGGACAGATTACAACTTTACAGATGATAATGCCATCTATGAAATAGAATGTGTCGATGTCTGCGGAAATGTTTCTAATAAATGTTCCTTTTCACTAGATTGGAATGCACTCAAAGAAACGGGCAGCCTTTCCATTACACCATCTGATGCAATTGATTGGAATTGGACATCGTTGGATTTTCTCAGCTATTCCATTACAGATTCCGGCGTAAGAATCAATGGCTGTGATAAAAATGCAGTTCATATTGTCATTCCAGATGAAATAGAGGGAAAACCCGTCACAGTCATTGATTGGTATGCCTTTGAACGGTGCGAAAAACTGGAATCTGTTGTGATTCCGGAAACTGTCACACATATCAGCAGATTTGCATTTGCACATTGTATTTCATTGAAATCGGTCAATCTGCCGAAATCACTCTATTCCATTGAACAGTATGCCTTTTACGACTGCCACAATTTAAAAGGGATGAACTTGCCGGAAAGCCTCAATATCATCGAAGACAGAGCGTTTAGCGGATGCCAGTCTATTTCAGAAATCGTTATCCCAAAAAGCTGTCAAAGTATCGGCGATTATGCATTTTTGGACTGTAATTCCTTAAATACGCTCACCTTAAACGGAGAACATACAACGCTTGGCACAAAGTCCATTGGATATGAATATGATAATGGATATGCTGTAAAAGATGGTTTTCTTTTGATTTCAAAAAATGAAAATGCCATTCGCTATGCAGAAGAAAATCATATACAAATCTTATCTGAAATCATTTCTGGCGATGGCAATGCAGATGGTGTATGCAATCTAGAAGATGTAGTATTGCTGCAAAAATGGCTGTTAGATATGCTGGAAACAAAACTTGCCAATTGGAAAGCAGTGGATTGCAATCAGGACAATCAGCTGAACATAATAGACTTGTGTCTATTAAAAAATAAGCTATTGATGGAAAAATAAGAAGAACCCCATAAACTGGTTGACAATAAAAGTAAAAAATAATATAATAAAGGAAAGGAGGATGAAAATCATGAAAAAATGGTATCAAAAAACAATTGCAGCGTTCACAGCAGTGACTTGCCTGTTCGGTGGAGGAACAGTCGGTCTTTCACAAGGCATCCTGCCACAGTTGCAGCTAACAGCGAAAGCAGAAACTTATATAGGGGAATCCGATGGATTGCAGTTGGAGTATGCGGATCTGGATGATGGGACAGTAGAAATCACAGGATTTATAGACTCTACTTCAACAGATATTGAGCTACCTGCTGTGATTGATGGGAAATCTGTAACCAGTATTGGAAGCCGTGCATTTTGCAAATATGATTTTGAAAACAGCAGTCATTTGAAAAGCATCATTATTCCTGAAAGTGTCACGAGTATCAAGAAGCAAGCATTTTTTGCTTGTGACAATTTAACAGACATTACTCTTCCAGATAGTATTACAAGTATTGAAGAAAGTGTATTTTCTGATTGCAACAACTTGACAAGTATTGTCATTCCGAACAATGTAACCAGTATTGGTGGAAATGCGTTTTATAATTGCAGTAGCTTAACAAGCGTTGTAATTCCGGATAGTGTAACCAATATTGGAAGTTATGCATTTAGTGACTGTGAAAGTTTACAAAGTATAACAATCCCGGAGAATCTGAAAAGTATTGCATATTATACGTTCGAAAATTGTAGCAGCTTAACAAGTATGAAAATCCCAAAAAATGTAGAAGAGATTGATTTTTATGCATTTGAAGGTTGCAGCAATTTATCAGAATTTATCGTGGATTCTGACAATTCATCCTTTACATCTGAAGATGGTGTATTATTTGATAAAAATATGGAAACTTTGCTGCATTGTCCAGCAAAAAAATCAGGGACATATACTGTTCCAAATGGTATAAAGAGTATTGGAGAGTATGCATTTGATAGTTGTGAAAGCTTAACAAGTATCATTATTTCAAATAGTGTAACAACAATTGATGATTCTGCATTTTATGGTTGCAGCAATTTAACAAGTGTAATGATCCCAAAAAGTGTAACAAGCATTGAAGATTGTGTAGTTTCTAGTGATAGATTAAATGGCTTAACTGACATCTATTATGAGGGAACAGAAGACGAATGGAATCAGATTTCTATAGAAAGCAGCATTTCTCCTGATATTACCATTCATTACAACTCTGAACCAATTACAACCACAACAACTGTTACAACCAGTTCCCCTTCGACAACCACTACAACAACGACTACCAAACCTGTATATGATAACATCTATGGAGATATAAATTTAGACGGCGTAGTAGACCTAACAGATGCTATCATGTTGAATAAACAGGTGGCTGGTGTAATAATGTTTACTAGTGTCCAACAAAAAAATGCAGATTGTTACCGAGATGGTTCTATTGATGACAAGGATACAACTGCTTTGATGCAATTTGTGATTTCACTGATTAATACCCTCCCGGTTGAAGTTGAAGAATAATTCAAACAAGGAAAGTGCCATTGCTTGGTTCCCCTCAGCAGTGGCACTTTTTCATTATTCTGATTACAAAAAAGGCGAACCAATTCAATTTGTAATTGGTTCGCCTTTATATTTGCTTTTATAATTGCTCAAATTTAAGAGAGATCGCTCCAATCTGGTTTCAAACCAGCAGAACTCTTTGCGTAATAAGTCAAAACTGCAACTGCATCATCCACAGAAATCAATTTATCTCCGTCAATATCTCCATTGAAAATGGATTGATATGTAGCATCTTTATTCGGCTGCAAACCAGCGGAACTCTTTGCATAATAAGTCAAAAGCATCACCGCATCATTCACAGAAACCATGCCATCTTCATCGACATCGCCCTTTAATCCAGAAACCTGCTGGAACTGATATGCCTGATAAACAGTATTTACCTGATTTTGTTCCGTCTTATTTTCTTCCAGCAATGCCGGAGATTCCAACGCTTTTTCTGTTTTCCAGAGCGTATAATGATAAGTGGTTGATTGCAAATCTAAATTAAAATCTGGATTTTCAATGGTAATCGTTTCGGTATGTTCCATGATTTTTTCGCTGTTCTTGGTATACGGAACACCAATGGTGATTTCATACTCACCAGCCTCCAACGGCATTACATAGGTAGTTTCTCCGTCTTGCAAGTCCAAATCATAAAATACATAAAACTCTTTTTCTTGTGACAGCTGTTTCACTGTCACATAAGTACGCATATCCTGATTCAAACTAATGACAAGCTTTCCAGCATCATCATAAGGCTGATATTCCAGACACGATTCTTCTACAACCGTATCAAATGTTTCCACGATATACGATGAACTTGCCGCTGCTGCTGTTTGTACCAAACAACTTGCTGCGGTAACAGCGGCAACCCATCCAGCAAGTCCTTTCCATTTCTGCATCATTGATTCGCTCCTAACTGGAACTGTCCTGCAGTCCCTAAATTCCTATAATGCTGATTGAATAAAACGGTAATCTGAACAGTCTGAACAGAAGCATCAAAAGTTTCTGTTGGAATATAGAGAGAATATCCGTTATCCAACGGTGCATCTTGCTCCATCTGTGCATATTCATAGCATGGAAATGCTTCATATGTCTGCTTTGCTCCATTCTCTGAAGAAATCGTCACAAGAATACGGTCTTGATTCGCATAATCTGCATCGTAGCTGCCGTACAAATGCAGATAATTCCCATTCTTTTCAATTTGCAGGGTTGCATCTGTATCCGTTTTCACACGCTCCGGTTCTTCTGGAATCGTGACAATTGGTGCTGGCATTTGCGGTGCATATCCCAAAAGATTCGGGAGATTCCGTTCTACCAGTTCCAAAATCACAACATCAGATGGTGTTTGCTCTAAAGTGTCCATCGGATAATGGTCTGCACGAAGAAATGTTGTGCTGGAAAAGTCCTCTGCCAAGAATGGAATCAAGGCTCTTCCGAACGAATCCCGAAACATTAACAGAGATTGTTCCCGTGCTGTTGGATTCTGCGTGCGAATGCTCAAGTCATCCGTTGATCGAAACCGCCCCAAATAGGAATAAGATGGCTCATAATCATATATCACATTTTCATCTTTTTTCTCTGATGTTGGATAAAGCATTTGAGAAAGGTCACCATCCCAATTTTGCTCAATGGTATAGGAAACATCGGTATAATCCATATGTTCCAACCCTGCTGTATCCATCAATGCATCAAATGCAATGCGTGCCCCATAATTGTTCCAGTGTGTATCCCACTTGTGATATAGTGATACATCGGTTGTTTTCTGCTCTGATAAAATCGTACGCAGCGGACAATAACAAACATCCGTATTAGAAAGTGCTTGCTCAATTAAGGTCAACGTGTCCGACTGTTCAGAACAAATATAGCGAGCAGGCATGTATTCCGGATAAATCGAATTTTTGTTGGGAGCAGAGGTAAAAATAAACTTCGCACCGTTTTCTTCTGCATAGTCCTGCATCATTTCCAGCACATGTCCAATATGTTTCGCTCCAACTTCTGTGATTTTCGCTTCGTTCACATAGTCTTGTACCGTTGGTGTATAATACAGCCAATCGTCTTTTCCAATGATGACATCCGCTTGTGCAGACGTTTTCAATGTTGCTCCAAGAACAGTATCATAAACATCCGCCATATCCTGCCGAAAGGCAAAATGGTCAGAAAAATAGCTCTCAAATTCCGTTCCCCAGTCTTGATTCCATGTGCCATCTTCTTTTTTAAAAGATGGCATTTTTTTCAGCGTGCGATTTTCAGAAGTTTGCTCGGTATCGACAAACGGCATTGCAACTGTTGGAACAACACATACCCCAAACGCAAGCACAACATAGGCAATACAAGCAATGGTTTTTTTCTTCACGATATGCACATCCTTTAAAATCGAAAATAAATAAATGGATTATAGGCGGACACAGAAAGATTGAGAATACAGAGAATCAGCAGCAAAAATGTTACAACATAAGAACCGCTCTGACAAACCAATTCCAAACGATATCCCTTTACTTTTCGCTGCACAAATGGCAATATTGGCGTACAAGCAACAATCGCTGCCAAAAATGCAACCAGAAATAATGGTGTGAAAAGCTGTGTCAATGCATTCCAAGAAAGTGCATCCATAGAAATTCCTGTGAACATCGCTGCATACATTGTTCCAGCTTGTCCCAATGTATCTGCCCGGAAGATGACAAAGGCACAGACTACGACCACCATCGCATAGAGATGCCGCAAGGGTTTCCATTTTATTTTTTTCGTTGGAATCCACTGATATTCCTCTAACATCAAAAATGCTCCATTGATTGCTCCCCAGATGAGAAACGTCCAGTTCGCACCATGCCAGAAACCCGTACAGAGAAATACAATCCATTTATTCAAAACGGTTCGCTTTTTTCCCTTCCGATTTCCGCCAAGTGGAAAATACAAGTACTCCTTGAACCAAGTAGATACAGAAATATGCCATCTTCTCCAGAATTCCGTGATATTTTCGGAAATATAAGGGTAATTAAAGTTTTCCTTAAAGGTAAACCCAAACATACTACCCAAACCAATCGCCATATCACTGTAACCGCTAAAGTCAAAATAAATTTGCAATGTATAGCAAATTGCTCCCAGCCATGCGGATGGCATCGACAGCAAATCGGCATCTAATCCAAAAACGGTATCTGCTGCCTGCCCCATTACATTGGCAATCAGCAACTTTTTCGATAACCCGCAAATAAATCGCCGCATACCTTGTGCCGTACCAGATGCAGTCACCGTTCGGTTGGTAATCATTTCTGCAATATCATGATATTTTACAATTGGCCCTGCAATTAATTGCGGGAAGAAAGAAACATAGAGCAGCAAATAAAATGGATTTTTCTGTACTTCAATTTCTTTCCTGCTGACATCAATGACATAGGAAATGGATTGAAAGATAAAGAACGAAATTCCAATCGGCAATTCAATTTGCGGAACGGGAATTTCAAAGGGAAAGACGGCATTCAACGCTTGCAGGAAAAAAACAGCATATTTATAGACACACAGCACACCGAGATTTCCGGCTATGCCAAGAACCAAACATGCTGTTTTCCACTTTTTCCCCTTTGCAATTCCAAGCCCACACAAATAGCTTAAAAGGACAGAACCAATCATCAAAAAAACTGCGAACGGTTCGCCAAAAGCATAGAACAGCAAACTTACTAGAATTAAAAATCCATTCTTTGCCGGAATACTGGGAATGATGCGGTATAAAACGTAGACAATCGGTAAAAACAAAAATAAAAAGGTTGCACTACTAAATACCATTTCAATACTCCATTAGTCCAAGCAGTACATAATCAGAGAAACTACATCTCCATCATACAAGAATGCAAAATATCCACCCTCTGAAGAGCCATACTGGTCATTATCCGAAACGCCATAAGCCGCTTCTACTTCTTCACGAGTGCTTCCTACATGAATGCCTGCATTAGTGGAATATGCATCGGTAACCAAGTCGATTTCCTGTACATAATCCCCTGTCTTTGCACGATCTGCAAAGGTATAGACAATATAATCCCCGTAATCATAGGTACGGTCATAGCCATCTCCCATGCAGCTAATTCCTTCAGACATGCTCAGGCAAGGATACTGTCTTACATACTGTGTGCAGTCCTCGCCCAATGCCATAATTGCTTCGCCGGAAATTTCTGGTTCTTCTGCAGTATCATCATCCTGTACAGTATCTTCTGAATCGGTTTCCTCGTCTGCTGCATCTGCATCTTCTTCATCAGAATCAGATGCAGCACCAGCCGTTTTCTTTACAGTTGTACTCTTCTTATTTGAGGACTTTTTCGTACCAGTTGTTTTCGCTGTTGTTTTGGTCGATGCATCCTCATCCGTTGTTTCTTCCGCTTCCGTGGTCGTTTCCTCGTCTGCTTCTGTTGTTGTGGTTGTTTCAGCAGTAGTCTGGTCTGCATCTACCATCAAAACTTCAGAATCACCAGACTTTTCCTCTGCGGTATCATTTCCGCAACCAGTCACAGATGCTGCACATAACAATGCCATCAAACAAATTAACGCTCTCTTCTTCATTTTTCAATTCCTCCAAATTTATTCCTGTGTACTTCCCAGATACTCACCTGTATACGGGTTGTAACTTACAGTGACATAACCCAAGATCCGATATGCTCCCGCATTGATAATGGCATTCCAGCCGATATTTCCTCGGTTGGTATAGGTCGGATCGTAATTCAACCATGCTCCATCTACATAAACCTGATTCCAATAATGGTCACCAGAAGAATGGGTCGCATGAATCATTCTGGTTGTATATCCTGCATTTTGCAACATATAGTCCATACAAGCTGCCAAATAATAGCATACACCACAACGATTGTTCAAGATGTATTCTGCATACTTGTCCCAACCAATTGATGAAATCTGGTTGTATGTTTTTGTTGCTTCATTATACTTGTACCAGAAGTGATTTACCATATAGCTGTAAATCTTATCTGGTGTTGTGTAAGAATTTGTAATCGCATTCATTCTATTTTTCAGCGAAGTAATGGCTTTTCCGTCTGCACCGATGACAAAGCCATCCAATGTAGTAGAAACTGTCATAACGCCTGTATCGCTAAAATGATACTTGTAATTTTCGACAACCTGCCAGCCAGTTTGCATTGCTCCGGTTTCGCCGAAATAATACTTCTGTCCGTCCAGTTCCTGCCAGCCTGTCTGCATGATGCCTGCTTCATCGAAATAATACTTGGTATCGTCGATGGACTGCATGCCAGTTTGCATTGCTCCGGTTTCATTGAAATAATACTTCTGTCCGTCCAGTTCCTGCCAGCCCGTCTGCATGATGCCTGTTTCATCAAAGTAATACTGCGTTTGGTCGATCGGCTGCAAGCCCGTTGCAATCGTTCCATCCTCTGCATAATAACTCTGCGTCTTGTCAGCATGCGTAACCCAACCGGTATTCTGGTAACCATACTCTTCTTCAAAATCATAAATGGTATCATCAATGGATTGTTCCCCTGATATTTTACCTGTTTCCAAAGAAGTATAGTATCTGCTTCCCCGATAGGAAATCCAACCTTCCGTGAATGCTCCAGTGTACTCGTCATAATAATAACGCTTCTGGTCAACTGTCTGCCATCCCAACTGTTCCCGTCCGTTCAAACCAAACAAATACGGGATGCCATCAATCACGGTTTCACCGGTTGCCAGCGTACCGTCTGCGGTTGCATAATAGAATGCTTCATTGACAGTAATCCATGTTTCTTTCTGCAAACAGCCTTTTTCATTAAAATAATATTGCAGTCCGTCAATGTTGACGATTCCAGAGGCAAAAGAACCATCTGTATACTGGTAATAGTCCCCATCCTCTTTCTGAACCCATCCTTCTGTGGTTGGATTGGTTGCTTCTACCACGGTTACTGCTTCTGTATCTACCAGATCTTCTTCTGCATGTGCCTGCACACAGAAAAAAGAAGAACACGCAACAGATGCAGTTGCTCCAATCAGAATATTTTTACAAACTTTCCAATTCATGATTTCCTCAACTCCCGATTTTACAAATTACGACGATTGGTCTCACAGAGATTTCATCTACTTTTCTCCTATTATACACGTTTTGGATTTTTTTGTCAACTACTTTTTTTCTTCTAGAAAATGAAGGTCGAATCTATCAAAATACAGTCCTATCCATCTCCTGCAAAAAGAAAAGCAATAGGCAGTCGCTATTGCTTTTCTACATATCATTATGTTTTCTGTTTCATCACGGGTAGATGTTCTGGCATACTGCCAATAATGATTTTTTTCAGCTTGTCATCCCAACAAAAATAGATTCGTATCAACTGTTCAGATTTAATCCCATATTTAATGTGATAGTCTAGCTGATATTTTTTTGTTCCAATCATACAGGAATACGATTCTGCAAAAAATTTCAGACATTCTGCCCCACAAGGTTCTACAAACCAGTGGTTCATTTCTGCATATCGTTCCAATACTTCTGCATCAATTTCCTTTCGCTTATATCGGGCGTAACCGGAAAGATACAGCAATCCATCACAGAGCAATGCCACATCCAGTTCTCCAGAATATTTCTTCATGAGATTTCTCGCCTTGGAAGAAACCAGCAAATATTCGGAAAACTGCTCCTCCAGCCAGTCACAAACACCTGCCATTTCTGTTGGAAATTTCGCCGCTACCACCGATTTTGATTGATAAAAAGCAATCACTTCAGACGCTTTTCCATAAGATGTTTGAATCTGCTGATAGCGTTCTGTCACATCTTGCAACTTTTTGGAAAGCTCCTCTGTTTTTTCTTCCAGTTGTCGGATTTTCTTCTGATTTAAGCGATTCGTTTCTTCGGAAATACTGGCATCCATAGTTCGGTTTTGTTCCTCATGAAGCTGCCGTTTCAGTTCTGCATTTTCCATTGAAAGCAGTTCAATTTTCTCTTGATTGCTCAAGTTGCTCTCGTTCTTGTCCTGTAATTCTGCCAATCTCGCTTCGGAGATAAATTTGATGCTGCCAAAAGAATAGGTGCTGCGTTTTGGCAACACATGAATTTCTTTTCGCAACGTCTGATGAAAGGTTTCGATCTCTTTTTGATAGGAACGGTATGAATACTGTGCAATGATATTGCGATGATGCAAAATCAAAATCATTCCAAAATCAAATTCCGGACAAATCTCTTTTCGGATTTTTTCAAAGTATTTTTGCTTCACAGAAACAACAACACCAAATCCAATTTCTTTTGCAGCCAGTGTTTCCATTGCAATGGCAGGCAGCTGCTGTTGCTCAACTGCTTTTGCAACCACTTCCGGCTTTTTCTTTTGTTTGATTTTCTGAACATGGCATTGAACACCTGGTTTTAGCGGTTCAATGCCCGCTGCTTTTGATAAATCCACTTGAAGATTCACAGCAGATGGCTGCTGAAATCCTAAATTAAAACTAAACTGCGGCAATCCGCCAACCATGGTCTGTAAGTCGGCAAGGTCTTTTTTCTCCGGCAGAGTTGGTTTTTCTTCTGTCTGATTGCCAGATTCTGCAACAAGAATAATCGGCAGATCAAACTTTGGGTCTTTTATAATATCCAACAGATAAGAAACATTATCATTGGATGAAAGCATTATCACAGAACCATCTAGCGGATATTTATACTTCAATTTCACATTGGGATTCGATGCAAGGGCTTTGACCAGTGCCGGACGGAACACTTCGCAGTTTTCTGTTGTGTCAGACGGTTCGGAACAGATTGTCCGAACCCCGACTTCCACACAGTCTTTATGGAGATAATAAGCAATTTCTGTGCTGAAGGTTCTGCCCTGTACTGGCTTTCGTTCAGTTGGTGTTCCTAAGTTTGCACCGGCATCAATTTCAATAATCCGAAACGACCAGATTCCTTTTTTCTGGATATATACAACTTCTATTTGAAAGCCCAGATCAATGCTGAAAGAATGCAGCCTGCTCCGGTCAAATGTTTGATAATTCTCCGGCAACGGAACATTTAATTCTTCCGGCAATCGTTCACAATTTTTCATGCGGGCATGCAGCCATTTCAGCGTTTCAAGAACGCAAATCAGAAACGTATCTTCTGGACTGCATTTTGCATTGGAAAAGGCATGAAATTGATAGGTTGGATAACTTTTTAGCTGCCGGATGGTGGTAGTTTGATAGGATTTTTCTTGTTCGTTCATGGCAATTTTCTCCTATTTCATTTAAATTCTAATCTTTTCACTATAGTTGGAAAAACGATTTGAAATTATCACGCTTAAAGTTCTTTTTTATTATATACTAAGTGCTGAAATTTGTCAATCTATAATAAAAAGAGCCAACTTTGTCGGAAAACAAAGTCAGCTCTTTTCTATAACAGATTAATTGGCATTCTGACAAGAATTTACTTTTACAGAATCTTATTTTCAAATTTGCTGCACTGCATTCCCGCACCCATTTTTAGATTTGTTTTCAGACAGACACATTTGGCAGTCTGTTCAAACTTCCAGATTCCATTTTTCGGATTCTGCGGCTGAATATACTGGTTTGTGGGGTCATACCAATACTTACAAAACGCACAGCGTTTGTTTTTGTTTCCGTTTAAATAATACGCACACATCATCGTAATCACATCCAATCTGTTTTTAAATGAATATTTTTTATGATTCTGAAATCCGCTCTCATGGACAATCACATTCAATTCCATAACCGATTTCATCCATTTCCGAAAGAAAAAATGCTGCCAGCATTTCTTGCAGATTCGCACAAAGGGCAATGCTTTTCTATAAAAATAACTTTTTATCGCATCAATCTTTCAGTTTCCCACCATAGAAATCATCCGCAGTAGCATAAAAATCATTTTCAAATGTAATTTCTTCATCATCAGCAAATGTAACCGTGATAGTTTTCGGATATACAACCGCAGTGGAACTCGGCATTGATAAAACCCAATCATAATATGCCGTATCAATTTCTCCTGGACGCAAAGGCCCTGTATATTTCAGGGTTTCATAGTCATCGCCTGCAATAGATGTTTCTAATGCTCCACCCATTCTATCATAAAAATAGGTCTGAAATTTCACATAGGCAATATCCTTATCAGAAATATTTTTGATTTCATATTCAATTAAGCCTGTGGTAGCATTAAAAGAGATGCTTTCTATGTGAATGGCTGGGTCTACATGTTTGTTCTTGGCATGGTTGCCGCAAGAACACCTCACCAGCAAAAAAATCAAAACAACAACGATTATCACAAAAATCAAATAGGAATGTTTTTTCGTTTTGGTGTTTTGAACGACGGTTGTTGTATGACTGACATTCTGCGAGTTACTGGAAGGTGCTCCACTTTCAGATGGTACTTGCATCTGGTCAGGCTCTTGGCTTTTAGGAGCTTCTACATTCTGTGGTGTTCCACACTGATCACAAAATTTTGTTCCATCTTTCAATTCTCGTCCGCATTTTTTGCAAAACATCGTTTATTTCCTCCCCATATGTTATTTTTTATTTTGATTAATTTGATTTGCCTCTTTTCCCGTGTCAATTGCTATTTTAGTTCCTGCGAATATAATATAAAAACCAACTTCTGCTGCAGTGTTTAACCAACAATAATATGCTATAATACTTGCTACTATCAAAAATATAATATATATGATTTGTTTAAATGTTTTTTTCTTTTCTCCTGAAGCCAAAAAGCAAACCAATTTCACTGCTTCAAATGGGACTGCTATGATAGCAATCATAATGAAAAAATCAAATGCATGTGCAATCACCTGTGGATTTTTTAAAATCCAATGCAAATCGAAGTCATCATGGAATATATAGATTAAAATTGCAATGATAATAAGAAAAACGATGTCTTCCATTATGTCTGCAACCGTTTCTACTTTTTCAGAGATTGTTTTTTGTGCCCATGTTTTTTTCTGCTCCACCACTTCAGCTTCACAATCTGTGTCTGAATCTACAGCTGGATTCTCTTCTTTTTCAATGATTGCAGTATCTTTTGATGACGCTGATTGTGCTTCATACATGGTTGGTGTTCCGCACTGATCACAAAATTTCATGTCATTATTTAACTCTCGACCACAATTTTTGCAAAACATCCCAATTCCCCCTGTATTTTAATCCCAATACCATTCAAAATCTTTGCCATGAAAAACGTAATCAAAAAAGCCCTTTACATCTTTTGGACTCGTCAATTCTGCTGTATTTCCATATTCATCTTCCAAATCAATGGAGTAAACTTCTCCACTCTCTTCATTCTGTAAAAATAAAATAAATGCTTCTACCTGATCTCCATTCTCATCATCTATATATCCATCATAAGCTACATACTTTTGATCTTCAATATTTCCTTCCGTCCATGTACCATTATAGAATGTAGAATCAAAAGCATCTCCAAAATTCGTATCTTCATCGTAATAAGACATTGTGCTATCCTTTACGGTATCAATCGAGAAATCATCGGATGACAACATCCCAATCACAAAAAGAATCAGCAAAATAACCACAACACCGCCAACAATTCCAAGAATGATGAATGGTACTTTGCTTTTCTTTTTCGGAGCAACAGCTGCTGCACCATTCCCATTCGGCATAAAGTTTTGCGGATTGAACGGATTCTGCACAGGCGGTTCTTGTGGTGCAGTAGCATGAACCTCCTGCGTTACATTTGGTTCTGGTGACACTGGTGGTTCTTGTGGCACTGGCTGTGCGTCAGTAGGATGAAAGTTTGGAGTTGGTTCTCCACATTTCCCACAGAATTTCACGCCGTCTTTGATTTCACTTCCACATTTTTTGCAAAACATATTTTTATTCTCCTTCTTATTTTTCAAATTTTATGAGCGGATCATCTGCTGTAAATCCGCACAAAAGGCATCTCGTTCCGGGATTTTTTTCTTGCGGATTTTCTTGAGTCGAATTTTTACCGGTTTTTGCTCTCTTCGGTTGAGAACTAAAACAGATTCAAACATATTTTTTATTCCACCAACCAAACCAAGAACAAGGAAAAGAAATCCAAATATCAGTGAACGGCCATCGCCTCCAAATAACATCAAAACACCCAACGCTGCAAACACAATTCCCATCAAAAACTGTCCGATATTCAGTTTGTTGACAAATTGAAATCCCGTAATATCCCGATAGAACAACGCTCCTTCTTTGCTTAAAGCAGTTTCCGTTCGATTTTCTACTATCGAAAGTTCTGTTTCCTGAAAGGTAAATACCGCTTCACTTCCCAAGAAATAATCCAATACATATCTTGAAAATCCGTTGTTCTTAAAGACATATTTTTTTCCGATGATTTTTTCTTTTGACGCATCTTGCACGGGTGCTCCGCAATTGCAACAGAACGTCATTCCATCTTCCAATTCACTTCCGCAAGCTTTGCAGAACACCTTTTTTGTTTCTGCTAATGCTGCTGCATCAACAGCTGTTCCGCACTTCACGCAAAATTTTGCATTTTCATCTAACGTACAACCACAACTTTTACAAAACATCAAAAACATCCTCTCTTTCCTGTTATTGGTCTAGTGAAAATAGAATCAGTACAATAAATCCTATGATATCTAAAACACCAAGCCCTATTCCTAAATATGCTTTTTCCACCTCTGGTTCGTTGTTCCGAATTGCCAATGCTCCAAACCAAATAGCTGGAATCCCAGCTAACAACTGAAATCCACAACAACACCAAAACGCCAATCCAAACACAGCTGCTTTTAATGATGTGCTCGCATAACGAGTTTCTCCATTTGGCACATCAGTTGCCTGTGTTGTGTCTGAATTTGACGAAAAAACGGTTTCTTGCGTTGGTTTGATTTGCTCTACAACCGCACCGCATTCTGGACAAAATTTTGCATCATCTGAAATCTTACTGCCACACACTTTACAAAACATTCTATTTCCCCATTTCATAAGAATACAACCACATTATAACACTGTTAGTTGATATTTGTCAACCTTTTTAGACGCAATTCTTACTATGGTTGCAGAAAAACGTTCCAGATTTCAATTTTTATTGCATTCTCGAAGTTCTTCATCGGAAAGTTCTGGATTCCATCCAAATATTGTGTAAAGCTGCAAGAGAAGATAGGCATTGTCTTTCTGGATATGCTGTAATTGGTCTGCCTTTTCGGTTTCTCCAATTTTCCGAAGCCAGATTTCCAATTCCCCGCTATAGTAATTGTAAACCAGCTCTTCCAGACTCAAACAACGCTTTAAATCCTCGATTGTGTCCACACATTCACCATTCATAAACATCATTCTCACCTCCTGAAAATAGAATATCATAGATGCTCTGATAAGTAAACGTCAAACAGTTCCGAAAATTTTTTGATTTTTCGGAACTGTTTTCTCTTGACAAGTTATTACATAAAAAACAGGCAGTGTTTCCTTATTTGGAACGCACTGCCTGCCTTTTCTCTGATTCTTTTTTCTTAATTCTTTCTTAATTCATTTACGCCAATGGTTTTCCGCTGAATACAGGAAAGATATTATATGCACCATAATCCCGCAGTTCTTCCATCTGCAATAGCGTCTGGAAATCGGTATTTGTAATCACAAAATCTACATCTGCATTATTTTTCATATGCTCTGGATTTGCCGTCTTTGGCAAGGCAATCGTTCCCAGCTGCAAAACGTATCGAATGCACAGCTGTGCAGCAGAAACGCCGTATTTCGCTGCTGCTTCATAGGTTTTCAACTCTGCTGCCACCTTGCTGGCAACAAACAGGGATTCTCTCGGTACTTCACAAGTGCGAACGCCTTCGCCCACGCCATGTTCATTTCCGTATGCCTGTGCAGTATCAGCCCATTGCAACCGCAGAACGAACCGCTTCCGCTGCCTTTTCATCCTCAATGAACCATGTTCCAAGCCCTAGCTTTGGGATGGTCATTTCATTTGCAAATGTATTATGTTCCTGTAAAATCATTTTTCGTTCCTCCTTTTACTTTGCAGCATACCGCAGTCAAACTGCACCGCTTGAAAACTGCTGTACATCGGTCAACTTTAACGGTGTCACAGGGCGTTCCATTGGCAAGCCATCAAATACTGCTGCCATACCGCCCCTTCCGTCAATGCCTGCTCCAATTAAAATGCTGACTTCGTCCAAAATGATATACGGCTTTTTCATAAAGATGCTGGATGCAGAAAAATTTCCAAATACAGAAGAATATATTTCTAAATAAACTCTACTTCAAATGAGAAAAAACCGCTGAACAGATTAGTTTCTGTTCAGCGGTTTTTCTTTTGTTTTGTTTTTGCGGTCAGGCAGTTACTTCTTCATCCTGTACCACTAATTTTCCATCTTTTGCAGTAATCGTCAATGCACGCAGCGTGTTAGCATTGTGAATAATGCATTCTGCAATCTGGTCTTCGACTTCCTGCCGAATCACACGACGAATTTCTCTTGCTCCGTAAGTTTTGCCGTATGCTTTTTCTGCAATCAGCTTGCAAGCCTCTTCTGTTACATTCAAGGTAATCTGCTTCTCCAGCAGCGGTTCTTTCATTTCATTCAGCATCAAGCCAGCAATCTTTGCATAATCATCCTTCGTCAGCTTGTTGAATACAATAATTTCATCAATTCGTCCAATGAATTCCGGTCGCAGGAATTCCCGCAGGGCTTTCATTGCCCGTTCCTTGGTAACTTCCTCTTCTGTCCGGTTGAATCCAACTCCAATGCTCTTATCTGTAGAACCAGCGTTGGAAGTCATGCAGATAATTGTATTTGCAAAGCTGACAGTTCTGCCCTGTGCATCGTCAATCTTTCCTTCATCCAAAATCTGCATCAGAATATTCATGACATCCGGATGTGCTTTTTCGATTTCATCGAACAAAATGACAGAATACGGTTTTCTCCGTACCTTTTCGGTCAACTGTCCAGCCTCATCATAACCGACATATCCCGGAGGCGAACCAATCATTCTTGCAACCGCATGCTTTTCCATAAATTCTGTCATATCCAACCGAATCAATGGGTCGTTGTCATCGAACAGTTCCTCTGACAGAACTTTTACCAGTTCAGTTTTTCCGACACCAGTTGGCCCTACAAAGATGAACGATGCCGGACGGCGTTTATTCGTTAGCTGTACTCGTGTCCGCTTGATTGCCTTTGCCAGAGCAGAAACCGCTTCATCCTGTCCAATAACACGGGCTTTCAAGTGGTCTTCCAGTGCAATCAGCTTGGTATATTCCGTTTCCTGAATCTTGCTGGCTGGGATTCCCGTCCAGAGAGCAATGACTTTTGCAAGGTCTGCCTCTGTTACCTGTACTTGGTCAACCTTCTTTTGCAGTTCTGCAAGACGGTCTTTTGCACGAATCATATCGCCCTTGAGCTTTGCAAGTGCTTCATAATCCACTTCTTCCGTCTGTTCTTCCATCTGCTTTTCCTTAGCTTCCAGCTGTTCCAGATTTGCCTTTTCGGTGTCGTATTCCGAAATTTCTGGCGACCGCAGGCAAGTGCAAGCACAGCTTTCATCCATCAGGTCAATCGCCTTATCTGGCAAGAATCGGTCTGTGATATACCGTTCTGCCAGTCTTGCACACAGCCGTACCATTGCATCTGAAATATGCACACGGTGGTGCTGTTCATAATACTTTTTAATGCCGTTCAAAACCTCAATGGTATCTTCTACTGTCGGTTCTTTAACCGTAACTGGCTGGAAACGCCGTTCCAGTGCAGCATCTTTTTCAATATACTTCCGATATTCTTCAAATGTGGTTGCACCAATTACCTGCACTTCGCCACGGGACAACGCTGGCTTCAGGATATTTGCAGCATTCATAGAACCCTCGGAGTTACCTGCTCCAACCAAGTTGTGCAATTCATCAATAAAAAGAATGATGTTGCCTTCCTGCTTAACTTCATTCACTAAGCCCTTAATCCGGCTTTCAAACTGTCCACGGAACTGTGTTCCAGCCACCAGAGAAGTCAAATCCAACAGATAAACTTGCTTGCCTTTCAGATAAAACGGAACTTGTCCGGCAGCAATCCGCTGGGCAATGCCCTCTGCAATGGCAGTTTTCCCGACACCCGGTTCACCAATCAAGCAAGGATTGTTTTTGGTACGGCGGCACAGAATTTGCACAACCCGTTCAATTTCTTTATCCCGTCCAATGATGGCATCCATCTTGCCTTCCTCTGCCTTCTGGCTGAGGTTCGTGCAGTAGTTGTTCAGGAATTTCAAGTCTTTCTTTTTCTTCCGCTTTTCCTTTTTGCTTGGCTTCGGCGGTTCTGCGGTAAGATCTTCGCTCGGGAGCGTTTCCTCTCCCTCGTTCTGATTGTCGCCCGAAAACAGTGGCATATTTGGCATATTCTTCATCATGTTCTGAAGAAATGGTGGCAGCGTTCCAGAACCACCCATTTCAAAACTGTCACCATCCATCATATCCATCATCTGGTCAGACAGCTGTTCCAGTTCTTCATCTGTAATGCCCATATGCTTCATATATTCAGAGATTTGCGGAATATTTAATTCCTTTGCACAGACCATGCAAAGTCCTTCATTCTTCTTTTGATTGCCCTGCTGCGAGGTAATAAATACCACTGCCGGACGCTTTTTGCATCTGCAAAAAGCGTCCGGCAGAGATCG
>ERZ773264.2060-NODE-2060-length-20943-cov-12.174981_pt1 | contig 20943 bp, 18 predicted proteins | sample MGYA00511910_ERZ773264 | MGnify/ENA primary metagenome ERZ773264 (study PRJEB29015, sample SAMEA2737739) | human gut metagenome | biome: human gut; feature: human-associated habitat; material: faeces | place: China | collected 2012 ... | reverse complement strand
GGGACGCTGTCCCTGCACCCTGCAAGGGGCAGACGAAAAGGGACGAAGTCCCCCCTTGACCCTTTTTTGGCGTTCCGGCTTGAGCGCGTTTCCCAGCTTGAACTTTCAAGTTGCTTTTTTATCCTACATACTCCAGCAAGTCCGACAATTTCCCCAGATGATACGTCGCGCGCGCATCCTCCTTAGCGTCCCCCATGGCGGCGCAGGCAAACCCGCCCGCTTTGGCAGCTTCCACCCCTGCATGGGCATCCTCCACCACCACGCACTGCTCCGGCTTCAAGCCCAGCATCTCCGCCGCCTTCAAAAACACCTCCGGGTTCGGCTTCGAGTGCGTGATGCAGTTTCCATCCGCCACCGCGTCGAAAAACCCATCCAGCCCCATCCGCTCCAGAATGAACGGCGTGTTCTTGCTCGACGAGCCAATCGCCAGCTTCAAGCCGCGTGCGCGCAGGGTGTCCAGCGTGCGCTTCACGTCGCCGGACAAATCAGCGGGCGACATTTGGTTCAGCAACTGCCGATAGCGCGTGTTTTTCTCCTCCGCCATCGCGTTTTTCTCATCCTGCGAGTACGCCTTGTCGCTTTTTTCGAGGATGATGTTCAGGCTGTCCATGCGGCTGACCCCGCGCAAAAGGCCGTTGCGTTCGCGGTCAAAGGGGATGCCGAGCCGATCCGCGAGCGCCTTCCACGCGCGGTAGTGGTACTCGTCGGTCGAGCAGAGAACGCCATCCAAATCGAAGATAATGCCTTGATATTGCATCGTGATTTTCTCCTATCAATAAACGCAAATTTCCGCTGCCTGCGCGCCGTCGGTGCGGGAGGCGGAATTCATTGTGAACACAACCTTGACAAAACTGGCTTCCACACTATCGAAATCAATGCGGATGCGATTGCCCGTCGCAGGGTCGAATTGGTACTGCGTGGCGGGTGCAACTTCGGTAAAGTTTTCGCCGTCCTGGCTGACGAAAACGGCGATTTCCTGAATGCGCGCCTCCCAGATGGCGGATGGATTCAGGCAGACCGCGACGGTCGAGATGGTATGCGTCTCGCCCAGCACGATGAGCATTTCCGCCGGGAATCCTTTGCTTTCCCAGTAGGTATCGGTTTTGCCGTCGTTGACGTTTCGGCTGACGTACACGTCGGTATGCGCGCCGGAAATGACTTCCTTATTGAGCGCGAAATTCTCCGTTTCGGGGAGGGCGATGTACTGGTCAGCGGGGTCAGGGAAGCACGCCGGGCGCTCCGCCTTGGTCTGGTCGGGCGCGGGGACAACGGTCACGATGGTGGGAATTTCTTCTTCCGCCTGCGTCAGAAGGGGCAGGCACGCCAGCGACAGGGCGAGCATGGTGCATACGACAGAACGCATTTTCATGAGCGAAATTTCCTTTCTATAATGATGGTGGATATGTGGTGATGTGGGTGGTCGGTCGCGCCCATTTGGCGCGACAATGTGCAAGTGGGCGAAAGAGCAAGTTGGGGGGCGCGTCTGAGGACGCGCGAAATTACAACCGCTGCGCTGAAAGCGCTTCGCTGTTCAGCGCTCGTGTGGCAGAATTGCGTGCTTTTCCATTACTGGTTGCACGACAAACTGTTGGGGCGTTGCCCCAAACCCTACCAGAGGCGCTGCCTCTGGACTCCGCAAGGGGGAGCCCCCCTTGACCCCTTCGCGCGATTGAGTTGGTCTCACTCCCTTAATTCTTCCGCGTGTTTATCCTTTTTTCTTACTCCACCACTATCCCCTCACAATAATCATCATACCGCAGCTTCATCTGCTTCAAATTCGTCATCTTCTCCCCCAGAATCGTCACATTCCGCAAGGTCACATTCGTAATCCGATTATCCTCCCCATACCCCGACAATCTCGACGCCGGCACTTTCCCATCCAGCGTCCGCAGCACCGTCAGGCCATCAATCAGCACATCATCAATCGACCCAAACTCATCCTTGACCGTCGACCACGCCGAATTTTGCAGCGTCATCTCAATCAATTCCTTATTATTGCCATTATCGCCCTGCATGAAGGCGTTTTCGACGACGATGTTGCGGTAGACGATGGCGTGCACATACGCATCGTCGCTGTTATGGATGCTGATAACGGGCTTGTGGAAGTTGTACAGCACAGTGATGTTCTCAAACAGCACATCGCTGATTTCGGGGTCAAGTGTCCAGCCCTTGTCGGTTTCGTAGCCGATTTCCATGGACTGGGCGAGGTCCGTCCACACCTGCATGTTGCGGAAGGTGATTCCCTTGGTGGAGCCGGAGTAGTTCTTGATGACGAGGCTGTCATCCCATGTGCGGGCGAAGCTGGTCGTCACGGTGTGGTCGGTGCAGGACTGGAAGGTGAAGCCGTCGCCATTTTGACGACCGGAAATGACCTTGACGTTGTTGATTTCCACATGCTTGGAGGAGTAAGAATTGACGTTCCAGCAGTTGGAATTGGCGACGATAATGCCGTCGATGGTGACATTCTTCGCGTGATTGAGATCAATCGGGACGCGCGCATACGAGCCGGGCTGATTCCACGCATCGTAGTCGCTGCCGTCGATGATGCCGCGTCCGCAGATGCGGACGTTCTTGGCGTTATTGACGGAGATAATGGCATGCAGCACCGCGCCGCCGGAGATGTAGAGTGTCTGCCCGTCTTCCAGCGCGATGGCGTCCATGACCCACTCGCCGGAGGGAATATAGTAGACGTTCGGGTCGTCGGGATCAGGGACGTCCGTTTCCAGCGGATTGGCGAAGATGTGCAGCGCCTTGTTGACGTTATCGTTGAAGACAACGGTGTACTGCCCCGGCTCCGTAATCATGAAGGAAACTTTGCCGTCCTTGACTTCGGGCGTAATCCCCCACGACTGCGGAATGACGGCGGCGCTCTCCACTTTGTCCGGCAGACCGGGCATTTCAACCTCGATGCGCACTTTGCCCTCGAAGTCGAAATAGGTCATAGGCGTGGTCGTCGGCTGGGTGTTGGCGTTCCAGATGTGTTCGTGGTTGACCATCACGTCATAGACGAACAGGTCGTTGCCGTTCGCGGTAACTTTCGCCGTCGCGGAGGTCGTCATCGTCTTCGGGCCTTCGTAGAGGGTCAGCAGCGTCGGATTCTCTTCGGCAGTCGCGGGCATCATCCACGCGGTCAGCAGAAGCATCAGCACAAGCATCAGGATGGGGGTGGTTCTCTTCATCGTTCATGTCCTCCTTGTTCGCCGCGGCGTTTCCAGCGTGTGGAAATCGTCCGCATTTAGTTAAGCGCTAAACCCATGCCATGATTATAGCAGGAAATTTGGAAATGTGCAATGTGCCTGAAGATAAAAATTTTCAGAAAAAGCCTCTTTTCCCCTCTTGACATGTGGCAAATGGTATGTTATAATCATGTCAACGATAGGTTGAGCGTTAAACCTATCCACCCGTCAACATCATAAAGGAGGTATCCCCATGAAGAAGTTCCTTGCTTTCCTGCTTTCCCTGACGATGGTGTTCGCGATGGCAGCTGTTGCGTTTGCTGAAGGCGAAACCTACCTGTGGGACAACTTTGACGACCGTGACCCGAATGCCAAGCCTGAGCTTGCGCCCAACGGCGCGCACCTCTGGTGGGACAACTGGGCGAACCTGCGCGCAAAGAATGAGGACGGCGCGTTGAAGCTCGACATGCGCCCCAAGGCGTATGACCCGGAAGATTACGACAGCGAAGACGACTACTACGCCCATGCCGCCGACTGGATGGCGAACTGGGGCGAAGCCGTTGACATGTGGGGTCTGGACGGCGTCTCCTACTGCAAGTACCTGACCATCCGCATCAAGGGCGCGGAAGGCGGCGAAGAGAACAAGCTGATCATGGACTGGCATCCGGAAGACGCCAAGTTCTACGCGGCGCGCTTCTCTGACCTTGTGCTGGCGGACGGCACGCACCCGGTCATCACCACCGAATGGCAGGATCTCGTTATCGACCTCGAAGCGTCCGGCTTCCCGGGCATGACCAACGCCCTGCACATCCGCGCGTTCGCCAAGTGCGTCATCTACCTGGACGAAATCACCTTCTCTGAAGCCGTTGCGCCCATCGACGCTACCAGCTCCGAAACCATTCAGGCTGGTCTGACCGCGCCGGAAACCGGCAAGCCCGGCGACCTGCCGATTAAGGACTATCTGGCTGAACTGGAATAATTCCAAAACGTTCAAAAAGGGGGGACAGTTTCGGCTGTCTCCCCCTTCTTTTACGGATTTTTTTCCAGAAACCGCTTGCGAACAACTTCAAAGACTGGTATACTTTTTATGATGCGCACGGACTTTGCGGACTTCGTCCGTTCTCTTTGATCCGCGCAGATTACCACGCCTAAAACACTGCATAAAATGGAGCATCGCATGGTCACACTCAAAGACATTGCCGCCGAAGCAGGCGTAAGCATTACAACCGTTTCCAACGTGGTGCATAACCGCAAAAGCCGCGTTTCCGAAAAGAAGGTTGCAAAAATCTGGGAGATTATCGAGCGCGAACACTACGTTCCCAGCATGTCCGCACGCTCGCTGGCGAACGACCAGTCCGCCATCATCGCCATGGTCACTTACATCACGCCGCGCACCACCGGCAGCACCATCAGCGACCCCTTCATGAGCAGCGTCGCCGCCAGCGTCGAGCAGCGCACCCGCGAAGCCGGCTACTACCTGATGCTGCGCTCCGCCGAAAGCGTCGCCGCGCTGGAAGGGCTGATTCACAGTTGGCGGCTCTCCGGGCTGATTATGACGGGGCTGTTTCAGGATTCGTTCTTCGATGCCGTAGCAAAGCTGGGCATTCCCGTCGTCCTCATCGACAGCTATGTGGACGACCCGAACATCTGCTGCGTCGGCTTGGAGGACGAAAAAGGCGGCTACCTCGCCACGAAGCACCTGCTGGAGAACGGCCACCGCGTGATTGCGTTCGCGTCGCCGCCGATTTCCCCCGCAGGCGTTATCGAACTGCGCCTGCAGGGCTATCGCCGCGCCTTGGCAGAATACGGCGTGCCGTACGACCCGGCGCTTGTCTTTACGCAGGAAATTTCCGTGCAGGAGGGCAAGAAGCTGGGGCATCAACTCAGCACACGTCCCGAAATCACGGGGATTTTCGCCTCGGCGGATATTCTGGCGGCGGGCATCATGTCCGGGCTGCATGAGTGCGGGGTAAGTGTGCCGCGCGATAAGTCGATTGTGGGCTTTGATGATCATTATATTTCGCAGCTGGCGATTCCGGGGCTGACGACGATTCATCAGGATTCGGAGAAGAAAGGTACTTTGGCGACGGAGATGATTTTGGCACAGCTGCGGAAGGAAGAGATTGCGCAGAAGAAGGTTATTTTGCCGGTGCACCTTGTGGAAAGGGGCAGCGTGAGGAATATCAAGGGATAAGGAAAAAGAGGATAAAAACGCATCCTTCCTTCTTTGTCGATTCCGTGATGAACCAATTCGGAAATAGTATCATACAAAATCATCGGCACAGCGTCAAATGAAAACTTGGCGCTGTGCCGATGCTGTTTAAAAGAGCGTATGCAGGTTCAGAAATGGCAAGTCATCAAGCAAAGCCTTCCTTCGCTCCACCGTTCAGAGGCGCTGCCCTTTATCCCAGCGTGATGCTGACCGCGCCATCCGGGCTGACATTCAATTTCATGCACAGCAAGTATCGCTTGTAAAACGCTTCCTTCTCCTTGTCCGTCATCATAATCCACGAGTTTTGCAGCGCCGTCTCCATCATCTCGCGAACGTTGAATGGTTTCGTGCGTTCTCCCGCCAGCTGCTGATTGATTTGCTCCTGAATTGCATTGATCAGCGTACTGGTTTTGATGTTGTACGACGCCGCCGTGCAGAAGTCGTCAATGAAGCAGAACGGGATTTCATGCCGCGCCAAGGTGTCCATGATGGCCATGCCCGTTTTGCCCTTCTCCAGCATAACAAGGAAGCGGACGCTGTCCAGCTGGCGAATCATCGCCCAGTAGTCGCTGTCCGACGAAACAAGGATGACCGCATCCACGCCGGAGGTATACACTTCGCGGCTTGTCCGCACCGCCAGCGCCATATCACACTGCGATTTGTTCTGGTTCAGCCGCTCGACCTTAATATGTTCCAGCTCAAGGTTCGCTTTTTCATCCACCGCCGTAGAGAGCGCGCGGTCAACCAGCGTTTTCCATTGTGCCGTTGTATACTCGCTGTCAAACAAAATCACCTTGGATATTTTGCCCAGCTGCTCGGTCGGGAGGCTGCTCAGCGCCGCCGCGAGCTTCACGGCATCCGAATTTTCGCAGTCCACCGCAATCAGGCATTTCTTGCATTGCTCCAGCAGCCTGCCCAGATTGCGCATCGTGTGGTTGCCCGCATCACGCACCAGCGACAGGTTTTCAAAGCGGTCTTCGTGGCGCTCATAGAGAATCGTTACGAATTTTTCATCATTATAGAGGATATTGCCCTTGCTCTCCGGGCTTGTAGCAACGGCATCCCAGTTAATCCAGCAATGGAACGGGTAGCGGCGGGTATCGCTTTTATAGTATTCCCCTGCTTTTTTGATACCATCTTTTTTCGTCCCGTTCGGCATCAGGAAAATGGGTTTCACATAGTCCCACTTCACCCATTCCGGGAAAAAGCGCGCCACTTGATTGATTCGGTTGCTGATTTCACAATTGATGCTGATAATGTATTCGTCAATATCCGGCTTTGCTTTGTAAATTCTGACGCCGTCCTGTTCCAGCTGCGCCACCGCTTCTGATGGAATGAGATTCGGTACGCTGCCGATATTGCGGAAGCTCATGCGAAATTCATTCACAATGGCTGGATAATTGCGTTCCATCGCCGTGCGAATGCGGCACAGATTGCGGATAATGCGCGCCTCTTTGTGCGCATCCAGCTCTTCGTAGCTTTTCAGCAGAAATGGTCTTGCATTTTCTTCGCCAAAGTTTTCTTTGTCGATGCCAATGAGGTACGCCATCGGCGACACCAGCGTGTACGTCGAATTCTGGAACTCATTGTAGATGATTTTTTTGTCAAGCGCCGATAGCTTTTGCTGATTTTCCGGATTTTCATCGTCTTGTGCAAGCTCTTTGACGAGTTTTGATAAATCAGCGAGATTATTGGAGCTGATTGTTTTACGCGCTTTCGGCTGGGTTTTCGTTTTCTTTGCCATGTGGAAGACTCCTTTTCTGTATTTTTTTGTTCATTTCCATCATACCATTTTGGCAGCGGCATTGCAAGGGCAGCAGCGCACAAATCGTTCTGCTTTTACGCATTGTTTTTTCCGGAAGTGTTTGACAAAAACTGCTCGATAGTTTTATTTTTCTTGACAGCAGGTTATTATAGTGCTATACTATTATTAACATTTGATACACACAAATTGATTATGTCGGGAGGGCTTTCTGTATGGAATACGTCACCCACCTCCGCGAGGACGGCAGCTATCAGCTGCTCAAGGAGCATTTGGAAGGCACAGCAAAGCTTTCTGCGGAATTTGCTGCTTCTTTTGGAGCGAGTTCTCACGCCGAAAGAACAGCCTTGCTGCACGATATCGGCAAGTACAGCCCCAACGGGCAGCGCCGCCAGCGCGACCCGGAACACACCGCCAAGGTGGACCACAGCACGGCAGGTGCGAAGGCGGCGGCAGATTTGGACGATATGCACGCGGCGTTTGCCATTGCGGGGCATCACGGCGGTCTGCCCGACTTGGGAACCCGTTCCAGCCTCGATGATGGCACATTGTGCGCACGGCTGAACAAAAAACTGACCGGCGGCGACGATCCCTCCGCGTGGCGCAGTGAGATTTCTTTGCCAACAGGCGTTCAGCCCACACCGCCGTGGCTTCCGCGGAATGATGTGCGCCTGACTGCCATGTACATCCGGATGCTGTTCTCCTGTCTGGTGGATGCTGATTTTCTGGACACGGAGCGCGCGCTCAGCAAGGAAGAAAAGCCGCGCGGCATCGGCGATTCCATGCCCGCGCTGCTGGAAAAGCTGCAAGCGCACGTTGCCAAATGGCTGGAAGAGCCCAAGTCCGACCTCTGCGCGCTGCGCAACGAGGTGCTGCGGCGCTGCCTACGCGGCAGCGAAGATCCGCAGGGCTTGTACAGTCTGACCGTCCCCACAGGCGGCGGCAAAACGGTTTCGTCGCTTGCCTTTGCGCTCAGCCACGCGGTGAAGCATGACATGAAGCGCATCATCTACGTCATCCCCTACACCAGCATTATCGACCAAAATGCGAAAGTCTTTCGGGATATTCTGGGTGATGAGAACGTGGTGGAGCATCACAGTCAGGTGGATTTGCCCGATACGGATGCCGAAACGCCCGATGCCCTCCGCAAGCGCCTTGCCTGCGAAAACTGGGATGCCCCCGTCATCGTCACGACCGCCGTGCAGTTCTTTGAATCCTTCTACGCCGCCAAGCCCGGCCGCTGCCGCAAACTCCACAACGTCGCCAACAGCGTGGTGATTTTTGACGAGGCGCAGACCCTGCCGATTTCGCTGATGCGTCCCTGCGTCTCGGTAATCGACCAGCTGGTTCAGCATTACGGCGTCACCGCCGTTCTCTGTACCGCGACGCAGCCCGAATTGCTGTCCATTTTCAGCGGCTTCACCGCGGGCAACCGCATTCAAGAGCTTGTCCCCGACCCGGATGCGCTGTTCAGCAGCCTTCGCCGCGTCACCTTCCAGCAGGACGGGACGCTTTCGGACGAGGAATTAGCCGCGCGGATTCGTCAGGAAAATGCCGTGCTGTGCATCGTCAATTCCCGCAAACAGGCGCGCAGCCTGTACGAAGCCCTGCCGGAAGAGGGGCGTTTCCACCTTTCCACGCTGATGAACGCCATCGACCGTGAACGCACCATTGCCACAATTCGCGAACGCTTAGACAAGAAGCAGTGCTGCCGCGTCATCTCCACCAGCCTGATTGAAGCGGGCGTTGACGTGGATTTTCCGACCGTATACCGCGAATTAGCCGGACTGGACAGTATTCTGCAAGCCGCCGGACGCTGCAATCGCGAGGGAAAGGAAGCGGCGCAGGACAGCATCGTCCACATCTACCAGACCGAACACGCGGTTCCACCCATCATGCGCCCAAACATTGAAAGCTGCCGCACAGTGCTGCGCCTGTATGCGGAGGACATCGGCAGCCGCAAAGCCATCCACGCGTATTTTTGCGATTTGCTTTTCAAGCGCGGCGAAAATCAGCAGCGTTCACGACCCGTTTCGTCCGAAAATGATTTACTGGATACCAGCAAAACGCTGTCATCCGAAGCAAGATTTGCTTTCCGCGAAACCGCCGAGCATTTCCGCTTTATCGACACAGATACGGTAACGGTATACATTCCGACACCTGAAAACAGCGAGGACATCAAAGCCCTGCGTGATGGGCACTATTCGCGTGAGCTTTTCCGCCGCCTGGGGCGCTGCGGCGTGAGTATTTACCGCCGCGAGTATCAGGCGTTGTGCAGCATCGGCGGCGTCACGGAAATCACCGACGCGCACTGCGGCATTCTGAGCGATATCAAATTGTACACGCCGGAATGCGGCTTGCAGGTCAGCTGCACAAGCGGGCTGGGACTGTTCGCCTGACGTATATATAATGAAGAAAAGCAGAAACGGGCGGCAAGCATTGCGCTCACCGCCCGCCCCGTTAGACGATTGTCTAGCTTAGTATTTCAACCCACAGATAGAAGCAGCGAATTGCCCGCCGTTTCCATCCGACTTTGGCATTTTATCATCTTTTCGCTGGCGTGTCAAACCATGATTGATAGTTCTGTTCAATCTCAAAGTTATTTTCTATTTTAGTGAATTTTCTTCTTGACATATACGCTGTGCCGTGCTATACTGTTCTTGTCAAACGAAAGGAAGTGAGTTGCTGACGATACACCCATTCGTCCCCTTGCGAACTGTCACTTGCTCACATCGGCAAGTGTTGATTGAGAAGTAAGAATGAGGAGGTGAACCAATGTCCATCAAAATGGAGGTGTGGGGCGACTACGCTTGCTTCACCCGGCCGGAAATGAAAGTAGAACGCGTCAGCTATGACGTGCCAACCCCCAGTGCTGCCCGCGGGATGGTAGAAAGCGTCTACTATCATCCGGGCCTAAAATGGCATGTGGATAAAATCTACGTCTGCAAGCCCATCCGCTTCACGAACATTCTCCGCAACGAAGTGGCATCTAAGATTTCCGCCAGAAACGTGCTGACCGAAGCCAACGGCAAGAAGCGCTCCTACATCGACCGAAACGCCGATATTCAGCAGCGCGCTACCACCATGCTGCGAGACGTGCACTACGTCATTGAAGCACACTTCGAGATGACCGACAAAGCCAATCCGTCGGACAATCCCGGCAAGTTTCAGGACATCGTGAAGCGGCGGCTTCGCAGCGGTCAAGCGTACATGCAGCCGTATCTTGGCTGTCGAGAATGTACGGCGCATTTCCGGCTCTGGGAGGGCGGCGACATCCCCACCATCGACGAAACGCGGGATTTGGGCTATATGATTTTTGATATGGACTATTCTGATTTGGAAAACATCCAGCCGATGTTCTTCCGGGCGCAGATGGTGCATGGCGTGATTGACTTGACAGACTGTGAGGTGGTGAAATGATTCTGCAATCGCTCGTGCGGTGCTACGATTCGCTCGCCGCGCAGGGCACGTTGAAGCGTCCCGGCTGGTCCGCCGTCAAGGTGCAGTGGGGCTTGCGTCTGACTGCCGACGGGCAGGTGTCGTCGGTGGAAATGCTCGGCGCAGCAAACGATAAGGGCAAGCTGCTTCCCCGCATGATGTTCCTGCCCACGCCTGTCAAGCGCACCAGCGGCAAGGCCGCCAGCTTCCTCTGCGACAACGCCAAGTATCTGCTGGGCATCACCAGTGAAATGCGCAGCAGCGAACACACGCCGTCGGACAGCAAAGCCATCAAGGATGCAGGCACCTGCTTCCGCATCAGCGCCCAGCGGCATCGCGAGCTGCTGGACGGCGTATCCTGCCCGATGGCGCAGGCGATTCTCCGCTTTTTTGACACTTGGCAGCCTGAAAAGGCAGCACAGTCCCCTGCCCTGCTGGAGCATTTCGACGACCTGTGCAAGGGCGGCAATCTCGTTTTCTGCATGATGGACGCATCTGGCGAAGCCACAATGGCGCAGGATGTGCCGGAGATTCACGCGGCTTGGGATGAAGCTGCCTCCAGCAGTGTGGAGGATGATATCACGCGAGGACGCTGTCTGGTCACGGGCGAATTGGATACAATTGCTCGCTTGCACCCTGCCATCAAAGGGGTAGATGGCGCGCAGTCTTCTGGTGCATTACTTGTTTCCTTCAACAAAGGTAAAAATGCTTTCGAATCCTACGGACGAGAGGATGCGCAGGGCTTGAACGCCCCCGTCGGGAATCACGCCGCCTTTGCTTACGGCGAGGCGCTCAACTACATGCTTCGCGTGAAGGACTATCACAGTCTTCTGGGATCTGCCACCCTCGTTTACTGGGCAGAAACGGCGCAATCCGCTTACAGCGACTGCTTTGCCGCTCTGCTGGGGACTAACGAAGACATGACGCAGAATACGCTGGACGGCATCATGAAAGCCATCCGCCTTGGGCAGGGTCTTCAGTGGGAGAATGTTCCGCTGGATTCCCGTACACCCTTCTACATTCTGGGGCTGTCGCCGAATGCGTCCCGCCTGTCGGTTCGTTTCTTCCTGCAAGGGACGTTTGGCGATTTTGCCGCGAATTTGGCGCGTCATCAGGAGCGTTTGAACATCATTCGCCCATCCTATGACACGCGTGAAACACTTTCCGCCTATTCGCTGCTCAAGGAAACAGCGAATCCCAACAGCAGGGACAAGCTGCCGCCGTCGCATCTGGTGGGCGATTTGCTCCGCGCCATTCTTGGCGATACGCCTTACCCTGTTTCGCTGCTGACGCAAACAGAGCTGCGCATCCATGCGGAGCACAGTGTCAGCCGCGGCAAGGCGGCAATTCTCAAAGCGTGGCTGCTGAAAAACGGCAGCAATCCACAGTACAAGGAGGTCATCGACGTGCAACTTAACGAACAGACGAATTACGCACCGTATGTGCTGGGTCGTCTCTTTGCGGTGCTGGAAAGCCTCCAGCAGAAGGCAAATCCCGGCATCAACGCTACCATCATGGATCGCTACTTCAACGCTGCCTGCGCAACGCCCAGCATCGTTTTCCCGACGCTGCTGAAGCTGGCGCAGAGTCACTTGAAAAAGCTTGATACCGGCTATTTCATCTATTACGACAAGCAGATGACGGAGCTGTGCGGGCGCTTGACTGACAGCTATCCCGCGCGTCTGAACCTGCAAGATCAGGGTATTTTCCAGCTGGGCTACTATCACCAGAAACAGAAGTTCTTCACAAAGAAGGAGGAAAACAGCAATGTCTGATGTGATTCGCAACCGCTATGATTTCGTGGTGCTGTTCGACGTGCAGAACGGCAATCCCAACGGCGACCCCGATGCCGGCAACATGCCCCGCACCGACCCGGAAACGGGTCTTGGGCTGGTGACGGACGTGTGCCTGAAGCGCAAGATTCGCGACTATGTGGCGACCGTCAAGGAGGGCGACCCGCATTACGGCATCTATATTCAGGATGGCGTTCCGCTGAATCGCTGCGACCGTGAAGGGCTGGAGGCCTGCGGCTACGGCGACATCAAGGAGGACGACCTCAAAAAGAAACTGAAGTCGAATGACCCGGAGATTGACCGCAAGCTGCGCGATTATATGTGCAGCCACTACTACGACATCCGGACGTTCGGCGCGGTGATGACGACGTTCGTCAAGGCATCGCTGAACTGCGGTCAGGTGCGCGGACCGGTGCAGCTGGGCTTTGCCCGCAGCGTTGACCCCATTGTGCCGCAGGAAGTGACCATCACCCGCGTCGCCATCACGACGGAAAAGGACGCGGAGAAGAAGGGCACCGAAATGGGGCGCAAGTACATCGTCCCCTACGGGCTGTACCGCGTGGAAGGGTTCGTATCCGCAAATCTGGCGCGCAAGACCACGGGCTTCAGCGAAGAAGACCTCGCCCTGTTGTGGGACGCCATCCTCAACATGTTTGAAAACGACCACTCCGCCGCGCGCGGCATGATGGCAGTGCGCAAGCTCATCATCTTCCGCCACGAGAAGGAACTGGGCAACGCCCCCGCGTGGAAGCTGTTTGAACGCGTGCGTGTAGCGCGTAAGGCGGATGTGACGGTTCCGCGCAGCTTTGCGGACTACGAATGGACGGTGGATGACGCGAATCTGCCGGACGGCGTCACCTGCGAAGTGAAGGGGTGACGCAACAGGACACGACCCTCTCCGCCTTGCAGCATTACGCCTACTGCCGCCGCCAATGGGGATTGATTTTTCTGGAGCAGCAGTGGGCAGAAAATGCGCACACGGCGGAGGGGCAAGTGTTCCATCAAACGGCGCATCACGGCCCGGAAGCGGAATTGCGCGGCGATACGCTGATTCTGCGCGGACTGCGGCTGGAATCCGCCCGCCTGCACCTGCACGGCGTCAGCGACGTGGTGGAGTTCCACCGCAGCCCCGGCGGTGTTGCGCTGCACGGACGCGAAGGGCTGTGGTTGCCATACCCGGTAGAATACAAAAAAGGGTCAGACAAAACGCAGGATGCCGACGAGGTGCAACTGTGCGCACAGGCGCTCTGCTTGGAGGAGATGCTCTGCTGCGCCATCCCGGAGGGCAGCTTGTTTTATGGCGAACCCCGCCGGCGGACGCGGGTCGCGCTGGATGAATCCCTCCGTGCGCGGACGTTGTCGCTTCTGGCGGAACTGCTGGAGAATCAGGCGCGCGGACATACGCCATCCGTTCGGGCGCACAAGGGCTGCAATGCCTGCTCGCTCAAGGATGTATGCGTTCCGCGGCTCATCCGAACCGGCAGCGTCCGCGCCTACATGCACGCCCGTATTGCGGAGGATTCGCCATGAGAAAGATGCTGAATACGCTGTTCGTGACGACGGAAGACGCCTACTTGTCGCTGGAAAACGAGAATATCGTCGTCCATGTGGGCGAGGAAAAGCGCGCGCAGTATCCCCTGCTGATGCTGGAGGGCATTCTGACTTTCTCCTACAAAGGCGCAAGTCCAGCACTCATGGGTGCTTGCGCAGAGCGCGGTATTGGGCTGACGTTTCTGACGCCGCGCGGGCGATTTTTAGCGCGCGTCTGCGGCAGCGAGCGCGGCAATGTTCTGCTGCGCCGCGAGCAGTATCGGCGCGCCGACAGCCTATCCGCCAGCTGCCTGATTGCACGGAATTTCATCTTCGGCAAGGTATACAATCAGCGCTGGGTGCTGGAGCGTACCATCCGTGACCACGCCTTGCGCGTGAATGTGCAGGCACTCAAGAATGTTTCCGCCGCGTTAGATGCCAAGCTGCCGCAAATTGAATCAGCGGTTGATTTAGATGTGCTGCGCGGGCTGGAAGGCGACGCATCCGCCGATTATTTTTCGGTATTCGACGAAATGATACTGACTCAAAAGGCGGATTTCTTGCTGAACGGCCGCAATCGCCGCCCGCCGCAGGACAACATGAACGCCCTGCTCTCCTTCGCCTATGTGCTGCTCGCCAACGACTGCGCTGCCGCGCTGGAAAGCGTCGGGCTGGATGCCTACGTCGGCTTCATGCACCGCGACCGTCCGGGGCGCACGTCGCTCGCCCTTGACCTGATGGAAGAACTGCGCGCCCCGATGGCAGATCGCCTCTGCATCACGCTGGTGAACAACCGTGTGCTGCAGGACAAGCACTTCGACCGGCAGGAAAGCGGCGCCGTCTTCTTGAACGATGCCGGGCGCAAGCAGTTCTTGACCGCGTGGCAAAACCGCAAACGCGAAGAAATCACCCACCCGTTCCTGAAAGAAAAAATCATGTGGGGGCTTGTTCCCTATGTACAGGCACTGCTGCTTGCGCGCACCCTCCGCGGCGACACAGACGGTTATCCCCCATTCCTCTGGAAATAACCCGAAAGCGAGGCGTTCCCGATGCTGGTTCTAATCACCTACGATGTTTCCACCGTCGATGCAGACGGCAAACGCCGCTTGCGGCAAGTCGCCAAGCGCTGCGTCGTCCACGGTCAGCGCGTGCAGAATTCCGTATTTGAGTGTTCTTTGGATGCCGCACAGTACAAGCTGCTTCAGGCGGAACTTCGGCAGCTGATTGACCCGGAAAAGGACAGTTTGCGCTTTTACAACCTCGGCAATCACTACGAAAGCCGGATTGAGCACATTGGCGTGAAGACGAGCTACGCCCCGGAAGGGCTGCTGATGCTGTAAGGGTGCGCCGCGCGAATCGCCCGTGCGAAGCGCAAGCCTCCAGCCTTTTGCAGGGAGGTTCGCACCGGATTTCGCGGTTTTTCCGGCAAAATTACCGCATTTTCGGCTAAGCTGATTCTCAAAAGGACTGTTTTGTGGTATACTTTTTGTGCAAAGCCTATGATTCTGATCGACAGAATTGTTACTCTGCGCAGTCGCTCCCCGTGCGGGGAGCGTGGATTGAAATACGTTATGCAGAAGCTGACCTGCGACGCGGCGATCGGTCGCTCCCCGTGCGGGGAGCGTGGATTGAAATACCCTTGGCGTTCGGCGGCGTTACGCGCTGACGTGTCGCTCCCCGTGCGGGGAGCGTGGATTGAAATCGTCGTGCAAGGCTTGCTTGCCTTGCCGCATGTACGTCGCTCCCCGTGCGGGGAGCGTGGATTGAAATGATGAATCAACCGCGTTTAGTTGTTGACAGTCCGCGTCGCTCCCCGTGCGGGGAGCGTGGATTGAAATGTCCGTCGCGTCCCCACCAACGCAACAAAGCGCGTCGCTCCCCGTGCGGGGAGCGTGGATTGAAATCGCAGGGAGTCACGCACAAGAGCCAAGCCCTGGTCGCTCCCCGTGCGGGGAGCGTGGATTGAAATTGCTTGATTTGATTTCTCCGATCTTTGCGCCACGCGGGTCGCTCCCCGTGCGGGGAGCGTGGATTGAAATTCCATCACCAACGCATTTCCAGTCACCAGCGACGTGTCGCTCCCCGTGCGGGGAGCGTGGATTGAAATCTTTCGCGGCGGCGCTTGTGCGTCGCCGTCCGTGTCGCTCCCCGTGCGGGGAGCGTGGATTGAAATCTGCCGGAAAGCAGAGCCACGTCAGAAGCGGAGGTCGCTCCCCGTGCGGGGAGCGTGGATTGAAATATGATGTAGGCGGCGGCTTCCTCTTCGGAGAAGGTCGCTCCCCGTGCGGGGAGCGTGGATTGAAATCATCCTTGTCTGTCTCGATGCCGACGGAAAAGAGGTGGTCGCTCCCCGTGCGGGGAGCGTGGATTGAAATTTAAGTTGCGCCCAAAATGCTGCTAAAACATCCGTTGTCGCTCCCCGTGCGGGGAGCGTGGATTGAAATAACTTATACATTGCCAGTAACTTCCTATGAAGATGTCGCTCCCCGTGCGGGGAGCGTGGATTGAAATACTTAGCAAATTTAATGTATTCGTCACGGAGATACGTCGCTCCCCGTGCGGGGAGCGTGGATTGAAATTATGATACGGTTGTTAGGGATTTCCAGAGACGTTGTCGCTCCCCGTGCGGGGAGCGTGGATTGAAATGAGCTTAAGGCGAGTGTAAGCATCGTAGGAGATTTTGTCGCTCCCCGTGCGGGGAGCGTGGATTGAAATCAGCAACTATCAGCCGACGACGTGGAGTGCTTATTCGTCGCTCCCCGTGCGGGGAGCGTGGATTGAAATGCTGGACTGTCACCCATCAGGTCATCAATGGCAGTGTCGCTCCCCGTGCGGGGAGCGTGGATTGAAATCTCCAGCGTCAAGCCGCAAGCAAGGCGGCGCTGATGGAGTCGCTCCCCGTGCGGGGAGCGTGGATTGAAATTCCACCCGGAGGGCAGAAGCCAGCCGATGCCGTGTCGCTCCCCGTGCGGGGAGCGTGGATTGAAATGGCATGGGTGAACTCGACCCGGAAGCCACAATCGTCGCTCCCCGTGCGGGGAGCGTGGATTGAAATCGCCCTGTTCCCGACGGCACATGCGGTGCGATTGGCGTCGCTCCCCGTGCGGGGAGCGTGGATTGAAATGAGCCTCCGCCCAATGAAAAAGGGCTTCCTGCTGTCGCTCCCCGTGCGGGGAGCGTGGATTGAAATTGCTTGAGCTCACAGCATCCGCGAACAGCGCCTTGTCGCTCCCCGTGCGGGGAGCGTGGATTGAAATTTGACTTCCAGCGCTCGGCACACATCCGCCGCCGTCGCTCCCCGTGCGGGGAGCGTGGATTGAAATGCGGCTCAAGCAGCACATTGTCCGCGTTGAGCGTGTCGCTCCCCGTGCGGGGAGCGTGGATTGAAATGCGTTGATGCGTGGGCTGTGTCTGAAACGGTTGACGTCGCTCCCCGTGCGGGGAGCGTGGATTGAAATAAAAATTGTTTTCTCGTACTCGTACGCCTGCTGAGTCGCTCCCCGTGCGGGGAGCGTGGATTGAAATCAACTCTGCATACGCCCCGACCAGAAGAAACCGGCGGGGCGCTCCCCGTGCGGGGAGCGTGGATTGAAATAGTTTGTATCTGACACCGCGCAGGAAGCGGGAACGTCGCTCCCCGTGCGGGGAGCGTGGATTGAAATTTTTTCGAGATTTTTTGCAAAGGAAATCGCGCACCGTCGCTCCCCGTGCGGGGAGCGTGGATTGAAATTTCCTCCTTTGGCGCTTCCGGGTATGGCATCCAGTCGCTCCCCGTGCGGGGAGCGTGGATTGAAATGGGTTAATATCGCTTGCGTCAGCCAAAGCAGCGGACGTCGCTCCCCGTGCGGGGAGCGTGGATTGAAATCTGTAATAAAAAGATAGTTGTCATTCCCCACAACCACGTCGCTCCCCGTGCGGGGAGCGTGGATTGAAATGTACTTGCTCCACGGAGTGGAGCGGCTCTGCGCGTCGCTCCCCGTGCGGGGAGCGTGGATTGAAATCGTCTACGCCGACACTGATAGCTGTAAATTTATAGTCGCTCCCCGTGCGGGGAGCGTGGATTGAAATGCTCATGTGATTCTGGGATAAATTCATCGAATACGTCGCTCCCCGTGCGGGGAGCGTGGATTGAAATACATTGTATATAATAGCACATTTATGCGCTATTAGTCGCTCCCCGTGCGGGGAGCGTGGATTGAAATACTAATTTCCATGAGGAAAATCTGGATTGGGCTTGTCGCTCCCCGTGCGGGGAGCGTGGATTGAAATCCCACAACCGCCCATTGTCACATCTGTCAGCCGTCGCTCCCCGTGCGGGGAGCGTGGATTGAAATAAGCGCCGAGCCGCTCCACTCCGTGGAGCAAGTGTCGCTCCCCGTGCGGGGAGCGTGGATTGAAATTTCTCGTGTCGGCTCTTTCTCCCAGCATCTCCGTCGCTCCCCGTGCGGGGAGCGTGGATTGAAATAACCAGGCGCGTACTTCACAACGGCAGAATTGATTGTCGCTCCCCGTGCGGGGAGCGTGGATTGAAATTGTTTCGCGCTGTCCAAAAACTCAACATCCTGCGCGTCGCTCCCCGTGCGGGGAGCGTGGATTGAAATGCAACGTCGTCGAACATGTCTGCATATCCTTCACGTCGCTCCCCGTGCGGGGAGCGTGGATTGAAATCTGCTCCGTGCGGCAGTATTTGCCGTGGCCGCAGGTCGCTCCCCGTGCGGGGAGCGTGGATTGAAATTTTCTGCGGAATCGGGTAGCGGCGCTCACAAGTGTCGCTCCCCGTGCGGGGAGCGTGGATTGAAATTGATTGCTAATCCACTTTTGCCGCCTATGCATCGTCGCTCCCCGTGCGGGGAGCGTGGATTGAAATAAGCTCCGTCGCTGGATTTGAAAGCGTAACCTTGTCGCTCCCCGTGCGGGGAGCGTGGATTGAAATCGCTGGGCCTGATGGTGTCCACCCATCAGGTGTAGTCGCTCCCCGTGCGGGGAGCGTGGATTGAAATCCGGACGGGAACATCTACGACTACAACTAACGAAGTCGCTCCCCGTGCGGGGAGCGTGGATTGAAATGATTGCTTATCCGCTGCTTCCGGACAAAGCAAAGTCGCTCCCCGTGCGGGGAGCGTGGATTGAAATCGACAAACTCGTAGATGGCCGCGACGAAGCGCCCGTCGCTCCCCGTGCGGGGAGCGTGGATTGAAATCGCAAACGCAGAACGCCTTGTGGACATCATGGCGGTCGCTCCCCGTGCGGGGAGCGTGGATTGAAATAATTGTTTATAGTTTCGTCGCTCCCCGTGCGGGGAGCGTGGATTGAAATTATGTGATTACATAAACTTAATAAAAAGCGCTTGCGTCGCTCCCCGTGCGGGGAGCGTGGATTGAAATTGCTGGCCGCTCTGGCGGCGGCTGGCGGCTCTGCGTCGCTCCCCGTGCGGGGAGCGTGGATTGAAATTGTCATGGTTTTCTTCCTCCTTTTTCGTGGCCGTTTGTCGCTCCCCGTGCGGGGAGCGTGGATTGAAATGCCTCCATTCCGGGCGTGCGCCCTTCTTGATTTGTCGCTCCCCGTGCGGGGAGCGTGGATTGAAATAATCAGCTTCACGCCGGGGATAGCGGCGCGGCGTTGTCGCTCCCCGTGCGGGGAGCGTGGATTGAAATTGCACATCAATATCCACGCCAGCGGTATTCTTGACGTCGCTCCCCGTGCGGGGAGCGTGGATTGAAATTCATTGTTGCTCCCTTCTCATCAACTCTCGGCAAGGTCGCTCCCCGTGCGGGGCGCGTGGATTGAAATAACCCTGACCGCCTGATGGCGATGCTCTATCAGGTCGCTCCCCGTGCGGGGAGCGTGGATTGAAATCGTGAACATTGGCGGGAAATCGAAGCAAAGACAGGTCGCTCCCCGTGCGGGGAGCGTGGATTGAAATACTTATTGCTCGAAACTTTTGATTCGCTTCTGCATTGTCGCTCCCCGTGCGGGGAGCGTGGATTGAAATCGCATCACCTTTCCCGCCGGTTGAAATTGCACCGTCGCTCCCCGTGCGGGGAGCGTGGATTGAAATTGGACGACTTGACAGCGGCGTGCCGCGGGCTGTTGTCGCTCCCCGTGCGGGGAGCGTGGATTGAAATGCGCCCGTACTGACGAAAGGAGAATACTATGCAGATTCCGTCGCTCCCCGTGCGGGGAGCGTGGATTGAAATTGGGCGAAGCAGACCACATCGCCGCGCTGAACACGGTCGCTCCCCGTGCGGGGAGCGTGGATTGAAATAGCGTTTGAAGTTAAACATGCACAACACGCAGATAAGTCGCTCCCCGTGCGGGGAGCGTGGATTGAAATCTGTCACACGCGCCTCGCCCGTCATCATCGCCTCGTCGCTCCCCGTGCGGGGAGCGTGGATTGAAATAATCGTCACGGCTTGCGATTCTTCACACGCAACGAGTCGCTCCCCGTGCGGGGAGCGTGGATTGAAATACAATGGGGTTATATGGTCTGTATTCCGCTTCACGTCGCTCCCCGTGCGGGGAGCGTGGATTGAAATTTTTTCGCCAGTTCCTTCTTTGCGTTTTCCAAAAGTCGCTCCCCGTGCGGGGAGCGTGGATTGAAATGCCTTGCAATTGTGGTACATCTGCCATCTGTCGCGTCGCTCCCCGTGCGGGGAGCGTGGATTGAAATAAATTATTGGGATTCCACGCGGAAGAAGGTGGCAAGTCGCTCCCCGTGCGGGGAGCGTGGATTGAAATCACGGATGCCCCTGCCGATTGCCTTGTTAACAATGTCGCTCCCCGTGCGGGGAGCGTGGATTGAAATAGCGCTGCCCGCGCACCGTCCACCCAGTCGGCAATGTCGCTCCCCGTGCGGGGAGCGTGGATTGAAATAGCAGGCGCGAAAGGTACGCATCGTTATCGCGAGGGTCGCTCCCCGTGCGGGGAGCGTGGATTGAAATACTTCGCGGATGGTCAGCTGGTTGACGCCCTCGTCGCTCCCCGTGCGGGGGGCGTGGATTGAAATGTTTGTAAGTAGTGCATGATGTCGTC
>ERZ773264.2051-NODE-2051-length-21022-cov-13.966328_pt1 | contig 21022 bp, 16 predicted proteins | sample MGYA00511910_ERZ773264 | MGnify/ENA primary metagenome ERZ773264 (study PRJEB29015, sample SAMEA2737739) | human gut metagenome | biome: human gut; feature: human-associated habitat; material: faeces | place: China | collected 2012 ... | reverse complement strand
CCGCCAAAGGGTCTTCGACCCTCTGGACTCCCTTTCGCGCGATTGAGTTGGTGACCTCTGCATACAGGTTTCGCGTGCAGCTTCCAGAGGGCAATGGAAACGGACGAAGTCCGCGGTCGCCTTCTGGACTCCTTCGCGTGCCCTCCGGATGTTGCTGGTTGGGTTATGTTAGTTGGGGAAAACGGAAGGTTCACAAACTATAACAAGTTTCGGTAAAAATCAAGTATGAGAGTGTGCACCCGAAGGGGAGGAGGGGGCGATCGGAAAGCCCCCTCCTCGCCTCCGCAGAGGCGAAACCCCCGCTGCAAACAAAATCCATTATAATAGGAAGAAAACCTTCCGGCAGACCGGGAGGACAGCCCCCGGCGGTGACTGCCTTACTTCACCGCCGCCGCTTCCACATGCACAACCATCTTCGCGGAGATGTCCTTGTACAGGCGCACCTCAATCTCCACATCGCCGACGGCGCGGATGTTCTCGCACTTGATGTCGCGCTTGTCCACCGCAACGCCGTGCTGCGCCTTCAGCTGCTCGGCAACTTCCGCGCTCGTAATCGAGCCGTACAGCCGTCCCTGCGCGCCGCACTTCACCGACATGCTGATGACCTTGCCGCGCAGGGCGTCCGCCTGTGCCGTCGCGTCGGCACGGCGCTGGGCTTCGCGTTCGGCTTCCGCCTTGCGCATCTTCTCAACGCCCTTCATCGCGCCGGGGGTCGCTTCCACCGCCAGCTTCTTGGGGAAGAGGAAGTTGCGCGCGTAGCCATCCGCCGCATTCACAATCTGATCCTTCTTGCCGACACCCTTCACATCTTCCAGCAAAATAACTTTCATAATCTGTATCCTCCTTAAATCTTAAAAATCAGAAAAATCATCGTCTTTTCGATGGCGATCGTCGCGCAGTCCGCGCGGGTCGCGGATTTGGTCGACGCAGCCCGCGAACATCGGCAGAATCGGCACGAACAGCACCATCAGGATGGTCAGGAACCAGCGGCGGCCGCGCGTTGCACCCGCGCGTATCATGGCGAAATTCTGCGCCGAAACGCCCTGCACCGCGAAGCTCCAGAACGCCACACTGCCCAGCAGTGAAGCCGCCAGCGCAACCGTCGCGTTCGTTGTAAACAGCTGCGCCGCACTCAGAAGCAGCAGCACCGCCATGCTGATGCCCAGCGGGGTGGGCATGAACCAGCGGTCGGTGGTCGGCGTGTCCGCCGCATCGGGAAATTTGCGCCAGCACAGCAGCATCCCCAGCGAGAACGCCATGATTCCTTTGACCAGCAGGTCAGGCATGATGGATGGCAGCGTTATCTCAATCGTTGCGCGCAGGCTCCATTCCAGCTGCTGCAGTACATCCTCGGAAAGCCACGGCAGCACGTTCCCGCCCGTCAGCGCCGCGAGACTTTCCAGCGCCGCCGTGCGTTTTGCATCCAGCGCCGCCAGCCCGGACACATACGCGGAATACAGCACCTGCGGGCGCGTCCGCGCGTTCATCATGACACGCAGAATGTCATAGGACAAGCCCTCATACAGGTCGCCGTACGCCTGATAGCGCTGAAGGAGCATTATCAGCAGCGCGACGACGGCGGCGAAGCAAATCACCGCCCAATACATTGCCATGCGCGATTTGCGGAAGGCGCCGGGCGGCAGGAACAGCATCAGCGCGCCGCCGAAGAGCCAGACGCAGGCGGACGGAATGAGCAGCTTCGGCAGGAGGAGCAGCAGAGAGGAAAATGCGCCGATGACGAGCAGCGGGATGCTGATGCAGAGCAATGTCTGGAAGATTGGCGCGTTGCGGGTCGGCAGGGGCAGTTCCCCCGTGAGGGAGAGCAGCGAAAAAGGCATGAACAGCAGCAGCAGCACCGCCAGCGGCACGCTGCGCAGGCTAAATGTCAAAGCGAATACGATACAGATGCCCATCATGTACCAATCGGGCCTGCCGACTTTGGCTTTGCCGTACATGCTGTCCTCACCTCCTTGTGTAGGCTCATCCATCTTCCTATTGTACAGCACAATCGCCAAAAAAGCAAGCCGGGGAGGCGCGGATGCACGAAAAAAGGAAGCGCCCGTCGCAGTCGCTTCCTTTATATATGCTGATTTTTTATTTGCCGTGCACCAGCTGCTCGCGCTTTGCCAGCTCAGCCGCCAGCGCTGCCGGCAGCAAATCCCGATGCGGCTCTTCCTGCGGTACAGCCCCGCGATAGACCGCCAGCGTCCGCTGCGTCACCGTGTCCCAGTTGTGCGAATGGCAGATGTAATCCGGCGCTTCCGCCTTGTACTTTGCCACCTTCGCCGGATTCGCCAGCAAATCCGCCAGCTTTGCGCGCAAATCGTCGATATCGCCGCGGCGGAAGGTCACGCCGTGTTCCTGAACGACGGAGGCGCACTCGTCGATGTCGCTTGTCAGCACGCAGCAGCCGTAGCTCATCGCCTCCATCAGCGAAAGGGGCATCCCCTCGACGTCGCTGGGCAGGACGTAGGTGTAAGCGTTGCTGTACAATTCCGCCAGCAGCTGCCCCTGCACAAAGCCGGGGAATATCACGCGGTCGTCGTCCTTTGCCATTTCGCGCAGCTCGTCGAAATATTCCTGCGAGTCGGACGCGCCGCCCGCAATGACCAGCTTCTTGTCCGTCGGCAGATGCTTGTACGCCTCAATCAGGTAGTGTTCGCCCTTTTCCGGCACGATGCGCCCCAGATAGAGGATGTAGTTGTCCTTTTCCAGCCCGTACTGGCGAATCAGCTCCGGCGCGCACGGCTGGTAGCTCGGCACGCCGTTGGGAATCAGCAGCGTCTCGCGCCCATAGGTGTCCGCAAAATACTGCTTCATGCCGTGGCTCAGCACAATCAGCTCATCCGCGTGGCGCACCGCCATCTCCTCGCCCAGCTTGATGCACTTGGACGCAATGCCGTTTTGCCATTTCGCGCGCGTCCAGTCCAGCCCGTGTACCGTTACGATAACGCGCTTGCCCATCAGCTTCGGCAGCCAGCAGAACAGCGCCGGCCCTTCCGCGTGCACATGCACCACGTCATAATTGCCAAACGCCGCGCAAAGGCAGCCGAAGAAACTTGCGGAAACCGCCGCCAGCCCCTTCTTCTGGATGGTCGGTACATACTTCAGGCTGATGCCGTTGCAGCTTTCGGGCTTCGGCTGCTGCTTGTCGGTTCGGTTATAGCACGTCACGGAATGCCCCTGCGCCACCATGCGCTTGGCCAGTTCGCCCACCACAACCTCGATGCCGCCATCGCGGGACGGTACGCGCTTATGTCCGAGCATGGCAATTTTCATATACTTCCGAGCCATCCCTTGCAGCCTCCTTTGTTGCTTGAAATTTCCCATTATGAGGGGGAGGGGAACCCCATCAGCAGCCCCGATGCGTTTCGTTGTACGTTTCGGTGTCATCTGATGCACTAATCATACCACACACATGGGTTAATTGAAACGAAGTTACATCGGTTTTCCGAAATTCTTTCGATATTCCGCGTGATTCCGAAAGTTTTCAGGAAATTTCAGGAAATATGGCGGCGGCTTTTCACAAAAGGCCCTGTCCATTCGCGTCTGTTTTTAGCCGAAAACGATATACTTGCGGTTCAAAAAAACAGCGTTATTTTATGTGTAAGAAGACCGTGTAACAACGAAGAAAAACAGGTTACATAGTGCAATGGCATGACGCGCGAACGAAACCTGCCAATTTATCCGCTAAATTGCCATATTTATGCTGGTCACTCTTGACATGTTGATTTTTGTCAGGTATAATTTACATATGAACAGCATCGGTGCAGCGCCTCTGGTGGATGCTGTCCGCAGCAATGGGTGTAGCCGGACGAATAGGGGAGGAGAGAGACCATGAAAACGAGTTGGCTCAATGGAAGCAAACGAATCCTGTCAGCACTGCTGATTGCGGCGGCGCTGATGTTTGGCTGGACGCCGCTGGGGGAAGGGAAGGCGCTGGCGGCGACGGATAAGGGGAAGTTGTTCGCGCAGGCGGCGATGCTGTTCCAAAAGGATGAATTAGCATTTGGACAGGAGATTTACGGGAAGAATTACACGGTTTTCTCCAACACTGGTGCGTGGTGTGCGGTGTTTGTGTCCGTCATCGCGAATCGGTGTGGCATTCCAACGAGCGTTATTCCCAATTGGGCTAACGTTGGCGCATTTTGCCCTGAAGCGGGTGAGAAGAATGCCGACCGTTTCCACCCGATTATCAATCCAAGTCAATATACATATGATCCACCTAAGGGCAAAAAAAACTCGTTACCGAATTACCAGCAGCAGTATGATAACGATGCAAAGAACGGTGGCTATGTGCCGCAAGTAGGTGACATTGCAGTATGGTGCCAATACTGGGATAGTTCGACGTCGAAGGAAATTAAAAGTATTGGTAATCATGTGGGCATTGTGACGAACTATGATGCAAAGAAAAAAAGAGCCACTGTTGTGAGCGGCAGCTGGAGTGATAGTGTTCAAAAAACTGATTTTACATCATACTATGGCACCCAATGGGAGACTGCAGACAATAGACGATTTTACAATGCCATTTTTGGCTATTACCATCCAGACTGGAGCAAGGTTGGTACGATGCGCGAACCGGTTGCGGTCACGGGAATTTCGCTTTCGTCGAACGAATTTGGGTATCTCAACGATAGCGTGATTACCATCGGCGTGGGTGATACGCTCCAACCGGAAGTCAGTGTCACGCCTTCCAATGCATTCTGGAATCCGCAGGATGGTATCTATAGCTATTACAACTCTCGTTTCCAAATTGCGCCCGGCTATACATGTCTGTACTGGAAGAGCAGCAACACCAAGGTGGTGACGGTCGATCATTTCAGGGGAACGCTGACGAGCGTCGGGGAAGGCACGGCTACCATCACGGCGTATGCGTATGCGGACGACAAACGTAGACGCGCGGACGCAGTACAGACGAGCTTTACTGTCAATGTTGATAGTAATGTGCCTATTGCGCGCGAGTGGTATCCCTACGAAACGCAGAAGAACATCGAACTGCGCACAACCCCGACGTACAGCAGCAACAACCTCTATGGAACGATTTTTGCAGGGACGGAATTGCAGATTGACCTGCTGCATGTGACCAAGGCAGTCGTGAACAGCAAGACGTACTGGTATGCGCCGGTGCAGGTGAACGATGATGAAGTGGTCTACTGCGACATCAGCGACCAGTCGGTGATTCGCCCGATGCGTGCGCCGAGCGGAAACGACTGGTGGAACTACAAGGTTGTCTGGGCAAGTGGCTTAAATTTGCGTTCCTTTGCGGATTCTAATGCTACGGGAACTGTGATCATGAAAATCCCGAAGGCTGCAACGGTTGAACTTGACCTCAATCACACAATGCGCGAGCCGAAATACGGCGACACGTGGGCATTTGCGCGCTACAAGCAGTCCGACGGCTCGTATATCTACGGCTGGGTCATCGAGAGCGACAGCAGCTACATGCAGAAACAGGATAAAATCGGAAACTCTGCCCACTATTCCGACTACATCATTGACGACACTGGGGCAATCGTCGTGTATGCTGCGCCGCATTATGAGGATAAAATCGACGAGCTTACCAGTGCCGACGGCGTGTTCCAGATAGATGTTGCCAACATGGTGTTTTACGATGCTTCGGGCGTTAACAGCTATTGGGCACCTTGCCGATATACAAAGAATGGAAAGACGATTGAAGGATATATCGAGGTGCTTGCGGACCCGCCTACTCCCTGTGGCATTGACCGCGAAGGCGACTGGGAACGCTACGAAGTGACGAATGCATCCGGGGCAAAGTCAATTCGCTACCCTGCCACGTTTGAATTGTCCGAACTCAGCAGCTATGACCAAGGCGAAATCATCTGGCTGGACAGGAACGAACGCGTCACCATCACCGAAAACGGCAAGCAGTACACCTTCATGCGCGGGCATGGGGATGATTTCGTTGCAGGCTGGTTTGATGTGACGAATGCCAACGAGCCGTTGACGCAGGTTGACGACAGCATTGAGGAAGTCATCTCTGTGCGCAGCGGAGCCAGCGTCTACACGTTCTGCCGCGGCAATGTCTCGTGGGCGCAGGCGGCGCAGTACGCGGCGTCTATGGGCGGACACCTCGTCGTGATTGACAATGCGCAGGAAGATGCCATGCTGCATTCGACCATCATGAGCGCATACGGCGGCACGGCGTGGACGGGCGGCCACGCGAATGGCGCAGGCAATGGCTGGACGTGGCTGAATAACAACACGATGAGCTATCAGAATTGGGGCTCGTCGAGCGCGACGCCGACCAGCAGCCATACCGCGCTGGCAATCAAGGGTGATTATGAGGGATGGTTCACCTACCGTGACTGCGCGAACCCCTACGTTGACAGCTTCATCGTCGAGGTGGAGGAAACGCCGCGCGCGTGGTTCACCTACCGCACGAAGGCGAAGCTCAACATTCGCAAGTCGCAGAGCATTTCCGGCGCTGTCGCGACCACAACGGCGGTGGGCGATTACCTGACCATCGACCTGCTGAACGTCGCAATGGACAGCAATAAGAAGTACTTCTTTGCGCCTGTGCTGATGTCGGACGGCTCGATTCTCTACTGCAACATCGGCGATAAGACCGCTATCGTCCCCGACCTTGAACCCGATGAACCCGCGTGGACGCAGTATAAAGCACTCAGCAGCCTCTACGTGCGCACCTTCCCGAACACTTGGTGCGATACGGGCGTGCTGAAAACGCTGAGCAAGGGCACCATTCTGGAGCTGGACGTCAGCCACAAGCTGCGCGACCCGCGCTTCGGCAACGACTGGGCATACGCGCGCTACAAGCAGTCCGACGGCACCTACCTCTACGGATGGGTGATTGCTGCGAACAGCTACGTCGAGCAGGTGAAGCAGACCCCCGCTTGGTACGACTACTTTGCGAATCCGGGCAGCACGGTGTATGTCTACAAAACGCAGAATGTGGATGACACGATTGTCAAAACGTACACATCCGGCAGCAATTTCCAAGTGGACGTGAACAACATGCGCCAAGACCAGAATGGCTACTTCTGGGCGCCTGTGGCGGATAGCACGGGCAAAGAACTGGGCTATATCGACCTTTCCGCGGTGCACGCAGGGAGCAAATCAGCGGCGATTCCGGATGTCTACTGCCAGTCGGGCTGGAAATACGCCTATGTGTTGGAGGACGGCTTGGACGTGCTGGCTGCTCCGAATGAAGCGGCTGCCCTCGTCAAGCACATGAATTACACGGACAATTTCTGGTTTGATGATAATAAATGCTATACTGATGCGAAGGGGCGCGCCTGGACGTGCATTTACGCGCAGAAGGATTATGGTGAAATGGCGGATGGCGGCTGGGTGATGCTGAATGAGAACATCAACTATGTCGTCAATACGGGTGTTCTGTTTTACCCGATGGGTTATACTGCATCGTATAACGGCATCACCTACACGCTGTACAGCGGCTACAACAGCTGGAGCGAAGCGAGTGGATTCTGTGCAGTCTATGGCGGCGACGAGGTGCAGCCGGTGCGTATGCGTCTCGCCACGGTTCACAACGATGCCGAACAGGCCATCATTGAGGAGCTTCTGAACGCGACCTCTACCGTCGACAAGGCGTGGATTGGCGCAAGCAAAGTCAGCGGTGCGTGGAAATGGGTGGATGGTACGGCGCTCAAGTACAGCCAGTGGGGCTACAATGAACCCAATAGCACGGGAAGCGGTCTGGCTGCATCCTTCGATGGCAGCTGGTACGCATCTGAGGATGGAAAGAACATCCACATTCAGGGCTTCATCACCGAGCAGTTCACGGGCATCGGGCTGCCGCAGGTGAAGCTGCCCGCGTCGACGTTCTATGTGGATGACGAGGCGTTCGTGGGCAACAGCACGATTCAGGCAGTCGTTGCGCCGGATGGACTGCAAGTCATTGGCACGCGCGCCTTTGCGGACTGCGCGAACCTGAAGTGCATCACCCTGCCGGACTCCGTGTCCCACATCGCGGAGGACGCGTTCGAGAACACGCCGGATGTCGTCATCTTCGCCAGCGTCGGCAGCTACGCGTGGCAGTGGGCGGAGAAGCAGGGCATCCCGCACGGCACGCCGTACACCGAGTAAAATCAGTGGGCGCAGACTTCCCCAGCGGGCGGTCTGCGCCCGTTTTCGCGGAAAAAACTCCGGCTTCACGCAAAAAATCCGCCCAATCCCCCTTGACAAACCGCTTTTCCTGTGCTACAATATCCACGTTTGAAGCAGAGGCTTGCCCGTCTCTCACCTTGCGCGGCGTATGCTGCCGGGTTCACAGGCTTTTTCCCTTTCAGGCGGATTGACCGCCGAAAAAGGCGCAAACTGCATGTCAGCGACGGGTGGAGTCACCCGCCGCTTTTTCTGTGGTATGGAGCAGAAAACGCTGGCTTCAACGAAAATTGGGAGGTGTATGGACATAGCACTCGATCTGATGATCAATGAGGAAATCCGCGACCGGGAAGTCCGCCTGATTGACGAAAACGGCGAACAGCTCGGCGTCATGCCAACAGCCAAGGCGATGGAGCTGGCGGAAGAGCGCGGCCTCGACCTCGCCAAAATCCAGCCCACGGCAAAACCGCCGGTGTGCAAACTGCTGGACTATGACAAGTACCGCTACGAACAGTCGCGGCGCGAACGCGAAAACCGGAAGAATCAGCGGGTCGTCGAAACCAAGGAGGTTCAGCTGTCCGCCACCATCGAGGAGAACGACGTTCTCACGAAGGCGAAAATGGCACAGAAGTTCCTTCAGGGTGGCGATAAGGTGAAGGTGTCCATCCGTTTCCGTGGCCGCCAGATCACCCATAGCGAAATCGGCATGCAGGTCATGCAGGACTTCGCGGCCCGCTGCGCCGAGGTCAGCTCGGTGGAGCGCCGTCCCATGATGGACGGCCGTCATATGATTATGATCCTGGCCCCCAAGGCGGCAAAGGCTTCCTTCGCTGAAAAGAAGGCCGCCCGCGAAAACGCCAAGGGGAATCAAGAACAGGAATAAAACGGCTATCGCAGCTTGCCTGCGCCCCGTTTTATCAGCATTGGAAGGAGGACTACACCATGCCTAAGCAGAAGTCTCACCGTGGTGCTGCCAAGCGCTTTTCCTTTACCAAGACCGGTATCGTGAAGCATAAGCAGATGAACGCCAACCATCAGGTTCGCCTCAAGACCACCAAGCGCACCCGTCACCTGCGCGCTGACGGCATTGTGGACAACGCGGCGGAAGCCAAGACCATCCACAAGCTGCTGCCCTACAAGTAATTAAGCCCATTCGCTGGCAAGGAGGATACTCACAATGGCACGTATTAAGAGATCTGTGAACGCTCTGAAGAAGCGCCGCAAGGTCATGAAGCTGGCTAAGGGCTACTGGGGTGCAAAGTCCAAGCAGTACCGCGCCGCGTCCGAACAGGTTGCTCGTTCCCTGCGCTATGCCTTCAAGGGCCGCAAGCTGCGCAAGCGTGATTTCCGCTCCCTGTGGATCACCCGTATCAACGCCGCTGCTCGCCTGAACGGCATGAGCTATTCCACGTTCATCAATGGCCTGAAGAAGCACAACATCACCGTCAACCGCAAGATTCTCGCGGATCTGGCTGTGAACGATGCAGCTGCTTTCACCAAGCTCGTGGAAATCGCCAAGGCGTAATTGTCGCCCAAGCGTTTCATAGCACAAATTCGTCCGATGTTGAAACCGTGTTTCAGCGCCGGACGTTTTTTTGCCCTTTTTTCCGCAAAAGGGCGTTTGTGGATTGCCTGATTGCAAAGGTGACTTTCCTTCCAAACAGGACATCGCCATGCTTCCAGAGGGCAATGAAAACGGACGAAGTCCGCGGTCGCCCTCTGGACTCCTTCGGTGCCCTCCTTCGTAGCAGTGCGGTGGCGCTGCTTGGGGGTACGAATGGTTCACAAACTATAACTACTTTCGGTACAAATCAAGTAACATGGGAGTGACCGCGCCGAAGGTTTCCAAAGGGCGAGCGGAAAGCCCTTTGGTCGCGTCCGCAGACGCGAAATCCTCTGCGGCAATGGTGGAGAAAATCAGGGAATTAGGAGATTAAAGGAAATAACATCATGCTCAAAAAGTACATTACCGACCTGAAACACGAATTCTCCGGCTACAACGCCGGCAAACTCCTCAAGGACATCCTGAGCGGCATCACGGTAGCGGCGGTGGCGCTGCCGCTGGCGTTGGCATTCGGCGTGTCCTCCGGCGCGGACGCCGCCGCGGGGCTTGTCACCGCCATCATCGGCGGGCTCGTTATCGGGCTGCTTGGCGGCGCGTCCTTCCAAATCAGCGGCCCGACCGGGGCAATGAGCGCCATCCTCATCGGCATCGTCGCCCAGTACGGCTTGCAGGGCGTGTTCGTCGCGTCGCTTGCGGCGGGCGTGATTATCCTGCTGGCGGGCATCCTCCGCCTCGGCAAGCTCGTCAACTTCATCCCGACCAGCGTCGTCATGGGCTTCACCAGCGGCATCGCGATTATCATCGCCTTGGGGCAGGTGGACAACTTCTTCGGCACGCACTCCGTCGGCACAAGCGCGCTGGAAAAGCTGTGGAGCTACACCAGCGTCGGATTTAACCCCAACTGGCAGGCGGTCGCCATCGGTTTGCTGGTTGTGCTGTTCATGGTTTTCTGGCCAAAGAAGCTGAACGCAAAGGTGCCGGGGTCGCTGCTGGCGATTATTCTGGCGACCATCGTGACCGAAATCGCGGGTTTCGATTCGCTGGCGAAGGTGGGGGACATCCCGAAAAGCCTGATGCTGGACAACCGCCTGAACCTCGGCGCGGTCAACCTCGACATGCTGCAAAACCTCGTCAGCCCGATTGTCTCCATCGCCATGCTGGGCATGATTGAGTCGCTGCTGTGCGGCGCGAGCGCGTCCCGCATGAAGGACGAAGCCTTCGATGCGGATCGTGAGCTGATTGCGCAGGGCGTGGGCAACATCCTGCTGCCGTTTTTCGGCGGCGTGCCCGCGACGGCGGCGATTGCCCGCACGTCCGTCGCCATCAAGTCCGGCGAGCAGACCCGCGTGACCGGCGTTGTGCATTCGCTGGTGCTGCTGCTGGCGATGGTGCTGCTGGGCGGTGTGATGAGCCGCCTGCCGCTGAGCGCGCTGGCTGGTGTGCTGATGGTGACGGCGTGGCGCATGAACGAGTGGCATGGCATCAAGACGATTTTCAGCCGCAAGGTGTGGACGGGCGTGGCGCAGTTCCTGATTACGATGGTGTCCACCGTTGTCTTTGACCTGACCGTCGCCATCGTCATCGGCATTGTGACCGCGCTGCTGATGTTCGTCTGGAACGCCGCGCGCCTGACCATCGAAACCGAGCCGGTGGACAAGGTGCGTCTGGAGCGCCTGCACCGCATGGGCAAGCCGGTGGATGAATCCCGCGCAAAGAGCATCCTCGTCAGCTATGTGAACGGCTCGCTGTTCTTCGCGAACTGCGCGGAATTGAAGCGGAAGCTGCTTTCGGTGGATTTTACCGGCTGTGAGCACCTGATTCTCTCCCTGCGCGGCGTGTCCGCGACTGACATCTCCGGCGTGCAGACGCTGATGGAGGTGTGCGCGCTGATTGCGCAGAAGGGCGTGACCGTCTCGATTTGCGGCGTGCATGAGAACGTCGCGGGCTTCTTCCAGAAAGTCGGTCTGACCGACCAGCTGGGTGCGGCAGCGTTCTACCCGAATGCCTCCGAAGCGGTGATTGACACGCTGGCGCAGGAACAGGCGGGGGCGTGAGCAATTAGGAATTAAGCAGGAAAACCGCATTCTGTTCTTAATGTTCCGATAAAAGCTAATAAACATGGGAGTGCACTGCGAAGGGGTCAAGGGGGCGACCGCAGACTTCGCCTGTTTTCATTGCCCCCTTGTCGCTCCCGCAGGAGCGAAATCCCCTGCGTTCGGGAAAGAGCGGCTATGGTCGCAAGACCAGCAACTCGGTCGCGCCCATTTGGCGCGACACAGCACAGTTGTTGGGTAGAGCGGCTTGGGGAGCGCGTCTGAGGACGCGCGAAGTTAGGGGCAGGGACGCTTCGCTGCCTGCACCTTTGTGGGCTGTTCCTTTTGAATTGGTTTGACGAGGAACAGTTGGGGCGTTGCCCCAAACCCCAGCAGGGGCGCCGCCCCTGCACCCTGCAAGGGGCATTGCCCCTTGACCCTTTTTTTGCGCCCCGGCTTGGTTGCGCTTCCCATACAACAAATGCCCCGGCAGTTTTTTGCGCTGTCGGGGCATTTACCTTTTCCTTTATTCCTCCGGCTTTTCTACCCGGATAATCCGTTCAATCACCGGCTGATTTGCCTTGGCGACCGTCCCATTTCGATCCGTCACCGGCGTATTCTCGCAAATCGCGTCCACAACCTCCATCCCGCTGATGACCTTGCCGAACGCGGCGTACTGCCCGTCCAAATGCGGCGCATCCGCGTGCATGATGAAGAATTGGCTGCTGGCGCTGTCCATCGCGCTTGACCGCGCCATCGACAGGACACCGCGCGTGTGTTTCAGGTCGTTCTGCACGCCGTTGGCGCTGAATTCGCCCTTAATCCGCTGGCTTGAACCGCCCGTGCCGTTGCCGTTCGGGTCGCCGCCCTGAATCATGAAGCCGGAAATGATGCGGTGGAAGGTCAAGCCGTCGTAGAAGCCGCTGTCCACGAGGGAAAGGAAGTTCGCGACGGTGATGGGTGCGGTGTCGGCGTACAGCTCCGCGACAATCGTGCCGTAGTCCTTCACGTCGATTTGGACGTAGGATATGCCGGTCAGGGGCGTGTCCGTCGGCGCGTCGGCGGCGGGGGAGTCCGCATTCTTGGCGGAACAGCCCGTTAAAATCAGCAGCAAAATCAGCAGAAGCGGCAAAATTCGTTTCATTTTCATGTCTCCTTTATAGGATGTAATCCATCGCCATCATCAGCGAAAATCCGACGGCGAACAGCACCGTGCCAACATTGGTGTGCGTGCCCTGCGCCATCTCCGGCACAAGCTCCTCGACGACGACGTAGAGCATCGCGCCCGCGGCGAAGGACAGCATCACGGGCATCATCGGGGCGAAAACCGCCGCCAGCCCGATGGTCAGCAGTGCGCCCAGCGGCTCAACCGCGCCGGACAGCATCCCCAGCGTGAACGCCTTCTTGCGGCTCATGCCCGCCTGACGCAGGGGCATGGCGACAATCGCGCCTTCGGGCACGTTTTGCAGGGCGATGCCGACGGCAAGGGCGAACGCGCTGGCGAAAGATACGCTGCCGACCTGCTCCGGCTGCATACTGCCCGCGTAGACCACGCCGACCGCCATGCCCTCCGGCAGATTATGCAGCGCGACGGCGAGCGCGACCATCATCGACCGGGGGAGCGATGCGCGCAGCCCCTCCTGTTCGCCGTCCAGGTGGACGTGGGGGACGAGCCGATCCAGCAGCAGCAGGAAGAGAATCCCCAGCCAGAACCCGATCGTCGCGGGCAGGAACGACCATGCGCCCAAGTCCGCCGCGCCCTCCAGCGCCGGAATCAGCAGGCTCCATATGCTTGCCGCAACCATCACGCCCGCCGCGAAGCCGCTTAGACCCTTCTGCACCTTTTCAGGCAAGTCGCGTTTGAGGAAGAAAACCAGCGCCGCGCCCAGCGTTGTGCCGAGAAAGGGCACGAGCAGCCCTTGCAAAACCTGTGTGTTCATGAAAAGTGGATACCTCCTTCATTCGCGGATGTTCACCTCCGCGTTTTTCTTGCATGAACACATGGTATCACACCCGTTTTTTCCTGTCAAGGGGCAAAAAAAACGGCGAAAATGCAAAATTGCCGCTGCTGTCATCCAGAAAAACATAATTAGTGCAGCAAAAGCCCTTGTCAGATGCGCACACATGGTGTATGATGAAAAACGTGAAGGGCGAACGTATCGCCTCTCGACAAGGGCGTCGGGACTCCGCATCGGCGGGTTCTGCGCCGATGGTAATACTATTTCCGGATTCACCTGAACCAGCTGCTTGTGCCTTTTCCCCGCTGGCGTCCGCTCATTCCACTTAGCGTAGCGCCGCTACGCTGCGTTTCATTCGCGTTAGCCAGCGTGAAAAATTCACGGCGCATCTTGGCTCATTTTCATCCGGAAATAGTATCAAGCATGTTTATGATTTGAAAGGAGTCCTGCATCATGGCGAATTATTGCCAGCGCGTTCTTGACGATTTGAAGGTTCGCTATGCCCACGAGCCGGAATTCATTCAGGCAGCGACCGAAATTTTGACGACCCTTAAGCCCGTTATCGAACGGAACGAAGAGAAGTATGAAGCGGCGGGACTGCTCGAACGCTTCGTGGAGCCGGAGCGCATCATCACCTTCCGTGTGCCGTGGATGGACGATCAGGGCAAGGTGCAGGTCAATCGCGGCTACCGTGTGCAGTTCAACAGCGCGATTGGCCCGTACAAGGGCGGTCTGCGCCTGCATCCCAGCGTCAACCAGTCGATTTTGAAGTTCCTTGGCTTTGAGCAGATTTTGAAGAACAGCCTGACCGGTCTGCCCATCGGCGGCGGCAAGGGCGGCTCCGACTTCGACCCCAAGGGCAAGAGCGACAACGAAGTGCAGCGCTTCTGCCAGTCCTTCATGACTGAGCTGTACCGCTACATCGGCAAGGACACCGACGTGCCGGCGGGCGATATTGGCGTCGGCGCACGCGAAATCGGCTACCTGTACGGCCAGTACAAGCGCATCACCGGGCTGTATGAAGGCGTGCTGACCGGCAAGGGTCTGACGTGGGGCGGCAGCCTCGCGCGCAAGGAGGCCACCGGCTACGGTCTGTGCTACTTCACGCAGGCGATGATGGAGCGCAACGGCAAGGCCATTGCGGGCAAGACGGTTGTCGTGTCCGGTTCGGGCAACGTCGCCATCTACGCGGTGCAGAAGATTACCGAGATGGGCGCGAAGGTCGTCGCCATGAGCGATTCCAACGGCTACATCTACGACCCCGATGGCATCAAGCTGGATGTGGTCAAGCAGCTGAAGGAAGTGGAGCGCAAGCGCATCAAGGAGTATGTCAAGGCTGTTCCGACCGCGACCTACACCGAGGGCTGCTCCGGCATCTGGACGATTCCCTGCCAGATTGCCCTGCCCTGCGCAACGCAGAACGAAATCAACGAAGCATCCGCCAAGGCGCTGATTGCCAACGGCGTGGAAGCAGTCGGCGAAGGCGCGAACATGCCCTCGACGCTGGAAGCCACCGCGGCGTTCCAGCAGGCGGGCGTGCTGTTTGCCCCGGCGAAGGCTGCCAACGCGGGCGGCGTGGCGGTTTCCGCGCTGGAAATGAGCCAGAACAGCCAGCGCCTGAGCTGGACGTTCGAGGAAGTGGACGCGAAGCTGAAGGATATTATGGTGAACATCTTCGCCAAGGTGGATTTGGCGGCGCACGAGTACGCCAAGGAAGGCGATTACGTCGCGGGTGCGAACATTGCGGGCTTCCTGAAGGTTGCCGACGCGATGATGGCGCAGGGCGCGGTGTAATCAGCGGGTAATATCAGCAGTATCAAAAAACCGGCAGAGCAATTTCGCCCTGTCGGTTTTTTGTATGTGGATATTATGAAATTTCCAGCGCAATCTCCATCATCTGCGTGAAGGTGTTCTGCCGCGCCTCGGCGTCCAGCTCCTCGCCCGTGAAGGGATTGTCGGAAATGGTGCAGATGGTCAGCGCGTTTTTGCCCAGCCGCGCTGCGTTCAGGTACAGCGCCGCCGCCTCCATCTCCACCGCCAGCACGCCCAAGCCTTGCAGCACCTGCCCCGGCGACGGCTGCGACTCGTCATAGAAAATATCCGACGAGTACAGCGCACCCGGCACGGGGGTCACGCCGAGCTTCTTGCCCGCTTCCATTGCGGCAGAAAGCAGCGCATAGGAACAGCAAGGCGCGACGTTTCCGCGGAAACCGTACTGCTGCCCGAAATTGCTGTTCGTGTACGCGCTCATGCCCAGCACGATGTCACGCACTTTCAGCTTCTGGCTGAGCATCCCCGCCGTGCCGACGCGGATTATATTTTCCACACCGTAGAACTTGAACAACTCGTAGGAGTAAATGCCGATGGAGGGCATGCCCATGCCGGACGCCATCACGGACACGCGCTTGCCCTTGTAGGTGCCGGTGTAGCCCTGCACGCCGCGCGTGTTGTTGACCAGCACGGCGTTTTCAAGGTAGTTGTCCGCAATGAACTTCGAGCGCAGCGGGTCACCGGGCATGAGGACAGTGCGGGCGAAATCGCCTTCCTTGGCGGTAATGTGCGGGGTCGGAATCATGTCAGTCGCTCCTTTTCAGGTTGATACCCTGATTATACCATACAATCGGGATTTTCGCAATCCGCTGATTGCAGCACTTCGCGCAGATTATCGAAAATGCGCGCGTTCGCCGCCATGTGTGCCATCGGGCGGTCGTAGACGACGCTTCCGCCGCGGATGTCGCCGCAGCGCCCGCCGGCCTCCTCAATCAGCAGCGTCCCCGCGCAGTAGTCCCACGGCTGGAGCCGCCACTCGAAGTGCCCATCGCTGATGCCGCGCGCCACGTCGCACAGTTCCCGGCAGGCGCTGCCCGTCCGGCGCACATCGGCGATTTTCGGCAGCAGCGTCGAAACTGTCCGCCCGGTCAGCGAAAACAACTCCTCGTAGTACGGCGCAGAGCCGAAGCCAATCAGCGCCTTGTCAAGGGACGTGTCCGACACGCGAATGCGCTCGCCGTTGCAGGTCGCGCCCTTGCCGCGTTCCGCGAGGTACATTTCGTCCGTGTAGGGGTCGTACAGCCCGCCGAAAACGGGAAGTTTATTTTCCACCGCGCCGATGGAAATCATCGAGCAGCGGCGGCGGCGGAAGTAGTTCGTCGTGCCGTCGATGGGGTCGATGATGAAGGTCAGCGCGTCGGTGAGGACATGCCGCTCCTCCTCCTCGGCGAGGAATTTCGCGCGCGGATACGCCTTTTGCAGCGCATCGACGAGGTAGGACTGCACCGCAATGTCCGCCTCGGTGACGAAATCGGCGTGATGCCCCTTGCTGAACACCTTCGGGGACTGGTAGTCAAGCATCATGCGCCCGGCGGCGCGAAGAAGCGAATCGAGTTCGTTCATGCGGAAAACAACCTTTCTTGATTGTTAGGGGATGCGATACGCCCAATCGGGATTCCGCTGATTGATTTCTTCCTCTGTTTCAAAGTGCGTGTCGGGGTTTAGCGCGGTGATTTCGCATTCGTCCGGGAAGGCGCGGAAGCCCACAAATTCCACCGACGCGGGCAGGGTGACGGCGGACAATTCCGTCTGCTCCCAATCGTAGTAGTAGAAGGCAAATTCTCCGATGCGCGTCACGCCCTCCGGGATTTCCACCGCGCCCAGCCCGCAGTTTGCGACGCAGTAGGCGGGAATTTCCGTCAGCGTTGCCGGGAAGCGCAGCAGCTGAATCTCCCAGCAGCCGTAAATGCTGCAATCGGACAGTTCGCGGACGCCGTCGGGGAGAATCAGCGCCGCCAGCGGGGAAAAATCGCCCGTGTACTGGCCGTCCAAGGCGTAAGGACCGATGGATTCCAGCGTGTCCGGCAGGCGGATTTCGTTACCCGCAGGTTTCCAGTTATCCAGCGCGGAATCGCCCAAGCGACGGACGGCGGGAATTGGCTGCCCCTGACTGGACGGCGCGGCGTACAGCAGCGTCTGCGTGTCGCGGTCAATCAGGAAGCCGTTTTCGCAGGAATAGCGCGGGTTGCCGTTCGGGAAGTCGATTTCCGCACTGACGTGGTAGAAACTGCTTTCTGGCAAATCGTCCAGTGTAGACGGAAAAGAAATTCGCGTCGCGGCGTGGCAGCACAGGAACGCATCCGACGTCATGAAGCGGACGCCCTCCGGCACGATGATGCTGAAATCGCGCCCTCCGGCAAAGTCATAGGTGCAGAGAGCATACGCACCCAGCCCAACGACGGGATAGCCGCCCAATTCCGCCGGAATTTCCAGCACGTCGGGGACTTCTGGCTGGTTCAAGAAGCGGGAACAGCCGAGCAGAACCGCGCCGCGCGACGAAAGCTCGTAGTCAAACAGGCCATCCGAATAGAGGACATCCGCCGCTTCGCCGCCATACCAGTCATATTCGGGGATTCGCTCGGCATACTCCGTGGCTGTTTCAAAATGAACCTGCGGGTTCAAAGCCGTCACGTCGCATTCGTCCGGAAACGCGCGATAGCCCACAAATTCCACCGACGCGGGCAGGGTGACGGCCCCAATGATTTCGCCCGTGAACCAGTCCACCGCGTGCGCGCCGATGCGGGTCACGCCGTCGGGGATGGTCAGTGCGGTCAATTGGCAGTTCCAGAAGCAGTAATCCGGGATTTCCCGCAGCGACGCGGGCAGGTGAACTTCCTGCAAATCGGTGCAATAGAAGGTATAGGGCGACAGTTCGGTGATGCCGTCAGGGAAGGTGACGCGGGTCACGCCGCAGTCATAGAAGATGTAGCTGCCAACACTTTCCAGCGTGTCGGGCAGAACGGGGTCGTCATCGTCGTCCCAGAGCCAGTTGGCAAGCGAACAGTCGCCAAGGCGGCGGACGGCGGGCAGCGGATTGCCGTGGCTCGACGGCGCGGTGTACAGCAGCGTCTGCGTAGTATTGTCAATCAGAAAACCGTTTTCGCAGGAATAGCGCGGATTGCCGTTCGGAAAGTCGATTTCGGCCTCAATCTGGTTGAAGCAGCCCTCCGGAATTACTTCCAACGTCGCGGGCAGGGTGACTTTCACCGCATAGAAGCATTCGGCGAAGGTGTCGGCATCCAGCGCGCGAAGCCCTTCGGGGAACACAACCTCGAACGGCGCGTCCACGGGGCAGACGTCCAGCGAGCTGAACAACCAGCCGCCAATCGCCGTGACGGGATAGCCGCCCAGCGTCGCCGGAATCTCCAGCGAAACCGGCGGGTCAGCGAACATATACAGTGAATCCGCCTGCATCGCGTCCCAGTCGCAGCCAGTCAGAATCGCTTCGCCATCCGCAATCTGGTAGAAGAACGCGCCGTCGCGGTGGATTTCGGCGTCCTCCGCCCATGCGGTCAGCGGGAGCAGCAGCAAAATCAGCACCCAAAGCAGTTTTTTCATGCGAAAACCTCCTTCGTGAATCGAAAATTGGGGACGAACTGTGGATAACCATACAACGATTCAACAGACAGGATTCTTCCAATGAGCAGGAAAATCGCTTCCTAATCATATAGCACGATTGGGCAGCAGCCGCACCATCACCAGCTCGCACGGACACCACAGGCGCGGCGCACAGGCGGAGTTCGTCATGCCGCGGCTGATGAACAGTTTGTCATCAAAATAAAACCCGCTCGTCAATTTCGGGAAAAGCCCCTGACCCGGCGAGTAAATTCCCTGCGAACCAATCCGCACCTGCCCGCCGTGCGCGTGCCCCGCGAGCGTCAGGTCAATGTCCAGCCCCTGCACCAGCGGCGCGAAGTACTCCGGGTGGTGGCAGAGCAGCAGCTTGAACCCGTCCCGCGCCGCCATGGCTTGCAGGAACGGCTTTTTTGCGTCCATCTGCGCGCGAACGGGCGGCATTCCCGGCATTTTCCGCGCGCTGCTGACCCCGCCGAGGGTGATGCCGCGGAAGTCCACAAAGCAGTCGTCCAGTACTGTAACGTCGCTTTTCTGCACCAAAGGAAGGTATTCCGCGATGTCGGGCAGCAGGCGCTCGTGGTTGCCGAGGTTGTAGAACGTGGGGGCGACGCGCGGCGCGAGGTCGAGGAAGCGCGCGGCGTTGCGCCATCCGTGGCGGCTGTGGCGGTTGACAAGGTCGCCGCCGATGAGAATCGCGTCGCAGCCCCGCATGAGCGAAAGCGCCTCATCCGCATCGCCGTTGTGGAAATCCGCGGCAAATGCGAATGTGAACGGCTGGGTAATTTTATCCGACGTGACGGTGATGGTGTTCTTCTGCATCATGCGTGTGCCCTCCGAAGCAGCAGGATGCCCGGCAGCAGCGTCACCGCGGCGAAAACCGCCTGTGCGCCGCCGAGCAGCAGCAATGCGCGGGTGACTTGCGCCTGCGCGATGGACGAGAGCGGGTGGAGCAGCCCCGGCAGGTTGAGCAGCAGCGCAGGGAGCAGCAGCAGCAGCGCGGCGAGCCCTGTGGCGGTAAGCGTTGCGCCGACGCGGACGCGGCGGCAGCAAAGCAGGAGCAGAATCGCCGCCAGCAGACAGACCGCACCGCTGATTTCGACCGCGTGGAGCAGACGTGGGAGGCTGCATTTCTGTGCTGCCAGTCCGCCGAGCAATTCCATCAGGCTCTGCCGGATGGGGAAGGAATATCGCTGGACAAACTGCGAGAGGGGGTAAACGACCTCGTCGCGGGCGGTGGCGCGGCGAAAATCCGCATCCACGCGGGCTTGGAAGCCTTCATCCGCCATGACAAGGGCGACCATTTCGCGCTCATCGAGGGGGGCGGGAGCGGCGGGCAGTTCCTCCGCATCGGTGCGGAAGAAATCGTGCCAATAAACCGCAAGTTCCGCCTGATACGCCGCGCAAGCGCCGGACAGGGGGGCAAGCGCAGCGTCGGAGAGGGCAAAATCCGCCTGAATCTGCGCGGCGTTCCACTCGATTTTATGCTGACTTTCTTTTTCGCTGGATGACAGGACAGACGCGGCGAACGTGCGCGTGGTGGCGAAGAAAATCAGCCCGCACAGCAGTGAAACGAGCAGCAGCACGGCGGTCAGGAGAGAGCAAAAATACTGCGAGAGCGCCGAATCAGCGCGATTTGGGCGCATCACGGCAGCACCGCCACGTTGAGCAGCGCGTGGACGAAATCCTGCCCGCCGAGGAGGACGGCGAGGCACAGCGCTGCCGTCAGCAGCACGAAGGGCAGGAGCAGCAGGGGGAGAAATCGTTTGGTGGGCATGGGACACCTCCGGGATAATTAGCAATGAGGAATGAGCAACTTTGAGGGATAAACAAGAGGTTACGACGGGTGGCATACGGGGCGGTCGCGCCCATTTGGCGCGACACAGCATGGTTGTTGGAAAGAGCGGCTTGGGGGCGCGTCTGCGGACGCGCAAAGTTACTGCGCAGGGACGCTTCGCTGC
>ERZ773264.2049-NODE-2049-length-21046-cov-4.017198_pt1 | contig 21046 bp, 17 predicted proteins | sample MGYA00511910_ERZ773264 | MGnify/ENA primary metagenome ERZ773264 (study PRJEB29015, sample SAMEA2737739) | human gut metagenome | biome: human gut; feature: human-associated habitat; material: faeces | place: China | collected 2012 ... | reverse complement strand
TAAAAAATCCAATATTTAAAGGACTAAATAGCATGCCTAAATTAAATTCAACAGATTCCTTGCATGTAACCATCGCTTCAAAGCCTGATTTTTCCAGCTTCTTTTTAAATTTAGAAACTCTTGTCGAATTATTTTCCTGAACTGTAAAATATCTTACTTTTCTATTTTCTATTTTTTGTGCTTTAATTATTTTCATGTGCCTGTTAGGGAATAAGCTTCTCACAGCACCATATTTAACATTCTTTGCTGGATTAATTACTTCAACTTTGCAATCAGTATTACCAAAGGAATAATTATTAAATGTTCTAATTTGTACACAAACATTACTTTCCTTAGCACATTCTTCAAGTGTTTCTAAATTAATTTGTTTACTAAGGGAAAAATCTGAAATCCTACTTTCATCTATATAATTAGACTTATCTACTACTAATAGCATAAAATAAACTGAGAAGATTACAGTCATTATGCCTATAAGCGTGAATATTTTTTTCATTGCTCTCCTCCTTTATAGTTTTTCATTTATGAACATAATACATTAAAAGAACCTTGACACTTTACTATCAAGGTTCTCTACTAAACACAATACCTTATTTTTTTATAGCTATTGCTTTAAAATCTTTATATCCACACTTTTCAGGTACAAAAGGATTTTTGTGAGTAGAAGCCTTTCCAACATGTACTCTTCCTTTCTTTCCTTTTCCATCTGTTGTACCTGATTTTTCTTTTTTTGTACTCCAATCTGGATCTACCCATACTGTAACTTTGTATTGTATTCCATCTACTTCCATATCATATAAGTTAGAATACAAAATACCATTTGAAGTTTCTCCACCAGTCCATTTTGCTCCACCACCATTTAGCACCTTAGATGCTCCTGCATAAACTGCTGTAGTTGTTCCTAAGAGCGTTGTAACTGTACAAGCATAAACTAATGCTTTCTTTAACTTTTTCATTTTTCTCCTCCATTTCGTTTTTCATTTTTTCATAAGTACAATTTGACATGTCTATTTACGTACCAAAGTCACTCTACTCTTATTTTTTTTGAAGTCAACCCTTTGCAAAGAAGTTTTTGAAGTAATAACAATTCCCTTATAAAAAGCTCATACATTGTTATTATTATCTATTGTTTGTTATTACTTTTGTGGTTTATTAATTTAATTAAAAACAAAGAAAACTGTCACTTTAACGTTTTGTAATCGTCAAAGTGACAGCTCTTTCTTACATTCTAAACGTAGATAACGTTCAAAATATTCCAGCTAAAAAAAGTGCTAAAAAAATCTTTTTAGATTTTTTAAAAGAAAAATCCGGTACTCTTGCTCCATTTTGTATAAACCTTCTTTTTGTTTTTATACTTATAAGCTCTGATTTTTACAAATATTTCGTAATCTGCCTGTTTAAGTTTCTTTCCTAATTTACTAAATCTGCCAATATAGTCTGCTTTCTGGGTGCAAACAATGGTTTTATTTTTCTTTTTGACCTTGTATGTTAATTTAAGTTGATACCCTTTTGCACCGATAACTTTATTCCAACATTTACCATCACCTATATATGGTTTAATTTTCGAAAATGGCACACTATATTTGATTTTAGTTCTTGGATCTAACGATTGTTCAGCAAGTTTAACTCCCGGCTTTAATGTAAACTGTTTAATTCCCGTATACATAAAAGCCTCTTCACCAAACTCTTTAACTTTTGATAAATTAACTTTCTTTAAACTTGTGCACTCATTAAAAGCTTCGCTTTCAATTTTTGTAACTTTGCCTAATTGAATCGTCTTTAACTTTCCATCCTGATAAAATGCATTATTGCCTATTTTTTTTATTTTGTTACCTTTTACTGTCTTTAAATTATTACAACGAGAAAAGGCAGAAGGTCCAACGTTTGTTACATTATTTAAGTTTACCTTTTGTAAATTTGTACATTCATAGAAAGCATCTTCGCTTACCTTCTTGATTTTAGACGGCATACTCACTTCCTTTAGTTCACTTAATGAAAATGCCCTTTCATCAATTTTTTCGATATTGTTATTTAGTTTAATTTCTGTTATTTTTGCCTGATAAAAAGCTCTACTTGCTATTGTTTTCACACTATTGGGTACTGTATAACTTTTCCCTTCATTCTTTGTTGGAGGATACCATATTAATTTCTTTCCATCTTTTGAAAATAACACTCCATCAATTGATTTATACACCGGATTATCTGGCGACACATTTATGTTTTCTAAATACTCAAACTGTCTATCATATGAAGACAAGCCACCTAGACCTTCAACATCCACTGTATAATCTTTATCAAAATACACTTTTGAATACAATGTTTCGTCGTCTTCACCGTCTATTATTGTTCTAATACTTGTTTCTTTTCCAACATAATTTCCAACATAAGGATCAGCCTTTACAATCTGTGGAAATGCAAGTAACGCTAATAACATAGTTAATAATATTTTTCTTTTTAAATTTTTTCTCATAATCTTACCTCCCTAGCCTAAATAAATTGTTCTTTTTCTAACATCACTCCATTTTGTATAAACTTTCTTTTTGTTCTTGTATCTGTATGCTCTAATTTTTACGCCTAATGATGACATTTCACCATTTAATTTTTCATTCATTCTTGCAATTTTCTTACGAAATTTCTTTGAAAGTTTTGGTTTCTTTACTGTAGTTTTTAAATAAACTTTATCTTTTACATTATCAAGATTATATACCCTTACTACAACTTCATAGCCCTTGGCTCCTTTAACTTCATTCCATCTTTTGTAGCTTAGAAGATATGGTTTAATATCTTTAAACTTCTTTCCGTAATTAATTTTTATCTTCGTATCAAATGCAGCCACACCTAAATTGTATTTTTTGTTTAGCGTAATGTTTTTTACTCCTATTCCCCAGAAAGCTTCTTCTCCTATGTTTTTAACTTTGCCAAGATTTAACTGAGTCAAGTTAGAACATGAACTAAATGCCAAAATGTCTACAGTTTTTACGTTCTTTAAATCTACGCCTATTAGATTCTTACAGTAATAAAATGCAGATACTCCAATCTTTCTAAGTTTTTCATTAAAACTAATTTTTTTTACTTTGCTTTTGTAAAAAGCATTGTTGCAAATAATTTTCACTGTTTTAGGGAATATATATTCTTCACATTCCTTTTGTGGTGGAAATGCATATGCTTTTGAACCATCTTTAGAAAGTAAGGCGCCATCTACAATTTTGTATTTAGTGTTTTTTTCTGAAACTTCTATATTATTTAGATTTTCAAATTCCCACATATCCGGAACCGGACCTAAATAATTTTCATCCAAATAAATTTGTGTATATTTCTCAGGATCCTTAATTTCCTCCATATTTGTTAATTTTTCAATTAGTGTATTAGTGTTTTCTACTCCACTTACCCAGGTTGTACCCCCACACGAACCTGTTACTAATAATACAGATGCCATCAGCATTGTACACATGTTTCTTAATAATTTTCTCATATTCATCGCCTCCTATTTGATTTAATACTGTTATAACAATATAACGTTAAAAATTTTATATTTATTGCATGATGTTCACAACACTTGTTACTAATTTGACCTTTTTTAATATCTTGTTTCGTTTAACCATTTTCAATTACCCCTCTTTCCTTTTGTTAATCTAATTTTTTAGTTTAGGAGATAATAACATATATTTATTTTTTTCAATATAAATGTAATAATTTACAGTGTTATTGTAACTTTTAATGTTTTTTTCTATTGATTTTTTAATTTTTAATATTTTAAAAATAATTTTTCCAATTCTATATTCTAATTTATGGTTTGATGTTTTTTAACATAACTAATAAGAGCCACATTGCTTATGCAATGTAGCTCCTGTTAGTTAAAACTTTTTATATTATTTTCTTACTTTCTATAATCCTAATACATTAATCAATAGTAACCATGCTAAACCATAATACGTTACTGCGGCTACCAAATCGTTTATTGTTGAGATAAGTGGTCCTGACGCTACGGCAGGATCAAATCCAATTTTGTCTAAGATAATAGGAATAATTGTTCCTACAAAACTTGAGATTAACATGGCTAGTGCCAATGCACCACCTATACAACCTGAAATTGCAAATGCACTTCCAATTGCCTGACCTCTTGCAATCCAAATAAACATACCTGTAAATACAACTGCAATAGCGCCTACAATTAATCCGTTACACAAACCAACTCTGATTTCCTTAAACACAAAACCTACCATTTCTTTGAAAGATAGCTCTTCATCCATTAAAACTCGAATTGTAACGGCTAGTGACTGTGTTCCAACATTACCTGACATACCAAGGATAACTGACTGGAAAGTTACAATAATCGGTAGTCCTACAATTACCGTTTCAAACATATTGATAACTGATGAAACAATCATACCAAGCATTAATAAAATTAAAAGCCATGGAACTCTCTTCTTCAAACTTTGTCCTAAAGGCTCCTCCAGTTCTTCTTCTGCAGACAAACCGGCTAACTTAGCATAATCTTCACCCATCTCTTCATCGACTACTTCTACCAAATCCTGAGAAGTGATTACACCTAAAATATGCATGTCTTTATCTAAAACCGGTATTGAATCTTCTGAGTAATCTTTCAATTCTTCAATACAGTCATCTACTGTTTCGTGGTCATGTACATACGGATACGATGTAGTTACCAAAGACTCTAACTCTACATACTCTCTGGCAACAATTAAGTCTGTTAAATCGATGGCACCATAAAATGTTCCGTCTTCTTTTTTTACATAAAGAGTTGTAATATTGTCATTTTCAGCAGCCTGTTCAACCAGTCTTTTCATTGCCTGCTTAATAGTCAGGTCTAATGTAAGAGTTACATAATTAGTAGTCATTTTGCTACCAATCTCGTCTTCATCATAAGACTGAATCAGGTCAATGTCTTTCTTTGCATCTTCATCGATTAATTCTATAAGTTCATTACTTGTGTCATCTTCCAATTCATCCAAAATATCAACAGCATCATCAGCCTCCATGCTACCAAGGATTCTAGCTGCAACCTTTGGATCTAATTCCTCTATGAATTCTGCTGGATCATCTATATATGAGAATATATCAGATACTCTGTCTACTCCCAAAATAGAATATAATTTCTTTCTTTCTTCGCTGTCTAAATATTCCAGCGCTGAAGCTATATCATTTTCGTGATAATCGTCTAACTTGTCAAGCTTAACAGGTGTTGGATCGTCACTTCTAATAATTTTAATAAGTTCTTCTTCGTAGTTTGCTTTTTCAGGAATTTCATACTCTTCCTGATCTAATTTTTCATTAGATTCTTCGTTATTTTCTAATTCTTCTTCGAATTTTTCTTCCACCTTCATATACCTCCATTTAATTAAATTCTAGGACTCTCACCTATTTTTAATAAATACAATTGCGTATATGAGGGAAGTTATCTATAAACACTAAGAACGAAACGGATGATATGCATCAGTATCGTCTATATTGTATTTATCAGTAAAACTTCGCCCACTACTGTCACAATTATCCATTCTGTTCTCCTTCCTTAAAAAATATCAAATCTCTAAACACTATATATTGTAAATAATTTCTTTAAAACAATACTATTATTTGTGTTAAAAATTCCTTAAATTGCAAAGTGAAAAAACCTTCACTCGCAAAAGTAAAGGCTTATGGCAGAACCATAAGCCCTCAATAATTACTCTATCATTTGTTGCAACAAAATGTCAACCGATTTTATCTTGATTTAACAATTTTGTTGCATATACGCTACTGTCAAAAGAAACCCATTTCCAAAGTATCTTTCTTCCGGTGTTTAGAATATCCACTCAACATTTTTATTATATATATTAATCAACTGTGTGAACCTTGATCATGTTAGTTGTACCTGATTTTCCAAGGGGTACACCAGATGTAATTACTACTACATCATCTTTCTTAACTAACCCTTTTTTCTTTGCAACTTCTACTGCGTAATCAAAAAGCTCAAGAACATGTTCCTTCTCCTTAATTAAAACAGGAGCAACTCCCCATGACATATTAAGCTGTCTTACAACTTTTTCTTCAGTGCTGCCTGCAACTATCATACAGTCAGGTCTGAATCTTGAAATCATTCTTGCAGAACGTCCTGATTTAGTAACTGTTAGAATACAATTTGATTCCAAATCGTACGCTGTCATACATGTAGCATGACAAACAGCTTCTGTAATATCTGTTCTGCTCTTTCTATGATGATCTAAAAATCTTCTCTTATAGTTAATATCCATTTCTGTTCTCTCAGCAATTCTTGACATTGTCTGAACTGCTTCAATTGGATATTTACCTGCTGCTGTTTCTCCTGATAACATAATGGCACTTGTACCATCATAAATAGCATTGGCAACGTCTGTTGTTTCTGCTCTTGTTGGTCTTGGGTTGTTCATCATTGAATCAAGCATCTGTGTTGCTGTAATAACCTGCTTACCTGCTTCATAAACTTTCTTAATAATCATCTTCTGAATAATTGGAACTTCTTCCTCAGGTAATTCAACACCCATGTCACCACGTGCTACCATAATAGCATCAGCTTCATCTATAATTGAGTCAATATTAATAATTCCTTCACTGTTTTCTATTTTTGCAATGATGTTGACTTTTTCTCCACCATTGTCGTCAAGAACTTTTCTAACTTCCTTAACATCATCAGCTGTTCTTACAAATGATGCTGCAACAAAGTCAATATCCTGACTAATACCAAAAATAATATCGCTCTTATCCTGCTCACTCATATATTCCATGTTAATGTGTACATCAGGAACATTTACACCTTTGTGGTTAGCAATTTTTCCGTCGTTCTTTACTTCGCAGACAATGTCTGTTCCGTCAATCTTCACAACTTCCATTTTTACTAAACCATCATCAATTAAGATAACTGTTCCTTCTTTAACATCCTTATATAAATCAGGATAAGTAATACCTACTCTTTCGTTATTTCCTAAAATATTTTTATCTGCAACTAATGTAAAAGTCTGTCCTGTTACAACGTTTACAACGTCGTTTTCAAAATTGCCTGTTCTAATTTCAGGACCTTTTGTGTCTAAAAGAATTGCAATTGGTCTGTCGCACTTCTCTCTTAGTCTCTTAATTCTGTCCATTCTTCCTTTGTGCTCTTCATGTGAACCATGTGAAAAATTGCATCTTGCAACATTCATTCCACTTTTGATTAACCCTTCCAAAATTTCATCACTGTCTGTTGATGGTCCCATTGTACATACAATTTTAGTCTTTCTCATGTTCTGTCATGTAAATATATTGAATATATTTATCTCTCCTTTCCCATTACTGTTAGTATAACTTACTTATCAGTCGTAAATTAAATAGAAATTCCAAATTTCTACACTAAAATATATTTTTCATCTCTCCTAATATAACAATGAAGACATAATATTACAAGTTAAAATAATGTTAAGTACTATAATTTTATGCAACTTGTTATTTATTGTTTTTATTACATATAACTTTATATGCAAATCCACCTATGGCACTTATTCCTAAAATTACCAATAATACAATAATCGCCACAATGTACTGTCCCTTACCTAACGCCTGACCACCCATTGCTGACACAATAATTGCCGGAATTCTTGCTATTGTGGAAATAACAAGCCATCTTGAAAGTTTAATATCAGTTAGTCCCATAAAATAAGATATTAAATCCTTTGGCATTCCGGGAATCAGAAAAATGATAAATGATAATATATCTCTTTTCCTTTCGTCATGTAAAAATTTTAAATTCTGAATCTTTTCAATTGGAAAAAATGCTTCTACAAATTTAACACCAAACTTTCTTGCAAGCCAAAATACAATTGCACAACCAATAATTGAACCTATTGTACAAAGTATTGTTGCCTCAACTACGCCAAAGGCGTATCCTGCTCCGATTTCCATTGCACCGCCGGGGATAATTGCAACAATAATCTGAAGTGCCATCGCCCCAATGCACACAAGCCAGCTCCACATACCAAAACTCTTAATCCATTCTCTAAAAAGTTCTGCTTCACTAAAGAATTTAGTAAATGGTATTGCTATTGCTGCTGACAAAGCAAGGAAAACTAACAAGCCAATAATACTTACTGCTCTTCGTTTTCTTTTTGCTCTTTCGTCATCCTTCTTGGTTCTTGTTTGCTCAAGTTCTTTAACATTTGGGTTGCTAATCTTGTTTTCCATATCTGCTGTTTCTTTCTTTTTGTTACTAGCCATACACGCCTCTTTCCTAATATTGTCTCCTATTTTTCTAAAATAATCTTACGTGACACAATATTATTTTTCTTTTGCAAACTTATTAATTTTATTTTTGTAATTCTTTTCCTTCTTTTGTTTTACACTTATTATACTTTTAAGCTTATTTCTACATGGCTACAGTATATCATAATAAAACCTGAATTATTCACTAAGCCATAAATATTAAGAAAATTTTTAACAAATCTTAACATTTTTTTCTATTTATTAACATAGCTCACTTTATAAGCCCATCTTATTGTTATAAAAAAAGTAGATTAATATGTCCTTAATCATGTAACTACATATTAATCTACTTTTTATGCTATTGATTTTTGATTGTTAAAAACCTAATTATTCATTAAACATATTGCTTTGTTTAGATTAAAAAAAATATAATAAAACTAAAATACCAAGTATAATTCTATACCAGCCAAATACCTGGAAGTCATGTTTCTTAATATAGCCCATTAAGAATTTTATAACAAGAAGTGATACTACAAAAGCTACCACCATACCCAAGATTAAAACAAATGCCTCATAGCCTGACATTGCAAAACCTAATTTTATCATTTTTAAGGCACTCATTCCAAACATTACAGGCACCGCCAGGAAGAATGTAAATTCTGCCGCAGCCACTCTTGATACACCAATTAATAAAGCACCTATGATTGTGGAGCCTGATCTTGATGTACCCGGTATAATTGATAAAATCTGGAATAAACCAATAATGAACGCTGTCTTGTATGTAATATCTGACAAGCTTCTAATCTTCGGTCTTCTTGTTTTGTTCCATCTTTCAATAATAATAAATGCCACACCATAGAAAATTAATGTAATTGCAATTACAACAGGTGTGTGAAGATGTGCTTCAATAAAATCGTCAAAAGCAATTGTCACAACTGCCCCTGGTATACAGGCAACTACTACCTTAAACCACATTGACCAGACATCTTTTCTAAGAATTGAACCTTTTGGGTTAATTCCGTCACTTTTGTTAGCACTCTTAAATGGCCACATTTTGTTCCAAAATAAAACAACTACAGCAAGAATTGCTCCAAGCTGAATTACAAACATAAACATTTCTTTGAAATTATCGCTTACATTTAACTTGATGAATTCATCAACTAATAGCATATGACCTGTGCTACTAATTGGAAGCCACTCCGTAATACCCTCAACAATTCCAAGGAAAATTACCTTTAATATTTCAATAAAATAAAACATGTCTCTATCCTTTCTGTTTTTACACTCAAGGTTTATTGTATAACAATATATGCATTTTTTCTACTGTTTATTTGCCACTATGCAATAATGTTTTCTTAAACTTTCAATTTTTCCATGAAAGGATTTTTTGAGCGTGTCTTCATTTACCAAGTTCCTATGCAAATACATTTTGTCTAAAGTATCCTTGATTATGGCTCCTATGATTTCCATTACATATTCAAATTCTTCATCACTTTCAACTAGAAGTTTTGTTTTGTCAATTCTTGAAATCATGTCCCCATGAAGGTCTTCCTGGCCGCCTTTGCATTTCTCAAGTGACCTTGTCCAGACCGCCTCGAACACCCAGCTTTCAGAAAAAATCATTTTGATTTGCTTTGCTTTTTTCGTTGTTTCATCAAGAAGCTCACTAATAAAATTATCTACGCATAGAAAAATATCTCCCCCAGACTGTTCAAGTTTATTTCCAAAATTAGAAATTACACTTTTTATATTTTCTTCAATAACGTACAAATATAAATCTTTTTTGTCTTCGAAATACTGATAAAAACTGCCTCGTGGTATTTCTGCGTCCTTGATAATTCTATTAATTGATGCTTCGCTAAAAGTACAATTATAAAATTCTTTCTTTGCTCCCTTTAATATACGATTTCTCTTATCATCAGGAAGCCTAAAAAATGTATCTTTAGGCATTTACTCTTCCTCCTGTGATTTATCTCCATTGCCTGACTGCTGCGTCATTTCCTCAATTAACTCCGCTGCCTCATCAGGTACATCGTCCAGATTTTCATCTCCTAAATCAACTGTTTTAGGCTGTTTTCTATACAACAAGTCATATAAAATCGGAACAATAAACAATGTCATAATTGTTGCATAAAGCAAACCGAAACTTACAACAATTGCCATGCTCTTTTGCATTGCATTACCTGCATCCTGTGAAAATACCATAACACTCATTGAAAGAATTGTTGTAATTGCAGTCATAAGAATTGGGCGCATACGTGTTTTGCCTGTTGCAATTAACGCTGTTCTCTTGTCTACCCCCTGTATTCTTAACTGATTTGCGTAATCAACAAACACAATACCGTTGTTTACAACTGTACCCATTAATATCATAAAGCCCATTAATGCCATTGCGGAAATCTGTTTTCCGAAAATCATTAAACCAATCATACCTCCTGTAAATGCTAATGGCACTGTAAATATAATAATGAATGGTGAAAGCAGGCTTTGGAACTGGGCAACCATTACAAGGTATACTAAAATGAATCCTAATAAAATAGCTAACAATAACTGTTTAACCATTTCCATTACCTGTTCTGACTCACCCTGAATTTCCACTGTATAACCGGTTGGTGCCTTATAATTATCAAGTTTGCTTTGTATCTTTCTTGAAAGTAATGTAGCATTATAGCCGTCTTTTACATCAGCAGTTACTGAAATATAAGTTCTCTGGTTTTCACGTTTTATTGTGTTTAATGCCTCCTGTTCAACTACTGTTGCGTAACGTGAAAGTTTATATTTGTTAATAACATCATTGCCTTCACTGTCTTTTTTTGTTGACTTAATTGTTGTTTTTAAAATGTTTTCGTAGTTAGGTTTATTGTTTTCATTTACAACATTTACTTCATAATCTTTTCCCCCTTGGGTAATTGTAATTGAAGTTTTTTCTGTTGTGATTTTTTCTGCCAGCTGCTGATAAATCTGAGCTACTGTCAAGCCGTCATCTGCTGCCTTGTTTTTATTTATTTTCAAATGTAACTGCTTATCCTGAGCTGTTACACCGTTATCAACATTTTCAGTTCCTTTTACAGATGTTATTAACTTCATTATCTGATTACTTGTCTTTAATAACTTCTGCTGGTCATCACCATAAATACGAACTTCGATTCCCTGATTCATCATCTGTGACATACTTCCCATGGCTGATGAAGAAACAGTTAAATTCTCACATTTTATGTTCTTTGTGTTGTTTTCTATTTTCTTGATTATTTTTCTAAACTGACTGGTTGATGTTATGTCATCGTCAGTAATAATCTGGAATGTAAAATTACTGTAGTTGTCAGTGCTACCACCTGTTAAGCCTGAAGTTGCAGTGGCATTTCCATCCATTGCCCCAACTTTATTAATTCCCTTAACTTTAAGAATTGCGTTGGTTACTTCATTAGCTGTCTTGTATGCAGTGTTCTTGTCTACATCTTTGTCTAAAGATAAACTTACGGAAATCTGATTGCTTTCCATATCATCCATCATTACAAGCCCTGTGTTAAATACTTGGACAACACAGATTGCTAATAAAATAATTGCTAATGCTAAAGGTATTAACTTGTGGTTTAAACACTTATCCAAAAGTCTACCATAAGCATTCTGGAATTTATCAAACCACTTGTGGTTTTGTTTTTTGGTTTTCTTTAAAACTGTGGCACTAATTGTTGGAACTACAGTTAAAGCTACAATTAATGAGGCTACTAATGCGTATGTCATTGTAAATGCAAAAGGCATTAATAACTGACCCACAGTTCCTTTTACATAAATCATTGGCAAGAATACACAAATTGTTGTAAGTGTAGAAGATACAATTGGGGCTGCAACCTGCTTTGCTCCCTGAACTGCCGCTCTTGGGGCTGACAGACCTCTGTTTCTTAATCGGTAAACATTTTCCATTACAACAATGGAGTTATCTACCAACATACCAATACCTATGCAAAGTCCTGCAAGTGACATTACGTTCAATGTTATTCCTGTAAAATACATTACAATAATTGCGCAGACAACACTAAACGGAATACTAAAGGCAACTATTACCGTTGGCTTAACATCTTTTAAGAATAAAGCAAGGACTATAATTGCAAGGATTGCTCCTAATAACATGCTTTGTAAAACTGTGTTTACGATAACGCTTATATACTCACTTTGGTCCATTAAAGATGTACATGATAAGCCTTTGTATTTGCCTTCCATTGTCTTAAAAGCTGATTTAATATTTCCTGCCACTTCACTTGTGTTAGCTGTACTTGACTTATAAATTGCAAGAAGAACTGCTGCTCTGCCGTTGATTTTTGAATAACTCTCGCCTGAATTGTCAACAACAGTTATGTCTGCAACATCAGATAATTTAATTTCTCCAATGCCTGCAACTTTTGTAAGAACCATTGATTTTAACTGTTTTTTGTTCTCATAGTTATCACCAACATCTACAAGCCACTGGTTGTCTGATTTATCGTCAATGTAACCTGCAGGCATTGAGAAGTTTTGCGCAGTGATTAACTGTGATAATGTGTCAATGCTAAGTAAGGCATCAATGTTTGAATTCTCAATAGCAGCTTCTCTGGAATCATTTAACTTGTCTTTTGATTCCTGTAATTTTTCCTTTGCGTTTTTTAATTCAGTTTCTGCTGAGGAAATCTTTGCCTGACCGGCGCCAAATCCTGCTGCTGCAGAATAGCCACCTGAAATAGCTGTGGACTGTTTCTTATCCATGCCTTGCATTTGCTTATCTATTTGCTTAATTGCCATTTTCATGGCTGTTATTTCAGTTTTTAAATTAGCAAGTTCTGTGTCTATTTGAGGAAGTCTGACTTTTACTACATTGTAAACCTGTTTTATCTGCTTATATGAAAGGTCTTTAACCTGATTCTTGTAGCCTAAATTTGCAAGCCATTTTATAAACTTATTAAATTCTGACTTGTTGTTTACAGCATCTTCAAGATTTTTCGGAATAGTGATTCCTGCCATTTTTGCCGGCTGTTCTAATTGAGTATTAAAAGTTGCAAACATTGTATCTATCTTAGTGTAGGCATCTTCTAATTTTGCGTCAGTGTATGCTTTCTTTTCAGCTTCTAATGCGCTTTTGCTTGCTTTTAAACTATTAAGATTTGCCTGGTATGCCACTTTGGTTGCCTGTGCCTGTGATAGTTTTACCTGTGCATCAGCCAACTGTTTATTTGTACTTTTCTGTGTGCTGTTTAACTTGTTCTTCTGAGTAGCTAACTGACTTTCTCCATCTTTGATTTGCTTTTCTGCTTTTTCAATTTCTTTGCCTGCATCAGTTAGTTTGTCATTTGTTTTTCCAAGAATCTTATCGTTAATCTTGTCAATTTTATTCTGATTTAATTTTACCTCTATGGAGTCTGTTGTAAGTCCCATTGGTGTTATACTTGCAACGCCCTCCTGTCTTTCAAGGTAAGGTTGTAAAGTATTGGTTGTAAAATCAGACAACTCCTTGATGTCTTTTCCTTTGTAGTCAATACCTGCATACATAGTTGCCATCATATCCATGCTTACTTCCATTAAGTTAGGTTTGCCACAGCCATCGGGCAAATCGATTGTCTCGATTTTCTGGGAAACTCTTACTAATGTTGAGTCCATGTTGGTTCCATCTGCAAACTGAAGCATAATCATGCTGTAGTTGTTTGCTGAGTTGCTGATTACTTTTTCAACGCCACTAACAGTTCCCAATGTACTTTCCATTGGTTCTGTTATATCACTTTCTACCTTGTTTGGTGATGCACCGGGTTCTGTAGTAATGACCATAAGATATGGTACTTCCATGTTGGGCATCAAGTCTGTGTTCATGTTGCCGAGGCTTACGCCACCTATGATTAGGATTATGATTACGGCCACTAGAACGAAGTATGGTTTTTTTACAAAAAACTTAGTCATGTGTTTTCCTTTCTGCTCCTATAAAATTGGGTTACTCCCCAGTGGAAAATGTACATTAAAAATATGCATTCACATAAAATTGGGTTATTCCAGTGGGAAATGTACATTAAAAGTATGCATCCACATAAAATTGGGTTATTCCCAGTGGGAAAATATATGTATTACAAAAGCACGCTCCCGCTGCCTTCAACTCGTAGCGGTTATATAAAGCCGACTTTGCTGCCTTTATTAACCGACGGCTTCAGAGCACTTTCTTTAATACATATATTTTCTCACTGGGATATACAAATTCGTATGGGGAGTATAATGTCTTAATATGTATATGTTCGCCTTGGAATTGCATATTCGCATGGGGAGTATAATGTTTGTTGTATGATATGTTGTCATATGGTATTGTATATGACAGGGTGTCATAAGTCAACTTGTTTTTCAACTATTTTCTTCTTGTACCATAGTGCATCCATAGTGAAACGTTTCTTATTAAATAAAAGAAAACAAGGCGTGGCAATGTTTTTTGCTCTGTCTTGTTTCCTTATTTTATCTTATTTATTTTTTTGATTATTACTATGTATAATTTATTTAGCTTCTCTTGTTTATGCATAGTTTGTTCATCTCTTCTGTTACTGTGTTTACTTGCCTGTATTCTGTCTGTTTTATCTTTCTTTTTATTTTAATTTAAAGCTCATAAATACGGGCTGGTGGTCTGAGTATTTGAAGCCGTTGTCTTTGATTGTGTAATCTGTCATTTGAACGTTGTCGGATATGATGAACCCGTCTAATATACATGTGAAAGTCTTTCCTTTGATGTATTCCATATCTGTATTTCTGTTGGATGGTGCAAGGCTATCGTATTTGTCTTTTGACAGTTGGTCCATTGCAAAGCTTAATTCCTTTGGCATTTTACTTCGTGGAAATGGATATGCCCAGCCTTCGTGTTCTGCATTATCGTTTTCGTCCAGTTTTAAGTTGTGATTAAAATCGCCACCGCATATAACGTAATTGCCTTTTTGGCGTTCTTCCTTCATATCGTTAAAAAGCATTGAAGTCTGACCTTCTCGTATTTCGTCGCTATTTCCGTAAGCAGACATATGAACGCTGTACACTACAAGTTCCTTTCCACCGTCTGCAGGAATACGGCTTACACTATAGCATCTGTCCAAATCCAATATTTTTGAAAAAGAAGTTGAAATTGGAAAGCTTCTTCTTACTGCTGATGTAATCAAATATTTTGAGTAAAAGGCAATTCCTGAATATGACTTTCCGATAGGTTCATTAAATGGATAAAATAAATATGCTGAATCGTAATTTACGGCAAAGTCTTCGTAATAATTTGCGAATTTTTCTGTTATTAAATTTTCCTGATTAACGTGATAGCTTCTGGTAGATTTTCTGTCTACTTCCTGAAAAATCATAAAATCAGGCTTTTCTTCCATAGCATAATCTGCCGCACCGTTAATCGCGTCAATGCCTGACTGTTTGCTAAAACATCTTGAATATTTTCCGCCATCCATAAAGAAACTGTAAGTTGGAGTATAAGCTCCAAATCCAACATTATATGTTCCTATTTTGTATTCTTTATTTTTTGTCAGTTTGCTTGTGTCTAACGTTTTGACATTTTTGCTTTCACCGGTCTCACTACTATTTGCATTCTGAGATGACGCTGGTTTATTAATTGATAATTTCTGCTTGTCCGGTATTCTGTGGTAAGTTCCGAAAACATATGCCACGTAGCCTAAAACAATTATCAGAAAAAGCGCCACTATGCTTACAAGGGTTGCAACCACTTTCTTTTTGGTAGACCATTTTTTCTTTTCTCTTTTGTTACTCATTTCTTCTCCTTTTGTCACGTCTTTATTTTTTATGATACTAAACTCCATAAACTTTTTCTACTAGTTAATTTTTTAATCTTACATTTAATTTTTGTATTAGCGAATCTTTAATAAATTTTGCATTTAGTTTTTTATATTTATTTTATTTTGTTTTTTTTAAGTAGACTTTCTTCCCTATCTATAAACATAACAAGAAATGCTAAAATTAATAATATGGCACTTACAAGGATTGCCCTCTTGCCAAGAATCTCAATAAAGCCGTTACTAATTATTGCGCCTACTATAAAGCAGCCTATAATTCCAAAATATAAAATTCCATTTAGCAATTTTTGTCTGTCTTTTGACTTGGTGAAGTCGCACATATTTTGGGTAGCGCTTCTTAAATTACCGATACACATTGTTGTGGCGATGCCTTTACCATGAATTTTTCTGAAGCTTTCAACCTGTATTCCGCAGGCAAGGGATGTTAAACTGTTTGCTAAAAGATTTAATGATAATGGTACAAATGATACCCCTATTAAAATTATTGCCTCATACAATACCGACCACTGTCTCCAATGAAGTTTCCTTGTTGTTTTCATTCTTACAACGTCAGCCAACATTATGCCTATTGTAAAAGCTAAAATTGGGCAGAAATAATATATTGCCTTATGAAAATTTCCCACAGAAAGGTTTACACCAAACAGAAGCATATTTCCTGTTTGGGCATTTGCAAAGACTTCTCCTCTTTCAATATATGAGTAAGCATCCATCATACCACCTGAAATTGCGAGCAATGCTCCTAACTCAATAGATTCTGATATTTGTTTTGCCTTTATCATTTTGTAATCACCTCAGTTTTAATATTTTTATACCTTGTTTTTATACTTTATTTTTATGCTTTGTTTTTATTTGTTTTTGTACTTTGTTTTTATGCTTTAAATATCATACTTTCTTTTTTATAAAAGTGTAATTTTATATTTTGCTTTTTTATAATTTATTTATATCTTTTACTTTTTTATAATTTCCTTCATCTATTATATACTTTAAGAAGATAATTTCAAGAAATAGTATCTACTCAGATAATTCTTCAATAACCTTCATTTAGTAATTAAACTTTATAAATTTCTTTTGTGCGAAAGTGCATTATTGTGGAACATTTTTATATAATAAACAATTTTCCATTACACAAAAAACTCTACAGGAAATTTTTTCAAATCTCCCGTAGAGTTTTTATTTAACTTTTTATCAACTTAAGTTTTTATTCATTTAAATTCTTATTTAACTTTTTTACTTTAGCTGAATATGAGCCGCACACTTTTGATCCAGTTACTTTCTTAAACTTAATAGAATTTTTCTTCTTACCAGCTTTGTTTGAAATAATCTTGGACTTGCCTGATTTGTATATTTTTTACCAATCGATTTCCGCCATGGCATCATCTACACCTTCAGCATAATCCTCATCATTGTCATATCGGTCGTAATCATAGTCTCCATCATCATAAATATCATCATAGCCATCATCATAGGCATCTTCACTTGAATCATATTGTATACGTTTATGGTATTTGTAAACCTTGTTGTCGCTGGTAGTTTCCTGAGTATAGTCCGAATCATCGTCATACTCATTGTCATCACTATTGTAGTTGTTGTAATTGTTGTAATCATTGTTACTATGGGATCCATCTGTGTTATCTGAATACGCACTAGTTGTGGTTGTGACTGTTCCTGAGTGATATGTATCACTATAATCATTGTCATCACTAATCAAATGCCATCTGCAATAATTTGTTCCTTCAACTACCTTTTCGGTACATCCTTCTTCAATACATTTTGGTTCAAAATATCCTATAATTTTATCTCTTTGAGCAATAGTGAATAATGCAAGGATAATAACAGTTATTATAGTTGCTTTCATATACTTGTTCATTTTTTTCATAACGGTACCTCCTGAAATTGAGTTTTTCATAAGTAACTAATTGGCTTCTATGCTGAAATTTTCATTGTTTCAGTTAAATCTATTTTTTCCATTTCTTCTAAATTTTCCTTACAAATATCTGCCATGTTCTGACAATCAATGTACATTGTCATATTGTAAAGTAAATCCAGCTCGTGTTCTTTCTGCTTCTGCAGCTGCTTAAGATTTCTTAAATCCTTGTATACTTTATAGCCCTCTGTCACGTTATATTTACTACCCTCTATGTAATCTGTTTCATCTGCTATCTGGTCTGCAGATTCATGTAAGAGAGTTGGTTCTGCTGTATCTTCCGCTGAATTCATTTGTTCATTCGGAGTTACATCTGTTATCTCTTCTACTAAATTCATTTGTTCATTTGAGGTTGCTTCTTCTGTCTCTTCTACCGGTGAAATTAAATAAAAATGAGATTTCTTTCCTACTGAGGTTCTTGAATTAGCATCTTTCAAAGTAAATATCTCTGCCTCTTCCCGTCCTGATGCAACGACAAGCTGGTCCGATTTATTTGTTCGATAATAATTACCACTGTAGTCCATTATGTAAAAAAAACTGTTTGTTTCAATCATAATAAAACCTCCTAACCCAATGTAGTTTAGAATGTAAAAGTTAAGATGTGCCGCTAGAAATGTGTGAATTTACATTCTTGCTGGGGAATTTTCCCTGTTTTGTTGTAGTTGTTTTTTCCTTGTTATTCAATCTAGGACAAAGTTAATTCTAGTCAAAATCATAATCGTCTGCTTCTAACCCGGCTTCTTCCAATGCCTCTGCTCTTTCATCAGAATCCATAAACTCTAACTCATCAGCATCAAGTCCTGCCAGCATAGCATCAGTCTCAAAATCATCATTTGCGTCATCTTCAAAGTCTCCAGCATCTCCAAATAATGCCTCATGCTCTTTCCTGCTGGAACAAATCATCTCTTGTGCAAACATCATTTCTGTACCATCTATTTCACCATCACCATTTAAATCCATCCAATTTTTCATCACTATACCTCCTCGCTTCTATTATTCTCTTTAAGATATGTTTATTTATTTTTATCTGTTTTTTCTTCTATCCAATGCTCTTATTGTTCCTTCTAACTTTATAGAATCTTCCACTGTCCATTTCTTTCCCGAGCCAATACATGCTCCCATTGCACTTCCATATATTGCTGCTCTGTTTGTTTTCTTATTTTTGTTAAAAGCATTGCCTGCTCCTAAAGCTGCTCCAACAATTGCATCTTTATCTCCGAATAATCCCATAAGTACCACCTTTCCGTTCCTTAAGAACTAAATCTTATTTTTTTTTACTCTGGTTTATTTACTCTGCTTGAATGAAAAACTAAAACTCGACTGAAAGTTCGTCTAATAATCAAAATTTTAAATTTGGTACAATAATCCACTTTTAAATAGGTACCTACAAATCATTTTTGTGCTATAATTAAGGCATTCCAGATAGCAGATATATATTTTTTTGCATGATTAAAAGACGGCTAGCTACTTGTTGTGCAAAAGTAAACGCGACCCGCCTATTTAATACATTACGACAAATCGATTACTATCTGCAGTTTGATCTAATTACTTTCTAACGAATAAATCTGGCTTTAAGTGCACTTCATCGGGTGGGATGAGGTGCATTTTTAATAATGACATTAATGCCATCATATCTTCATCTTCTTCTGATATAAGTTCATAAGGACTTTTGTTTTCTAATCCTGAGCGCTTTACACTATTGATGTGATTCATAAGAAGTGTTATATCTTCCTGCGTGTACGGATTTAAACTCTTTCCTTTTGGAATTGCATAACGGATAAATTCGTGATTCTTTTCCAGGCAACCTTTCTGCCATGATGCCATTGGATCACAATAATAAATACTAGTTCTATAGGTTAATTCATCTGTTAATTCCAACTGGTCTACCTTTTTAAACTCACTCCCATTATCTGTAAGAATTACCGGAAACAATCTTCGAAACACATCTGTTCCTAATCCCACTTCAAGAAAATCAAATACTCTCTTTACTGACTCTGCTTTTCCATCAGGCATTAGAAATAAAAGCATTAGATTATTGTGTCTAAAAATCATTGTTAATAACCTTTTTCCTGATTCCCTTACGCCTCTCACAGTGTCCATCTCAACAACTTCATCTTCTGAAAACCTGATTTTCATTGCATATTCAAAATCTTCATAAGTTCTGCACTGTCTGAACTCCATTTTATGAAAGCCATTAATGTCGTTATACTTTTTCTTTCTTGGTTTATATCCTGTTTTCCTTCTGAGATCTACATTTCTTATTGTAAGTTGTCCTTCATCAATGTAATTATAGAGCGTCCTTAAACATATGGGCATTTCCTCTTTGTGCTCAGCATAGATATGTGTCAATGTTTGCCCCTTTTTCACAAGTTTAGTAACAAGTTCATCTAATTCTTCTTTCTGTTTTTCTGTTATTCTTACACCCTGTCTGCTTTCTGATCTGCGTCTGGTCACAGCTGCTTCTGCAAACTTTGCACTGTAAATATATTTATCCTTATTACAGAGTTTTTTATGTGGGCAGTTATTACAAACATATGGTGGTGTATCAAACTTATGGCAGGCAACTGACTCATATCTTTCGCATGTTTTTGTACAATCGAAGCCTCTACATATTCGACATCTTGTATGACAATCTTTTTCATCACATCCACATAAATTTCTAACCGCACACGTTCTAGCCCATTTACAGTCTTTTCCGTTTGGATAGTTACCTTTAATAAAAGTTCTGTTTTCTTTAACCTCATGAGCAATAGTAGAAGGATGTCTTCCAGTACGTTTTGCAATCTTCTTAAAAGACTCTTTTGAACATATTCCTGTCTCTATTGCTATGCGATCAGATAAATCCATTTGTCCGCTTACATAATACTTTCTCATATCTGCTCCTTTCTCAGCAGATAATAATCGATAATTCGACTATATCATACTTTTAGAAAGAAGTCTGAGAAGAAGTAAACTAGACCTTTTGTAGCTATTTTCAGTTGTCAAAGTACGGGTTTAGTTTTTCAATCAAGCGTTTATTTACTCTCATTCTAGCAAATAGGTTGTCCTATAAATGGGACTTATGGCAGAAAAGTATTGAAATTTAATTGCAATTTAAACTGCTAGTTTTTCCATGCTACTACTTTTG
>ERZ773264.2044-NODE-2044-length-21088-cov-4.344078_pt1 | contig 21088 bp, 20 predicted proteins | sample MGYA00511910_ERZ773264 | MGnify/ENA primary metagenome ERZ773264 (study PRJEB29015, sample SAMEA2737739) | human gut metagenome | biome: human gut; feature: human-associated habitat; material: faeces | place: China | collected 2012 ... | reverse complement strand
GCTCGAACCCTGCACACCCTGATTAAGAGTCAGGTGCTCTACCAAATGAGCTAGAGGCGCTTGTCTTATTTTTGTCACTTCATCAGCGACAAGTGTTATTATATACTAGCCTTCACACTTTTTCAAGAGTTTTTTCAATTTTTTTTAACTTTTTTGTAATTTTTTATTATTTTGCCTTACTTGATGTAGTTTCTACCTATTATATATGAATTTATTTTACCATAAGTACAACTTTTACCCTTGTACTTATTTCATTTTATATTTATACTTAACAGTGTCAAAAAGTTATTAGCCTACTTGTGCTTGCACAAAAGTGGGAAATAAAATTGAATTTTTTAGGAGACTTATATGAGCGATAACAAAAACAAATTCGAAGGTAACAGTAGATATTTTACTATTTGCATTTACAGCACTGTAACTGTTTTGATTATGGCTATTATTATTAGAGCTGTTTTCTTTTGGGAATCAACTTCAGCCACCCTTAATACTCTGTTATCTACTTTGTCACCTTTTTTTATGGGTATTTTAATTGCCTTTCTTATTAGCCCTCTTGTTTCTTGGATGAGAAAGACTGTTTTTAAGAAATGGCTTCACATTACAAATAATGCATTAAACAGATTACTTGCAATTCTTTTTTCCTATTTGCTTGTTATTTCTGTTTTGGTAGTTGGCTTGGTTTATCTTATTCCTGAGATTATTGACAGTTTGACGCAGTTGCTTGATAAAATGCCTGATTGGGCAAACAGCATTATGGATTTTATTAATAATCTTTCAAAAAGATATCCTGATATTGATTTTAAATATATTCAGAATACCGTTACTAACGCTGATACTACTTTACAAAGTACATTAAGCAAATTCATTTCAACACTTACAACTACTATTGTTACAACCGGTGTTTCTGTTGTGAAGTTTGCTATTAATTTTATTGTAGCCATTATTGTCTCATGCTACCTTATTATTGATGAAAAAATGCAGGCTCGTGGAATTAAACGTGTTGTTTTTGCATTTTTCAAAAAAGAACGTGCTGAAAGAATCTGGTATGTGACAAAACGTTCAATTAAAATTTTCAGTGATTTCTTTGATGGCAAAATGGTAGACTCACTTATTATTGGTCTTTTATGTTTTGTTTCAATGATTGTAATTTCGTTCTTTGGTGTTAAAGGATTTTCCGATTGTGCTTTGCTTGTAAGCATTGTTGTTTGTATAACAAATATGATTCCATATTTTGGACCGTTCATTGGTGGTGTACCAAGTGTTTTACTTCTTTGCATTTACTCGCCAAAGAGTGCATTGGTATTCGCTGTTTTAATTATTATTATTCAGCAGCTTGATGGTAATGTTATTGGTCCAAAGATTCTTGGTGACTCAACAGGTCTTAGACCTTTATGGATTATTTTTGCCATCACTATTGGTGGATGGTTCGCCGGTGTTATCGGTATGCTGCTTGGTGTTCCATGTGTTGCGGTTATTACCGGTTTAACTGAGGATGCCGTAGACAAACGACTTAAAGAAAAGAATATAGACCTACCAATTTTAACTAATGAAAAGGTACGAAAAAATAAACCTGATAAAAAATTATATAATAAATTAAAAGATAGATTTAAAAATCAGACAGAAGAAAAATAAATTTTTACTATATAAAAGAGGAAAGATTAAGTTTTTTGCTTAACCTTTCCTCTTTTTAACTTTCTAATAAATTATCTTTTGGCAATTAGCTTGTGTATTGGATTTCCCATTTGTGAAAATTTGCTTTCGTATTCAGTCATAACATTTCCCTGCATTAATCTTTCATCATTATGTAAATCCCATGTTTGTTCTATTAATTCCCAGCCGGCTTCCGGAACCTGCTCTAATGAAAACTGGAATAATAAATCATTGTCTGTTTTAAATTCAACAATACCATCTTTTTTTAGAATTACATCATAACGTTCAAAAAACTGTTTTGAAGTTAATCTTCTTTTAGCATGTCTGTCCTTTGGCCATGGATCTGAGAAATTTAAGTAAATTCTATCCACTTCACCTTTTTCGAAAACATCACAGATATATTCTGCTTCCATTCTTATAAATCTAAGGTTAGGTACTTCAATCTCTTCACATCTTTCGATTGCTCTAATAAGTACACTTGAATATTTCTCAATTCCAATATAGTTAATGTCTGGATTTTCCATTGCAAGAGTTGTAATGAACTTTCCCTTACCCATTCCTATTTCAATTCTAATAGGGTTGTCATTTCCAAACTCTTCCTTCCACTTTCCTTTAAGTTCTGTTGGTTCATTAATTGCCATATCGTTATCGGCAATGGCTTCTCTTGAACCGGGTACATTTCTTAATCTCATGAATTTCTCCTTTTGCGTATATTTTAACAATTTTTAAAGTATTATATTCATATATTATTGTCTCTAAGGATTTTATGATTAATTGCACAATTTTTCAAGTTTTTTATTGTAATTTCTTGTAAAAGTGCTAAAGTTAAATTGTGAGATTTATTACTCATGTATAATTTTTAAATACCGGTACAAAAACCGGTTCTTTTATATTTACGGCATATTAATTTATAAAACTTCCTATATTTATCAAATGTTTTATGAATTTGTAATGCCAATCAAAATAAGGAGGACCTACTATGAGTCAGGAACTTAACAGTATTATCGACCAACTTGCAAACATTGACTCTGCTTCTGCTAAAATAATGCAGAAAACTCAGGATGAAAAAGCCAAATATGCTGACTACATTAGCAAGGAAAAGCAGGCTTTTGACCAGAACTTAGAAGATCAGGTTAATGCCCAGGTTAATGAATACGAGAAGACTCTTGCAAAGGAAAGCGAAAAGGAAATCGCTAAATATCAGGAAGACTGCAACGCTGAACTTGCCAAGTTAGAGTCTGCATATAATGAAAAAACTGAATCTCTTGCACAGGAGATTTTTAACAATATTATTAAGGAGTAGTCAATGAAATCAGGAAAACTCACTGCTTACAGTGGTATGACTACCAAAATAAGAGCTATGAAGAAACGACTGCTTTCTTCCCAACAATACGAAGAAATTACAGGACTAAAAACTGTGTCTGAACTACTTACTTATCTTCAGACTTTTCCGGCATACTCGGAAGTTTTATCCGGAATTGATTCTACTCAGGCTCATCGTGGTGAAATAGAAAGTCGACTGACTTTTTCAACTTATCATGATTTTTCCAAGATTTTTCATTTTGCAGGAACGTCACAACGAAAATATTTGGAATTTTATTTTATGAAATATGAAATTGCCACATTGAAAGCCTGTATGCGTAATATTATGGACAGTCGTAGCAGCACTATACCGATGTTGGTGGACAAACACTTTAAGCAACATTCAAAATTAAATATTGATAATTTGGTTAATTCTAACACAATGGAAGAATTTATAAGCAATCTAAATGGTTCTGTTTATGAGAAAGTAATTAAGGCGGTATCCAATTTGGAGAACCCTGTTTTATTTGATTACGAAATGTCTTTAGATTTATTTTTCTTTAGTTACATTTGGAATCATGCAGACTCATTTGTACCAAAGGGCGAGAAGAAATATTTTGTTAACTCCTTTGGTTCTCAGGTTGATTTGCTTAACATATTGTGGATTTACAGAATGAAACACTATTACTCAGTTTCTCATTCTCAAATCTACTCGTTTTTAATTCCAATATATTATAATCTTGACCGTTCTAACATTAAGGCTTTTGTTGAATGTGAAAGTGATGGAGAATTTTTTGAACTTCTTAACAAATGCTATTATGGCAGAACCTACGGTTTTAATGATTATGATGATATGGAAACACAATTTGGCAGCGTTTTAAATACCATATATATGAAAGATTTTAAAACTGCCCCATACTCTTTGGCAGCCATTAATGCTTACCTACATTTGAAAAGTTTGGAAGTTGCCAAAATTATTACTGCAATGGAATGTATACGATATGGTTATGACAGTGAAAACATTGCACACTATATTAATAGGAAGAAAGGGGTGTTATAATGATTGAAAAAATGAGTTTTGTCACTCTTGCCGGTCCCAAAACTGAGATTGATAATTTGGTAGAAAATTATTTAAGCAAGCATGACATTCATCTTGAAAATGCCCTAACGGAATTTAGTTCTAACGAACAATTTACTACTTTTTCTGAAGAAAATCCTTTTAAAGCTGCACTTAACAAAAGTCACGAGTTAATGCAACTTGTTAAGGAACCTGAAAAAGCTAAAGTTTCTAATGTTGGTGTAAAGGATGCTGAGAAGTTCCTTTACAAAATTGATGACAGTCTGGCTGACGTTAGAAGTGAAATTGATGACTTAGACAAAGAAATAGAAAGTCTTAACACAGACTATGGCATTTTAGCACCTTTTAAGACACTTAATTATACTCTTAAAAGAATTTATGACATGGAATTTTTCAAATATCGTTTTGGTAGAATTCCAAAAAGCAGTTTCGACAAGTTTGAATCTTACTTAGATCCCGACATTAATGCGATTTTCATATCAACTCTTAATGATACGGATTTTGTTTATGGTGTATTCTTCGCTCCATTAGATTATTTTGATGAAGTTGAGAAAGATTTCCATAACATTAGATTTGACGAAATAGCTATACCAAAGAAATATAAAGGCTTTCCTAATGACGAATGTTTGGAAATAGCTAATAAAAAAACTGAAATAGAAGAAAAGAAAAAACAAAAAGAACAGGAAATAAATCAGATTATCGAGAAGAATAAGGACAAACTGGTTTCAGCCATTAGACGAATTGAGTCAGCTTACAGCAATTTTGATGTTAGAAAATTAGCTGCTGTAACAAAAGATTCCGGCGTTACATTTCAGGTTCTTTGTGGTTGGATGACAAGTAAGGAAGCTAAAAAGCTTTTAAAGGAAACAGACAATGACGTAAATGTTGTTTGTATTGTAAGCGATGATGTTGAGGATCACAAAACAACTCCTCCAACTAAGCTTAAAAACTTTAAATTTGCCAAACCATTTGAACTTTTTGTTCGTATGTATGGCTTACCAGGTTACAATGAATTTGATCCTACCCTGTTTTTGACAATTACCTATGCACTTATATTTGGTGTAATGTTTGGTGATTTAGGTCAGGGCTTATGTTTAGTAATCGGCGGTGGCATTTTATACAAAGTTAAGAAAATGGATCTTGCCGGCATTGTTTGTGCCGCCGGAGTGTTCTCATGTATATTCGGTGCCCTGTTTGGAAGTTTCTTCGGTTTTGAATTTGAATCAGTTATAAAACCTTTGGATTCCATGATGACACTTCCATTTTTAGGTGAGATTAACATTGTTTTAGTTGCAGCATTTTTATTTGGTTCATTTACTATTTTAACAACCATGATTTTAAACATTGCTACAGCCATAAAACAAAAGAATTTAGGGAAAGCGTTGTTTGGACCTAATGCTGTAACAGGATTTATTTTCTACGGTAGTGTGATTCTTGTTATTCTCTTATACATGACAGGTCATCCATTACCTGGAACTGCTTTGCTGGTAGTTATGTTTGTTATACCACTAATTTTAATATTCTTAGAGGAACCTTTGAAAAACATACTGGCAAAGAAGAAACCTATTGATGATTCACCGGGAATTTTTGCAGCCACAGCATTTTTTGAATTGTTTGATTACTTAATCACTTATTTATCAAATGCCTTATCCTTCCTGCGTATTGGCGTTTTTGCAATCAGCCACGCAGCCATGATGCAGGTTGTAATGACTTTGGCAGGTGCGGAAAATGGTGGCAGTGCTAATATTTTCGTTGTAATTATCGGAAACATCATTGTTTTAGCAATGGAAGGTCTTGTAGTTGGTATACAGGTTCTTCGTTTGGAATATTACGAAATCTTTGGTCGTTTCTATGAAGGAAATGGCAGGGAATTCGTTCCATATAGAAAAAGAAACAAAAAATAATTTTAAACATCAGGAGGAATTTTAATATGTTAATTAATGTTTTATTTTCAGTAGCTTTATTACTTACAATTGTTTTACCATTAGTAGTTTACTTTGTTGGAGAACAGAGTAAAGGTCGTTTCAAAAGAACAGTTTTAACAAACTGCTTAACATTCTTTGTAACTTTCCTTTTAGGAACTATCGTTATTTTCAGTAACACAGCAAGCGCCGCTGTAACAAGTGATGCAGCTTCTTCTAACGGTTTAGGTCTTATTGCCGCAGGTCTTGCAATTGGTCTTTCATGTATAGGTTCAGGTTACGCAGTTGCAAGCTCAGCTAGTGCAGCTCTTGGAGCATTAAGCGAAGATTCAAGCATTTTCGGTAAAGCACTTATCTTCGTTGCCTTAGCAGAAGGTATTGCTCTTTGGGGATTTATTGTTGCATTCCTTATTCTTACACACGTTGCATAAATTCATTTGTACACAGTGTTTAGGAGGCTTTTATGAAAATGTATTTAATCAGCGACAATGTAGACACTTTAACAGGCATGCGTTTAGCCGGTGTTGAAGGCGTAGTTGTCCATGGTCGTAAAGAGGCAAAAGCCGCAGTTGAAAAAGTTCTGGAAGATAAAAATCTTGGAATTTTACTTATAACAGAAAAATTAAGTTTTGAAATTCCTGAAGTAATAGACGACATAAAACTTAACAAGAAACAGCCTTTGTTAGTAGAAATTCCCGACCGACATGGTCTTGGTCGCCAAAAGAATTTCATTACTAACTATATTAACGAGGCTATCGGAATCAAAATTTAGAAAGGATACAGGGCTATGACTATAGAAGAAAAGATGGAGCACTTTAGAAGTATTTCCTTAGAAAGTGCCAACAACAAAAGCGCTGAATCACTTAGTAGCTACAAGGCATCTTTAGATGATGAACTGGCAATTCACAAGGAAAATGCCACTCTTTTATCAGAAGAATCTAAACGTGCCAGAATGAATCAGGTTAAAGCTAATTCAAAGAAGGAGTTAGCTTCAGCCCAAATGCTTATTAAGAAACAAATTACAAATAAGCAGTCGGAATTAAAATCCAAAGTTTTCGAATCTGTTAGGGGAAAACTCATAGCATATAGAAAAACACCTGAATATGTTAAACAGCTTGAAAACCAAATAGATAAAATCATTAAGGAATATGGTGACTTAAACATTACTATTTACATTGATCCTGAAGATTCTCATTTACTTAACGGTTTAAAAGAATCTTTTAATGTAAATATTGAAGTTTATAAAAAAGAATTTCTAGGTGGAACAAGAACTATCGTTCCTGAGAAAAATATTCTTATAGACAATTCTTTTAAAACACGCCTTATTGAAGAACAGGAACAATTTGCATTTACATTTTAGGAGGCAGTCAATTGGAGAAAACAGGAAAGATTTATGGAATTAACGGGCCTGTTGTTTATATTAAAGGTAAAACAGACTTTAAAATGGGCGAAATGGTTTACGTTAGTTCTGAAAGATTGGTTGGTGAAGTTATTGGTCTTTCATCTGAAATGACTACCATCCAAGTTTATGAAGAAACCAGTGGTCTAAAACCCGGGGAACTAATATATGGTACAGACAGTGCTATTTTCGTTACTTTAGCTCCTGGTATTTTAAATAATATTTTTGACGGTATTGAAAGACCACTTAGCGAAATAGAGAAACAGTCAGGTGCATTTATTTCCAGAGGAGTAAATGTAAACTCACTTGATATAACAAAAAAATGGGATGTACACATTACAGTAAATGTAGGTGACTATGTCTCAGGCGGTACAATTATCGCCACAACTCAGGAAACAAGAGCTATTGTTCACAAGTCAATGGTTCCACCTTACATTAAGGGAACTGTTGTAAGTGTTGTGGATGATGGTCAGTATACAATTAACGACACTATTGTAACCATTAAGAAAGATGATGGTTCTACTTTAGACCTGACTCTTACACAGAAATGGCCAATCAGACAGCCTAGACCAATTAACAAACGATTTGGTACTACTGCTCCATTGGTTACGGGACAAAGAATTATGGATACTCTTTTCCCTTTGGCAAAAGGCGGTACTGCAGCAATACCCGGTGGTTTTGGTACAGGAAAAACAATGAACCAGCATCAGATTGCCAAGTGGGCTGATGCAGATATTATTATTTACATTGGTTGTGGTGAACGTGGAAACGAAATGACTCAGGTTCTTGATGAATTTTCAGAACTTGTTGATCCAAAGTCAGGTAATCCACTTATGGACAGAACAACACTTATTGCAAATACGAGTAACATGCCTGTAGCAGCCAGAGAGGCTTCAATTTACACAGGTATTACTTTAGCAGAATATTATCGTGACATGGGCTATCATGTTGCAATTATGGCAGACTCTACATCAAGATGGGCTGAAGCTCTTAGAGAATTATCAGGCCGACTTGAAGAAATGCCTGCTGAAGAAGGTTTCCCTGCATATCTTGCCAGCAGATTATCTGCTTTTTATGAAAGAGCCGGCTATATGGAAAACCTTAACGGAACTGAAGGTTCAATTTCAATTATTGGAGCTGTATCTCCACAGGGTGGTGACTTTTCAGAACCTGTTACACAGAACACAAAGCGATTTGTACGCTGCTTCTGGGGACTTGATAAATCACTGGCTTACGCAAGACATTTCCCTGCCATTCACTGGCTTACAAGTTACAGCGAATATGCTGATGAATTAACTAATTGGTACAACACAAACGTTGGACCTGATTTTTCATCCTGCAGAGCACAGGTGCTTTCTCTTTTAAATCAGGAAAGTTCATTAATGGAAATTGTAAAATTAATTGGTAGCGACGTTTTACCTGATGACCAGAAACTTACTTTGGAAATTGCCAGAGTAATACGTTTAGGATTTTTACAGCAGAACGCGTTCCATGATCAGGATACATGCGTTCCACTAAAGAAACAGCTATTAATGATGAAAACAATTCTTTATTTATACGAAAAATCATCAAAACTTATAGCAATGGGAATACCAATGTCCATACTTAAACAAAATAACATTTTTGAAAAAGTTATTGCCATTAAATATGATATTCCTAATAACAAACTTTCAATGTTTGACGATTACAAAGTGGCAATTGATGATTTCTACGCAAAAATTATTGAGGAACAGGCATAAGGAGGTGCAACATGGCTATAGAATATTTAGGATTAAGCGAAATAAATGGGCCTTTAGTTGCTCTTGAAGGTATAAAAGATGCCGCTTATGACGAAATTGTTGAATTTAAAATGAACGATGGAGAAGAGAAAAGACTTGGACGTATTATCGAAATCAATGAAGACAAAGCTGTTATTCAGGTTTTCGAAGGATCTGAAGGCATGTCTCTTACCAATACACATACAAAACTAACAGGACACCCTATGGAAGTTGCCCTGTCACCGGATATCTTAGGACGTACTTTTAATGGTATAGGTAAGCCTTTAGACGGGCTACCACCTATTAACGGAGAAAAAAGAGACGTAAACGGTATGCCTCTTAACCCTGTTAGTAGAGAATATCCTAGAAACTACATTAGAACAGGAATCTCAGCCATTGACGGTTTAACAACTTTAATTCGTGGGCAGAAGCTTCCTATTTTTTCAGGAAACGGTTTGCCACATGACCAGCTGGCAGCCCAGTTAGTTAATCAGTCATCTTTAGGTGATGACACCAATGAAAAGTTTGCTGTTGTCTTTGCAGCCATGGGTGTAAAAAACGACGTTGCCGACTTCTTCAAACGTTCTTTTGAAGAATCAGGCGCCTTAGAACATACTGTAATGTTCCTTAACATGGCAAATGATCCTGTAGTAGAACGTCTCATCACACCAAAAGTTGCTTTAACTGTTGCAGAATATTTAGCTTACGAAAAAGATATGCATATTCTTGTTATACTAACTGATATGACTACTTTTGCGGAAGCCATGCGTGAAGTATCCTCTTCAAAAGGTGAAATTCCTTCCAGAAAAGGATATCCAGGATATTTATACAGTGAACTTGCAACTATTTATGAGCGTGCAGGAATTATAAAAGGTGCAAAAGGTTCTGTTACACAGATTCCTATTTTAACAATGCCAAACGATGATATTACTCATCCTATACCTGACTTAACAGGTTACATTACTGAAGGTCAGATTACGCTGGATCGTTCATTATATGGTCAGGGCATTTATCCACCTATTAATGTTCTTCCTTCACTTTCACGTCTTATGAAGGACGGCATCGGCGAAGGATTTACAAGAGAAGACCATCAGGATGTTGCCAATCAGCTTTTCTCAGCTTACGCAAAAGTTGGAGATGCAAGAGCCTTAGCTTCAGTTATCGGTGAAGATGAATTATCACCAACTGATAAAAAGTATCTTGAATTTGGTAAAGCTTTTGAAGCTGAATTTGTTGGTCAGGGTATCGGTGTTAATAGAAACATTATCGAAACATTAAATTTAGGTTGGAAATTACTTCATATTCTTCCTAAAGAAGAACTTGATAGAATTGATACGAAGATTTTAGATAAATACTACAATGCATTTACAGATTAGTTAGGAGGTGGCACAATTGAATTTGAATACAGTACCTACTAAAGGTAATTTAATGGCCGCCAAAAGTTCACTGGCTCTGGCACGACAAGGCTTCGAACTAATGGACAAAAAAAGAAATATTCTTATACGTGAGATTATGGAACTAACAGAAAAAGCTGAATTAATTCAGTATGAAATTGATAAAACTTTTACCGATGCTTATGCAGCTTTAGAAAAAGCCAACATTGAGCTTGGCATCAAAAACGTAGAGACTTTTGCCTTTAACGTTCCGCCTGAACAGGATATTCACATAAAAACACGAAGTGTTATGGGAACTGAAATTCCCCTTGTAAAACATAAAGATGAAGTTCAAAATCCTGTTTATTCATTTTACGGAACAACAGAATCTTTAGACGAAGCAAAATCTCATTTTGAAAAGGTAAAAGACCTTACAATTAGATTATCCATGATTGAAAATGCTGCATACCGCTTGGCATACAACATTAAGAAAACACAGAAACGTGCTAACGCTCTTCAAAACATAACAATACCTAACTATGAGGTACTTGTTAAAACTATTGAAAATGCACTTGAAGAAAAAGAACGTGAAGAATTCACACGACTAAAAGTTATAAAATCAAGAGTTCATTAATAATAAGTTTATAAGATTATTTTGAAGTGCAAATAACATAACAAAAAGTTAAGAAAAGATTAGAGTGTTTTAACATTCTAATCTTTTTTGTTTTTTTAATCTTTTCTTAATTAAGTTAACCACACATTTTTCATACTTTTTTCACTATTTTCCCAGTGGGATTACTGTTGATTTTTTTACATGTTCCTAGTAAAATAATATGAGACATATAAAAAAAATTAAAGAGGATTTAAATGAAGAAATTTTTATCATATATATTATCAGTTTTTATGCTTGTTACTTTTGTTGGACAGGCATTTGGTGGATGGCAAACAGATGTGTCTGCCGCTACTAAGAAAAGTTTACCAAAAGCTCCATCTATTATTGGAGAATCAGCAATTCTAATTGAACCAACAACAGGTACAATTATTTACGAAAAGGATCCACATAAGAAAATGTATCCTGCAAGTATTACAAAGATTATGACTGCTTTACTTGCAATAGAGAATTGCAAAATGAATGACACTGTAGTTTACTCAAAGAAGAATTTAGACAGTCTTACTGCTGAGGATTCTAACATTCAGTGTCAGGTTGGTGAGAAAATGAGTGTTAAGGATTGTTTATACGCATTAATGCTTTCCTCAGCCAACGAAACAGCTACAGCCTTAGCAGAACATATTGCAGGAAGTTCAGAGGCTTTTGCCAAGCTAATGAATGAACGTGCTAAACAGGCTGGCGCTACAGATACTCATTTTGCTAACCCAAATGGTTTACATGATGATAACCATTATGTAACAGCTTATGATATGGCAATGATTATGAAAGCTGCCATACAGTACCCTGTTTTTTTGGATGTAATTCATACAACTGAGTATACAATTCCTGCAAATAATAAGAGAACTGAACCTTTCCAGTCATATCAGAGACATAAGATGCTTTTTACAACCAGTCCATATTATGACGCAGATGTAATTGGTGGCAAGACCGGTTACACAGACCAGGCTGGAAAAACACTTGTGACTTATGCAAAACGTGGAAATGTTTCACTTATATCCGTTGTGATGAAATCTAACGGTGATCAGGTTTTCGACGATACAAAGAAATTACTTGATTACGGTTTTGATAATTTTAACTACGAAAATGTATCCGAAAATGATAGTCGATTTAACTTCGACACTTCTAATGATTTTATATCACCTTTTTCTGATACAATTTCAAATATTACAGTAGACAAGAATGCATCAATTCTAATTCCAAAAGGAATTTCATTTAGCGATTTAGATACTGATGTATCTTTCAATTTAACTGATGGTTCATTTGCAACAATTACCTATAAATATGGGGATATGGTTCTTGGAACTGCAAATATTAACTATACACAGTCTAAAGACAATGATGAGACTAAAGTTGAGGAAACTACTTCAACTAATAACATAGTAACAAATGCTGTTAGTACAACTACTAAGGCTCCTGAAAAAGCCAATAATAGTAAAACAACTACAAATAATTCAAAGAAAACATCATTTAATTTTCTTCCAATTATTTTATTTGTTTTATTTATTGCAATAGTTGCTGCGGCTATCATTGCTATTAAAGCACATCAAAGAAAATTAAATAAAATTCGAGATATGAAAAGACGTTATAGGCATTAATATTTTAGGAGGTATTTATATGAATTGGGTTGCACCTATTAAGGACTATGAAACACTAGAAAATTTTAAGAAGGTTCTAAAAGATATCGATTACAAATATTATATTATGTTTGAACTTGGTATCGGTACAGGTCTTCAACTTCAGGATATTCTTACATTTAAGAACAAAGATGTTAGAGGTAAATCTGAAATCACTGTAAAAATTGGAGCAAAGAATATTGAAAACACATTTACAGTTCCTGAAGAATTACAAAAAATTATTACAGACTATACAGAAGGAAAGGATCCTGACGCTTATCTTATTTTAGGTCACAAGACACAGAATCGTCCTGTTTGTCGTGAACAGGCATACAGAGTGCTTCGTGCAGCCGGTCACAAAATTGGACTTAGCTCAATTGGTGCCCAGACAATGCGTAAGACATTCGCTTGGAACTATTATAAGAAAACAGGAGACATTTATCATCTTCAGCATTTATTTAATCACGCTTCACCATCTATTACATATAGATTTATTGGTGAAAAGCCAAATATGGAAGTTGTTTTAAAGAAAATGACACCACAGGAAAATGCACGTAGCAGATATATGTTATATCTTAACGGAAGTGGTAAAAAGAGACTTACAGATATAATTGATACTCTTACATCTATTAAAGAAGATTTTGACAACCCTGCAAACAACGATGCATTCTACGGAACAGTTGAATGTCTTCTTGATGAATTAGATGCACTTATTACTAATTACAAAGAAACAAGAGAATCAGAAAATCCATTCTAAGGAATTTATATTATATAAGAATGTCGCTTGGGACATTCTATGTGCCGAGTGCGTGTTGCTTTAGCAACATTTTTCCATTCGCGGGAGTGCGCATCCATAGTGGAACTTTTTTTATGTAATAAGAAATTCTGAAGGAATTTCTTATTACATAAAAAAAGAGCAGTTAATCATAATTGATTTACTGCTCTTTTTTTAATCGTCGTCTTCTTCGTTTTCATCCCATATTTCTTCAACGACTATTTCTTTATCCAGAGACCTCTGTCTTCTCTCTCGTCTCTTTTCCCTAATTGATTCCTGTTTTTCATGTATTGAATTAGCACCTTCATCATCAGTAGATTTCATAATCTTAATAGCAAAGAAACTGTCTTCTTCTAATTTTTTTACTCTAATCTTTCCCCTAACATAACCATGCTCAGGACATTTTCCTAAACAATAGTATGTTCTACCGCTATCAGAAAACCAGTCGATAATAACTTCAAGTGGTTTATCGCACTTATTACATAACATTGAACTGATTTCTTCTTCTTTGAACATTTCGTCTTTGTCCAAGAATTCTCTTGTTACTAACTTAGTATACTCATCAAATCTTACAAAGATTTCTTCCTCTTTGATTCTTGGAGAATAAAAAGTATCAATTGATAATCTTCCCTTATACTTTTCATAGTCCATTTTTTGTAATACTTTTGCGGTATAATAAGCATCACTTAATGCTCTGTGGAACTCTCCGTCCTCCGGAATTTCCAAATATTCAACTGCGCTTGTCAAAGTTCTTTTCATGTGTCCATCATCATATCGTAGACTAAACATTTTCTGCAAATCCACGTAAAATAACGGAAAATCTAAAATTCTCTCTAACTTATAATGCTTCATATTTCTTTGGAGTTCTGTTAAGTCCATGGAGCCCCATGTACAAAACATGTAATCATCACCACACCAGTCCAAAAAATCCAAAACGGTTCTTTTGAAATCCTTACCATGACTTAATTCCTCATTAGTGAAATGAGTAATCTCCTCAATCTTATGATGAAGTTTCTTATATACTCTTGGCTTAATTACCTGTTGATAAGAATCTATTATCTCTTTCCTATCACCACTTACTTTTACCGCGCCAATTTCTATAATTTCAAATGGTAAATCTGAATGTTGATGACTTTTTCCGTAAGGATTTTGGTTCCATTCCAAATCCATTACAATATATTCCATCTTTTTTCTCCATTTATATTATTAGCATATTTATAAGTATACATTACTTATATTTCTAAATGTACGTTACTTCAATATACTAAAGCCTCAAGCTTTATAATACCATTTAATAGTATGTTTTACAAGTGTGCATCCCTAGTGGAACGTTTTAATATAATAGTAAATTTATATGAAATTTACTATTATATTAAAAAGCAGCTACATAGTAGCTGCTTTAACCCGTCCCAGACAGGAATCGAACCTGCGACGTTTCGCTTAGGAGGCGAACCCTCTATCCTACTGAGGTACTGAGACATTTATAATCAATTACGGCAAAGAAACATCTTCGCCGTAACTAATATATCATATTAACATTTTATTAGGTATTACATATTTTATTATCATAAATATAAATTGTATAGAAAATATGTTAATAACTTAATTATTTTACTTCGATTTTTTCTTTTCCACCCATGTATGGTCTTAAAACTTCAGGTATGTTTACGCTTCCATCAGCATTAAGGTTATTTTCTAAGAATGCAATAAGCATACGTGGTGGAGCAACAACTGTGTTGTTAAGTGTATGAGCAAAGTAGTTTCCATCTTTACCCTTAACTCTAATTCCAAGTCTTCTTGCCTGAGCATCTCCTAAGTTAGAGCAGCTACCAACTTCAAAATATTTCTTCTGTCTTGGTGACCATGCTTCAACGTCAACTGACTTAACTTTAAGATCTGCTAAATCACCTGAACAACATTCTAATGTTCTAACAGGAATATCCATGCTTCTGAATAAATCTACTGTATTCTTCCAAAGCTTGTCATACCATATCATACTGTCCTCAGGTTTACAAATAACAATCATTTCCTGTTTTTCAAACTGATGAATTCTGTAAACTCCTCTTTCTTCAATACCATGAGCTCCTTTTTCTTTACGGAAACATGGTGAATAACTTGTAAGTGTGTATGGAAGATTTTCTTCATTTGTATGTGTTCCAATAAACTTACCAATCATTGAATGTTCGCTTGTACCGATTAAGTAAAGGTCTTCACCTTCAATCTTGTACATCATCTGATCCATTTCATCAAAACTCATAACACCTGTTACTACGTTACTTCTAATCATAAAAGGTGGTACACAGTATGTGAAACCTCTATCAATCATAAAATCTCTAGCATATGAAAGAACTGCTGAATGAAGTCTTGCAATATCTCCCATAAGATAGTAGAAACCATTTCCTGCAACATTTCGTGCAGCTTCTAAATCTATGCCATTGAATTTTTCCATAATTTCTGTATGATATGGAACTTCAAAATCAGGAACAACAGGTTCACCAAATCTTTCAAGCTCAACATTTTCGCTATCATCTTTTCCAATAGGAACTGATGGATCAATAATATTTGGAATAACCATCATTCTCTTCTTAATTTCTTCTGCTGTTCTCTTTTCTTCTGCTGTAAGTTCATCAATCTTATCATTTCCGGCAGCAACTTTTGCCTTAATTTCTTCAGCTTCTTCCTTCTTGCCTTCCTTCATAAGTCCACCAATCTTCTTTGATAAACTATTCTTTTCAGCACGAAGTGATTCAACTTCTTTTTTGATCTTACGATTCTGATCATCTAATTCTATAACTTCATCAACTAATGGAAGTTTCTTATCCTGAAATTTGTTTTTAATATTCTGTTTAACAATTTCCGGATTTTCTCTGACAAATTTAATATCTAACATATTTATTACCACCTATTTTCTATGTTTTTTCGCGCTTTTTTATTATTAAAACGGTATTTCGATTATACCCCTATCATAGTATTTTTGCAAGGTATAGCCTTATTTTTTCAAGGATTGTAGCCAAGATTTTTTAATTGTGATATACTAATTTGGAATGTAAATATATATCTAAGAGGTTTACTTATGAATTTTGAAATAATTAACACAAGACGCAACAATAAAATATACACTAATGGAATTGATACATATAAGGTTTTCAACGAAAACTATGACAAAAGATTAGTTTTTTTAGAATCATTTATTACAACCGAAGTTGAAGCCGCAGGTGTCAAAGTTCCTTCTATTAAAGAAGTAACTTTTAACGACAACCACTGGTGTTTTAAATCAGATTCCATTAAAGGGGACACTTTATTTTCTTTAATAAAAAATGATCCTGACAATGTTGATAAATATTTAGACAAAATGGTTGAAGTTCATACTTCTATTCATAAATTTAAATGTCCTAAACTTCCAATTCAAAAGGACAAGCTTACTGATTACATTAATTTATCAGATTTAGATGAAGGAATGAAAATTGATCTTTTAGATATGCTTAACACATGTCCAAAACACAAGAAACTTGTTCATGGTAATTTTACACCACATAATATTTTGGTATCTGATAATGGTGATTACATTTTAGATTGGAATCATGCAGCCCAGGGCAGTGCCAGTGCCGACGTAGCCCGCACTTATATTTGGATGAAGACGAACATGCCAGAATACGCTGATTTATATTTAACAAAATTCTGCGATGCAACTAACACAAGTTCAAAGTATGTTCATAACTGGATTCCAATTGTAGCAGCCGCAAGACTTGGCAAGAAGAATCCAGGAGAAGAAGATTTGTTAAATAGTTTAATTTCTATTATAGAATATTAAAATAACTCTTTTAAATATACATTAATTATATTTCTAATTATTGTAATATGCTAATTATTTATAAGATTACATCTAATTAATTTATATAAAATAAATATTTAAATTATTCAATATTAAAAGACCCGAAGATTTAATCTCCAGGTCTTTTCTTTCTAGTTATTCTTCAACTCTATATTATTACTTTTTTAATATTAAACTATGTATCATTACTTTAATTAATTTATAATCTTATATTTATACTCTGATAATCTCAATTCCTCCGGCTATTATCTTTCCACTAATTTCTAAGATAACATCATTTCCTGCTGAATCAATATTACCAGGTTCTTCTACAGCACCCATTATACAGTCTACATGATTTTCAAGTTTCCAATTTCTTGGAATATAAATTTCAATTCCCCCTGCATAACATTCAATTCTCATATAAACTTTATCTCCTGCCGCTTTAGCTTTATCTAAATAAACTTCCATACCTCCTACCTTATTAATAATTTCAACACTTTTCAAATTTTGAGAATCAATATATTTTTCAGTTCCAGAAAAACGATTTATATGATATACATGCTCCCCATCTTCATAACTTCTATTTGGTTGTGCTGTTCCATATGTTGTATTTTTCTCTGTAGTACTATTATTTTTCCATTGCTCTTTATTATTATCATTTTCCCACTCTGTTCTATTTTCAGTAGACATTTTTTTGTAGTTATTATCAAAATTATGATGTTTTCTAAATTGATTTTCTTCCCATTCTTTTCTGCCGTTTTTTTCGAAAATAAATGAGAAACCAATTGTTAAAAGAATAGCTGCTCCAATTATCGGCCATGGTGTGATTGCTTCAATTCCAAGTTCTTTGTCCCAAACAATTGCCAAAAAAGCTAGTGACATAAATACAACAAAACTTTTTCTTTGAATAAGTCCTTTAATCAACCAAGCTCCCCACAATGCTGTAAATACAATATGACCTAAATTTATATTTCTCATAACCCCTAATTCATTTAACATCCATAAAATTGCTGTAGCAATTATTAAGACACCAACAATTATATTTTCTGATTTTTTTTTCATATTACACTCCTTATCTCTTCAATTTTATTTTTTAACGGTTTAAAATAACCTCTTGATACGAAAACATGTTTATAAGTATCTTTAAATTCTATTTTTGAAGAAGCTGTTATGTTTTTTGAAATAGAATAAATTTCTTTTACATTAACTATAGCAGACTTTGATATTCTGCAAAAATAGTATGGTAAAATCTGTTCCAATTCATATAATCTATTTTTCGTCATAAAAATTTCATCTCTTGTGTGAGCTTTTACCACATCACCTTCCGTTTCAAAAAATATAATATTCTCCAAAAATTCGTAATATACAACATTTACTTTATACAGTTTTATCTTTACATTTTTGCTTTTGTATGTCGATATTACTTTTTGTAATTCAATTATTTCTTCATTAATTTTCGAACATTTTATAACAACTTCATTTTCTATGTAGCTCTCGTCTAAATCTACCGTAATTTTCATTGGCTCCCTCTTAAAATTTATTAAACATGCATTTATTTTATTGCTTTATTCTTAATTAGTAAATATATTTTCTGTAAGTGGTAAAATTATAGCGCTAAGTGGTAAAAAAAATCTTACAAATTCCAAATCGTTACTTTATTTTGTAGTAACTTTTGGTTTTTGTAAGATTTTGATTCAATGTAATTTTACTTATATATTAATTTTGATTCAATATAATTTTACTTATATATTATTTTTCATTTAATATACAACGAATTAAATTATTAAAACACAATTGTCTTATTTCATTACCATTAATTTTAATTTTCAAATTAACTATTCATTGCTTTTTCCAAAGCTTCTTTTTCTTCTTCGCCTAGTGTAGCATATGATTCACCTTTAGTAATTTCCTTAATATAAGTATAACTACTGTCTCTACCATGCATTGTATTTAAGATAAATCCTGTGTTTGAGTCATCAAGCATGCAGAGAGCAAAACTTAAATTTCCACCCATTTCCTTAAAAGCATCATACTTTACAATTCCTAATTTATGGAATGTTGATGTTAAATTATGCAATGTTTTATCCATTTTTTCTTCATTAGATGTGTATGCCTGCTGAAGTTTATCCATCTGCTGGAAGTTTTCTTCAATTGCTGCTGATAAATTTTCAGCATTCTTACCTTTCATGAACTTTTCATATCTGTTCATAAGTTTTGTAATTCTGTTGTTTTGCTTAATATGTAGAATTAAAAATACTACAAACATTACCGCTATTATTCCTAAATAAATATAATCTTTCATTTTCTACTCCTTTTGTTTTGTTATTTTTGATTAATATCTGATACTATTTTATTTTATTAATACGAAGTATCATTCGATATCTTATTTCCATTTGGATTAATTCTTCTTACTATCTATCTTATTTTTTTTGATAATAATTACTCTTTAATATCATCAAACATTTCAAGTAATCTTTCTAATTCTTCCTGTGAATAGTATTCAATTTCAATTTTTCCTTTACCATTTTTCTTGTGATTAATTGAAACTTTTGTGCCCATTTTTTCTCTTAACTTATTAGCTATAGCATCGTATATAGCTGCTTCTGCTGATGGAATTGGAAGTTTAACCTGCTTTGGATTAAGAATTGACTTTACTAATTTTTCAGTATCACGTACACTTAATCCCTTGCTAACAATAGTCTTTGCTGCTTCAATTTGTAAATCTTCCTGTTCTAAAGTCAACAAAGCTCTCGCATGTCCCATTGAAATTTCGTCATTAATCAGCATATTTTGAACACTATCTGTTAATTTTAACAATCTCATAGAATTCGCAATTGCAGTTCTTGACTTTGACACTCTATTTGCAAGTTCCTCCTGTTTTAAACTATATTCATCAATTAAACTCTTATAAGCTAAGGCTTCTTCAATAGGATTTAAATCCTTTCGTTGAATATTTTCTATTAAAGCAATTTCCATTACTTCTCTATTTGAATATTCTTTTATAATAACAGGAACTTCCTTTAATTTTGCAAGCTTTGCGGCTCTCCATCTGCGTTCTCCTGCTATAATTTCATAATAATCATCTTTCTTCTGTACAACAATTGGCTGTATAATTCCAAATTGTTTAATAGAATCAGCTAATTCCTGTAAAGCTTCCTTGTCAAAATTCTTTCTTGGCTGTTCTCTATTAGGTTCTATGTCTGATATTTTCATCATTGTATCTCCAGGAACCGGAACTTTTACTTCTTTAATTACTTCCTTTACAACCTCTTTGACAACTTCCTTCTTCTCTGTTTTCTTTTTAGGCGTAGACCTTATAACATCAGTTTCAGGAATTAAGTTATTTATACCTTTCCCTAATCCTTTTCTTTTTGCTGCCATATAAACTCCTTTTCATGTCGTTTATATATGTACATTATCTTTGTAACTATAAATAAATAGATAAACAAATGAACATTTACCTGTAATTTTATCTATGTACATATATTTTATTAACATTTTACCATATAATTTCTATATTTATGATCATATTTTGATAATTTTTCAACCTTTTTTTTATAAAAACTTCTATACTATAATACGAAATAATAATGTAATATAATATAATATAATAAAAACTGATAAATTATTCTTCTGCTATAACTTCCAATGCCAGATTGTTATAAGCAATAGCTCCAGCCGATTTACCATCATACATATGAATTGGTAATCCATAGCTTGGTGCTTCTGCTAATCTAA
>ERZ773264.2029-NODE-2029-length-21219-cov-21.859998_pt1 | contig 21219 bp, 19 predicted proteins | sample MGYA00511910_ERZ773264 | MGnify/ENA primary metagenome ERZ773264 (study PRJEB29015, sample SAMEA2737739) | human gut metagenome | biome: human gut; feature: human-associated habitat; material: faeces | place: China | collected 2012 ... | reverse complement strand
AAACAAACTGAACTCTGTCACATCGGTGACCCACTTCTGGTTCGGCTTTTCGGCGTGGAAGTCCCGGTTTAACAGATTTGGCGCAATTTTGCCCACTTCTCCCTTATAAGAGCGGTACTTCTTCATCCTGACACGGCAAACTAAGCCCAACTCTTTCATAAGCCGCTGGACAGTCTTGTGGTTCAGTAGGAAATTGCGCTTGCGAAGTTCTGCCGTGATCCGGCGATAGCCGTACCGGCCCCTGTTTTCGTGGTAAATCGTTGTGATTTCTTCCTTAACAGATGCATATTTGTCTTCTTTCTGCATCTGCTTCAAATGATAGTAGAAAGTGGCACGGGGTAGTTGAGCGATTGAGAGCAGAATACTGAGTGCGTGTTTTTGCCTTAGCTTCTGAACTACCAGCGTTTTTTGTGCTGGCGTCGCTCGTCTTCCAAAACCAAGGCTTGCAAATTTTTTAGGTAGTCATTCTCCGCACGCAGTCGCTGCACTTCGGCCAACAGATCTTCTTCTACCTCTTTTGGCAGCTTCTTTGACCGACCAGTGCTGCTGCGGCCCCGTCGCTCAACCGACAAGCCTTCCGGCCCTTCTTCCAAATAAATGCGTTCCCAGCGCTCTATAATTTTATGGTCGTTAATTCCAAATTCCTGCATTGCTGCATAGATACTCAGATGTTCCTTTTTCATGGTTTCTACAACCATTTTCTTGAACTCCGGCGTATATCGTTTGTTCGGTTTTCCTCTTGACATAATAAATCACCCCATCTGTTAGATAGTATATCATACTGTCTAACAAATGGGGTGCAGTTCACCGTGCGTACCGGGAAAATTATTTAGCGCTTACTGCTCCTGCGCGGCAAACAGCTGCGGGGCTGCCTTGTAGATCAGCACCGCGGCCACCGTGGTCAGGATGGTCTCGGGCAGCATGTAGCTGCCGTTGTAGGTCAGGCTGTAGGTCCAGGCGGGCAGACCGTCGCTCAGGTTGCCCCAGATCAGCACGCCGGACAGGAAGCTGCACAGGAAGCGGATGCCGCACACCGCTGCCGTGCCGACGGCCACGCCGACCAGACGGTTCTTGAACGGCTTGGCAATCGCACCGGCTAGGCCCAGCAGGGTGAAGGCCAGCACATAGTCCAGCAGGATCATACCCACCAGCGGCAGCAGGCCGGGAGCCGGGGGCGCGTAGAAGCCCAGCAGCATCTGCAGCAGGCTGTTGACAAAGCCCGTGAACAGTCCCCATTTTGTGCCGTGGCGGTAGGAGACCAGGATGAACGGCAGCATGCTCAGCAGGGTGATGGAGCCGCCGTTGGGCATCTCAAAAATTTTGATGTTCGCCAGCACGGTGCCCAGGGCGATCATCAGGGCGCACTCCACAAGAGTGCGGGTCTTGGAATAGGTTTTGGACATGGTATCCACTCCTCAAAAAATGTAACGTAAAAACAGGAAAGCGCCCGCAAGGTACACTTGCAGGCGCAAAAGCGTTATGACGTGTTGGGTCAAACTTCCTACGCCGGCATTGCCCGGATCAGGTTCAAGGCGACCCGAAACTGCGGTTTGTTTCGATCTCAGCCGAGGATGCCCCTCAGCGCCCCTGTTTTTATGTCCAAACCTATTATACACGCCCACCGCTGATTGTCAAGCCTTTCAAATTTCATCCAAACGATTCCCCCCAGGTTTTACACGCTTTCTTCAATGTTCTTTCATCTGTACCGGGTATACTGTAGCTGTACTCACAAAACACCCAGACAGGAGTGATCGATAGGAAGAAAAAGCGTATACTCTGCGGGGCCGCGAAATCCTAAAGCCTTCCCCCGCGGGGGAAGGTGGCCCCGCAGGGCCGGATGAGGGGTAAGCTACCGATTGCGAACCGCAAACGGGCAGCCATAGCAAGCTCTGCCCTCATCAGTCACCTTACGGTGACAGCTTCCCCCTCGGGGGAAGCCAAAAAGCGGACACCCAATCGGGTGCCCGCTTTTTTATCGGTAAAAATTTACTTGCTGATCTTGATCAGATCCGCGCCCGGCTCCACGGCGCCGGAGGCCACGACCTCGACGTCCTTGAAATCATCGGTGTTCGTGACGACGGTAATCACCACAGCAGGGTGAGCGGCAGCCGCGATTTTGTCCAGATCCATCTCCAGCAGCAGATCGCCCTTCTTGACCTTGTCGCCCTCCTTGACCTTCGGGCTGAAGCCGTCGCCCTTCATCTCGACGGTGTCAACGCCGACATGGATCAGCACCTCAACACCGGCAGTGGTCATGATGCCCAGCGCGTGGCCGCTGTCGGGGGCCTGGGTGATCTCACCGTCCGCGGGGGCGTAAATTTTGCCCTCGGTAGGGTCGATGCCGCAGCACTTGCCCAGGATGCCCTGTGCAAACACCTCGTCGGGGATGTTCTCCATCGCCACAACGGTACCCTTGGCATCAGCAGCCAGGGTCACGGGGAAGGCTGGGGCCGCGGGGGCGGCAGGCTCGGCAGACTTTTTCAGAAAATCAAAGAAACCCATCGTAAAACTCTCCTTCATCAGCCCGGTCAGGCGGGCGTACTTGTAATTATATTATACCCCGTCTTGCCCCAAAAGGCAAGGCAGGCAAGGGAAACTTGCTTTGCTCACATCCGCCCCTTCACAGCGCGGATGGCCTGCCAGGTGATGCGGGCGATCTCCGCCGCGGGCGGCTGAAAACCGGCCTCCTGCCAGGCTACAATCGTGCCAAAGCAGCCGTTCACCGCAAAGGCCAGCATATATTTCTGCTCCTCGGTGCCGCCGTCGGGTGCAAACTCGCCCAGGCAGCGCTCTGCAATCAGCTTTTTGGCGTTGCGGGTGAACTCCGACTCCCAGCTTTTGCCGTAGAGGGCCTGACAGAGGTCGGGGTTCTCGGTCATGTAGGTGAACAGCGCCACCAGCGCGGGGGGCGCGTCTTCCTGCGAGATGCTGGGGATCAGGGTATCCATCAGGTCGTTCAGCCGTGCCAGCTGGGCGGCCTCCAGCTGGTCCATCAGGGCATAAATGTCCGCGTAGTGAAAGTAGAATGTACCGCGGCTGATCCCTGCCAGCTCGGTCAGCTCCCGGACTGTAATTTCCCGCAGACTTTTCTGCTGCAACAGCGTAATAAGCGCCTGGTAGAGCCGCTGCTTGGTCATGCGCACACTGCGGTTTGCGTCCCCTTTGGCGTTCATCGTATGCACCGCCTTCCTCGCGATTTACTACTTTAAGAATAGCGTTTTTTTGCCCCGATGTCAAGGATTTTTAAACTATTTATCCAAAAATGTCATTCGTTGTGGAGTAAATTTTATAAACATTGCAGTTTACGCATTTTGCTGGATGTGGTACACTGAAACAGGGAAGTGACTAACTATTAAAAGTCAAGCCCTAAGAGCAGAAAAATATTCTGGGGAAAAATGGGCGCACGAAGATAAGCCCTCTTTCGAGTGCTGAAAAATGAAATCGCTGTAGTTACCGGATCAAGGTGGGATCGTAAGAAATGTTCTTCGTTTGCAGGGTGAAGATGACGCGCAGCAGCTTCTTTGCGACATGGGTCAGAGCTACACGGTGAGGCTTGCCCTCAGCCCGCTTTTTTGCATAGTACTCCGCAAATACTGGTTCGTAAGTAATAAGCGGCAGACAGGCGTTCATAAGGGCGTAGCGAAGGTGAGAAGAACCGTGTTTTACCATGTGACCCTGGTGTTCAGCCAGACCAGATTGGTAGTAACCGGGCTCCAAACCAGCGAAAGAAAGCAGCTGAGCTGGGTTTTCAAATTTGTTAATGTTACCATACTCAGAAAGAATAATCGCAGCAGTTAATTCTCCAATGCCGGGAATGGTAAGGATCGGTGGATTCAGAGCGCGAATACACTCAAGAATTTGCGATTCAATCTCGTCAATCTTTGCATCTAGCTGATTCTCAATATCTATGGTAATTTCCATCTGCTTGAGAAGGAAGGCATCAGATCTGCCGACAGTGTTTTTTGCCAGAGTTTTCAACTGTGCGAACTTCACCATTGAGAATTTACCACGGGACTTTTTGCGCAGAGCCTCATAGGACTTGGCATTCATATTGGCAATCTTCTCAGGACTTTGGTAATGGGTCAGTATGTAGAGAGCTGTGGCAGAGAATCTTCCGTCAAAGAAGGGCTTGAACTCAGGGAAAACCTTGTCCAGGATATTTGTGAGCTCAACAAGCTGCCGGGAGTGCTGACGGACAAGAGAATCCCGAAATCTTGTTAGTGACTTAAGCTGATCCATGTGATAGAATGACGGTGGATAGGGTTTATACTCTACCGTCATAAGATATTGGGCAATGGAAACTGCATCCAGAGAGTCAGTCTTCGTGTTTCTGAGGGATTTGCTGCGAACAAATTTAGAAACCAGAAGCGGATTGAACTCCATGAATGAAAAGTTGTTGGTTTCAAGGAACAGCTTTAAGTTATGCCCATAGTGACCGGTAGATTCAAACCCTATTTTCTTTTGTCCATCCAGGGCATCCAACAGCTGTTTGAGTAAGGAAAAACCTTCACAGTTGTTGGCAAATGACCAGGAAGCTGTAACCGTGTCACCGGCTTCGTCGATGATGGCGCAGTCATGCTTGAATTTTGAAATGTCGATTCCGATAAAGTACATTGGTTTCCTCCTTTTGAAATTTAGCACTGCTGTTTGCCACAGGAAACTTGTCCATGGATTCACGCACAAATGAAACGTCAAAGCGTTAACTAACTGATTACCAATTCAGACAAGTCACTGTGGTTTGAGTCACCTCGAACCAGTCAAGCTGTAATAGTATAGATGCAAATCCACAGTGCTTGTACTGATTATAACGCAGGTAGCTACTCCTGCGATACAATCTTGTTAAGGAAGGAGAAATAATAAAAACCACCCCTTTCGAGATGGTTTTTATTATACGTGATAGTATGAAAATTGACCGTGCCCGCGCACAAAAAGCCTTTGCCGACTATGCCGCGCACTACAACGCCGCTGACGCCAAGGTCAAATTGAAAATCGACCATACCTACCGCGTGGCGGCGCTCTGTGCCCGCATTGCCCAAAGCCTGGCCCTGCCGCCGGAGGATGTCGATCTGGCGTGGCTGTCCGGCATCCTGCACGATGTAGGCCGCTTTGAGCAGCTGCGCCGCTACAACACATTTATCGATGCACAGTCGGTCAGCCACGCCGCGCTGAGCGTCGCGGTGCTGTTCGACGAGGGACGCATCCGGGACTATCTGGACGATGCCGGTGCCGACGCACTGCTGCGCACCGCTGTGGAATGGCACAGCGCGTTCCGTCTGCCGGAGGCGCTGGATGACCGTACGCGGCTGTTCTGCCAGATTCTGCGCGACGCCGACAAGATCGACATTCTGCGGGTCAACGTCGAGACACCGATGGAGGAAATTTACAACGTCAGCACTGCGGCGCTGCGCCGGAGCCCGGTGACGCCCGCCGTACTGGACGCCTTTTACGCCCACCACTGCGTGCTGCACAGCTTAAAGCAGTACCCCGCCGACAACGCCGTCGGCCATGCGTCGCTTGTGTTTGAGCTGTGCTATCCCGAGAGCCTGCGCATCGTGGACGAGCAGGGCTGGCTGTGGCGGCTGCTGGATTTTAAAACCGATAACCCGGACACCGCCGCCGCGTTTGCCGCCATCCGGGACGAGCTGCACCGCTGGCTGCACGCGCAGTCGGCGTGAGCCGATACTCAAAAAGTGCATTGTAGGGGTGAGCAGTGCTCGCCCCTACAGTCTTTATATGGCAGAATTGGTGTTTTTTGACACGCAAAAGTGCCGCGAGGAAGCTCCCTCACGGCACTTTTGCGTTTTTTATGGTTCTTTCCGTCGTATCGTTTCTTCCTATTGTTATACAATATATTATATCTGTATTACAGATAAATATCAATATCTGCCTCCAAGATAACGATAATAGTCGTAAGGAGGTAGTCAACCTATGGAATATCCGAACATACGAAGCCTACGGGAAGATCACGATTTTCGTCAGTGCGATCTTGCCAGTGTCCTCCACGTATCCCAGAACACCTACTCTCAGTATGAAAACGGCGTTATTGAGCTGACCGCAGAAAGGCTGGTCAAGCTGGCCGACTTCTATAACGTCAGTATAGACTATCTGCTGGGGCGCACCGATAACCCGGAGGTAAACCGCAATTAACAAATACCGCGCGGCTCACAGAGAGCCGCGCGGCATTTTGCTTCAGAGCAGACCCTGCACCAGAATGACGGCGATCAGGACCGGCAGAACGTATTTAAAGTAGGGCTTGACCCACTGCGGCATTTTGGGGCCGCTGCCGGTGTTGCACTCGGCGGTGTATTTGTCGAAGCCCCAGCCCCATTTGGTGACACAGAACAGCAGATAAACAAGGCTGCCGCCCGGCAGCAGAATGTTGCTGACAAGGAAGTCCTCAAAATCCAGCACGGTGCTGCCCGCGCCCAGGGGCTGGATGCCGCTCCACACGTTGTAGCCCAGCGCGCAGGGCAGGCCCAGCACGACCAGCGCCGCCGCGCCCACCAGACAGGCCCTGCGGCGGTCCCAGCCGAAATTTTCCCGCGCACAGGCGATGATGTTCTCAAACACTGCAATGACCGTGGAGAAGCTGGCGAACGTCATGAACAGGAAGAACAGCGCGCCCCACAGGCGTCCGCCCGCCATGTTTGTAAAGACGTTGGGCAGCGTGATGAAAATCAAGCTCGGTCCCGCGTCGGGCGAGATGCCGAAGGAGAAGCAGGCCGGGAAGATGATAAGGCCCGCGCAGACCGCCACAAAGGTGTCCAGCACGCAGATGCGGGCGGCCTCACCCGGCAGGGTGAAGCCGCGGTCCATGTAGCTGCCGAAAATCTCAATTGCACCGATGCCGAGGCTTAAGGTAAAGAACGACTGGTTCATGGCCGCCGTGATGACATTGCCCAGGCCCTGCCCGGTGGCGCGGGACCAGTCGGGCAGCAGGTAGAAGGCCAAGCCCTCGCCCGCGCCGGACAGCGTGAAGCTGTGCACAACCAGCACAAGGATCAATACGAGCAGGGCGCTCATCATCCATTTGCCGACCTTTTCCAGACCGCCCTGCAGGCCGCGTCCGCAGACGACAAAGCCCGCCAGCGTGATGACGACCATCCAGAAAACCATCTCGACAGGGTTCGAGAGCATCTCGCCAAAGACGCCTGCGGCCTGCTCGGAGGTCAGTCCGTCAAAGCTGCCGGTCAGGAAGCGGAAGAAGTAGTCGACCATCCAGCCGGAGACGGTGGTGTAGTACATCATCAGTAGCACACAGCCCGCCATGCAGAACCAGCCGTGGATATGCCACTTACTGCCCCCGGGCTCCAGCGCCTTGTAGGCGCTGCGCGCCGCGCCGTGGCCCGCACGGCCCACGGCCAGCTCCATCGTCAGGACCGGCAGACCCATGAGCACCAGAAAGAGCAGGTAGAACAGCACAAAGATGCCGCCGCCGTACTGGCCGGTGACTGTGGGGAAGCGCCAGACGTTGCCGATGCCGATAGCACAGCCCGCGCTGACCAGAATGAAGCCAAGGCGTGAGCCGAAGCTTTCGCGTTGATTTTGGGGATCCATATAATTCCTCTTTTCTGTCCAAAAGTAGAATTATTATAGCGTACCGCGGCGAAACTTGCAAGTGGAGAATCACAGTGTTATAATTATGGCAACACCCGCGGCGTGGGTCGATTGGAAATTTGCCCGTACCTGTAGGGGCCGATGCTCGCATCGGCCCGTCAGCCTTGCGGCAGCCGGAAGGCTCCGCGGGCAAATACTGTCCGCCCCTGCAAAGCGTGCAATACTTTACTAAGGAGTCAAAAATATGCTTCGTTTTGAATGTGACTATGGCGAGGGCGCGGCCCCCGCGGTTTTGGAGCTTCTGCAAAAGACCAATTTCGACCAGACCCCCGGCTATGGCGAGGATGAATACTGCGCCAAGGCTGCCGCGCAGATCAAGCGCCTGTGCGACGCTCCCGACGCCGACGTACACTTTTTCGTCGGTGCGACCCAGGCGAATCTGACCGTCATTGCGGCGGCGCTCAAGCCGTGGCAGGGCGTGCTGTGCGCCGACTCCGGGCACATCCATGTGCACGAGACCGGCTCCATCGAGGCCACAGGCCACAAGTGCCTGGCGCTGCCCGGTAAAAACGGCAAGATCACGGCCCGCCAGATCCGCAAAGCCGTGGAGGAGCACCGCGCCAACGCCAGCCACGAGCACGAGGTCCAGCCCGGCATGGTCTACATCTCGAACCCCACCGAGGTCGGCACCCTTTATAATAAGGAGGAATTGACCGACATTTCCGCCGCCTGCTACGAGCTGGGGCTCTACCTGTTCGTGGACGGCGCGCGTATGGCCTACGGCCTGACGAGCCCCGCCAACGATCTGAACCTGCAGGACTACGCCGCGCTCTGCGACGTGTTTTACTTGGGCGGTACCAAGTGCGGTGCGCTGTTCGGCGAGGCCGTCGTCATCACAAACGACGATCTGAAGCCCGATTTCCGCTACTGCCTGAAGCAGCACGGCGGCATGCTGGCGAAAGGCCGCCTGCTGGGCGAGCAGTTCCTGGCTCTGCTGGACGGCGAGGACGGTGAGGACGGCAGCGGCAGCAGCCTGTATTTCACGATGGCGAAAAAAGCCGACGAGCAGGCCCTGCGCATCCGCGCCGCCTTTGAGGCAAAGGGCTGCAAGGTGCTGCACGACTCCCCGACGAACCAGCAGTTCTTTGTCCTGCCCGACGAGTGGTACAACAAGCTGGCCGAGACCTACGCCATGACCCACATGGGCAAGCCCGACAAGCACCACACCGCCGTGCGCGTATGCACCAGCTGGGCCACGAAGGACGAAGCCGTGGAGCAGCTGATAGCGGATGTGAACGGGTTGTAAGGCACCCGCCTCCCTTGTAGGGGCCGGGCACGCCCGGCCCGCAGCCTTCCCGCAAACGTCCGTCCGCCTTACCGTGGCGGGCGCACCAAAATAAAAGCCTCCTGCATCACAACCGATGCAGGAGGCTTTTGTATCTATTCAAATGGCTTCACGGCCTTGTTGGTTGTCTGCGCCGTGGCCGAAGCGATTGCTTCTGGCATGGCCAAGGCGGCAGTGTAATGTGTCTTGGGGCGTTCCCCTTAACTCTGGTTATACTATACACTGCATTTATGTCCGCCCTGTCACGCCAATTTGAAAAATATGTTAAATCTCGGTTCCCTCAAATCACTTCTGGATGCGCTTGTCGCACTTGATGGCCAGCTTTGTGCCGACGGTCTGCAAAATCTGTACCAGCACGACCAGCAGCGCCGTAGCAAAGAACTCCAGTACCACGTTAAAGCGGTAGTAACCGTAGTTGATGGCGATCTTGCCAAGGCCGCCGCCGCCGATGATGCCGGCCATTGCGCCGTACCCCATGATGGTCGTGGCGGCAATCGTCACGTTGGCAATCAGGCTCGGCATGCTCTCGGGCACCATGACCTTGGTGATGATCTGCAGCGGCGTTGCGCCCATGCTCTGGGCGGCCTCAATGACACCCGCGTCCACCTCGCGCATACTGGTCTCGACCAGACGCGACACAAACGGGAACGATGCGATGACCAGCGGCACAATGGACGCCACCGTACCGATGGACGTACCCACGATGGCGCGGGACAGCGGAATGACAATGATCATCAAGATCAAAAACGGCACGCTGCGCAGCAGATTCACCAGGCCGTTCAGCAGCGCCATGAGCCAGCGGGGCAGGGGACGCACGCCGCCCTGTTCGCCCGTGACCAGGCAAACGCCCAGCGGCAGACCGATGACCAGCGCCAGCAGCGTTGCGACGACGGTGGACCAGACGGTCTCCCATGTTTCAAACGGAATGGTGGGCAAAATCTGCAAGAACGTCTGCCATTCCTTGCCTGCAAAAAGCTCTGCCATCAGCCGTTCACCTCCTCAAAAGTAATGCCGGGATAGTTCCTGATGTACTCCAGTGCCGCGGCGGCCTTGTCGTCGTCGGGCAGCGCCAGCAGCATGCTGCCCAGCGTCTGGCCGTTCACAACGCGGGTGTCCGCCGCCATGATCGAGACGAGCGCGCCGCACTCAATGGCAAGGCTCGCCACCAGCGGCTTGTCCGTGGTCTGGGTGCCGCCAAAAGCCACACGCACCAGCTTGTGGCCGGGCAGGACCTCGGCCTGGGGCGCACCGGCGGGGTAGACGAGCCGCCGCGCCGCCTTGGACGTAGGATGGCTGAAGATAGCCTGTACCTCGCCCTCCTCGACGACGGTGCCGTTATCGAGAATGGCCACACGGTTGCAGACCTCCTCCACAACGCTCATCTGGTGGGTGATGATGACGACTGTGATGCCCAACTCACGGTTGATTTTTTGAATAAGCTGCAAAATGGCGTGGGTCGTGTTCGGGTCCAGGGCGCTCGTCGCCTCGTCGCAGAGCAGCACCTTCGGGTCCGTTGCCAGCGCACGGGCAATCGCAATGCGCTGCTTCTGGCCGCCGGACAGCTGCGCCGGGTAGGCATCGGCCTTATCGGGCAGACCGACCAGTTCCAGCAGCTCACGGGCGCGGGCCTCGGCCTTGTCTTTGGGGACCTTCGCCAGCTCCATCGGGAACATGATATTGCGCAGACAGGTGCGCTGCATCAGCAGGTTGAACTGCTGAAAAATCATGGTGATCTCACGCCGGGCCGCGCGCAGGTCGGCGGCGCGCAGGTCCTGCATCTGCTTGCCGTTGACGATGACATTTCCCTCGTCCGGGCGCTCCAGCATATTGATGCAGCGTACCAGTGTTGATTTTCCGGCGCCCGACATACCGATGATGCCGTAGACGTCGCCGTCCCGGATCGTCAGGTTGATGTCGTTCAGCGCGACGACCGTGCCGCCCTGCGTGGCAAAGCGCTTGGTCAGGTGTTGCAGTTCGATCATGGGTGATTCTCCCTCATTTACAAAGATAGCGAATGAGCGTGAAACCCATTCGCTATAATTTTACGCTTTATTCTGACAGGTTGCAAGTTTTTTCTTTGCATTCTGCCAGCGGGCGGATATGGAATCCGCCCGTGCCCGTTTACGGCGGTGTTGCTTTAGAAAATCGGCACAACCGCACCGTCGTAGGTGCTGTTGATGTAATCCTTGACCTTGTCGCTGGTCAGGGCAGCGTACAGCGCCTGAATGGCGGGGTCGTTCTCGCGGCCTTCCTTCACAACCAGTACGTTGGCGTAGGTCTGGGCAGCCTCGGAGGAAGCATCCTCGGTAGCAAGAGCGTCCTTGCCGACGGAGAAGCCGGCCTCCATTGCGTAGTTGCCGTTGATGACGGCGAAGTCAACATCCTGCACGGTGCGGGGCAGCTGGGCAGCCTCGATCTCCTTGATCTGCAGGTTGTGGGGGTTGTCGGTGATGTCGTTGACCGTAGCGGTCAGACCGGCGCCGTCGCGGACAGTGATCAGGCCCTGGGCGGCCAGCAGCTGCAGAGCGCGAGCCTCGTTGGTGGTGTCGTTGGGCACGGCGATGGTCGCGCCGTCCGCAATGTTTGCCAGATCATCGCTCTTGCCCGGATAGATGCCGAACGGCTCATAGTGGACCGCGCCGACGCTGACCAGATGGGTACCGTTCTCCTCGTTGAAGCTGTCGAGGTAGGGGGTGTGCTGGAAGTAGTTGGCGTCAACCTCGCCGCTCTCGGTGACGAGGTTGGGCTGGACGTAGTCGCTGAACTCAACAACCTCGAGGTCGATGCCCTGCTCGGCCAGAACCTCCTTAGCCACGTTCAGAATCTCGGCATGGGGCGTGGGGGAGGCAGCGACCTTCAGGGTCGTACCGGCCAGTTCGCTGGTCTCGGCGGTGGACTCGGCAGCCTCGGAGGAAGCTGCGGTGCTCTCGGTGGAGGCAGCCTCAGAGGATGCGGCGACGGAATCAGTAGAAGCGGAGGAGCCGCAGGCGGCCAGCGACAGGGCCAGAGAAGCGGCGAGCGTTGCAGAAATCAGTTTTTTCATGGTAAATTCTCCTTTATATATCGTCAGGTGTGTTGGTTTTGAACGGTCAGCTTCCCTCAAAGCGTCACATTCGCACACCGGGCTGCTTGTAAACGGAACCTCTTTCCATAGTCACAAACTTCCTTTCCAAACAAAAGCGGGATGTCGGCTTTCCGGCATCCCGCTGCAAGTTTTCATTACGCGCTGTAATTTGCGCACAAGAAAGCTGGCACAGGACGCTTACGCATCATGCACATGCACATCATCATACCAAAGCAGACTGCATTCATGGTTCTGTACCCCTTTCTTGAATCTTTGGTCGGCGTTGTTTGCCTTCCATGGCTCACAGTATACGCCTGTGAACCGATTCTGTCAACACTTGTTTGCATAAAATTACGCATTTCGGCATTTTGCATATATCCTACTAGTTTAATAGGTTGACAACTTGCAAAATTCCTAGAATTATGCTATGATTAGTGTTACTAATTCCGATAAAGGGAGCTTTACCATGAAATTTTCGACCCGTGACCGTTATGCCCTGCGCCTGATGGTGGAACTGGCCAACCGCCCCAACGACCTGATCCCGCTGAAGGACATCAGTGATAAGCAGCGCATCAGCTTAAAATATCTGGAGCAGATCGTCACCCCGCTGGCGAAGGCCGGGCTGGTATCCAGCGTGCGCGGTGCGCAGGGCGGCTACCGGCTTGCGCGCCCGGCAGGGGAGATCACCTCCGGCGAGATCCTGCGCGCCGTCGAGGGTGAGCTGACGGCCATCCCGTGTTTGGCGTCGTCGGTGGACTGCCCCCACCGCAGCCAGTGCCACACGCTGGACTTCTGGTCCGGGCTGAATGACCTGATCAATAAATATGTGGATGGCATCACGCTGGAGCAGCTGCGGACGATGCCCGAGGTGCCGGAGGAACAGGAAAGCTACGAGTAAGGTCATGCACGGGCGGCAGAGCCGCCCGCACCCAATAAAACCCCGCCCCGCCTGTCAAAATCAACAGGCGGGGCGGGGTTTTATTGCTTATTGCGTTACTTCAATTACAGATTAAAATACCGCTTCGCATTATAATAGCTGATGCCCTCGACGATCTTCTTCAGAGACTTCTCGTCGTTGGGGTACTGGCCGTTCTCGACCCAGTTGCCGATAAGGTTGCACATCAGGCGGCGGAACAGCTCGTGGCGGGTGTAGCTCAGGAAGCTGCGGCTGTCGGTCAGCATACCGATGAAGTTGCCCAGCAGGCCCAAGCGGGCCAGGGTCTTCATCTGCTGGTACATGCCGTCGTCGGTGTCGCAGAACCACCAGGCGGAGCCCAGCTGGATCTTGCCGGGGATCTCGTCATCCTGGAACGCACCCAGAATGGTGCCCAGCATGTCGAAGTCGGCGGGGTTCAGGCTGTACAGGATGACCTTCGGGCAGGCGTCCTCTTTGGTCAGTGCGCTCAGCAGGCTGCTGATGGTAGCGCTGCAATCGGTCACGGCGATCATATCAAAGCCGGTGTCGGGGCCGAGCTTGCGGTACATCTTGTCGTTGACATTGCGCAGGCAGCTGTAGTGCATCTGCATGACAACGTTGTGCTTCTTGTACAGGGCACCCAGCTTCAGCAGCAGGTAGGTGGTGTACTCGTCGCCTTCCTCCTTGGTCAGGGTCTCACCGGCCATGGCCTTCTTGAAGGCAGCAGTTGCCTTCTCAGCGTTCGTTTCGGCGAAGGGGATGTAGTCCAGACCGTGGTCAGAAGCGCGGCAGCCCATCTCGACGAAGAACTCCAGGCGTTCTTCCAGCGCACTGACAACGCAATTTGCGCAGGAAAACTTGCGGCCCACAACTTCCTCCAGCTTATGGATGTAATCGGCGAAGCCCTCCTTGCGGATGTTCAGGGCCTTGTCGGGGCGGAAGGACGGGGCGACGACGACCTTGATGGTTGGGTCTTCCTTGATCTTCTTGTGCCACTCGAGGGAGTCGATGGGGTCGTCGGTGGTGCCGACCATGGCAACGTTGCTCTGCTCGATCAGGCCGCGGACGGTCAGCTTCGGGTCATGCTGCAGCTTGTCGTTGCAGAGGTTCCAGACCTCCTCGGCGGTCTCGCCGTTCAGCACGCCCTCATAGCCGAAGTACTTCTTCAGCTCGAGGTGGCACCAGGTATACATCGGGTTGCCGATGGCCATTTCCAGGCTCTCGGCAAACTTCTGAAAGCGCTCACGATCCGGCTTGTCACCGGTGATGTACTCCTCGGGCACGCCGTTGGAGCGCATCACGCGCCACTTGTAGTGGTCGCCGAAATAGTAGTCGCTGCCGTCGGCCAGCACCTGATGGCCGCCCAGCCAGACCTGCGCGATGTTCTCAAAGCGGCGGTTCTCATAAATTTCCTGCGGGGGAATATGGCAGTGGTAATCCACGATGGGCAGCTTGGCCGAATAGTCGTGGTACAGATGCTGCGCGGTAGGGGTCTCCAGCAAAAAGTCCTTGTCCATAAATACTTTCATGTACAGACGCTCCTTAATGATGTTATAAATGATAGTCGGGGAATGCCGCCCCGGGCCCTGATAGCACATACCTTGCGCTGTAAAGATGACCCAAAACAGCATGCTCTGCTATTATTATACATAACTATTTTACCTTGCACAAGTTGCAAAAATTGCTTGTTAATCGAAATTATAGCCAAAAAGTGCGGTTCTTTGTTGTGCAAGATGCGGAATCCCAAAATTGGCCTCAAAACTGCGCAAAATATGTGCGCTGTTTACGGAATGAATCTTGACGAAACGGCCTAAAGAAAATATAATTCAGGTAACAGGACGTGCTGCAGCCCCCCGCTGCGCACCAGATTTGTTTATGGTAAGGAGAAGCATATATGGATACCTTGAATTATGAAGTTCTTGCAAAATCCGGCTACAACGGCTATATTTTGAAAAACGCCCCGGAGAAGGTCCTGCAGTTCGGCGAGGGCAACTTCCTGCGCGCGTTCGTGGATTACTGGTTCGATCTGGCCAACGAGAAGGCCGACTGGAACGGCAAGTGCGTTCTGGTCCAGCCCATCGCCCCCGGCCTGGCCAAGATGATCAACGAGCAGGAGGGTCTGTACACCCTGTATCTGCGCGGCAGTGAAAACGGCCGAAAGGTCGATGACAAGCGCGTTATCTCCAGCGTCTCCCGCTGCCTGAACCCGTATGAGGAGGAGGGCTTTAAGCAGATGATGGACGTCGCCGCCAGCGACGATCTTGAGATCATCGTTTCCAACACCACCGAGGCAGGCATCGTCTACGACCCCGCCTGCAAGCTGGAGGACGTGCCCGCATCCAGCTTCCCCGGCAAGCTGACCCAGGTGCTGTACCACCGCTACAAGGCAGGCAAGAAGGGCATCATCATGCTGGCCTGCGAGCTGATCGACAACAACGGCAAGGAGCTGCTCAAGTGCGTCAACCAGTACATTGACCAGTGGGGCCTGGACGACGGCTTCAGGAAGTACGTCAATGAGGACTGCACCTTCTGCGGTTCTCTGGTTGACCGCATCGTTCCGGGCCGCATCCGTGACCCGAAGGAGGTCGCCGAGCTTGAGCAGAAGCACGGCTACGCTGACCCCCTGCTGGATGTCGGCGAGGTCTTTGGCGTCTGGGTCATCGAGGGTGATACCAAGCTGAACGACGTGCTGCCCTTCCGCAAGGCCGGTCTCGAGAGCCGCGTCTTTGTGACCCCCGACATGAGCCCGTACAAGAAGCGCAAGGTCCGCATCCTGAACGGCGCGCACACCGGCTTTGTGCTGGGCGCTTATCTGGCCGGTTTTGACATCGTCCGTGACTGCATGCACGACGCCACCGTCCTGGGCTACATGAACAAGATGCTGCTGGACGAGGTCGTGCCCATCCTGCCGCTGGATCAGGAGGACTGCAAGAAGTTCGCCGCCGCTGTGCAGGACCGCTTCAACAACCCGTTCGTCAACCATGAGCTGATGAGCATCTCCCTGAACTCCACCTCCAAGTGGCGTGCCCGCAACATGCCGTCCTTCCTCGAGTATGTCGGGAAGAACGGCAAGCTGCCCACCTGCCTGACCATGAGCTTCGCCGCCTACATTGCCTTCTACAGCAATGATGTGCAGGAGCTGACCGACAAGGGTCTGGTCTGCAAGCGTGCCAAGGGCAACGAGTACACCGTCTCCGATGACCGCTGGGTCCTTGAATTCTACAACGAGCACAAGAACGACGACGTCCCGACGCTGGTCCATGCCGTCATGACCAACGAGCAGATGTGGGGCCAGGACCTGACCAAGGTTCCCGGCTTCGAGGAGGCCACCGTCAAGAATCTGACCAACATCCGCGAGAACGGCGCACTGGCCGCGTATGCTTCCTGCCTGTAAGCGTCCAAAGGCTTCTCCATCGGGAGAAGCTGTCGGCGCAGCCGACTGATGAGGGCCGAGTCTGCCGATATTGACCGTTTACGGTCTGCCCCCGCACACCCGCCCCTCATCCGGCCTTAAAACGTACCCCATTGGGGCCGGAGGTTGCCCTCCGGCCCCACTTTTATCAGAAGCTAAGGAGACATCTTATGCCTATCGCCATTAAGATCAACCCCAAGGACAACGTCGTCGTCGCCCTGCATCCCATCGCCAAAGGCACGGCAGTCCCCGTCGATAACACCACCGTCACCGCCATTGAGGACATCCCCCAGGGCCACAAGATGGCCATTGCGCCCATCAAAAGCGGTGAAAACGTCATCAAATACGGCTTTCCCATCGGCCACGCCACAGCGGACGCCGTGCCCGGCACCTGGATGCACACCCACAACATCCACACGAACCTCTCCGGTGAGATCGAGTACAGCTATCACCCCAATGTGCACCCGCTGACCCCCGCCGCGCCTGACACCTTCATGGGCTACCGCCGCAAGGACGGCCGCGCTGCCATCCGCAACGAGATCTGGATCATCCCGACTGTCGGCTGCGTCAACGACTGCGCCAAGGCGCTCGTGCGCGACAATCAGGACCTTGTGACCGGCAGCATCGACGGGCTGTATACCTTCACCCATCCGTTCGGCTGCTCCCAGACCGGCCATGACCACGCACAGACCCGCAAGCTGCTGGCATCTCTGGTGCGTCACCCCAACGCGGGCGCGGTTCTGGTGCTGAGCCTGGGCTGCGAAAACCTGACCCACGAGCAGTTCCTGGCCGAGCTGGGCGACTACGACCATGACCGCGTCAAGTTCCTGACCTGCCAGGACGTCGAGGACGAGCTGGTCGCGGGACGCGAGATCCTGAAAGAGCTGGCCGCCTACACCGCGCAGTTTAAGCGTGAGCCGATCCCTGCCAGCGAGCTGGTCGTCGGCATGAAGTGTGGCGGCTCGGACGGTTTGTCCGGCATCACCGCCAACCCGACGATTGGCCGCTTCAGCGATATGCTGTGCGCCCGCGGCGGCTCCACCGTGCTGACCGAGGTGCCCGAGATGTTCGGTGCCGAGGGCTTCCTGATGGACCGCTGCCAGAACGAGCATGTCTTTGAGAAGGCCGTCAGGATGATCAACGGCTTCAAAGAGTACTTCATCAGCCACAATGAGGTCGTCTACGACAACCCGAGCCCGGGCAACAAACAGGGCGGCATCACGACGCTGGAGGACAAGTCCTGCGGCTGCGTGCAGAAGGGCGGCTCCGCGCCGATCATGGATGTCATCGACTACGGCGAGCCCGTCACCACCAAGGGCCTGAACATGCTGTACGGCCCCGGCAACGACCTGGTCTCCGCCACGGCGCTGACTGCTGCGGGTGCGCACATGGTGCTGTTCAGCACGGGCCGCGGCACGCCGTTTGGTGCCCCCGCGCCGACGCTGAAAATTGCCACCAACAGCCAGCTGGCCGCCAGAAAAAAGACCTGGATCGACTTCAACGCCGGTGTCGTCGCGGACGGCGAGCGCACGCTGGACGAGGCCGGTGCCGACCTGTACCAGCTCGTGCTGGACGTTGCCTCCGGCAAGCAGACCTGCGCCGAGAAGAAGGGCTTCCGCGAGATCTCGATCTTTAAGGATGGCGTTGTATTGTAAGCCTGTTTGTGGTATAATTAAACACGAAAAATCCACTACGCTGTAGGGGCCGGGCATGCCCGGCCCGCAACTTACCCGCAATCGGGTGCTTTCCACAAAGTTGCGGGCCGCACATGTGCGGCCCCTACGTGCATACAAAGGAGAGCCTTATCATGTCTACTCTGACTACCGGCACCTATGAAAAATACGGTGCTTCCTACAAGACCCTGACCCTGACCGACGGCGAGTACGCCTTCACCGTCACACCCGAGAAGGGCGGCATGGCCACATCCTTCACCAAAAACGGCGACGAATACCTGTGGCTGCGCGACAAAAACTTCGAGTCCACGGATCGCCCGCGCTGCGGCATCCCCATCCTGTTCCCAAACTGCGGCAAACCGGACGACGGCGTGCACCACTTCAACGGCGCGGCCTATCCCATCGAGGTCCACGGCCTGGCCGACCTCGTGCCGTGGCAGGTCAAGAGCGCGGGCGACACCGCCATTGAGCTGACCCTGACCCCCAACGGTCTGACAAAGTTCGTCTACCCGTTCGATTTTTCCCTGACCATGCGCTACACCCTGACCGGCAGCACCGCCACACTGGCCCTGACCGTCGCCAACACCGGCGACAAGGCCCTGCCGTTCAGCGTCGGCTTTCACCCGTACTTCGCCGCCAGCAAGCTGGACAACGTCGCGTTTGACATCGACGCCGCCACCTGCAGCGAAAGCGCCAAGGGCGAGCAGCCCGCCGCGCCCGAGACCATCACCTTGACCCGTAAGGAGGGGAGTGCCGACTCCATCCGCCTGATGACCGGCGTCAAGAGCCCGATGCGCTTCACCGACTCCGGCAACGGCCACAAGGTCACGGTCAGCTTTGACGAGAGCGTTTTCACCAACGGCGTGCTCTGGCAGCAGGACGCCGAGAGCTTCGTCTGCATGGAGCCCTGGAACGGCTGGGCCAACTCTGTCAACGAGGCAGGCCATCACATCGAGCTGAACCCCGGCGAGAGCAAGGAGTTCAAGTGGAGCGTGACCATCGGGTAAAGCCCCCTTTGCGGGTCGTTTTGTAGGGAGGGGTCTTGAACCCCTACAGGGCAGCAGAGGTGTAGGGGCCGCATATATGCGGCCCGGGAGATTCCCGCAAGCGTCCGTTTACCATACACTGCCGGGCCGGGCATGCCCGGCCCCTACCGTGCAACACAAAAAGGACATCCGCCCTTTCACGAGCGGATGTCCTTTTTATTGTTTGAAAGCTTCTTTGTTTACTTTCTTCTCGAAGAAAGTAAATCAGCCGGGCTGCTTGCCGATGTAGGCGAGGATGCCGCCGTCAACGTAGAGGATCAGGCCGTTGACGAAGTCGGAAGCCTCGGAAGCGAGGAAGACAGCGGGGCCGCCCAGATCCTCGGCCTCACCCCAGCGCTCGGCAGGGGTCTTGGCAACGATGAACTGGTCAAACGGATGACGGCTGCCGTCGGGCTGGATCTCACGCAGAGGTGCGGTCTGCGGGGTGGCGATGTAGCCGGGTCCGATGCCGTTGCACTGGATGTTGTACTTGCCGTACTCGGAGGCGATGTTCTTGGTCAGCATCTTCAGACCGCCCTTGGCAGCGGCGTAGGCGGAGACAGTCTCGCGGCCCAGCTCGCTCATCATGGAGCAGATGTTGATGATCTTGCCGCCGCCCTGCTCGATCATATCGGGAATGACCGCCTTGGCAACGATGAAGGGGGCGTTCAGGTCAACGTCGATGACCTGACGGAACTGGGCAGCGGTCATCTCGATCATCGGGATGCGCTTGATGATGCCGGCGTTGTTGACCAGCACATTGATGTGGCCGACCTCGGCGGTGATCTTCTTGACCATCTCATTGACGGCGTCCTCGTTGGTGACGTCGCAGACATAGCCGTGGGCTTCGATGCCGGCTTCCTTGTAGGCGGCCAGGCCCTTGTCGACCAGTTCCTGCTTGATGTCGTTAAAGACGATCTTGGCGCCGCAGTTGGCCATAGCGGTGGCAATGGCAAAGCCGATGCCATAGGAAGCGCCGGTGACGAGGGCGACCTTACCGGTCAGGTCGAAGGATTTCGGGGTGCAAACAGACATGATGCAAAACCTCCTAAGTTTGTAACAGTCATATATTCCGGCGCCCATCACTGGGGCGCGAGAATTAAAGTAAATAGTTGCGCATATCTTGCGCAAGCCGGCGCAAAATATGTGCGTTTCTTGCGGTCAGCGCAGATCGGTGGTGGCAATATTGTCCATATCATCGAACTCCATGTTCTCGCCGCCCATGGCCCAGATAAAGGTGTAATTCGACGTACCTACGCCGCTGTGGATGCTCCAGGACGGGCTGATGACCGCGTCATAGTTGTGCATGACAATATGGCGGGTCTCGGTGGGCTCACCGCACATGTGGAAAACGACCTGGCCCTCGGGGACCTCAAAGTAGGTGTAGATCTCCATGCGGCGCTCATGGGTGTGGCTGGGCATGGTGTTCCAGTTGCTGCCCGGCTCCAGAGCGGTCATACCCATCGACAGCTGGCAGGTCTTGAGGACGCTGGGGTGGATAAACTGGTTGATGGTGCGCTTGTTGCAGGTCTCCACAGAGCCGAGGGGGCGCTTGGCGGCCTGCTCAATGGTGATGAGCTTGTTCTCATAGCTGCAGTGGGCCGGGGCCGATACCATGTAGAATTTAGCGGGGTGCGCGGGGTCGTCACTCTTGAAGGAGACCTTCTCGTTGCCCTTTGTGATGTACAGGCAGTCCTTGTAGTTCAGGTGATACTCCTTGCCGTCAGCCGTGACCGTACCGGCGCCGTCACCGATGTTGAAGATGCCGATCTCGCGGCGCTCGAGGAAATAATGGGTGCCGAAATTGGCCCAGACATCAATGCCTTTGTCGATGGGCACTTCCTCATGCACCGGCATACAGCCCAGTGTGACCATGCGGTCCACATGGCTGTAGACGGCCACGACCTCATCGGCCTTGTACAGGCCGGTAATCAGCATCTCCTTGCGGGTTTCCTCCGTCGTATAGCGCTTGAAATCGCGCTGATTGCAGGAATAACGAATATCCATACAGCGGCTGCCTCCTTGACAGGTGTGTGTTTGTAAGCAAACATATTTTGCTATCGTTACCTCTATTATACAGCATTCAGTGCTGGTAACATAGTGGCAGTATTGCACAATTATTGCGTCCCATTTTTGTGCAACTTATTGATGAATATTTTTCACTTTACAAATTAGCATCTTTCAAGTATACTCATGTCAGTGTCACGGCCGCGAAGAAGCGGCCCGG
>ERZ773264.2020-NODE-2020-length-21329-cov-4.552082_pt1 | contig 21329 bp, 19 predicted proteins | sample MGYA00511910_ERZ773264 | MGnify/ENA primary metagenome ERZ773264 (study PRJEB29015, sample SAMEA2737739) | human gut metagenome | biome: human gut; feature: human-associated habitat; material: faeces | place: China | collected 2012 ... | reverse complement strand
GGCATAAGCAGGCACAGCACAAACGCCAAGCATCATTATCGCTGATACCACGCCAAGTATTCTCTTTGATCTCATTTTAATTCTTATCCTCCCTTGATACTATTGTATGTAAACGCTTTCATAGCCGTTCACACAAGTATCGAAACGTTATAAAACACTATTAATATTTTACACCTTTTTAACAAATCTGTCAAGTGTACCATACAATTTTTCATATAATGTAACTGTTTTGTAATACAAGCTAAGCGTTTTAACCAAAATAACCACACGATTTTTATGAATAAGCTCTTATTGACAGCCATTTTTATCAAAAAAAAGACCGCCTTCTCAGACGGTCCTGCGAACTTATTGAATACCAAGGAATTGGAAATACTGCTTATCCGGCATTGTTGTAACAGAAGTGGCTCTCAGATCATCAGCCTCCGAAAGTCTGTACTGCACCTTGAGAACTCCGTCCTCCTCTACCCAGCCAACATCAGGAACTGTTCCTCTTATACCCTTGTTGGAAATGGTCTTTTTGATACCTTTCTGTTTAAGAGTAAAGAATTTAAGCTCGATATCCTGATTGTATGGCACTACGCATATCTTTACAGCACCCTTGTCGCTGTCCTTTACATCATAAAGTATTATCTGATACTGGCCGTCAGGCGATATGGTATTTGATTCTGACGTTACTTCAGTGAGCTTCTTGAAGTTATCTCTGTAGAGAGCATAAACACTTGACGATGTGTCAAGATCTGAATTTAGCACAGTTTCAACAGACGTGCCTCCGAAAAGGATATTAAGCACAAAGTATGCAACTATTCCAAGAACATACAAAAGCAGATATATTGTACCCATTATAACCTTTACAGTTTCGTTCGTGCCTGCTGCAAAGAACATTATGATAGCAACAATGAACGGCGGAACTATCAATATCCAGTCGCCCATGTTAAAAAGTATCATGCAGAACACGACCGGAAGCATGAGTATGCTCAGTATCTCCGTCACAAGCTCACGTCTTGAAAAGAGCATAAGTCCCATAAAAACTACGTTAATCACCACATACACTGTGAAAAACGACTTTTCTCTGCCTGCCGCAAACTCCAGATCATACAGGAACGTTGCATAAGTGAGCAGAGTTATTACAGCAAAGTAAGCGACATTGAAAACTGATACCGCTCGCTTTACCCATACGTTAGATAAAAAATCCTTCATTTTTAGTCCTCCCTAGACACTCTGTTCTTTTATTTTACACGAAATTACGCAAAAAATCAAGTGCTTTATTTCTTTATTTTTTCTTAAAACACAAATCAGACATATCAAATAGTATTTAGTTGGCTGAATGCCGTCAATTGAGTATTATCTCTTCACCGCCGCTGAGCCCCGAAAGTATCTCAACGTTGTCGTTGTCCTCGATGCCAAGCTCTACGTCCTGCTCTATCTTTACACCGTCCACAAGCAGGTTCACATAGTTGCGTCCGTCAAGCTTCTTCACCGCCTTCTGCGGAACTATCACAGTATCAAGCCTTGAATACACGTCAAAGACAACCTCTATGCCGCCAAGATCCAGCATATCGTTCTCCTCGTCAGGGGTTATAACATAAACATATGCCGAGAAATCTCCGCTCTCATTGTAGATTATATCCGTCACAGTGCCGCCCATCGTATTGGCACCCTGCACTATCTGCACTGCAGTGCCAAAATTGACGTTTGTGAGCGCGTTATCAAACACAGACACGCACAGAGCCTTTTGTGATTTATCGGAAGTATACCCAAGCACCTCGCCCTTATTCACCGGCATGAACGCTGTCAGCTCCTGACCTTGTCTGTCTGCAAGATCAAACTGTCCGTCACATGGAGCGTAAACCTTATAATCCTCCAAGGACGCCACAAGGCTGTCATATTTGAGCTGTTCTATCTGTAAGTCATACTGAGAAAGCTGTATTTCACTGTAGTCAGCACCGTTCGCCTGCAATGTAGCGACCGTCTGCTTCGCCTGATTTAGCCTTATTTCTTCCTCTTCTATCTGTTCGTCCACATCGTCAGAATAAAGTGTGCAAAGCAGGTCACCCTTTTTCACATCACAAGGCGACTCCACATCTATAGACTTTATCTGACCGCTTGCCTTGAAGGTGACGGTTTCACTGTAAGGGTAATCATAAACACCCTCCTGATGATACTCCTGAGAGATATCTCCTATCTCAGCTTTTACCGTCTTATATGTTATATCCTTAGTTTCCAGAATAGGCACAGCTATCTCGTCTTTTTTCTCCGACTTTCCGCAGGCGCAAAGTCCGAAACACATTGCCGCTGCTGAGATCAAAGCAATAAATCTTATACTTTTCATAAAAAAGCCCTCTCGGTAATACAAAACTGCGGACACACTCCGCCGCAGTGAATTATACCACATTTTCCGTCATTTTTCAAGCTTATCCCATACATATCGTATATCTATTGTATAACTGCACAACACTGTCTGCCTATATTTATACAGGTTTACCACAGCAGTTCACCGATAATAGAGTTTGAAGCCAGAAATCCCGCAGGCGTAAGCCTTAAAATACCCTTTTCGACCACGCAAAGCCCCTGTTTCTGAAACAAAGCCGCCTTCTTGCGGATATTCTCCCCAAGCTCTTTACCACCAAGCTCCTCAGCTTTACCTATGTCAATGCCCTCCGTGAGCCTTAACCCCAGCATGACATACTCCTCTGCCTTGTCAGGGTCGTCCTCAAGCATCACCCTGCTCTGCACCTTGTCAGAAATAAACTCCTCAACATCGCTCTTGCAGTAATATCTCTCATTATCAAAGAAAGAATGTGCCGACGGGCCAATGCCTATATATTCTTCCCCGTGCCAATATTTAAGATTGTGCCATGATTTTCCGCCCTCTTTGGCAAAATTTGATATCTCATACTGTAAAAAGCCCTTGCTTGCAAGCTGTCCCACAGTTTGCAAATACATATCGCACAGCATATCGTCATCAGCCACAGCGTTTCTCATCTCATCACAATCAAAAGCCGTACCCTTTTCTATTTTCAGCATATAAGCCGAAATATGATCGACAGGGAGTGCCGTAAGGCTCTCTATGCTATCCCAAAGGCTTTCAAGGGTCTGACCCTTTACCCCAAGCATGATGTCGCATGAGATGTGCCTAAATCCCACCTGAGCCGCCGTTTCCACAGCCGACTTTGCCTGAGAAAAGTCATGAAGCCTGCCCAAGAAGCCAAGCTCCCTGTCATTAGCCGATTGAACGCCAAAAGAAAGCCTTGTTACCCCTGCTTTTCTCCACCCTGACATCTTCTCCCTGTCCACAGAGCTGGGATTAGCCTCCAAGGTTATTTCAGGCTGGCAAAGAGCAAAGCACTTTCCTGCCGTATCTATTATCCTGTCAACCTGTTCAGCCGACAGCACAGAGGGCGTACCGCCACCGAAATAGATAGTATCGCATTTTATGTCCCTACCCTTGAAAGCCTCTATATTGCGGCACACAGCCTGCGTGTAGTCCTCATAAAGCTCAGGCCTGCAAACGGAATAGAAGTCACAGTAAGGGCATTTTCTTTTACAGAAAGGCACATGGATATAAATTCCTGTCATAGCATATCCTCGTCATCATCAAAAGCCTTGTCGATATACTCTCCTGTTTTTTCACGGTTGAGCCGAAATCTCTCTATCGCCTTTTTCACACCAAATATACCGCCCCACACAAGGAACATACAAAGGCTTATAAGCACCGCATAAAGCACGAAATAAGCCTGCTGTTTCAAACTGAGCTGAAAATACACCGACCGCCTGTTTAGCATATCGGAAACTTTGGGGTGGATAACGATATAGCAGATAACGCCAAGAATACCTGCATAAGCAAGTGTGCATACCATGCCCATAAAAGCTTCCTTGAATTTGAGTGCCGAGAATTTAGCTCCTGCACACACCGCCCACACAGCGATAAGCACAAGCCCAGCCGCCGCAGAGATATTGGCATACACCTCATAAAGCACAGGCAATATCACCGCACCGCTCAGCCCGAAAGCCAGCGACAATTTCATAGACTTTTGTATATCAGGCATAGCTGCTCCTTTCAAAAAATGTTGATATGTTTTTATCGACCGACAAGACCGACAGACGTATTCTGTGTCTGTGTCTATAACTATATCTTTATCTATTTCTATATCTGTATCTATATCAGGTTATTTTGGTTTCATAAATAACCTACTGGTTTTTCTAATAACCTTTTGGTTTCACAAACCATGTAGGGGACGGCGCCCACGACGTCCCGCTTATGGGACATCACAGCGTATAAATAATCATACACTCTCTAACACCCCTACAGTGTTTCGGGATAGTTTGTTCCACCGCAAAATCGCTACGCTCGGTGCTGGGTGATTTGCTCGGTATAGCTATGCCAATTCCTCACTCCTCACTTAAACTACGCTACTCGTCCAGCTTCAGCACCGACATAAACGCTTCCTGCGGCACTGACACAGATCCAAGCTGTCTCATTCGCTTCTTTCCCTCTTTTTGCTTCTCCAACAGCTTCTTCTTTCTTGTGATATCTCCGCCATAGCACTTAGCAAGTACGTCTTTTCTCATAGCCTTGATAGTTTCTCTGGCTATTATCTTTCCGCCGATGGCCGCCTGCACAGGTATTTCAAAAAGCTGTCTTGGTATATTTTCTTTAAGCTTCTCCGTCAGTCTTCTGCCCCTTGAATAAGCCTTATCCTCGTGTACGATGAATGAAAGTGCGTCAACCACCTCGCCGTTAAGGAGTATATCAAGCTTCACAAGCTTAGACTTCGCATAGCCCATCATCTCATAGTCAAATGAAGCATAGCCCTTTGTGCGTGATTTCAATGCGTCAAAGAAGTCATAAACTATCTCGTTTAGCGGAAGCTGATAATGCAGGTCAACTCTAGTTTCATCTATATACTTCATATCCTTGTATACGCCACGTCTGTCCTGACAAAGCTCCATTATATTTCCAACATATTCAGACGGTGTATAAATATGTGCATTAACTATCGGTTCCTCTGCCGATGCAATATTTGCCACATCAGGATAATTTGTCGGATTATCAATGAACACAGTTTCGCCGTTAGTCAGATTTACCTTATAAATAACTGACGGTGCAGTTGTGATAAGGTCGAGATTATATTCTCTCTCCAAACGCTCCTGGATTATCTCCATGTGCAGAAGTCCGAGAAAGCCACATCTGAAACCAAAGCCCAGTGCAATTGAAGTTTCAGGCTCGAAGGACAGCGAAGCGTCATTGAGCATAAGCTTTTCCAAAGCGTCACGAAGGTCAGGATATTTTGCTCCGTCCGCAGGATAGATTCCGCAGTATACCATAGGGTTTACTTTCTTATATCCGGGGAGTGCCTCAGCGCAAGGCTCAGCCGCATTTGTCACAGTATCGCCCACACGAGTGTCGCCGATATCCTTGATAGAAGCAGCGATATATCCTACCTCGCCTGCATGAAGCTCACCCACAGGCACAAGGTCAGTTGCTCCCATATAGCCTATCTCCACCGTCTGAAATTCAGCCCCCGTAGCCATAAGCCTAATGGTATCTCCAGCCTTGATATGACCCTCTTTCACACGGCAGTATATTATAACGCCCTTGTATTGGTCATAATAGCTGTCAAAAATAAGAGCCTTTAGCGGAGCGTTCTCGTCACCTCTAGGGCATGGGATATCCTTTACCACACGTTCAAGCACTTCCTTGACGTTCGTACCCATTTTAGCTGATATCCTCGGAGCGTCCATAGCAGGAATGCCTATAACGTTCTCTACCTCTGTGCAAGCCCTTTCAGGGTCAGCGGACGGCAGGTCTATCTTGTTTATAACAGGCACTACCTCGAGGTCATGTTCGATAGCAAGATAAGTGTTTGCAAGGGTCTGCGCTTCTATACCCTGAGATGCGTCAACGATAAGCAAAGCACCCTCGCAGGCAGCAAGAGAACGTGACACCTCATAGTTGAAGTCAACGTGACCCGGGGTGTCGATAAGGTTGAAAACATAGTCCTGCCCGTCGTCAGCGTGATAATTAAGGCGCACCGCACGAGCCTTGATAGTGATACCTCTTTCACGCTCGATATCCATATTATCGAGAAGCTGATCTTCCATATCTCTCAGCTTCACAGTATCGGTAAGCTCCAAAATTCTGTCGGCAAGAGTAGATTTGCCGTGGTCTATATGAGCTATAATGCAGAAATTTCGTATATTATTTTCGTTCATTTACTGATTTTCCTCTCTCAGACAAGTATACTTTTCCATAATACTTTATTATAACACGTCAAAAACAGCCTGTCAACAGCCCGAAGCCGTAAAAAACACCTTTTAACCACATTTATACAATCCTCTTCTATGTAGGATTTGTTAAAATTGCCTATGACATTTTTAGAAAAAAAGTGTTATAATGTATATAAGAAACAAAATAAAGTTGTATTCACGATTTAATGAGGAAGGAGCGTTAAAAATGCTAAAAAAAGGCGACGTCATATCATACGGTACAACCGGAGTGTGCAAAGTCGAGGGCGAGTGCGAACAGACCGTCAAGGGCCAGAAAAAGCGCTACATAGTTCTAAAGCCTGTCCACCAAATCAATTCCACCTTGTATGTGCCGGTAGATAATGACAAGCTTAAAACAAAGTTCAAACCTCTGCTCACAGGCGATGAGATAGAGGAGATTATAAAAGAAATGCCCGAGGAGAGCTCCCTTTGGAAAGAAAGCAGCAGCGAGCGTGCCGAGCTTTATTCACAGGTACTTGAAAGTGGTGACAGAAAGCGACTTGCACAGCTTGTGAGAACATTGTATCTCAGACAGAAACATCTTATTGCGAAGGGCAGACATCTCCATTCATTGGACGAACGTTTTTTAAAGAATGCGGAAAATCTGCTCTTTGACGAGTTTTCAGCCGTTCTGGGCATATCCCAAGACGAAGTTTTCGACTTTATAGAAACCCGCCTAAGCAAAGCCTAAATATATACAAATGGCACAAATAATATCGGCAAATAAAAAAGGACAAACCACAGTGGCTTGTCCTTTTGTTTTCATAAATGATACTCGATTATTCCTTGTCAACGTCCTCAACAGGCTCCTCGATAGCGTCGAGCTGAACTTCAACGTCAGCGTCCTCCTCAGCAGGCTCTTCAGCCTTTTCCTCAGACTTCTCAGCGTCCTCTGCCTTGTCAGCTTCATCAGCCTCGTCAGAACACTCGTCGCAGCCGCAGCAATCATCGAAATCCTCGTCGAGATCTTCGTAATCGTAGTTTTCAAGCTCCTTGTGCTTTTTAAATGCAAAAATAGCAGCAGCTCCTGCAGCGATCGCACCGAGTGCAGCTATAACTTTCAATCCGCTTGCCATAATAAAACGCTCCTTTTCTGAATATTCCACTCTGAACTGTGTTCAGATTATCTACAGTATAGCATATTTGTTATAAAAAATCAAGACGTTTACAAAAAATACTGACTTTTTATACAACCTGCTCAAAAAATCTCAGTAAGCTTTGACAAATTGCCCACTGCTACATATTCCCCGTAAGGCTCATTATCACGCTAAGAGCCGCCAGCGGAGCTGTCTCACACCGCAGTATCCTAGGTCCAAGACTCACTATAGTGACCCCTGCCTGACTACAGCTCTCCGCCTCATGACTCTCGAAACCGCCCTCACAGCCGATAAACAAGCCAATAGTCTTTTCCTCGCCCTCAATTACAGGGGCAATGCCTGTCTTACTAAGGCTCACACCGCCCTTTTCGTAACACATAAAGCTCTCATCGCACTCTTTAAGTTCATCAAGGCACTCCTCGAAGCTGATAAAATTCGTCACCTCAGGCACATATCCCCTGCCCGACTGTTTCGCCGCTTCCAAAGCTATCTTATTGTATCTCTCCACACGCTTTTCATAGCCGCTTTTTGCAGGTCTTGAAACGCACCTCGCCGTAATAACAGGCACTATCTTGTATACTCCAAGCTCCACAGCCTTTTGCACTATAAGATCCATTTTATCAGACTTAGGCAGCGCCTGATAAAGCACCACATTCACAGTAGGCTCGTTTTCGCTTTTCTCGGCAGAAAGCACATCGCAAACCACTTCCTTATCAGAAATGGACAGAATTTTTGCTCTGTATTCCACCCTGTCTGCACAAACAGTTATGATATCCCCAATTCTCATACGCAAACTTCTGCCGATATGATAAGCATCATTACCCCTGATAGAAATCGTATTCCCCGATACGCTGTCAACAAAAAATCTAGGCATATTCCCAACCAGTGTCAAGCACTGTCCTCCAATCTCAAATCACGATTTTACGCACTTTCACGACGCTTCCGTCGCTTCTTGGTATAGTATACCACACCTTCAAAAATTGTTCAACAAAGTTCACATAACTAACACAAAACTTTCATACGCAGTACATACGGGCAGGGTATTATATACTTGTCGCAAGGGACAAGACCCACCGAGGAAAGTTCCGAGAGCGATGAATAACTTTGGTATGTAGGCTTTTACCCCAAGCCTTCATATATACAGCTTGTAGATTAATTTCTACTAGCTTCTCCCCTATAATTTTTTATTTTTTGGCACCCACAGTTTTCTGTGGGTGTTTTTTTGTCCTGTCGAGGATATCGCAGGACGAACCTATTTTATGACGTAAAAAAGCGGAACGCCCCACACAGAACATTCCGCTTAAATCAAACTATTCTATTTAGTTATATTCAGGGAGCGATTATCTTGCACCCTCAGCAAAGCCGCTGTCAACAAGATCAACAAGACCCTTTACTGCTGCTTCCTCATCCGGACCGTCTGCAATGATCCTGATGGTTGTGCCGCCTACGATGCCAAGTGAAAGGATTCCAAGAAGGCTCTTTGCGTTTACTCTTCTCTCCTCTTTCTCTACCCAGATAGATGACTTGAATTCATTTGCCTTCTGGATGAAAAATGTTGCAGGGCGTGCGTGAAGTCCTACCTGATTCTGTACTACTACGTCTTTTACGAACATACTGATCTCTCCCATTCATTATAATGCTGTTAAACTCCCTAATTAAGGGACTTTTTCAAGATACCCTCAGGTTATTTGATATATTTATTATACTCGACAAGTCTGCCTTAGTCAACGCAAATTTTAGACAAACAAGCGAAAAACCCTCAATTTTCAGCACAATGCTCTAAACTTTGCAACTTTTGCGATTAAACTTGTGACATATCAACAACACAGATTTTTACATTATATCACTTTGTACAAATTCATTTAACAATTATGTGAAAAGTGTTGAAAACCAATGTTACTTTTTACTCTCTTTTTCTTCTAATTTGTGTATAATAGCCAAATCTTTTTCCGTCAGCGGACTTCTTTCCAACAGCTCAGGACGCTTCAAATAGGTGGCTTTTACAGCCTCCTCACGGCGCCATTTCGCTATCTCAGCATGATTGCCCGATAGAAGCACTTTAGGCACTTCCCTGTCATGCCACACCTCAGGACGTGTGTACTGTGGATATTCCAGCAGACCATTATAATGGCTCTCGTCCTCATAGCAATCCGCCTGCGAAAGCGTTCCCTCCAGCATTCTCACAACGCAGTCCACCAGCACCAACGCAGGAAGCTCTCCGCCGGTAAGCACATAATCCCCCACGGATATTTCTTCATCAACTATTTCGTCAATGACCCTGCTGTCCACACCCTCATAATGACCGCATAATATAAATATGCTGTCAAACCGAGAAAGTTCCTTTGCACGCTTCTGGGTCAGCGTTTTTCCCTGGGGGGACATATAGATAACGTGGGGCTTTGCCTTTCCAGCTGTTACCGACTTGTAGCAGTTGTAAATAGGCTCGCACTGCATGAGCATACCCTGTCTTTCGCTGTAAGGGGTATCGTCTACTCTGCGGTGCTTGTCCTGAGTGTAGTCCCTGATATTATGACACGTTACCGTGAAAATATTCTTAGCCCTCGCCCTGCCTACTACGCTTTCAGAAAGATAATTCTCAAGCATTTCAGGAAAAAGCGTTGCAATATCTATGTTCAAATCAATTCCTCCATATCATGTCAAAAGACTGGTAAGCCCAGTTTTCCTCAGCGCTGTTCAAATGCTCCTGCACAGAGCCGCCGCTTTTTTCATAGTATCCTATGCCCTGCACAACACCGATAGTCACCACAATAGCGATTATTATCACCACAAATAAGCTCCACAAAGCAGACCTGCGCTTCTTCGGCTTGTTGCCCTCGTTATTATAGTATACCCTCAGACTTGTGAGCATATTGTCAAGCTCAATAAAACTCAGCCCCTCGCCCTTATAGGTGTTGGCAAGCCTGTTGAATCCGCTCTCTTTTCTCAGCCTTTTTATAAGCCATTTTTCCTCAGCCCTGGAACTTCTCAGCCGTGGACTTTCGTCTATGTATGCTGTAAAAACTCTCTCGATACATTTCAGCGACTTTTCACGGCTGTTGAGCTTTGGAAATATCAGGCTGAACATTCCGTCAGAATAATCTCTGGCAAGCCTTTCCAAGTCCTCGTATTTGCAGAACTTCATTAATCAAAAAGCCCCTCCAGCGGAGTTATCTTCATCACGCCACCCTCGATATCAGTTTCAGCCACCACCTCAGGTATCGCAGGGATAAGCTTAACGTTTCCCTTTTCGTCAGCGATGTGGTAAACATCGTTTGCGCCTGTCTGACTTACGTCTGTTATCTTGCCGTAGCTTTCACCGCTGTCAGCGTCGACCACTTCAAGACCTATAAGATCCTGAACAAAATAACAGCCCTCATCAAGCTCCACATCGTCACGGTCGATATAAAGCACCCTGTTGCGAAGCTTCTGAGCCTCCTCCACAGTGTCAACGCCCTTGACTTTCATTACAACGATATTCTTTGCAACTCTCGAACGCTCTATCTCCACAGGAGTACCACTTTTATAATATAGTGTGTCAAATCCGCAGAGAAATTCAGGTCCATCACACCATGGCTGTACTTTTATCTCGCCCTTTATGCCGAACACCGATACTATCTTTCCTGCTTCAAGATATTTTTTTACGTCCATTTTGATTACCTCCCGATAACAAATCTTACAGCTTTCTTTTTATAGATTGTAACATATTTTTTTACCCTTTGCAACGCTTTAACTACGCTGTTATGCACATAGCTCAGGATATTTACAAAAAGTTTATTAATTACAATTCGGTTACTCAAAACGAACTTTACGCCCCTCTTTTGTACAAAATCACCATGAAAACCTGTGATTTAACAAAAAATTCACACATAAGAGAGCAAAATGTGTTACAATTTGTAATATATCAGACCGCAGACCAGTGCTTGAAACTGCGGTATAAAAGTTTTTTTGCATATTTTCACTATAAAACACTTGCAAAACATATCGTTTTTTGTTATAATAACAATGTGCAGACATCTGCCCTTATGGGGTAATTATGCCCATGGCAGAACTTAGGTCGAAAATTTTTGCAAGTAGAGGGGAATAACTTATGTCAAACAGATTATTTCAGAGCGTTGTTCATCAGATGCGTGACACTATCGACTGCGTCATAGGCGTAATAGATGAGAACGCAACTATCATTGCCTGCTCTGAGCTTTCACAGGTCGGAACGACTAACGAATTTGTTTCGTTAGATCTGGGCGATTCACACGACATTTTTGTTAGAGACGGTTATACCTATAAGCCATTCGGTGCTCATATGAAACCTGACTATGCTGTTTTCGTTGAGGGAACAGACGAGGTGGCTGCAAAGTATGCAAGCATACTTGCCATTACTCTTTCCAGCATAAAGCAGTATTATGACGAAAAATACGACAGAAACAATTTCATCAAGAACGTAGTGCTTGACAACGTGCTGCCGGGCGACGTTCATGTTAAAGCTAGAGAGCTGCATTTCAGCGCTGACATTTCAAGAGTCGTGCTGCTTATCAGAATACTCTCCACAAATGACGTTTCAGCTTACGATGTTATCCAGAACCTTTTCCCTGACAAGTCCAAGGACTTCGTTTTCAACATCACTGAGAGCGATATCGTGCTTGTTAAGGAAGTGGCAAACGGCGTTGAGTCAAAGGATCTGGAAAAGCTGGCGCGTTCTATTTCCGATACCCTTTCAAGTGAATTCTATACAAGAGTGACTGTAGGTATAGGAACAGTAGTAGAGGGCGTAAAGGATCTGGCAAGAAGCTTCAAGGAAGCACAGATAGCTCTCGAGGTAGGAAAGGTGTTCGATACTGACAAGAATATCGTTTCTTATGACAATCTTGGTATCGCAAGACTTATCTATCACCTGCCTACAACACTTTGCGAAACATTCCTTAAGGAAGTTTTCAAGAAAGGCTCTATCGAGTCGCTGGATCATGAAACACTTTTCACTATCCAGAAGTTCTTTGAAAACAACCTGAATGTTTCTGAAACTTCAAGAAAACTGTTTGTTCACAGAAATACTCTTGTGTACAGACTTGAAAAGATCAAAAAGCTCACGGGTCTTGACCTGAGAGAGTTCGACCACGCTATCATCTTCAAGATAGCTCTCATGGTAAAGAAGTATCTCTCCGCTAACCCTGTCAAGTTCTAAATCCTACGAGCGGAAAAGAGGCTTGCTTGCCTCTGTAAAACTAAGGCGGTGTAAATTTTGGTAGAGTTTAAAGACGTGTCCGTTACCTATTCAAGCGGTGTGGACGCTCTGAACAAAGTAAACCTGAAGATAAACGACGGCGACTTCGCTTTCGTGGTAGGTCCTTCAGGTGCCGGAAAATCAACACTTATCAAGCTGGTGCTTAAAGAAATAGATGCGACCAGCGGTACAGTAATGGTAAACGGCTTCAATCTGAAAAAGCTGAGAAGAAGAAAGATACCTGCCCTTCGCAGAACTATCGGTGTTGTTTTTCAGGATTTCAGACTTATCCCTACAATGACAGTTTATGAGAACGTGGCGTTCGTGCTGAGAGTGATCGACGCTCCTGCAAAGTACATAAGAAGCCGTGTTCCGTATGTTATAAGCCTTGTGGGACTTTCCGATAAGGCGAAAAGCTATCCGACCGAGCTTTCAGGCGGTGAGCAGCAGCGTGTGGCACTTGCAAGAGCACTTGTGAACGACCCACAGCTCATCATTGCCGACGAGCCGACAGGAAATATCGACCCTGCACTTTCATATGAGATAGTAGAGCTTCTCAAGGGCATAAACGAGTGCGGCACTACCATTCTTATGGTTACCCACGAGCATGACCTTGTGCGCTATTTCGGAGGCAGAATTATCAACATCAACAAAGGTCAGATTGCCTTTGACGAAGTGATAGGAGGCTCCAATGAAAGCAAGTAGTTTTAGATATCTTATAAATCAGGGCTTCAAGGGCATTTGGAAAAACAGAATGATGACGTTCGCCTCTTTCTGTATACTGCTCGTTTCCCTGCTCATGGTAGGCACTTCGGTGCTGGTTTCCATTAACCTTACAAGAATAATCGGCGGTATCGAGGACAAGAGCGAGGTCATCGTTATCGTTAAGGACGGCACAAGTCAGGCTGATATGCAGACCCTTGAAAATAATCTCAAAGAGGTCGGAAATATCAACACTGTGAGCCTTTATTCAAAGGACGAGGCGTGGAAAAATATGCTCAAGGGCATGACAGACGAGGAAAAGGATTTCTTCCAGTATGCTGACGATAACCCATTGCCTGATACATACAAGGTAACGGTCAAGGATATCGAGAAGATGAGCGAAACAACCACTCAGATAGAGACCTTTGACAATGTTGACTCAACAAAGTCCCCTACAGCATTTGCTGATATCCTTATCAGTATAAGAAGAGTATTTACGATAGTTGCCTTTGCGGTCATTGTGGCACTTGTTGTGGTTTGTCTGATAATCATTTCAAATACCACCAGAGCAAGCGTTTTCGCAAGACGTAAAGAGATCAACATCATGAAATATGTAGGCGCTACCAACAGCTTTATCAGAATACCTTTCTTTATCGAGGGTATGATAGTTGGTCTGCTTGCAGCCGCAGGCGCACTGCTGCTCACAAAGTTTGCCTACGAGGGAATTTACAACATCTTCAATGATGACTTCAAGCTCTGGAGCATCCTCGGTGTTCAGAATTTGTATTCGTTCAAATCCCTCTTGCTCCCTGTTGCAGCATCTTATCTTATCGCAGGCGCTGTTATCGGTGCGGTGGGTACTTCTATAAGCACAGGCAAGCATCTTAAAGTATAATACATTTGCCAAATATAGACATAAGGCAGGCTATGATCCAACGGGGTTTTTAGACTGCCTTTTGTTGCAGTTTAAAGCATATCCTGACATGAGATAAAAAAGAGAGAACGTCCGGGATAATGCGTTAGAGAAAGATAAAAACGTGTAAAAATGGTCTTTTTTAAGACGGAGGACAGGTATGAAAACAGGTATATTCACAATGAAGCGAGTATTGGCTTTCACCATCGCCGTAGTCGCTTCCATGACAATGCTTGCAGGCGGCACACAGCCGGTCATGACAGCACAGAACGCTTCTGCAGAAAGTCAGGCAATAAAGAACAACAAGAAAAAAATATCCTCTGCCAAGGATAAAATAAGCGAGCTTGAACAAAAGCAGGCTGACCTTGACAAGCAGATAAACAGCACAAAGGACGATATCTCCAAGGAGGAAGAAAATCAGAAAGCTATCCAAGAGCAGATAGAAACTGTTCAGGAAACTATACTGACCCTTGAGGATTCTATCACTGACCTTGAAACTGAGATAGCCGGTCTTGAAGAGGCGATCGCAAAGAGCGAAATAAAAATAAAAAACAAGAGAACTGAGATAGAAAATGGCGTTGTTGACTTCAAACAACGTCTTAGAGCAATGTATGTTGCCGGAAATAGTTCATACACCGATATTCTTATTGGTTCGACGGACTTTTATGATATGCTTATGAAAATAGAGCTTGTCAAAAGAGTGGCTGACCACGACAATACCATGATCGACGGACTTGTTGAGCTTAAAGGCGAGTATGAATCTCAGGAAGCAGAGCTTGAAGCCAACAAGACTGAACTTGAAACTAACAAAACTACCCTTGAGGAACAAAAAGCCTATCACACTGAGCAGAAGAAAAAGCTTGACGACCTTTATGAAAAAAGTCAGGCTGTTATCGACCAGCTTGAGGAAGATAAGGCGGCTTATGAAGCCAACAAGGAGCAGATAAACAAGGAGCAGGAAGACTTCGAGGCACAGCTCCAGAAGCTTTACAAGGAGCAGGAGCAGATCAAAAAGAAGGAAGAAGAGGAACGTAAGAAAAAAGAAGAGGAAGAACGTAAGAGAAGTGAGGAAGAAGAACGTAGACAACAGCAGAATAATAACGGCAATTCTTCACCTTCTAATGCAAACGGCAACACCTCTAACAGCGGTCAATCTTCTACCAATAACGGTGACTACAATTATACCGACAAGAGCCAGTTTACATGGCCTGTGCCGGGTTATTATCATATTTCCTACGGCGTGGGCTGGCGCTGGGGCGCTTATCACAAGGGTATTGACATCTGGTCTCCCGGAATAAGAGGCGCAAAGATATGCGCTGCCGCTGAGGGTACTGTTATACTCGTCAGCAACACCTGCACACACGATTATGGCAAGAACGGCTCATGCGGCTGCGGCGGTGGATACGGAAACTACTGCATAATCGACCACGGCAACGGCTACTGGACCCTTTACGGTCACTCACAGTATATGAGCGTAACACAGGGTCAGCACGTCAACAAGGGCGACGTTCTGGGTATTGTCGGCTCAACAGGATATTCAACTGGCGACCACCTGCACTTTGAGGTGCGATTGAACGGTGTAGCTCAGAATCCGTCAAATTATGTATAAACAGGCAATGCCGAAAGGTCTTGCCCCACAACCAAAGGAGTCTTTTATTTCATGAACAGGCTTTACAGCTTAAAACGTATTCTCACTTTCATTATCGCATTCGCTGTTACCGCTGGTATTGCAGGAAGCAGCTACAATTCTTCTTTGAAGATAACCTCAGCGGACACTGAAAGCTCGCAGGGGGAGGACTATAGCTATACTGAATCTGTGGCTGACGGAGGTCAGCAAAGCGATGAACAAACAGAAAATGACGATAATTCTCAGGAGGAGTCAACAGGTTTTGACATCACACAGTATGCAGAACAGCTAAGAGAGCTATCAAAAAAGCAGACGGAAATAAACGAACAGCTCGACCAATATGATGAGGACATTGAGAAAAGCGAGAAAAAGCAGAAGCTTCTGAAAGAAAAGATAGATTCTATAAATGACGAAATAGACGTTCTCAACTCCTACATGACCGCACTGGAGCTTCAAATAAACACTAATCAGCGAAATATCGAGAAGAAGCAAGCTGAGATAAACAAGGGTATAGAGGACTTCAAGCAAAGATTAAGGGCAATGTATATCGCAGGGTCGGACAGCTACACCACAATGCTTTTGGAATCAGACAGCTTTTATGACATACTCATGAGATTAGAGCTTATAAAGCGTGTGGCTCACCATGATGACACTATCATTGATAACCTTATAAAACTCAAAACTGAATATGAGGGTATGCAAAAGACCCTTGACAAGCAGAAAGCCGAGTATGACACTCAGTACACACAGTATACACAGCAGAAAGATATGCTCAGTCAGCTTTATCGCTCCAGTACAAAAACACAGCAGGAGCTTAAAGCTAAGCAGAAAAAGCTCAGAGAGCAGAACGAAGCCTATGAGGAGGAGCGTGAGCAGTTTGAGGGCAGCCTTTCTGGCATACTGAAATCGTCAGGCTCAGGCGGAACAGCAAGAGATAACGAAGTTTCCGCCACAATGGCACTTGCAGATGTGAAGCTTGAGGAGCTTCACAAGGAGATAAATGACCGCCTTGACAAGGGCGAAAAGCTTGGCGATACCGAGCCTGATTACTACTTCGCATGGCCTGTTCCGGGGTCTTACTCCGTATCATCAGGCGTGGGCGCACGATGGGGCTCATATCACACGGGTCTTGATATTCCTGCGGCTCATGGCACGCCTATTCACGCTTCATGCAGTGGCAAGGTCATAAAGATAAACACCACCTGCACGCATGACTACGGCAAGGAGGAGTCCTGCGGCTGTGGCGGCGGTTATGGAAACTATGTTATCATCGACCACGGCAACGAATTCATTACCCTTTACGGACACCTTTCCGAGGTAGATGTAGAGATAGGCGACGAGGTGAAAAAAGGCGACGTTATCGGCAAAATGGGTTCGACCGGCTTTTCAACAGGCGACCACCTGCACATTGAGATACGCTATCAGGGTTATATATTGAACCCTGCGTTCTATCTTGATGTTACACAATAAAAAAATCGACCTCTTATGGAAAACCATAAGAGGCCTTTTTTTATCTTATTTTGAAGCACTCACACGCTTACAAAGCCGTGAAATGATCGCTGTGATAAATCTTGTTCCTGCAGTGCAAAGAAGCATTATCACGGGGATAAATGTGACGATATATCTAGGTGGATTTTCCCATATAAGGAAAAAGAGTATAACTCCCGTGAGAGTCACTATGCTGAAAAACAAAGCAGAGTGGCGACGCTTGCCAGCGGCATAAACTGCACCAAACGCCATTGCTATGAGCATTGCACTGTGATAGCCGTCTACATAGATACCAAGCAAGGAGCTGTTCAGTACCTCTTGCAGACCTCCTGTGGGTTCGGAGCGTGAGAGATATTTGCGATAAGAAAAACCACCGCTGTCCCACGTTCTGGCGACTTTGTGATAAGCCATTTTGCAGGCTTCATAAGGGGTGCTTATGTTTTCAAGGCGGGCTTTTATTTCCCGGATATTCGCCTGCTTTTTGGCGTCATATGTTTCAAATGACATTGTGAAGTCAACGTCCTCGTCAACGTGGGTCTTGTATTCGCTGTTAAGGCTCATCATTATCCAGTGTGTAACAGGAAAACGATATCTGTCTACCATTTTTTCATCAGAGATACCCATAGCAAGACCGCCATAGTATGCCGCCTTTGACACGCCAATAAACAGTATAACAGCCGCAAGGCTCAGGATAGCTCCCCTTTTTACACCCATTTTCAGCACAAAAAATATCATCACTGAAATCAGCATTACTGCAATGCTTCCCTTGACAGTGTTTCCAAGTGCGATAAAGAGGCTTGCTATAAGAGCATAGACAACGCTTTTGGTTTTGCGTTTTTCTTTCACCGCAAGGGTCAGAAAATAAAAAGTACAGCTTACAAATATCATGCCTGCTGTGTCAGAATGAAAAAACGGCGTATACATAAGCATAACAGGCATAAGTGCCGATATAATGCCGCAAAAAAGCCTTTGGCTGTTAAGTTTGAATATCCTCTCCCCTGCGAGAAAGGTCATTATTACGCTAAGTTGAATAAGAATTACGTTAAAGGTCTGCCCCGCATAGATGCTCACGCCGCCGGTGAAAAGCTTCCATAAGGCGAAAAAGGGTATCTGTAAATATATCATGCCCCATGCGTTAGGGTATTTTGCAGCATAAATACGGTAGCTTTCTTTGATGCTCCCCATATCTTCACCCATGACAAAGCGTTTTGCGAACTCCCCTGTTATTTTGGGGTCAACCATTTCGTAGTTGTAATAAAGATAACGCACAAACAATATCTGCAATGCAAGCAAAATCAGGCAGAAAAAAGCAAATATAAGTCTGACACGCTTTTTGGTAAGCTTCTTTTCACAGCGTTTCAGAGCAATATACAACACTATCGCCGCCGCAAGGAAAAATGGTCCAAGACAAAGCATTCGTATGTTACTGCGTTTTATGTATGAGATAAACACAGTTGCAGTGCAACAGCAGCACACGATCATGCTTGTGACCGCAAAAAATCGGCCGGTTTTCTTCACAAACATTTTTATCTCCTTATTAGGATGTATCCTCATAATATATTTTTTTACATGAGTTCGCCCTGTTTTTTTATTTTGTTCTATATTTCTACATTTGAATTATATCATCAACGGAAATAAGTTTCAATTATTTTAACAACTGAAATTGAAGGAATTTTTTTAAGTTTTTTTAGTGAAGAAAACAAAAAAATCGCCGCTCTGTTGCAAAATACAGAGCGGCGAGTATTAGTATAAGACCATTATTTTGTGCCGAAGATTCTGTCACCTGCATCGCCAAGACCAGGAACGATATAAGCGTCCTCGTTGAGCTTTTCATCAAGGTTGCCTACATAAATATCGATATCTGGGTGAGCCGTTCTCAGAGCGTCAAGACCCTCAGGAGCAGCGATTATGCACATGAACTTGATGTTCTTGCAGCCCTTGTCTTTCAAAAAGTCAACAGCCTGTATCGCAGATCCGCCTGTCGCAAGCATTGGGTCGCAGACAATAACAAGTCGCTCGTTTATTCTATCAGGAAGCTTGCAGTAATACTCATGTGGCTCGTGTGTGACCTCGTCACGATAAAGACCGATATGTCCTACCTTTGCAGACGGAACAAGTGCAAGAAGTCCGCTTACCATGCCAAGACCTGCCCTCAGGATAGGCACAATAGCAAGCTTTTTGCCGCAGAGCATAGGGAGCTTTCTTGTGGTGATAGGTGTTTTGACCTCAACGTCCTCTGTTGGAAGGTCTCTCATAGCCTCATAGCCCATGAGCATTGCGACCTCTTCCACAAGTATACGGAACTCTCTTGTTCCGGTCTTTTCGTCACGCATAAGCGTTATTTTGTGCTTTACAAGCGGGTGATTGATGATATTTACGTTTCCCATTTTCCGATTTCCTTTCGTAATGATTTATAAAATCGCATTTTTTTGTGTGCAGTAACGTGCGAACACTGTTCGCCTCTGCAATTTTGTTATAATTATTTCTTGGCTGCGTTGCCTCTTTTCTTTGAGAGCATAACGTTTGTAAGAATGCCAAGGATAAGTGCTGCCGCTACTTCTGTGAGTGTTATATCACCAAATGTGAGTGTCAGACCGCCGATACCTGCAATGAGGATAACGGACACAACAAAGAGATTTCTATTATCGTCAAGGTTTGCGTCCTGTATCATTTTAAGACCTGAAACTGCGATAAAGCCGTAAAGAGCGATACAAACGCCACCCATTACGCAGGCAGGGATAGAATCAACGAACGCAACAAGCGGAGTGATAAATGAAAACAGCATACAGCCTATTGCTGCGGCAAAGATAGTTATTACAGAAGCATTTCCTGTGATAGCAACGCAGGCAACGGACTCTCCGTATGTTGTGTTCGGACAGCCGCCGAACAGTGCGCCTGCGATAGAACCTACACCGTCGCCGAGAAGCGTTCTTGTAAGACCAGGCTCTTCAAGGAGGTCATGGTCGATAATAGAAGAAAGGTTTTTATGGTCAGCAACGTGTTCTGCAAAAACAACAAGCGCAACTGGCACATAGGCTACAAATATAGTAGCAAAATATGTGAAGTCGAACTCCTTAAGACCTTTCAGACCTGAAACAAACGCAAAGTCCGGCAGGCTCACAAATGTTTTCAGTGAAACGCTGCCGTCTGTGAGCATATAGCTGCTGAAAACGCTGAAATCTACTATTTTAAGTGCGTCAATATCACATATATTGCCGATAACAGTGAAGATCGCTGCGGCTGCATAGCCTGCGAGGATACCGATTATAAAAGGTATAAGTCTGAGTGTTTTCTTGCCATATGTTGAGCAAAGCATTACCACTGCGAGGGTGATAAGTCCGCAGATAAGAGCCACATATGACGAGCCTACAGGCACGTTGGATACAGTTTCGATTATCTCAGGTGTGCCGCTGTCGGTGGAGACTGCATACTCTGTTACCTGCTTTGTTACGTCGCCTTTGACGAGGTCGCCGATAGCGTTTCCTGCAAGGGAAAGTCCGATTATAGCAACGGTCGGTCCTATTACCACCGCAGGCATGAGCTTATTGAGCCAGCCTACTCCAACAAATTTTACTACTATTGCGATAACGACATATACAAGTCCTGCAAGGAATGCACCGACGATAAGTCCAAGCATGCCAAGCTGCATTGAAACGCCGCCTGCAAAAGCCGCCGCCATTGAGCCTAAAAAAGCAAAGGACGAGCCAAGGAACACAGGGCTTTTTCTTTTTGTAAAAAAGATATAAACTATAGTTCCCACACCTGCACCAAACATTGCAGACGCAGGAGTAAGACCGTTGCCGATAATAAGCGGCACAGCGATGGTCGCCGCAAGGATAGCCAACATCTGCTGAAGTGCGAACACTACCAGTTGACCAGCCTTTGGCTTGTCTGAAACATCAAAAATAAGTTTCAAAATAACACCTCATTCATATTTTTTCTTTTCCCATATAAATGGAAAACACTTCTTTGCGATACGTTTTGACACAAACCGCCTTTTTAATTTTAACTTATAACAATATT
>ERZ773264.2016-NODE-2016-length-21353-cov-4.616020_pt1 | contig 21353 bp, 18 predicted proteins | sample MGYA00511910_ERZ773264 | MGnify/ENA primary metagenome ERZ773264 (study PRJEB29015, sample SAMEA2737739) | human gut metagenome | biome: human gut; feature: human-associated habitat; material: faeces | place: China | collected 2012 ... | reverse complement strand
TTCATCGCATTCGGCGCACTCTACACATTTTCCCTTTTCAAACCGGTTTTTAGAGTTTCCCTTACATCATATTCAAGCGTACTGGGGTGCGATTCCGGAACGTCCTGGAAGCTGCCCTGGACGACGGCGAGCGCACCGTCAAGCGCAATGCAGTCGGCGAGGAGCAGCGCTGGCTCAGGCTCCGTGAAGAGTTTCGCGCACATGTCCCCGAGCCGCGCGAACGTCTTGTTGGCTTCCGCGAGGGGAGCCATGTTTTCCACGGCGCGTTTCAGCCGGAAATCCTCCGCAATCGACGCGCAGACTGCCGAGGCGCGGTCGTATAGCCTGTCGTGGAGTTCGTAAAATAGCGTTGTATTCATAGTTCCGCGCCTCCTTCAGCATAGTTTGGTGATTCCGTTCGGGTGGACAAGCGACATCGGGCAGAGCAGAATATGGTGCTCCTGCGGGATATAGTGGAGCAGCCCGAAAATCGCTCCGCCGCGCAGATGGCGGCTGTCTGTCACGGCAAGGACATCGCATGTGTTCGGGAATCTCCGGTAGTATGCGCGCAGCGTTATGGATTCGTTACCGAGCTTTAATACGGCGCGGCGGTCCTCTGCCAGCTCTATTTCATCGAATCGCAGAAGGACACCGGCATACGGTTCGGGCAGGGTGTTTTTAAGCTCGTTCTTGGCGGCTTTTACGGCTTCGGAGATACTCGTTCCCGCCCTTTCGATGATAAGCTTGCAGGCGTTCTGGTCGGCGGCAGCGCTGCTGACAGAGTAGACTCCGCGGTCGAGTATATCCTTTACGAAGCTCTCCGCGAGGTCAAGCCCCTCAAGCTGCTTTCTGAGCTTCTTTTCAGCAGCCGATTTATTCTGCTTCGGGGATGCCGGCTGAGCCGTGGAGCTTTCGGCGCGCTTTGCGGCTTTTTCCCTTTTCTGCACGATGTCCTCGGGAATATCCGAGGTTTCAAAGTTTTTCCCCGAGAGCCGCTCCATCATAAGCGCAAGGCTGTGTTTGCATGGAAACTGGCGGCTCGGGCAGGAGCATCTGAATACCTGAGTTTCTCCCGAAAAATCCGCCGATGTGTTGTATGGATTCTTCCCGCTGCCGCGGCATTCCCCGGAAATCAGCGTTTCGTCCGCTGTTTTGCGCAGGTTGGAGAATTCGCCCAGAGAGCATATTTTTTTCGCGTTCGATACCGCCGCCGGATTTGGCGCGGCCGAGCGTATAAGTTCATCTGTAATGATTCGTACTGTTGGCATGGCTTCCCTCCAAAAAAATTGATAATATGATTATACCAGAAAATAATGGTAAATGCAATGCATTATTGTCCCAAGTTTATTATGAAGCGCAAAAACCGGGAGTTACTGAAAACTCCCGGCTCGTTTTATGTTGATGAAACCTGCTGCTTTTCTGCCTTTACTCTGGCGCTGCTCTTTGCGCTGTATTCGGTAACGTTCAGTATGGTTTCGCCATCTATCTGGAGCGCGCAGGGCTTGTCAAATCTGACAGTTACCTCGTCGGCTTTGATGATGTCGATACACTCGCTGTGCTTCACATGCTCGCCCTTGAAAATAGAGGGGAACACGACCAGCGTTTTCAGCTTGTTTGAACCGTGCCAGACGACTACGGAAAACTTGCCGTCGGGAGCGTTCCGTCGCTGATCCGGAGCTGCGATCATTCCGCCGCCGTAGAACCTTCCGTTCATCGTGGGGGCGATCCACACCTTTTTGTAGCGCTTTTCCACTCCGTCGACGATCACGGTGGCGTCGGTGGGCTTAAATGCGTAGAGCAGTCCCTTTATAGCGATGCTGGTGTAGTTTACCGGCTTTCCGTTCGACTTTTTTCGCAGTTCATCGCCGACCTCGCAGCAGTAGCCGTCGATTCCGAAACCGATCGCGTTTAAGAACAGCGTTTCCTTCCCGTTTACGGTGACGGAGGGAAGCTCCTTTATGTACTGATTTATCACGAACGGAGCACAGCCCTTTTCCTTGCCGATATCGCGCAGGAAGTCGTTTCCGCTGCCCGCAGCGTAATATAGGATATCGTTGTGAATGTCGATTTTTCTGGCGTCGTTCACGAAGCGGTTCAGGGTACCGTCGCCGCCGCAGATTATCACCCGATCCTCACCCTTGAGACCTGCAAAGAATTCCGGATAGCTGATATCCGTCATGCTGCGGAATATGAGCTGCTCGTCCTTGTAAAGGTCGGTCAGCTTTCTGGACTGCTCCTCGCAGGTCTTGTTGCCCGCGAATGGATTATATAAAACGTAGATCATTATGTATGTTCCTCCAGTTCTTTTTTCATAAGCGCTTCGCAGTATTCGCTGAGTTCCGAGGTCTTTAATTCCCGGACTTTTGCCGCGTCTATGGTTTCCAGTATTTTTATCGTCACTACGGTTTTTCTGAACCGTTTGATGTTCCGGAAGATGTTCTCCGTGCCCTCGATAGTAGATACTACAATGGGTTTTTCGGCTTTCTGAGCCACTTTCAGAACTCCCGCGTGGAACGGCAGCAGCCTGCCTTCCTTGCTGCGCCTTCCCTCGGGGTAAACTCCGACGGAATTCCCGGTCTCGGTGAGCAGCTTTGCGGCGCGGTTTACCGTTTCCATGGCTTTCCGTGGACTTTTGCGGTCTATCGGCATGAAGCAGCAGCGGTGTATTATCCTGCCGTACAACGGAATTCTGAAGTTTTCCTTCTTTGAGATGAACGAGAGCTTGTAACGCTTGAACACCGTCCATTGTATGATGGGGTCATAGTTTGAGCGGTGGTTGCTTATAAAGAGGAAGTTCCCGGTTTCAGGGAATTTCTCCTCGCCGCTGATTTTGTACCGCACTCCGAGGCACCACAGGATAACAGTCGTGGAGCCGTCCAGCAGGGCGCGGTAGAACTTGCTGTCGCGTTCGTACTGCTTCCTGGTATCCACGAAAAGACCGCAGATAAACAGGAACAAAAACGGCAGCAGGATCGATCCCAGAAGGATCAGAACCACTAATAACACAATTTTCATGAATATCACCATCAATCAATAATGTAGTGAAATTAAGGCAGTACGCTAAATCTGAACCCGAGTTTCCGGCAGATTGACAATTTCCGGGCAGTATGCTATAATCAGTTTGCAGGCCGAGACCTGCCAGAAGATAAACAGACAGGAGAACAAGAACAGCAATGTTATACATAATGCGGCACGGAAGAACAGACTGGAACGAAAGGCACAAGCTGCAGGGAAGAACGGATATTCCGCTGAACGCCAACGGAAGGCAGATGGCGGAAAAAGCGCGAGAGGAGTACGCAGACGTACATTTTGACGTGTGCTACTGCTCGCCGCTGATACGCGCCCGGGAAACGGCTGAGATAGTCCTGCGCGGACGGAATATTCCGATAATTCCAGACGAGCGGCTGGTAGAAATGAGCTTCGGAGCCTGCGAGGGCATGGAATACAGCTTCGACAAGCCGGGAAGTCCCATCGCGGACCTTTTTCTGCACCCCGAGAAATACACCGAGCCGGTGGACGGCGGCGAGAGCTTTGAGCAGCTCTTTGCCAGAACCGGGGAGTTCCTGCGGGAAGTGGCTTACCCGCTTGTAAATGCCGGCAAGGACGTGCTTATCGTAGGTCATGGCGCGATGGATTCGAGCATAGTCTGCCAGGTGCGGAATATTCCGATCGCGGATTTCTGGAGCGCCGGTATAGTCAACTGCAAGCTGATGAAGCTGATGTGAGCGGTTACTCCGCCCGCACAGCCCATCTCATCTTTGTGGACCGCGCGCGGCGGTTCTTCACGCATTCCTCCGGGGTGGGGCGTATTACGTCCCTTGCGACGTCGCTGTAAACGCCCGCGCGGTGCAGCTCCTTGAATGAGCGCTTAACGAGCCTGTCCTCGCCGGAGTGGAACGTCAGTATAGCCGCCCGTCCGCCGGGAGCGAGCACGTCCGGCAGCTTCTCAAGGAACTCATACAGCACCTCAAATTCGCTGTTGACGTCGATGCGGATAGCCTGGAATACGCGCTGACAGGACTTTTTAATCGTTTCCTTCTGCTCGTTTTTCGGCAGGAAGGACAGCGCTTCGGTTATGCACTCGCGGAGCTGTGTGGTAGTCGAGATGTACACGCCCTTGTTGCGGTATCTCATGATGGTTCGCGCTATCTGCTCCGCGTATGGCTCGTCGGAGTTTTCCGTCAGCATTCCGACTATCTCCGCGTAGGTCAGCTCCTGGAGACGCTCCGCGCCGCTTTTGCCCTTCTGCGGGTTCATTCGGAGGTCGAGCGGACCGTCGATTTTATAGGAGAATCCGCGCTCCGGATTGTCTATCTGCATGGAGCTTACGCCGAGGTCGGCGAGCACGAAGTCAAATTTCTTTCCGGCGTCGGCGGCGACCTTGTCGATGTCCCTGAAATTTTGCAGCTTTACAGTGAGGATATCCTCGCCGAATCCGAGGTCTGCAAGGCGCTTTTTCGTCTTTTCAGATTCGATGGGGTCGACGTCCAGCGCGTAGATGTGTCCGCTTCCCTGGAGCTTTTCAAGCATTGCGCGGGTGTGACCGCCGTAGCCCAGGGTGGCGTCAAGACCGGTCTGTCCCGGCTTTATGTCGAGAAATTCCAGTATCTCGCTGACCATTATTGAAATGTGCATTCCCGCCGGAGTGGCTCCGCGTGAGATTATGTGCTCGATATCCCTGGAGTATTTCTCGGGGTTCAGCTCCTTGTATTTTTCTTCGAATCTTCTCGGGTGAGTTCCCGAATAGCGCACTCTGCGCTTGTGCTTTACTTCTTCGTTTTCCATGGCTGTTCCTTTCACGTGTTATAGTTATATTGTATTATGTTTTTGCCGGATTGTCAAGTGCTGCGGAGGTTTGCGGAGCTCCTTCCGGAATTATGCACAAAAAATCTCATTTTTTATTGCAATTATAACGAAAACGTGATATAATAACATATGTATGCAGAAAGAAAGGGGCGTGAACGCAGATGGACGTCAGAGTCGGTGATATACTTGTCATGAAGAAGGTGCACCCCGGCTGCGGCAGCGACAAAATGCTTGTCCAGCGCTGCGGAGCTGACTTCAGGCTTTGCTGCCAGGGCTGCGGGCATGTATTCATGATACCCCGCTCCAAATGCGAGAAGAAGATCAGATCAGTCCTCCGCGAGACGGAATCCTCCGAGCGTTAGCAGTGCGGATGTACACATAGTCAACGCATGGAGGTAAACAATGAACGAAAAATTAGTAATGGCGGAGGCGCGCTATGACGAGATAAGCGCAAAGCTGTCCGACCCGGCGGTGATAGCCGATAACAAGCTGTACCGCGACCTGATGAGAGAACACAAGAACCTGACCCCGCTTATGGAGGTCTGGCAGAAATACAAGAAGGCTCAGCGCGGCTTTGACGACGCGGTTGAAGCACTGAACGAAGCCGGCGGCGACGCAGAGCTTCGCGAGCTTGCCCAGAGCGAGTACGACGAGAACAAAGCGGCTATGGAAAAGCTCTCCGAGGAGCTGAAAATACTCCTGCTCCCGAAGGATCCGGACGACGACCGGAGCTGCATAATCGAGATACGCGCAGGCGCAGGCGGCGAGGAAGCCGCACTGTTCGCAAATTCGCTGCTCAGAATGTACAGCATGTATGCAGCGCGGCAGGGCTGGAAGGTCGAGGAGCTTGACTCCAACCCGACCGAGCTTGGCGGCTACCGCGAGGTGAGCTTCCTTGTGGAGGGCGAAGGCGTGTTCGCCAAAATGAAGTACGAAAGCGGAGTTCACCGCGTCCAGCGCGTTCCCGAAACGGAGTCCCAGGGGCGCATACAGACCTCCACCGTGACGGTGGCGGTGCTTCCGGAGGCCGAGGAAGTCGACGTGGAGATAAACCCCGCCGACCTGCTCATCGAAACGTTCCGCTCAAGCGGCGCGGGAGGTCAGCATATCAACAAGACGGAATCCGCGATAAGAATAATCCACAAGCCGACCGGGACAGTTGTAGAGTGCCAGGAGGAGCGTTCCCAGTTCAAGAACAAGGAAAAGGCGATGAAGAAGCTGTACAGCAAGCTCTACGAAGCGAAGCTGGAAGCCCGCGACAGCGCCATAGCCGAGGAACGCCGCATACAGGTCGGCACCGGAGACCGCTCCGAGAGGATACGCACCTACAATTTCCCGCAGTCCCGCGTGACCGACCACCGCATAGGGCTGACGCTCTATAAGCTGGACGAGATGATGAACGGCGGCTGCGACGAGGTGTTCGAGGCGCTGCGCCTTGCAGACCAGACCGCGAAGCTCCTCAAGCAGCAGTAAGAAAGGAAATGACCAGATTGAACACAGAGCTTCTGCCGTTTTCCGAGCAGTCGGCGAAGAAAGCGGCTGAAATAATGGCGGCGGGCGGCGTAGTCGGCATACCCACCGAGACGGTCTACGGATTAGCCGCAGACGCGCGCAACGAAGCCGCAGTCCGAAGCATATTCGAGGCCAAGGGACGCCCCCAGGACAACCCTCTGATAGTGCATATCAGCGCGCTGGAGCAGCTCCCGCCGCTGGTTCGCGAGATACCGGAGCTGGCGCTGAAAATAGCTGAGAAGTACTGGCCGGGGCCGCTGACGATGATTTTCCCGAAGTCGGACATGATACCTTCGGCTACCAGCGGCGGACTGGACACCGTTGCAGTCAGAATGCCGGAAAGCCCTGCGGCAAGGGCGATAATCGACGCCTGCGGATTCCCGCTCGCGGCGCCGTCCGCGAACCTGTCGGGAAGCCCCAGCCCCACCACTGCCCAGCATGTCATGAACGACATGAACGGCAGGATACCGCTGATAATCGACGGCGGCGAGTGCCGCTGCGGCGTGGAGAGCACCGTGCTGTGCTTCCCGGCGGCTGACCGTGTGAGAATCCTGAGACCCGGCGGAGTTACTGCGGAAATGCTGTCGGAGCTGTGCCAGGCCGATATCGACCCGGCTGTCACCTCCGAGCCGCCGAAGGGCGCTAAGGTGATGTCGCCGGGCATGAAGTACAAGCATTACTCCCCAAAGGCGGAGGTGTTCATCGTGAACGCCCACGGAAAGCAGTTCGGGGACTGGTGCATGTTACATGCCGCAGATGGCACCCTGGCGCTTTCCGCCGACCCGGTGGAGCACGGAATGTTTCGCTGCTTCGGCAGGGACACCGCAGAGCAGGCGCATCGTTTGTTCGCGCTTCTCCGCGAGGCGGACGACGAGGGCGCGAAAACTATCTACGTAGAAATGCCGTCAAAGGAGGGCATAGGGCTTGCGGTGTACAACCGGCTTCTCCGTGCCGCGGCATTCAGGGTGATAGAGGTATGAGCAGACTTATCGTGGGACTTACCGGAATGTCCGGGGCGGGAAAATCAACCGTTTGCCGGGCGTTCGCGGAGAGCGGCTTTGATGTCATAGACTGCGACCTGTCCGCAAGGGAGGTTGTTCAGCCGGGACGCCCCGCGCTGACCGAGCTTCACGACAGGCTGTCGCCGGAGCTTATTCTCCAGGACGGGACGCTCGACCGCAGGAAAACGGCGGAGCTTATCTTCCACAGCGAGGAGAAACGCGCGCTGTTCAACAAAATAATTTACCCTTATATTACATATAATATCGCGGAAAAGCTGAAAAGCGCCGGGGATTACGTTCTTCTGGACGCGCCGACGCTGTTCGAGGCGAGGCTTGAATTCCTGTGCGGGAGCATAGTCAGTGTGACCGCAGACCCCGAGAACTGCGTACAGCGCATAATGAAGCGCGACGGCATCACCGAGGAGCTTGCCCGGGCAAGGCTGAAAAGCCAGCACCGCGAGGAGTTCTACCGGCAGCGGAGCAGCTTCTGCATAGAAAACAACGGAACTCAGCGGCAGCTAGCGGAAGCTGCGCAGGGCGTTATCTCGCAACTGAAAGGCGGCAAATGACAAAATATCGCAGAAAACGGCGCTTACTCCCGGCATTGGTGATCACCGTGATCATCGCGGTGCTGCTGGGAACTGCGGGGTGGTTCGGCTGGGGATATTATCAGCGTTACACCCACCCGCTGCGCTACGAAAGCTACGTCGAGAAGTACTCCCGGGAGAACGGGCTTGACAAGTATCTTGTTTACGCGGTGATAAAGACCGAGAGCGGCTTCGACCCCGGAGCGGTCTCGAACGTCGGCGCGAGAGGACTCATGCAGATAATGGAGGACACCTTCGACTGGGTGAAGTTCCGGCTGGGCGACGAGGACACGCGCTACCTCGACATGTACGACCCCGAGACGAATATCCGATACGGCTGCTGGCTGGTAGGGTATCTCTGCAGCGAGTTCGGCAATGTGGACACCGCTATGGCGGCGTACCACGCGGGGCGGGGTCAGGTGAACGAATGGCTCGCCGATAAGGAGTATTCCTCCGACGGCGTACATCTGGACGTTATCCCGATATCTGACACGGCGCATTACGTCAATAAGATAGACCGGGCGATGGACACATACAAAAAACTCTATGATGAGAAAGGATAATCACTATGGCAAAGTCAGAAAAGTTAACCGTTAAGGAATTAAAGGAAAAGCTGCTTGCGGACAAGAAGAACGCAGTTCTCCGCATGTCCGAGGAGGAACTGAAGAAGTGCGATAAGTTCTGCGAGGGCTACAAGGCGTTCCTGGACATCGCAAAGACTGAGCGCGAGGCTTCCGCCGAGATCGTGAAGATGGCGAAGGCGCGCGGATTCGTTGAGTTCAGTGCGAAGAACAAGTACAAGCCCGGCGACAAGGTTTTCTACCTCAACCGCGAGAAGTCCGTTATCCTGGCTGTTATCGGCAAGGAGTCCATTGAGAACGGCGTGAACCTGGTTGCGGCTCATATAGACTCCCCGCGCCTCGACATGAAGCAGAATCCGCTCTACGAAAAGGACGAGGTAGCTTATTTCAAGACCCACTACTACGGCGGCATCAAGAAGTACCAGTGGCCGACCGTTCCGCTCTCGCTGCATGGCGTTATCATCAAGGCTGACGGCACTAAAGTAACAGTAAACATAGGCGAGGACGAAAACGACCCGGTATTCTGCGTTTCCGACCTGCTCCCGCACCTTGCAGACGAGCAGTACAAGCGCCCGGCTCCCAAGCTCATCAAGGGCGAGGAGCTCAACATCATCATCGGCAGCCGTCCCTTCAGGGACGACGAGGGCAGCGAGCTTGTAAAGCTCAACATCATGCTGATACTCAACGAGAAGTACGGCATTGTCGAGTCTGACTTCATATCCGCCGAGCTGGAAGCAGTTCCTGCGTTCAAGGCTAAGGACGTAGGCTTCGACAGAAGCCTGGTAGGCGCCTACGGTCAGGACGACAGAGTGTGCGCGTACACCGAGCTGATGGCGGTCCTGGAGCTGAACAACCCCGAGAAGACCGCAGTAGCTATCCTCACCGATAAGGAGGAGACCGGCTCCGACGGCAACACCGGACTGCGTTCCTCTTACCTGCGTTATTTCATCGCCGACCTGGCTTCAACCTTCGGCGTAAAGGGCAGAACCGTGCTCCAGAATTCCCGCTGCCTGTCCGCGGACGTTAACGCGGCGTTTGACCCCACGTTCCCCGACGTGTTCGAGAAGCGCAACAGCGCACTGCTGAACGGCGGCGTGTGCGTTACAAAGTACACAGGCTCCCGCGGCAAGAGCGGCACTTCTGACGCTTCCGCAGAGTTCGCAGGCGAGATCCGCAGACTGCTCGACGCCAACGGCGTTATCTGGCAGACCGGCGAGCTTGGCAAGGTAGATATCGGCGGCGGCGGAACGGTGGCGGCGTATATCGCAAATCTCGACGTCAACACTATCGACGTGGGAGTTCCGGTGCTGTCCATGCACGCTCCGTTCGAGATAACCGCAAAGACCGATATCTGGGCGGCTTACAGAGCTTTCGAGGCTTTTGTGAATAACTGATTCTAATTGGAAAATGATGGGATGACGGGTATGACGGGTTTACCTAACCCTTTTATATAAAATTTGAAAATGTAAAATATATAAAAGAAGTTATAGTAAGCCGTCATACCCGTCATCAACTTGTCAGAACCAGAAACTTGTACAAATTCACCGTCACCTCTGCATAGACATAGAATATGCAGGGGTGATACTGATGATGGGAGAAAAAACGCGCTCCGGGCTGCGGAAGCTCGGCGTGAAGCTGATAGCGGCAGCGCTGATACTGATAGGTCTGGCGTTTATAGTTGATTTGAGCTTCCGCCCGATCGTGGAGACTGTGAATTACAACGAGTGCCACGCGGCGGTGTCGGCGATGATAACCCGCTCGATAGCGGCGGAGCTTGAGCGCGAGGACGCGGACTATTCCTCGCTGGTGACGATTGAGCGGGACGAAAGCGGTTCGGTGTGCTCCATCGAGAGCAACGCAATGAACATCAACCGACTGAAAAACAACATAGCTGCCCGGCTTGAGCGCGAACTTGACCGCATGAGCGGCATAGATATCATGATACCGGTGGGAACACTCACTGGATTGCAGCTTCTGCACGGCCGCGGCTTTGACGTCGGCATGACGGTAAGCCCTGTGGGCTATGCGCAGACCGCGATAGTCAGCGAGTTCACCGAAGCGGGGCTGAACCAGACCCGCCACCGGATAGTAATACATATCGAGGTCACGGCGGACGCGGTGATACCAGGCTTCACGTCAAGAGTACCGGTGTCCGCGTCGATAGTCGCGGCTGAGACCATAATCGTAGGCAAGATACCCGACGCCTACACCCACGTTGTCGCGGGAGATACTGATCTTGTGGGTCTGCTTCAGGATTACGGGGCTGTTTTAGATTAAGGCGGAACGCGCGGAAACAGCGCGGTGCAGCCGCAAACGGAGGTTCAAATGGAGATAAGGGAAGCGGAAAAGCGCGCTGCGGAGCTTCGCGCAGTCATCGAGAAGCACAATCACAATTACTACGACCTGGACTCCCCGACCATCGAGGACGACGAGTACGACGCGCTCATGCGGGAGCTGCGCGGCATTGAGCAGCAGTTCCCGGAGCTTGCCGTGCCGGATTCCCCGACGCACCGGGTCGGCGGAACGGTCAGCAGCAGTTTTGAGAAGGTAGCTCACACGGTGCAGATGGGCTCCCTCCAGGACGTTTTCAGCGAGGACGAGGTGCGCGGGTTCCTTTCCGGCGTGATGGAGCAGGGCGCGCGTGAGTTCACGGTGGAGCCGAAAATAGACGGTCTGTCCGTGTCGCTGGAGTACGAGAACGGCGTGTTCACAAGAGGCTCCACCCGTGGCGACGGCTTCGAAGGCGAGGACATAACCGCCAACCTTAAAACTATCCGCTCCATTCCGCTGAAGCTCAATGAAGCTCCCGAATTCATCGAGGTGCGCGGCGAGGTCTACATGCCGCGCAGGAGCTTCGCCAAGCTCTGCGAGGAGCAGGAGCGCCTCGGCGAGCCAATGCCGAAGAATCCGAGAAACGCTGCGGCAGGGTCGCTACGCCAGAAGGACAGCTCGGTCACTGCAAAGCGGAAGCTTGATATTTTCGTGTTCAATCTTCAGCAGCTTCGCGGGAAGGAGCTTTCCAGCCACTCCGAATCGCTCGAATACATGCAGAGCCTGGGCTTCACGGTCATTCCCGATTACAGGGTAGTCCACACGGCAGACGAGGTTATCGAGCGTATCCGGGAGATTGGCGAAATGCGCCGGAGCCTACCGTTTGACATCGACGGCGCGGTCGTAAAGGTCAATGATTTCGCCATGAGAAACGAGATCGGATTTACGACGAAGGTGCCGAAGTGGGCGGTGGCGTTCAAGTATCCCCCCGAGGAGAAAGAGACCACCCTCAACGAAATCGAGATAAATGTCGGCAGAACCGGCGCACTGACTCCGGTTGCGGTGTTCGACCCGGTTCAGCTTGCCGGGACTACGGTTTCCCGCGCGATCCTGCACAATCAGGACATCATCTCAGACAAGGATATCCGGGTCGGCGACCGCATTGTAGTCCGCAAGGCGGGGGACATCATTCCGGAGGTAGTCCGCAGTGTTTCGCACCGCGAAGGTTCGGAGCCGTACTTCATTCCGAACGTCTGCCCGATATGCGGTGCGGAAGCCCTCCGCGACGAGGACGAAGCTGTTATCCGCTGCCAGAATATCGATTGTCCGGCGCAGCTTGCAAGGTCGATCGAGCATTTCGCGAGCCGCAATGCGATGAACATTGAAGGTCTAGGCGAGGCGATAGTTCAGCAGCTTCTTGACAACAAGTTTGTTTCGAACGTCGCCGATCTCTATGAACTCGATGTGCAGACCGTAATGCAGGTCACGGGCGGAATGAAGTCGGCGGAGAACCTGATAAATTCTATTGAGAACTCCAAAAAAGCGAGCCTTGACAGACTGGTGTTCGCACTGGGAATCCGCGGGATAGGTCAGCGCGCGGCGAAGCTGCTGTGCGAGAAGTTCGGCAGCATGGAAGCGATAATGGAAGCGCTTCCGCTTGAGATTTGCAGCATAGACGGCTTCGGCGACATCATGGCAGATTCGGTCTACAACGCAATGCAGGAGCCGCACCGGATAAAGCTCATTGAGCGGCTGAAAAACCACGGCGTAAACATGACATACGACAGCGGCAAGGTTTCCGACGAGCTGGCAGGCAAGACGTTTGTGCTGACAGGAACCCTCCCCACGCTGACCCGCGACCAGGCGAAGAAGCTTATTGAGGAGCGCGGCGGGAAATGCTCCGGGTCAGTCAGCAAAAAAACTACCTACGTTCTGGCGGGCGAGGAAGCAGGAAGCAAGCTGACAAAGGCGCAGGAGCTTGGAGTTACGATAATCTCCGAGCAGGAATTCCGCGGCATGATAGGCGAATAAAAAACACCGGGGCTGTACGAAACAGTCCCGGTATTTATTATGGTCACCCCTAAAAACCTCATGTGAGCGAAAATGGGCAGTGCGCGCCATCTTCGTCTGTCAACGAGCGAAATTTCTGATGTGACGGCGTCCATGCCGTCACTTGGTTATTTCGCTCTGCAACATCGTGTTGCACCTCCTCGTAAGGCATACAGCCTTACTTCGTCGGCTTTCCTAGAATCTGGCACACCCTGCCCATTTTTGCTTTTCACACCGGTTTTTAGAGGTTCCCTTATTATGGTTCGTTTATTCAATCAAAAATGCTGCACTTAACGGAGGTCTTTTTCAGTCCGAGGTCGCTGTTGACTACAGTCTCGCCCCAGTCGGAAAGCGACGAGCCGTCCCATTCGTCTGCGAGGTCGAGGTACTCAACGCCACCGCCGTTGCCCTTCCAGCTCCAGGCGAGCCAGCCGACGCTGTTTTCGTTGCAGTACTCGAGAATGTACTCCTCGTCAACGTCGCCGTCGGAGTGATTCCAGCCGAACTCGCCGACTATCATGCACAGCCCCTTGTCGGTGGACAGCTTGAGATTCCGCGCGATAGTTGCCTTGTTCTTTCCGGCTGTGCCGTACATGTGAACGGAGAACATCGTGTTGGCGTCCGGGTCAGCGGCGAATACCTGCTCGCCGTAGTCGGTAACGCTCTGCCCGTACTGACCCCAGCCTGCGGCGTCCACAATGATGGTGTTCTTTATTCCGGCTTCCCGGAGCCTTGGAATTACCGAGGTGTACCCGTCGCACCATTTCTGACCGTCCCAGTTTCCGACCCACTCGTTGGCGATGTTGAGTATAACGTAGTTTTCTTTTCCGATGAGCGCTTCCTTAACTTCTATCCAGTAATCTGCGGCGGTTTCCAGAAGCGAGGTATCGTCCTTTCCGGTGACGTCGTGAACCTCGAGTATTGCGATCATTTCAAGCTCCTTGCACTTGTCGGTAAGCTTGTTGAGGCTTTCAACGCTGTCCTTATTGTACTGCTGACCGCTTCCGCAGACGATGCGCACCGTGTTTGCTCCTGTCGCTGCGATGGCTTCAAGGGCAGTGTCGTCCTGAGCTGTGAACCAGGAGTGCGGGTGATTTATCCCGCGCATGATGAATTCGTTTCCGTTTGCGTCAAGGAGCTTTGTCCCGCTGACTTTGAATCCGGTCTGCTGAGTCTGCTTGTCGGGAATTTCATCGGTTTCGTGAGTTCCACGGCCATCTGTGCTGACTATCTGCTCCGCCGTGGAGATAATTTCGCTGGAGGTCACGGGAGCTTTCGTGCAGCCCGTGCTGAGCGTCAGAGCCGCAGCAAGTATCGATGCTAGTATTCTGCTCATTTTGTTGTATCCTTTCCAATGTAGCTTTTGCTTATGCTTTTATTCTAGCATTTCCTGCGCAGAATTGCAAGCGGATTTCTTTGAAAAGTGCGCTTTTTCTCCGGGGCTTTACATATTATAACACTTTTCGGGCAAAATTCCCGGAAACAGCCGCCGCTGTTTTTTCCGGCTATTGACAATTATGCAGAGTGGTGCTATAATGATAATATCTATAAGTATATATAAAGCTGTCCGGGTTCGGAATGGGGAACCGGGCGGTATTGAGGGAAAATATGAACAAAATAACAAGAGCGCTGTGCATTCTGATGTCGGTGGTCACTCTTTCCGGCTGCGCTTCGCAGGGAACCCAGGGGGTCAGTATTGCGGACTTCGCCGAGCACTCGGTGAGCACTGCGGCGGTTCCGGATGTGACATCTGAGCCGGTTCAGCAGGAGTCTGTGCCGCAGTCGGACGTATCGTCGGCGAAGATAACAGCGGAGCCTGCAGAACCTGATTCCAGCGCAGCCGAAAATCAGCCGGATACAGCGGAAATGCCGGAGGAAAACACACAGCAGACCTCCAGCACATCGGCAAAGCCGCAGACGACCGCTTCCGCTGTGCAGGCAGCTACGAAATCCAGTACGTCAGCATCAAAGGAACACACCACACCACACAGCACTGTAGCGACCACGCCGAAAACGACAGTAACGACCACACAGGCTGCCGTTGAGCATACTCCGTCCGAATTCGGAAGCAGAAGCTATTCCACTGTGAATTACAGCGAGGTCAAGGGAATCTGGATAAGCTACATTGAACTTGCCGCGCTGCTTCAGGGGCAGTCAAAAGAGGGCTTTCGCAGTAATATCGCGGCGGTCTATGAGAACTGCGCCGATCTTGGGATAAACACGGTGTACGTTCATGTTCGCTCGCACAGCGACGCTTATTACAGGTCTGAGCTGTTTCCGTGGTCGAAGTACGTCACCGGAACGCTTGGCAAGGATCCCGGCTACGATCCGCTGGAGGTCATGATCTCCGAGGCTCACAAGCGCGGGATATCGTTCCACGCCTGGATAAATCCGCTGCGTGCGTGCGGCTGCTCTGATATTTCCAGCTACGGAAGCTTTCCGGTCTACACCTTTGCAAAGGGCGACGGAATGGCGGGGAAGTACGCAGTGAACGTCAACGGTACCTACTACCTGAACCCGGCATACGACGAGGTGACGGAGCTTATCGCGGCAGGAGCCGCCGAAATAGTCTCGAATTACGACGTTGACGGGCTGCACATCGACGATTATTTCTATCCCACGACCGACGCTTCGTTTGACTCCGCGGCGTATTCGGCAAGCGGGTATTCCAGCCTTTCGGATTTCCGCTTTGCGAACTGCGACCGCATGGTGAAGGAGCTTTACAGCGCGGTCCATTCGGCGAATTCCACGGCGAAATTCAGCGTAAGCACGCAGGGGCGTATCGAGAACAACTACAATCAGCTCTATGCGGACGTGCGCAAATGGTGCACCACGCCGGGCTATGCGGATATCATGATACCGCAGATCTACTACGGGTTTGAAAATTCCGCAGCGCCGTATCAGTCCACGCTTGACGAGTGGGACGCGCTTGCGAAGCAGGGCGGGATCCCGCTGATAGCCGGGCTTTCAGTATCGAAGGTAGGCTGCGAGGATACCTGGGCAGGCAGCGGAAAGTACGAGTGGGTAAATAACAGCGACATAATTTCCAGGCAGGCGGCGGCGGCAAAGAAGTGCTCGAGCTACGGCGGAATCGCGCTGTACAGCTATCGGAGCGTATTCCAGCCGGAAAGCTCGGTCAGCAAACAGGTGAAAAAGGAAATTACGGCACTAAGGGATATTTTATAACGAGGAATTAAAATGAAACGTTTCTTTAAATGCATGATGAGCGCGGTGCTTGCGCTGGGCGTGCTGTCCGGAGCGGCGTCCGCAGTTCCGCAGACGGAGGAAGCCGCAGTATCTGAGGAACAGACCGACGACAGCGCCTTTGCAGAGAGCGCGGCTGATCTGGTTTCCGGCGAGAGCATGGTGTACCTTCCAAGCGGAATGCGCGCAGTAATGCTGACTCCTACGGTGGATTTCTACACCGGGGAACAGACCGACGCGTCCCTTGCGGAGGAGCTTCCGGCGCTGTTCGAGGAGCTTTCCGGGTTTGACATGAACACGGTGATTTTCAACACCGACCACGACGGCGTGAAGTGCTACGACCTCGAGATGGATTCCGGCAGGGGAGCGCTCGGTGCGGCTATAGATTCAGCGCATGAGAACGGGTTCAACGCGTATGTTCAGCTTGACGTCGGCTCCCTCATCGACGAGGTGACCGCACAGGGCGGCGGGCTGAAATCCGGATTCGCTGCGGCGGCTCACAAGTTCGCGATGAAATATGCCTGCGAGGGAATCCTGCTGGTGAATTACTACACTAAGGATACCCCCGAAATGTACGCGGAGTACATGACAAGCGGCGCCGGAATAGGCTACGAAAACTGGCTGTACGAAACCAACGAGTTTGTTATACGCACTCTTTCCGAGGTTATCCGCCGTACCAGCAACACCACGGCGGTGGGACTTCAGATAACCGATATGTGGGCGAACAGTTCCTCAAACGAGGAGGGTTCGGCTACATTGGATACGGTTCAGGCGCTTTATGATGGCTTTTGCGATACCCGCGCGTACCTTATGAGCGGCTACGCGGATTTCATCATGGTGAAGGCGTACGGCACCGATTCGGATACCTCGCTGAACTTCGGAAAAGTGGTTTCCTGGTGGTACGACCTCGCTGAAAAAACTGACACTAAACTCTATGTGCTGCATCTCAACGAGCGTATAGGTCAGTACACTGGCTGGTACGAGGACCAGCTCCTGCGGCAGCTCTCCATAATGGAGGATATGCCGGACATCGGCGGAAGCTGCTTCAACTCTCTGTCAGGGCTGCGCAGCGACCTCCTCGGCTCCACAACCACGCTTCTAAAATATTTCGACGAGCAGATAAATACCGATACGCTGTTTGACACCTTGCAGATGACTTCGCCCACGTCCACGAATTTTGTCACATACGATTCAACCGTAAAGTTCATGGGAACCTTCGACGAGAATTTTGATGTGCTGTTCGACGGCGAAAAGGTCAAGCTCAATGAAGCCGGCAACTTCTACTTCCAGAAGGAGCTCAAAGTCGGCAAGAACACTTTTGTTATCGAGCACAAGGGTAAGAAAATATATTATTCGATAGAGCGCCAGGTGGACGTGCTCAAATCCATCGAGCAGACGAAGGATATCGTTGTAGAGGGCGGCTCCCGGGTAACTCTGGAAGCTGTAGCCTACAGCGGCGCAAAGGTGACTGCGGTTATCGGCGGAAAGACAGTCACGCTGAAGGAGAAATCCGGCGCGAGCGAAGATCTAGACGCGAACTCGGATTACGCCAGATTCGTGGGATACTACCGCGTGCCGTCGGGAATCATCGGCGAGAAGCAGTACCTCGGAAATACGAGCTACTACGCGGTGTACCGCGGAATTGAGGAGTACATGACCGGAGGAAGCGTCACCATCGACGCTGAGCCGGAACCTCCGAAGGAGGTCATAGTTGAAGATTTCGTCGACCAGTCAAGCGCGGGAACCGGCGAGATAGTCGGCACGATGGCGCCGGTGCTGACCACATCGGATTACACGACTTACATTAAGACGCTCAATAATTACACCACGGTGTTCGACAGCCAGACCACCGGCTCCGCGCCCTGCCCAACGCTCTCTCAGCTCCCGGCGGGAAGCCTTGATTACTATAAGAGCGCGTCCGGCGATTACGTTATCAGCACGTCCGGCAGGCGTTACAAGGCTGCGGACGTCACGACATTCTACGACACCGGGCTTGGAGAAAACAAGCTGTACGTTAAGGCGGTGGGTAATTCCGGCGGCAGAAGCTACATAAAGATACAGCTTGATTACAAGTCCACGTTCAACGTAACAACTCCGATGAGCTTTATCGACGAGGACGACGGCCCCTATGGCGTCAGCGACTACAGTCCGGGTAAAGTCGAGATAGTTTTCGATAATGTCACCAGCGTTACCAAGCTGCCGGCATTTGACAGCTGTTCGCTGTTCAGCTCCGGAATATGGGATACCGTTGAGAAGAACGGCGTGCCGAAATTCCGTCTGACCCTTACGCTGCGGCAGGCGGGAATTTACAGCGGCTGCGGAGCGTACTACGACGATAACGGCGACCTCATGCTGACTTTTAATGTTCCGACATCGCCGCTTTCCGGAAAGGTCATCGTGATAGACCCCGGCCACGGCTACGGCAAGACTGCAAGCAAGCTTGACCCCGGAGCCATCGGCAACGCAACAGAGCAGTCCGTGAACCTTGCAGTGGCAAAGCAGCTCGAATCCAAACTGACCGCTATGGGCGCGACAGTTGTAAGGCTCAAGACCGAGAGCGAGTTTATCCTGACCGCCACACGACCGACGGTTGCGCGGGCATACGGTGCGGACATGTTCCTGTCTCTGCATTGTAACTCGGCGCTGAGCGAATCGGCGCACGGCGTTGAGGTGTACTATTTCACACCGTTTTCGCAGCCGCTCGCCAAGAGCATAAACGACAAGCTGTCGAACTATTATGATAACTCCGTTTACGGCGACGGAACACGGAGCAGCCGCGGCGAAAAGTACAGCTACTACTGGGTAACTCTCCAGCAGGATTTCCCGTCGGTGCTGGTCGAGATGGGCTTTATTTCAAACGAGCGCGAATGCATGGTGATGGCTGATCCCACGTATCAGTCAGGCATTGCGCAGTCTATAGCCGACGGCGTAAAGGCGTACTTTGCGCGCAGCGGACTGAGCTACTCCGGCAGCGGAAGCAGCGAGGCTCCCGACAACAGCGGTGCGAACACCGGAGAAACTCCGTCGGAGCCTGAAAATCCCGATACCGGAGATACCACCGAGCCGGAAACGCCGGTAACTCCCGTCCCGGACGACAACACCAGCGGAACCGACGATTCTGGCAGCTCTGATACTTCCGAACCGGACACGTCCGCTCCGGATACATCAGAGCCGGAGCAGCCAGACGCGGCGACAACCGAATCGAGCACCTCCGAAACGTCGGAGCCTGAGACCTCTCAGCCCGACCCGGGTGGAATAAGGGTAGAGTAACGCGATAAATATTTCAGCAGCGGAAAATCAGTATTGAATTTTTCCGCTGCTTGTGTTATAATCATCTATGGGGAAGTCATAATCAGGGGAAAATCCGAATATGACTACATAAAGAACATCATACGGAGGAACTATTTTATGTGCGGAATAGTAGGTTATATAGGTCAGCGCGACTGTACTGACGTGCTGATGCAGGGTCTGGAAAAGCTGGAATACCGCGGATACGACAGCGCAGGTATAGCAGTCTTTGAAAAGACCGGAATAAAGACGGTCAAGACAAAGGGAAAGCTTGCGGACATGCGGCACAAGCTTGATATAGAAGGCAGTCCGGTGGGACATTGCGGAATAGGCCACACCAGGTGGGCGACTCATGGCGAGCCGAGCGACATCAACTCACACCCGCACACAAACGGAAGGGTCACGATCGTACACAACGGAATAATCGAGAACTACATAGAACTCAAGGAGTTTCTGACCGAGAAGGGCTACACCTTCACTTCCCAGACGGATACCGAGGTAGTCGCATGCCTGCTGGATTATTACTATTCCGAGAGGAACCCGCTCCGCGCCATCACTGAAACGCTGAAGGAACTCAAGGGAAGCTATGCGCTGGGGATCATTTTCCGTGATTTCCCTGACAGGGTTTATGCGACCCGTAAGGAGTCCCCGCTGATAGTAGGTATCGGCGAGAACGAGTATTTTATCGGAAGCGACATTCCGGCGTTCCTGAAATACACAAAAAAATACGTTCTGCTGGACGATAACGACATCGTATGCATGAAAACCGACGGGATCGAGTACTACGACGTACACGGAATTCCCGAGCAGAAGGAGATCAGCATTGCTGAGTGGGACGTTGAGCAGGCTCAGAAGTGCGGATACCCGCATTTCATGCTAAAGGAGATACACGAGCAGCCGGGGATCGTTGCGAAAACGATGGAGTCCTGCTGCCGCGACGGAGTACCATATTTTGAGAATATCGGTCTGACTGATGATATGCTGCGCGATGTCAAGCGCGTTTTCATAGTTGCGTGCGGAACGGCAATGCACGCCGGAATCATTGCGCGGTACGCAATTGAGCAGCTGGCGCGGGTTCCCGTTACCGTGGAGGTCGCGTCGGAGTTCCGCTACATGGATCCTATAGTCGGAGAGGGAGATCTTGTAATAGTCGTGTCCCAGAGCGGCGAAACCGCTGACACGAAGGCGGGGCTTGAACTCGCGAAGGAGCGCGGTGCAAAGACCCTTGCGGTAGTAAATGTAAAGTACTCCGCGATAGCGCGCCAGGCGGATATGTATATCCATACGCTTGCAGGTCCGGAGATTGCAGTCGCTTCCACGAAGGCGTATACCGCGCAGATATCCGTAATGTACCTGCTTGCGTTCCGGTTTGCGTTTGCAAGGGGCATGATCGGTCTCCAGCGCATGAAGGAGCTGACCGCGCAGGCTCTGTCCGCTCCTGCGGCGATTCAGCGCGTTATCGACCGCAAGAACGAGTGCCAGTTTATCGCAAGCAAGCTTGTGAATGCTGATAATCTGTTCTTCATCGGCAGAAGCTTCGACTATGCGCTGTCTCTGGAGGGCTCGCTGAAGCTCAAGGAGATAAGCTATATTCATTCCGAGGCATATGCTGCCGGCGAACTGAAGCATGGAACGATATCCCTCATTGAGCCTGGAATTCCCGTTATCACGGTAGCGACCCAGGCGAACGTCCTTGCAAAGACCATCAGCAACATGGAGGAAGTCAAGGCGCGCGGCGGAATGATAATAGCAGTCTGCCGGAAGGGCACGGTATTCGCGGAGAACAGCGTTGACCTTACCCTTGAAATAGACGCAGACCTGGACGATATGCTTGTACCGCTGCCGACGGTGTGCGCATTGCAGCTCATTGCATATTATACTTCGGTGCTTCGCGGCATTGACCCCGACAAGCCCAGAAACCTTGCAAAGGCTGTCACAACTGAATAAAAAATAGGCGCTGTAAAATAACTCAACACCCAAGTCCGAGCAACCATCCTATGGAAGCTCGGGCTTGCTGATACTGCAAAAAAGAAGAATGAACCGAAAAAAGCGTATAACAAACAAGCCGGCAGGGA
>ERZ773264.2003-NODE-2003-length-21440-cov-5.270470_pt1 | contig 21440 bp, 14 predicted proteins | sample MGYA00511910_ERZ773264 | MGnify/ENA primary metagenome ERZ773264 (study PRJEB29015, sample SAMEA2737739) | human gut metagenome | biome: human gut; feature: human-associated habitat; material: faeces | place: China | collected 2012 ... | reverse complement strand
TTTTGATGGGTCAATTAAGAGTATAATAATGGGTCAATCGACTTTATATTTTCCACCTTGTACATCGGCAAGGGTATGCAGGTCTTTGTCAAAATAACGATGCAGTTCCTTGTCTGTAATGCCGCAAATATCAATATAATCACGGCGCATGGAGATATCCTTCAGATTGTTCAGGTCGCTGAACACACTCACCTTTCCAAATTTGGTCACGCCTGTCAGGAAACCAAGTTTGATGTATCCGTCCATCGTTTTCAGTATGCCATAGAAAGGTTTCAGCGTATTACGGTACTCCTTCTGCAACTCTTCGTTGCCGATAGCCTGCAACATAGGTTTGTCGTATTCATCCACAAGGATGGCGACACGGTGACCGGTCTGCTCCACCGCACGCTGTACGATTCCTTTAAAGCGGAGGGCAAGAGTCGTTTCACTAGGTCCCGTACCATACTGTTCCTCCCAAACAGTCAAAGCATTGTCCAATATTTTGTCCAGGCTGTCCGGTGCATCATACTTCCCGATATTCAAGTCTAGATGCAAAACGGGACGTACCGTCCAATTCTGTTCCAGTTGTTCTATCGCCAGCCCTTCAAACAATTCCCGCTTTCCACGAAAGTAAGCTTCCAATGTAGAAAGCAGCAGGCTTTTGCCGAAACGACGCGGACGACTGAGAAAATAATAGCTTCCGGTAGTCACTAATTTATAAATCAACGCTGTCTTATCTACGTAAATATAGCCATCCCTACGCAACTTCTCAAAGCTCTGTATGCCGATAGGGTAAATCCTCTGCTTCATTATCTGTTTCTCCTTTCCATTCATTAGCGTATGCCACGTTGTACAAAGATAGGACTTTTTTTCTAAGAAAAGCCCATCCGACTATGAAATCACCGGTATATCACAAGAAACATACGGGACGAATTACTCAAACAAGCGGAAATCATTTGCTTTTCTCCCTTATATAGTTTACCTTTGAGGTCGATATAGTCTATTCTTCACGGCCATGAAGAGTTCCTACCACAGCCGTGAGAAGATCCTACCACGCCCATGAAGAGATCTCGTCACGGCCGTGACAAACTAATGATAAAGGCTCCGGAAGGCAACTATCCTTATACCTTAATCCAACAACAAAGGCAGGACAATGTATATATAAAGCCACTTGGCGGCAAACAAGCAGTAGCTTGACAGGAAGTAAGCAGCAGCTCTACACCAAGCAAGCGACAGCTATATAACAATAAAAACAAAGATACAATGGCAATACAATTTGAATTGTACAAAACGCCCCACCCGAAGGATGAGGAAAACAAGGAAACATACCACGCACGTGTGGTCAACTTCCAACACATCGACACGGATTATCTGGCAAAGGAAATCCAAATGGCCACTTCTCTGACCGAAGGGGATGTAAAGTCGGTACTCGAATCACTGAGCCACTTCATGGGCTATCGTCTCCGCGAAGGAGAAAGCGTTCATCTGGATGGTATCGGTTATTTCCAGGTTAAGCTGAACAGCCAGGAACCGATCACTTCGCCCAAGCTGAAAGCAAATCAGATAAAGCTAAAAGCCAACATCTGTTTCAAGGCAGACGCCAAGTTGAAAAGGTCTGTCAGTGTCGTCCATGTGGAGCGTAGCAAACTAAGAAACCATTCCGCTTCCCTTTCGAATGAAAAGATAGACAAGTTGCTGACGAATTACTTCAACGATAAACCTATGTTAACCCGCATCGATTTTCAAAGGTTATGCGGATTTACCTCCACCACGGCCGCCCGCCATATCAAACGACTGAAAGAAGAAAAGAAATTGAATAATATCCATACGTATTATAACCCGATTTATGTACCAATGCCGGGATATTACGGCAAGGCGGAAATAAAAGAGGATGAAACAAATGCCATAAAGTAAAGACTATAATAGAATGAGAGATACCTTGCGGCGAGGTATCTCTCAATTATTTATATCCCCCATTCATAAGACCTACATTCAATTCTTATTAATCAAAGGCACCTACATACAAGTTTACACCATAAAACCTTAGGAGGATTGTGTCAAAACATCAGTACAACCTCCTAAGGTTTTCAGGTTTTATATTAGTATGGAGAAAATTCAGACTTTACGGTTTTATATGTTTTTTGCGTTAGATTTATACAGGTATTGAATATCTGCCCCCCCCAATATCATACCAGTCAAACATCATATATTTGATTCCGCCAGCATTGGAAAGGATATTTAAAGGACAATTGAATATTAAACCTGATGTAGATTTTATCCAAGTATAATTCCCAGTTGTAATTTCATCAATCATTGTTAAAACCGTTTGATTATCTATGGATTTATATTCTGAAGTTTCAACCAATAACATGATGGAATAAGCATAATTAGTTAAGTCCCCGAGGAAGATTTATCAAATTCAACAGTTTTAAACTCATAAGTTTTCAGTTTCAAAACTGTTGTTAAAATTTTATCAATCTTATTATACCAGTTAAATATACAAATTGGTCCAGCAATATTATTTATATTGATTATTTGTATCGGTATATTCAAACCATTAATATTATCGATAAGCCGATTATATTTGCCAGTACTTAATTTATCCATCAGATTGCGCAAATACATAGTATTACATACCATATAATTGTCCATAACCATTCCGAAAAATGCACGAAATTCTGATGCTTCTAGGGATATATTCAAAGTTCCACCACCATCAATATCACCTAACGCATCATTAACTTGCTTGATTGTCGGAAAGTCTTTATTGTTACCTGTTATTTGTCCCATAAGATTTCTATTTTAACTGTTAATTTTTAAATTCCTATGGGATATTTATTGCTTATCTCATCAACCGTTTTTCTACTTTTTCTTTTTCGGTGATAACATATTTTTAAGTGTCAAAGCAAACTCGTTTTCTGGTGTCAAAACCTGTTTCTCAACAGGTATAAAAGCATGCTGTTTCTTGTAGATAGATGATGTATCAATACTCATTAGAATCTCGTCTTTAATGTATTTGAATACTTCAAGAATAGGAGATACATCATATTGTATGGCATCTTTATCTGTTATGATTGTTTGTTTGACTTTCTGAGGAGTATTCAGATAAGGCATGATTTCCATACCGACAAACATACGGCTGTCGTCAGTAACATAAACGGGGACTTCCGTGTCCTCGATTTTTATTTTCGATATATATTCAACTACAACGAGCATATTCCACTAATTCTTTATATTTTAACCGATAACCTTGTACGTTCTCCATGAAGTACAAGAACCTGTTGTCGGTTGCAAATTTACAAGTATTTCTCCTGAATACGAACTCATTTACGTAAAATTGAAGATGTTGAGGTGATACGACACGATAAACACCGATTATCGCACGCTTGAAATTACCCCAAAAGTTCTCAATGTTGTTCGTATGGACTTTGCCACGCACGTATTCTTTCATGTGATGTCTTACGATATAATGGTCGTAAGTATCATTCAATCCGTTATAAGCTCCCCATTCATCCGTGTAAACCGTTGCGAAAGAGTTTACATGCTTGATTACTCTTGGTATTAAATCCTTTGCAGTAGTAGACGGAACAACACGAGCCACGACTTTACCGTTACGTTCAATCATACCGAATACAGGAACCTTGTCTTTGCAGCTTCGACCTTGTGAATCCTTGACTTTCTTGTTGGCGTGACGTTTTTTGTTCTTGCCACCCACATAAGTTTCGTCCATTTCCACTTCGTTATCCAATACGGATTGGTTATCAAATCCACAGCATTTTCTAATACGTTGGAGCATGAACCAAGCCGTTTTCTGTGTCACTCCGAGTTCTCTTTGCAGCTCCATTGAAGAAAGACCACCCTTGTGTGACATGCACATCCAAATGGCTATGAACCAATTTTGAAGCGATACTTTTGTGTTCTCAAATATCGTTCCTGTCCTGACATTGAAGTATTTGCCAGTATTCTTGCAACGGTAACGGTTGTTCTTACACTTATAGACTTTCGATGTAGGGTCAAACGGAGACACTGGATTTCCGTTCCAGAGTATTTGCTCCAGAAAACCAATACATTTCTGTTCATCAGGAAATGTCTTAATCAACTCCGTAAGTGTCTTGAACTTAAACTCAAACATATTTTCTCTTTTTCTTATACCCCGAAGATAACAGATATTCCCGATATACGGAAATATAGGGTACAGAAAATCCCGAAAACAAGCTAAATATTTGCTAATCGGAGAAATAAGATTACTGAAAAGATATAGTATCGGAGAAATTGAGTATATTTGCAACGGGAATTCGGTGTAATAACCGGATTCCAGACATAATAGAATAGATTACACGAAAGTGTTTAACTGATTCTCACCGATAAAGTCTGGAAAACTAAAAGGTGAACGAGAATGAGTTAGCATCTCTCGCGTCATGCAATATGGCGTGGGAGACTGTTGCTTGTTTTAGTTCACGGCATTTCCAGACGCCTATCGGTTGAAATAAGTTAGCAGTCCTCACGCTTTCATCATTTAATAATGGTAATATCTTCTTTCGGGGGCTGGTGAAGAAACAAAATTCAAAATCAAAATGAAAACATTAAGAATGTTTGGAGCACTGTTACTTACGTGCGTAATGTGTCTGAATTTCGTTGCTTGTGATGATGACAACGAAAATGAACCTTCACCTTATTTTACAGCAGATGAACTTGTTGGAACTATATGGGGTGGAACAAATGAAGCACAAGATATTTATGAAATCAAAATTGTAAACAAAACTGATTTGACATTGAACATTAAGAGTTCAGAAGGTACAATATATGTTGATAACGAAACTTTAAAATATCAATATAATCAAGAAGATGGTACTTTCACATCAAGTTACAACGAAGACCAAATCAAAGGACAAGTAACCAAAACAACAATGACATTTACTGTCGGAGATGATGAAGAACAGATTACTTTGAATAAGAAATAACGAAAAAATAAAGGATAAGTGGGACGGACACGGATATTTGAATATCGGTGTCCGTTTTATTTGTGGATAAGTGTAAACTTGTATGTAGGTGCCTAATCAAATTGATTACTACCTTCACCATCACGTCCTTTTCTTCCGTCCGGCTTTCAGCAATCATTAACGTAAGTGCTACGAGCGTATTGTTACCGATTAACTTCGAACCATCAGATTTATACAGTATACCGTTCTTCTCCAGAAACCAAAGGAACAGAAAAGCGGCAATTGTTTGTGTTCGATGACGTTAGAAAGAAGACGTACGGTGCTCTTCAAGTCTGCCATTTGCGCCTGTGTCAGCCACACCGTCTCATTCTCCAACTTCACATCAATGGAAGTTTTCCCATCCTTTGTCTGATAAATGACAATCTTTCCTCTATTGTCGATAAAATGCTTCCTTATTTACGCATTGTGTCCGTCCATTGCTACGAAGGTAATGGACGGACACACAAATGTACAGCTTTCAAAAAGAAATAAAGAATATAAAGCTGCTTTTATTAGTTGCTCTGAAGTGTTATTATAGAACGTGCCGGAATATGAACGATCTTTCCACTCTTCACTTTTCCTACCGGTAGCAAATTCTCCCCTTCTTTATCCGAAGTACGATAAACCTGCCATTGTGCATTCCCGACTTTTTCTTTATGAATAGAAAACTCTTTCTCCTCATTGGCATAGTTTATAACGACTATCACATACGTTCCATCCACGTTTTTGTAAGCAGAACACATCAATCCTTGCTGGTCAGTGTCGCCATCGGGAATGAAAGTGTTTGTTTGATCGAAAGCTGAAACGGATAACCGGACTGCTCCCGGACGGATAAAACGGCTGTAATTGCCTAGAGCCCACATCAGTTTGGAATCTTCCACTCTGCCATCCAAGAAATTATCGTCCGTAGTATATTCACGAATCAGTCCGTCTTTATAATCGCCGCCAATAGCACGCCACCATTGCCAGCTCTTTGCACCGGCATATACAATATCATGGTGAATGATACGGGCGACATAAAGAGCTGTCTTCATCGTACGGTCGAATCCATTTCCTCCTCCGATTTCTTCATCATTGCCCATGATGCAAGTCTCCGTCTGCCAAAAGTCAACATCGTGTTTATCTAATGTATCCCGCAACTGACTGCGGATATTGCGTAACTCACTCAAAGGAGTCGTTGTCCAGTAGCTATGTCCCAGCATTAGTCGGGGAACATTCGGAGTATCACCCAAATATGTGTCCACACTGTCCGGACAGAAGAAAGCCTGAATCTGATAGCCACGTTGCCAATCTGTCTCGTGCGTACGGAACATACAACGGTAATCGGAAGATTCACTTACCAAAATCTGCGTATCTATATTCCGGTTCACAAATTCCCGGCTCAACAGACGGACAGTACGGGCTATTTCCCTGTTCGTTGCCGGACAACCTTCCTGTTTCGGTCCTACCCAATTCCAGTGTCCGTCCGGCTCATTGAAAGGACAGATGTAGTTGAACTTGATACCATCGTGTTGCTCTACTCCCTGCACTACATCGGCCAAAAAACGGACGTACTTCTCATAACAGTCCGGTTTCAGATTTGCCGTACCACCACGACCCGTGTTTGTAGCCAAGCCGTTCTGCGTATAATAGACGGGAGGAGAATTGAGGAAAGCCAGAAATTTATCGACCCCACGCTCCTTCGCCAACTTCAGGAAGTTACGCTGCCCCTGTTGCTTGCTCCAATTGTAGGTCCCGTCCGGTTGCAAGAAACATTCGGCACGCATCCAAGGAGAAGCAATCTGACTGTCGTCACCTTGTTCCGCACTGCCTGCACCGACATTAAAACGCCAAAGAGACAAACCGATACCTTTGGGCTGTCCATTCGCATCATTCTCCGTACTGAACAGCCAATCGGCTATCTGATTCTGCTTTTCCTCCGGCCAAAGTCCGATGAACTGCATACTCCAAGCGTCGGAAGCGCCGAAATAAGTCATTGTCTGGCAGGGACGGTCTGTTTCTAGCTGAAAATGTATAGCAGGTTGTTTACAACCTGCTATAACCATACTAAAGAAGCCACAAAGAGCTATGATCTTTTTACCTTTCATAAATACCTAAAAGAACAGTTTCACTATTTCAAATCATAGACAACAGTTACTACGGATTTAGCTGGGATGTGCCCTACCAAATAATCCGGTTCCTGTTTCAAATCTTTAGCATTCGATGTTGTGTATTGGTTTACAGCAACTACTTCTTTACCGTCAAGTCTTTGAATTCCACATTCTATGTGTATAGATTCTGATTTTAAGTTAGTGTATACCACAACCACTCTATTCTTCTCAGGTGAGATATAGGCAGAACCAAAGAATTCCTCAGATTCTTCCGGCAAGTTGAGAGCGACACGTTGGAAATTAGGACGGATAAATAAACTATAATTCCCTAGCACCCATAAATTCTTACATGTGGCATAAACGCCATTATTATGCAAATCACCATAATCCTCACCATCTTTTCCGTCTGCAGAAACACGAATTAGATAAAAGCGGCTTTTTTGGCTCCAACGTTCCTGGCTAACACTTGTCCAATATGACCAGGAACGGACATTGGCAGTAGCCAAATCATGATGCAAAACTCTAGCCATAGAGAGTGCCAAATCCATATAGGAAGCGTCATCATAATTTTCGTAGTTATCATAATCAGTAGAAAGCATACTCCACTCTGTCTGATATAATTCCACACCAAACTGCTGTGCTTTCTCATAAGCCTTCTCACGAGCGGTTTTCAAAGAGCTCCATGTCTTATCTGTATGGTAACTATGGGCACAAAGAATATTAGGAACATGTTTCAGGTTGCCTAAATAATATTTACCTTCTTCATTACCATTATAATAGTTTTTATAATCAGGATTAAAGTAATGATCAACCAAATTAGAATAATATCCGCCGGAATTAGTCGTATATATCGGCTCCCATCGTGACGCTTCACCTAGCAAAATATTCGTAGCCAGTCCCTTCTCTTCCAGTTTATCATTCAAGGCCGTAACCAGAATCTTTGTTTTTTCATGTGTATAGGAACATCCCTCTTGTTCAGCGTCTGCTCCGGGAGTTTTCCTCCAGTCCACTTGCGGCTCATTAATCGGGCTAATCAACGGAATGTTATATCCCTGATCTACAAAATGTTTGGTTACAGTAGCCAGGAACTCTGCAAAATCTTCATAGTGTTCATCTTTCAAATTATTCTTATCTTCATCTTGATTACTGGATGCACCTTTAGTCGGGAAAGCCAATCCATTTTTTGTATACCATACCGGAGGAGTATTGGTAAACAGCACAAACGATTCGCAACCATACTCTTTTGCTTTCTGCATAAAATACTGCTGTCCGGCCTGTTTTGACCAATTATAACTTCCATCCTGATTCAAAAAACATTCTACACGGCGTTCATACTTATCGGGTATGCCACTGGCATCTCCCTGTTCTGACGAACCTCCTCCCACATTGACACGCCACATGGAAAGACCGATTCCTTCCGGACGCCCTTTACTATCAATATTACGCGAAAAAAGCAGTTTGGCGATTCCTTCCTTATTAGAATTACTCCAATACTTTCCTATAAAATCCATATCCCAGGCGTCTGAGGAGGCAAAGCCGTCAATTGTCTGGAAGACCTGGCTCGCATCCACATTAGTAGTCATATTCTCGTCAGCTTCCAAACTTACCGTATAGGCAGGCTCGAAAGACTTATCATCACTACAAGAAAAGGCTGCCAAGCAAAATAAACTTGCAAGTATATATTTACTTTTCATAAACTTATATCTTTTTATTTTTGAAAACTATATTAATAACCCGGATTCTGTACGATACTTCCATTGGACATTGTAACCTCGGAAGTCGGTATCGGGAATAACTCGTCACGTCCTTCTTTGAAAGTGATACCCTTGTTACTGTTCTCTATCTGGTTATTCTTTTCATCATTATCAGTAGACTGTTCCAGATTATATTTCACGAATGTTCCATTTGTTCCCATAACGTTGCAAATAGCCGCTTTTCCATTGTCGTCTTTCCAACGGCGAAGATCAAACAAACGGTTGTTTTCCAAAGCCAACTCCAAACGGCGTTCCAAACGAATGGCATCACGTAAAGCTGTCCCCGAAGCTGTTACTTCGGACAAGTCAACACGCCTACGTACTTCATTCAATGCCCATCTGGCTTCCCCATCGTTCCCCAACGCATTCTCTACTTCCGCATACATTAATAATATATCTGCATAACGCAATAAACGGTAGTTCAGCGGGATATGAGGCGCATCATACGGTTTCGGACGTTTACTTACAGGAATATACAATTTACGGGTAACGCGAGGCGACTTGTGCTCTTCCGGTTTTACCGTATACGAAGTGACATCGGGATCGCCTTGAACAGCCTCTCCATGCTTGATAATAGTCCACTTCCGACGTTCATCGTCGCCTGCATCTTTGAAAGCTTTCTCCAAATGGCTGGTCGGAAGCCCCCAAGCCCATCCGCCATCATTACGTGAACCGCAGACAACAGAAATACGTTCTCCCAGATTATAGGAAATATCATTGTTCGTTTGTACTTCAAACAAAGATTCTTCACTGTTATTGTGATCCATACTCCAAACATCTCCAAAATTTTTCAACAATTTGTATTCCGGAGTATTACCGGAGAATTCACCTCTACAAGTAAGCTCCTGCAACAACTTTTCAGCCTCTGTGTATTTTTCCTGATACAAATAAACCTTTGCCAGCAATCCTTGTGCAGCACCCTCGGTAACCCGTCCCAAATCATTGGCTGCATACTCACTACGCTTTGGCAACGCCGGGATGGCTTCTTTTAAATCACGTTCTATCTGTTCATAAGACTGCTCAATGGTGGCTCTGGTAATGCCAACCACCTCACTCGGCAATTTTAGTCCGATAACCAAGGGAACACCACCAAAGTTTCTTACCAGATCAAAATATTGAAAAGCACGCAAGAATTTTGCTTCTGCCACATAACGGTCACGTAATGATTCATCGGTAAACTCCACAGCCGGAATACGATCGATTGCAACATTACATCTCAAGATGCCTTTGTATCTGTATTGCCAGAAGTTTTGGCAACAGTTTCCTGCCGAGTACGTATTACCCGTATAATGTGCCAAGTCACGATATTCACCCGGATCTTGTGTCGTATTTCCCATCCACATATCATCCGTACACATATCTCCGGCTAAATAAAACTTTTGTATCTGCCACCAGTCGTCATAAAAAAGAGATTGATAACAGCCTGTAACCTGTTGTTTACATTCATCCTCTGTCTTGAAGTATTCACTCAAATCCTGTTGTCCTCTAATAGGTTCCTCCAGAAAATCGGAACATCCGGTAAACGCTAAAGAGAAAGCGGCTATTGAAAGCCCTATCATATATTTTTTCACGGTCTTTTTTACTTAAAAATGTCATTAGAAATTCATATTCAATCCAAAAAGATAAGTGCGCGGATTAGGATATCCTGCCCAGTCAATACCGGATTCCATCACTTTTCCTTCTTTGCCCAAAGAAGCTGCTTCCGGATCCATACCGGAGTATTTGGTAATTGTGAACGGATTCTGTGCGGAGAACGACAATCTCAAGCCAATATTCTTGGTCCAACGTTTGGGCAAAGTATATCCGATCTGAAGCAATTTGCAACGCAAGTAAGAGCCATCTTCTACGAAGAATGTAGACGGACGTTTATAGTTCATATTAGAATCATTGGCAGACAAACGGGGTAAAGAATAGCTGGTTCCTTCTCCGTGCCATGCACTGTTGTAAGCTCCGGCATATACATTTTCACCACCGGCTCCGGAATACCGTCCTTTCGTCGTGTTGAAAACGTCATTGCCGATAGTACCGTAGAAATTGGTTACGAAATCAATATTCTTCCATGCAACACGGGCATTGATTCCTACCATCAAATCCGGGAAAGCAGAGCCAATATATGCTTTATCCTTGTCATTCAATTCACCATCATGATTCAAGTCTCTAAAACGAATATCGCCCGGTACGGCATTAGGCTGTATTATCTTTCCATATTCATTGGTATGGGCATTAATCTCGGTTTGATTCTGGAAAATCCCGTCTGCAATATAGCCATAGAAACGACTGATTTCACCACCTTCTTCATTACGGATGATATAGTCACCGTTAAAAGAACCTGCGTAGATCGGAGAATCTCCACCTAACAATGTCACTGCTTTATTCTTCACAGAAGATAAATTAACTCCCACTGCATAATCCCAGTCACCTTTATGGTCAGCCCAGTTAATCGAGAGTTCCCATCCGGTAGCTTTCATCTTACCAACGTTCTCCCACATTTGTCCATTCCACATCGGATAACCTAAAATCAGCATATTGTCCTTCTTCAGCAACATATCATGAGATTTCTTCTGGAACCAGTCGGCAGTCACTGTCAAGCGATTATTCAAGAAGGCCATATCAACCCCCACGTTGAAGTCTTCCACTGTTTCCCAACGAAGAGATGTATTTCCGATAGAGCCGACACTAGTACCTACGATACGGTCAGCGTTCGGACCAAATACATAGTCAGCCGCTCCGATGGTAGACTGATAAGCAGAGTTGTCAATATTTTGATTACCAACACGCCCCCAACCTGCACGGAACTTCAGATTATTTATGACAGACTGGTTCTTCATGAATTCTTCACCCGACACCCGCCAAGCAACAGATACAGCAGGGAAAGTAGCGTACTTATTACCTTTCATAAATTTGGAAGAACCGTCCACACGAACCGAAGCTGTCAGATAATACCGGTCATTATAGTTATACATTACACGTCCTAAATAGGAAATCAATGAATAATACTCATTGACACCGTCTGCCTGCGGGTTCTCAGTACCGGCTTTCACATAGTGCAATAGTTCGTCGTTAGTCGGGATTCCGTCTCTTGACCCATTCAACCAATATGTTTGAAAACGTTCCATAGTATAACCACCCATCAAATTCAAATTATGTTTCTCATTGAAAGTAGTCATCCAAGTCAACGTATTCGTCCAGTTCCAATCTACCCAATTCTTCATTTCACGCTTAGCAGTACTGACTTCGGAACGTTCCAGATTATCAATGGAGAATGTCGGAATAAATTCATCGGAAAGGCGGAAACGGGCATTCACACCAAACTGGCTACGGAATACCAATCCTTTGATAGGTTCAATGCTAATAAATGGATTAGCCAATAAACCATATTCATCACTATGCTTTGACATACGTGCCATTTCTGCCACCGGATTCCATACCTCGCTATTATTGGAACGGGCATAATTGTTAAATTCATTATCAGTCCACTCTTCTTCAGGAATCATCACAGGAGTAGTAGGGTCCATATTCATTATGTTACCGAGCAGATTGGGGGTATCTGTCCAATTCTCATATTTAGGAGAAATATCAATCCCTGCTTTCACCACCTTATTAAAGTTGTACTCCATACTGAAACGCGCCGTTAACTTCTGCCAATTACCAATATTATATTGTGAGTCCTGCCCATAGTATCCGATACTTGCCGAATAAAGCAGTTTATCAGATCCACCTGTAAAACTAAGATTGTAGTTATGAACCAAAGCAGTTTTACGCATACTTTCATCCCACCAGTCTGTTCCTTCAGCATCTGTGATATGCTCTTTTCCACTATACACAGGTTCATTCCGGTCGTTGATGTAACGGGCTTTCTGCACATATTCGTACTCTGAGGCCTTTGCCATATCCGGTTTTTCTAATGTTTGAAAACCTGCCGATGCAGAGAAAGAGAACTGAGTCGCCCCTTTCTTTCCCTTACGGGTGGTAATCAGAACAACACCATTAGAACCACGAGTACCATAAATAGCGGCAGCAGAAGCATCTTTCAACACTTGCATGGTCTCAATGTCGTTCTGGTCAAGGAAGTTTATATTATCGCCAACCGGCATTCCATCAACAACATAGAGAGGATTGGAACCATTCACAGTAGTTACACCACGAATAATAACACGGGGGGTAGCTCCGGGACTACCTCCACCGGCAATCTGTACACCATTAATTTTACCCTGTAAAGAAGTCATGGCATTTCCTGAGCTTAGAGTTTTCAATTCATCTCCTTTGATAGCGGCAATAGAACTGGTCAAGTCACTCTTTTTCACTGCGCCATAACCGATAACAACGACTTCATCCAATGCCTGAGTATCATCACTCATCACTACATTAATCACAGTGCGGCCATTGACCTTGATTTCCTGAGTTTTATAACCAATCATAGAAAATACAATGGTGGCATCTTTCGCTACATTATTCAACATATAGTTACCATCCAAGTCTGTTACAGTACCATTTGTTGTACCTTTCACCAGCACAGTAAGACCGATCATAGGTTGTTTATCGCTTGCTGCAACAGCATTACCTGTCAGCTTTACCTGCTGGGCGTATACGCCCAGCGTAAAGAACGATAATAGTAGAATTAAATATCGTTTCATGTCTTTATAGTATTATGTAAATTATTTCTTAAGTAGCTTTGATTGGCAAAGATGTGTATCAAAAACAAATGTATAAGTACCTTTTGATACATACTTTGCTACATTGTCGGGAAGACCGTTTTCCGGAACAAAAATTTCATTTTTTCCATCAAAACGCCAGAAAGGTGAAGGCCACCAGCCCCATGGATGATTAGGAGTTATTGTAAGTTTAACATTCCCAGTTTTTGGAATTTCCAACTCTGTCGTAAAACAATATAGATTATCAGCATCTTGTTTTAAGTAAAGCAAATTATTGGTATTCCATCCGGCACCTGTAAAACCATCTCCTGCCAATCCTAACTTAAATTTATATTCCTCTCTTCCACTGTCGTCTGGATTATATGCAATCTGGTCAGAGCCTTCAATCAACGGTTCATCATCCGGGATATATTTCTTTACAGCATAAGTACCTTCCTCTGTATTCATCACTATCTCATAATATCCCTTTTCCGGCAATATTATTGGCTGTACATCTTCAGAAATACCAGTGAGTTTACCCGGAGCATTCTTATCATCACCAAAACAAACATTGAAACTAGACTTACTTGAAACAAAGCGAATCGGAGTATTTGGAGTTGCCGAATAGTAACGAGCCTTATAAGTGAAATTTGTACTGCGTTCTATTGGCATCGGAATTCCCCAAACATCATCTCCTGTAAGTAACTTGTTGTCTGTACCTTCAAAGTCTACTAAATATAAATTCTTATAATCTTCCACCTTAGATACAAGTACCGTATATTCCTTTTCTGTAATATTACCCAACCAATCAGCAGCACATATAGTCAATGGATAAGTACCTGTCTTATCGGAAGGAAATGTAACCGTACATTCCAATGTACCATTTTTTATTCCCTCTTCTTCCATTTCTACACGTTCCAATATATCTAAATCAGGTACTCTCAATTCCAAATATCCCAATCCACGATCACTTTCCCCTTCATCTTTAGCTGTAAATTTAAACTTTTTGGAGGTGCCTTCCGACAATACAATATTAATATCTGTAGAGAACAAACCTGTAGAAGGAGAAAGTATAGGTTTTGTATAATCACCGTCCATCGTAATCAAAACATTATTCTCAGATACACATCCTCCCAAATCAGTCACTGCCACTTTCACCGTGAAACTATCACCTTCCGTTTTTGCCGGAATAGTGAAACCATAATTCAAATCATATTCATACAAAGGTTCTGAATAGATAGATGACAAATCAATCATCTTATCCAGATAGAGCTCGGAACACTTCAATTGGATAGAACGGATTCCATCTTTATCCGTAATCTTACCGGCTATTTTAAATTCATAGCCTGTCAATGTACGAACATGATCAGAAGTTAATTCTAAAGTAGGCGATTGCCCATCTACATCTTTATAGGCATCATCATCGCTACATCCGGAAAAGAAAGCTGCGGCTGAAAGAAAAGTCCATATAGCCGCGCCATACAACAAATTAGCTTTCATAATAATTAGTATTTAATGATTAATATTATCTTGGTACGACATCACATAAATAAAATATTTTGCGAATCGATATTGCAAATGTAACCCATTCTTCCTATAGAAACCGATAAAAATCATGCAGAGAAGCTACATAAATCATGCAATGCACGATTTACATACTCTAAATAAAATATTTATTTCTATTTTTGAGCCTGTAAATGAAACGAATAGGCACGAGTTATGAAAAGACACATTGCTTCTATTTTAATCTTGTCCTTGCTGTCCATCTTCCAGTCGGCAGCACAAACTTATTCCGTAAAGCGGTTGGGAATCGAACAAGGACTGTCTAATAATTATGTAGTCAGCATTACACAAGATAAACAAGGTTTTCTATGGTTTGCTACGGAAGAAGGGCTTAACAAGTTCGATGGAACCCGTTTCATCACCTATTATAAAAATGACCCGTCACAAAACAGTCAGGGAATCACCGGCAATGAGCTTAACCGGGTGTATGCCGACACTAAACGTCCTGTGATATGGATAGCTACCCAGCGTGACGGATTAAATGCCTATAACTATGACAAACAGGAATTCATCCCCTATCTGCACAATCCGGAGGATCCGCATAGTCTGATTACCAATGATGTAACGGATATCGCCCCTTCTACCCGAAGTGCAGACGGTCTGTGGATCAGTACCTATTATAGAGGTATAGAATATCTCGACATCAACAGCGGACAATTTACCCATTACAATAAAAACACGATTCCCGGATTGCCCGACGAACAAACATGGACCGTATTGGACGGAGGAGACGGGAATTTATATATCGGCCATGTTAGCGGTGGTTTCAGCATTCTCTCGCTGAAAGACAAAAGTGTGAAAAACTTCCGACACGAGCCGGATAATCCGATGAGCCTGCCCGGAAATGATGTACGATGTCTCACCAAAGACACAAACGGGAATATCTGGCTGGGAACAGACAAAGGACTGGCTCTCTTCAACGCTGCCGATAGCAACTTTATCACCTTCAAGAATAACAAAAACGACAAGCACGAAGCCTTATGTAACCGCATACTCGCCATCAAACAACTAAATGACAGCAAACTATGGATAGCCTCCGAGCTGAATGGCATTACCATACTGGATCTAAAGCAAAGTATGTTTCTTTCACCGGACCAGATCTCCCTCGAATATATACAAGAAGGAGATGATAACCGAAGTCTCTCCAATGCAAGTGCCCGATGCATATTCCAAGATTCTTTTGACAATATCTGGATAGGGACGTGGGGAGGAGGAATCAATTTCATCAGCAGTACCCCTCCTTTATTCACAACATTGAGCTACTCTCCCATTCCCGGCAATGAGAACAGCCTGAACAACAAAGTGGCAAGCAGTCTTTGCACAGACAGACAAGGACGGGTGTGGATCGGTACGGACGGAGGAGGAGTCAATGTATTTGAAGGAGACAAGCGCACCGCTATCTATAAAAAAGAAACCGGAGAAATTCCTTCAAATTTTATACTCACTTCCCTGCAAGACTCGAAAGGCAACTTATGGTTCGGTTCTTTCCAAGGAGGAATCAGTTACTATGACAGCCGCAACAGAACTTTCCGTTCCATCTCTCTGATGGGACAATCCAATCAGGATGTCCGTACAATCTACGAAGACTCCCGACATAATATCTGGGTAGGATACAGTGGAGGAATCATCGTACTGAATCCTCTGAACATGGAAATCATCCGGCATTATCATACGGGAAACAGCGAATTGCACAGTAACTTTGTACGTGCCATCGCACAGGATGAGAAAGGCCGGTTCTGGATCGGTACTTTCGGAGACGGACTTGGAGTATACAGTCCGGACCTGCAATTGATTCAAACCTTCGTACAAAGGGAAGGTTTCTGCTCCAACACCATCAACCAGATCATACAAGACAGACAGAAAAGAATGTGGGTGGGGACAGGAGAAGGACTGGTATGCTTCCCGTCAACCGACGCACTGACCTATAAAACTTACCAACGGAAAGATGGCTTACTCAATACCAATATTTGTGCCATAACGGAAGATAAGAAAGGTAATATCTGGTTCAGTAATAATAAAGGAATCAGTTGCTACGTCACGGATAAAAACTGCTTCTACAATTACGGTCATTCGGACGATGTCCCGGCAGGCAGTTTCTCAAGCGGCTGCGTAACGCAAAACAAGAACGGACTGATTTATTTCGGTTCAATCAACGGAGTATGTTGTTTCGATCCGGATATCACCATGAACGACCAAGCCAATCCGTCGGCTATCATCACTGAAATGAAAGTACTGGGACGGTTGAGCAATCCCGAAAATAATGACCTGTTCATCAATGTATCCAAAGGAGAACAGGTTGAACTGACCCATGCACAAAACAGCTTCGGGCTGACATTCAACGTACAAAACTACTCTCTGGTCAATCAAGTGGAATATGTGTATATGCTGAAAGGACTCGAAAATTCGTGGTACACGGTCAATGAAAACAATAGCGTGACATTCCGGAACATTCCTCCCGGAAAATATGAGTTTCTTATCAAAGCGCGCATTCACAACCAGGAATGGCCGGAAGAAGCCACCTCCCTGACTATCCGGATTAACCCGCCCCTCTGGCTCACCTGGTGGGCAAAGCTTATCTATGTCCTGATATCTGCCGGCATTGTATATCTCATCCTTCACGCATATAAGAAAAAGCTGGATTTGGAAAGCCTTTACACATTGGAAAAGAAGAACCACGAACAAGAACAGGAATTAAATCAGGAACGCCTGCGTTTCTATACCAATATCACACACGAACTGCGTACACCGCTAACCTTGATTCTCGGTCCGCTGGAGGATATGCAAAAGGATACCTCACTCCCGGTAAAACAAGCTCAGAAATTGTCGGTCATCCACCAAAGTGCATTACGCCTGCTCAACCTCATCAATCAGATATTGGAGTTCAGAAAGACAGAGACACAAAACAAAAGGCTATGTGTCTGCAAAGGCAACATCGCCCCTTTGATCTATGAAATAGGTCTCAAATACAAAGAACTGAATCAAAAGACAAAGATTGATTTCCGAATTCAGATAGAAAAAGAAGAAATGCTTCTTTTCTTCGACAAGGAAATCGTCACCATCGTATTGGACAATCTGATTTCCAATGCCATCAAATATACGGAACAAGGATGTATTACCCTAAGCCTGTATCAGACCGTGCGCAATGAGGTGGCATATACGGAAATTAAAGTAAGCGACACGGGATACGGAATTTCCGCCGAAGCACTGCCACATATTTTCGACCGTTACTATCAGGAAAGCGGCAAACATCAGGCATCGGGAACTGGTATCGGTCTGGCTCTGGTAAAGAATCTCGTAGAACTGCATGAAGGAGAAATCCGTGCAGAAAGTGTGCAAAACGAAGGCAGCACTTTCTACATCAGCCTCTTGACGGATAATATCTATCCCAACGCCTTGCACGCCGACTCTACCGAACCTGCGGCAAAAGAGGATACTGCTCAAGCAACGACCTCCGAAAACACTTCAGAACCTACAGTAGACAATGGCAAACCGATCTTACTGATTGTAGAAGATAATGAAGAAATACAGAAATACATTGCCGAATCCTTCTCCGATTCTTTTGAGGTAATCACAGCCGATAATGGAGAAGAAGGAAAACAACAGGCGCTCAGCCACATCCCGGATATCATTGTCAGCGATATTATGATGCCTGTAATGGATGGTATTACCCTATGCCGGCAGTTAAAGGAGGATGTACGTACCAGCCATATTCCTATTATTCTGCTGACAGCCAAAGATTCGCTACAGGACAAAGAAGAAGGTTATGAAGTAGGCGCCGACTCTTACCTGACAAAACCGTTCAGCGCTTCTCTTTTGCGCAGCCGAATCAATAATCTACTCGAATCGAGAAAGAAACTGATTACCCAATTCCAAGCACAGCCTGTTCCGGGCAATCAGACGGATTTGAACGAGAAACGTATCATAATAGCCGAGGCCCTAAGCAAGCTGGATAATGAGTTTATTGAGAGAATAACTCTTTTAATCGAAGAAAACCTCTCTTCTGAGAAGATTGACATCACTTATCTTTCCGACAAGATGTGTATGAGCGGTTCCACTCTTTACCGGAAAATGAAAGCACTTACCGGACTTTCAACCAACGAATACATCCGGAAGGTGAAAATGCAGAATGCGGAACGGCTGTTGCTCGAAGGGAAGTTTAATATATCTGAAATTGCCTATAAAGTAGGAATGAACAGTACAGGCTATTTCCGCCAATGCTTTAAAGAAGAATTCGGTGTCTCACCCTCAGATTATCTGAAACAGATAAAGCAGGTATAAAAAACTAAATGCAGATTCTCGCAGATTTGATTATCAGTTCTTTGCGAGAATCTGCGTTTAAATGACAATTACAGTCTACGACTCTACTCTTTATTCAATTCTTCAATCATGGCTTTAAGCAATGATTGGCTGTTATCCAACGGCAAATCTGTAGCCAAGTCCCAACTCATCATTCCTTTCAAGCCCTGCTCTTTCGCATAACGTGTCTTGATACGGATATTATCTTGCCCGTCAAACACATACACTTCTCCTTTATAATTTACTTCATTCTCTGCCGGACTCGTAATCAGCCCATTCTGCACAAAACTAAAATAAGCTTCAGTCTTTTTCGAGTTATCCTTTGTCACTCCATAAAAAGGAACTCCTGCCACCAGCTTCTCTTTCGGAATACCATATTTCAATACCATCTGTATATCCGAACAATATTTCTCTACTGGAAAACGAACCGGTGAAGGACCATAACATTGAAGTGAAATAAAATCAACGGCAGCAATCGCCTCCTTACTTATCTTATAAGAAACCGGATGCAGAGATACACTGAGAATGTATTTATCGCCCAGCACTTCCCTCATCTTGAGAATAGCCAAACTGTAATCCTCATATTCTTTCGAATTCTCCGCCCATTCAAAGTCCAGGTCAATGCCATCAAGCTTATTTTGTTGGAGCACTTTCTTTATATTTTTTGCAAATGCCGTACGGGCGGTCTCATCAGCCACCATCGCCTTCCACTGACCACTGGAAACTCCAATCCGTACTTTCGCCTTCGTCCCTTTCACCTCAGCACGAATGGATTTTATCAATCCCTCCCAAGTAGTGACTCCTTTACCTTGAAATGCACGAGGGTTCTCAAAAGAGAGCGATCCGTCCTTATTGGGATGGACATTTAATAGAATAAGGTCGTCGCTTGCCCGCAGACTTTCAATAGCGACACGTCCCCGGTTGTAGAAATTTCCACGCACATAAGAACTTACAAAAGATTTCTGTTGTGCATAAAGACATACACCGACCAACAGAAACAAAGAAAAGATAATCTTTCTAGGTATTAGCATAACGATTAATATTTTATGAGTTTCAACCACAAAAGTATGCACTCTCAGCATAAAATGATGTTCAAAAATTACTATATAACTTCCAATAATCAACAGAAAGAGCACAAGTTTACACAAAAAATCCTATCTTTGTTCCCTGATGATAATAATTCACGAATAAGACCGATGCCAGAAGATTCATTTTGTATACAATATAAGAATTGTACAGGGTGTCCAAGAGCTACTGAAAACACTCTCGTATATAAGAACTTACCCAAAGGAGAACACATTCCTAAAGATAAGTGCACGCAAAATTGTATGCTTTTCATGCTTAAAGGCGAATTACTTATCAATAGTGAAGAGTACCCGGGAAATACCTTACACGAAAAGCAGTTTATCCTACAGGCCATCGGGTCTAAAATAGAAATACTGGCTCTTACGGACGTTGAATACATCACATTCTGGTTCAACGAACTCCCTCTACTCTGCGAAGACCGTTACAATGAGATAAAAGATCAAGCGGAAGCACCCTTGACCTACACCCCTCTGGTGATGAGCGAAAGAATTCATTCCCTTATCAGCAGTATGCCCGACTTCCTCAATGAAAAATCTCCTTGCAGCAAATATATCGAACTGAAATGTAAGGAATTGGTATTCCTGATTACCAATTTCTATCCGCTACCTCAATTAAAGACTTTCTTCTACCCGATCAGTACTTATACGGAGAGCTTCCAATACTTCGTGATACAAAATTACAGCAAGGTGAAAAGTGTGGAAGAATTTGCACATCTGGGAGGTTACACAACCACGACCTTCCGCCGACTCTTCAAAAACATGTACGGAATCCCCGTATACGAATGGATACTGGAGAAAAAACGGGAAGGCATCCTGGATGACCTCCAACACACTAATATGCGAATCACAGAGATATGTAACCGATACGGATTCGACTCTCTGTCCCACTTTGCGCACTTCTGCAAAGACTCTTTTGGTGACACTCCACGCGCCTTACGCAAGAAAGCAGCCAATGGTGAAAAAATCGGAAAGATTAGCGATTAAAGAATTATTTCTTTAATTCCTTGCTCAATCAATCTATTTCCCCTATTTTTGCAGTCTGTAAGAGGTGTAAAACGTCGAA
>ERZ773264.1998-NODE-1998-length-21507-cov-5.118031_pt1 | contig 21507 bp, 19 predicted proteins | sample MGYA00511910_ERZ773264 | MGnify/ENA primary metagenome ERZ773264 (study PRJEB29015, sample SAMEA2737739) | human gut metagenome | biome: human gut; feature: human-associated habitat; material: faeces | place: China | collected 2012 ... | reverse complement strand
GCCGCGGGCCATGCAAGACATGGTAATTAAAACGCGGGCGGTGCAACAGCACCGCCCGCTTGCGACGAATGAGAATTGGGGGTTCGAGGCTGATTTAATTGCTGGAGCAGTCCGCCTCATTCGTACAAAGATTCTCAAAGCATGTTCTGACAAGCTGCTCATTCTTCTTGTTTTTGAGAATTCCGGGTATCAGAGCCATGGCCAAGAACCATAGCCACGTGACAAATCCATTCATAAGCACACTGCGAGGCCATCCGCCCAAATAAAGTGGTGTTTCCACCCAAGCGAGTGCTACCAACAAATAAATCCACAATGCCCAGGAATGGACAAATCTTCCTTCCAGGATTGTATGTCCACCGCGATCTTGCAATGTCCCTCTAAAAAATCTACGTGGAAACATATCATAGCCGCTGACTGCAACTGCCCATATTTTCTGCTGCTTGATACGGCCGTAAAGGCCGTGCTTTCCGCAAAACGGAATCATGTTCAGCAAGAGAAACGGCTCTAAACGATACTGCCCTTGCATCTGCGCGCGCAGCTTTTGTGTAGTCTCTTCCATAGTAAATGGGATTTCATAACGTAATAATCTCATGGTAATATCGTTATCGTCCTTTCCGAGAACGGTCGTTGATTGGAACAACCCATTTCAAAGTGTTGCTTCATTCTGGCTAGCGTCCTTTCGTAGGTCTACCTTTTATAGGAATGACCCATGTATAAGTAATCCATCCGTGAAACTCATATCCTTCTCCAAACGAAACTGAATATCCATCATATGTTGAAGAAGCCAGCATCGTGCAGTTTTCGCCGCGAGGCGGAAACGGAACGGTGCTGGCTTCTTCTAACGCCGTGGTGCCGGTGGCCGGACTCGAACCGGCACGCCTTGCGGCACTTGATTTTGAGTTATTTGCTCCACACGGAACACAGACGAACTCAGCCCCCTGTGGAGGTCGTTGCCGGACACCTAAAAGCCTTGCAAATACTACTGTTTTTGAAGCTGATATGCAGAAAAGCTCCGTTTCGTCTGCCATTTTCGCTCTTTTCGATTTGGACGGAATTTTTGGATTTTGGAGGGACATCGGAGGGATGTTACCCACAAACAGAGCACAACAGCACACGCAGTAGATTCATCAATCACAAATACATTATAGCGTATTTCTCTGCCATTGACAACATACTTTCCGAAAAAGAGGTATCGCTATGAGAACGCGCGCACACTATGAAAAACTTTTTGCTGTCTATCCTGATGTTGTCACTCTGCCCGAATTTCAAGCCATGCTGGGCGGTATCGGTGACAGCACAGCCCGAAAAATAATGCGGGCAAATAAGGTCAAACACTTTTATATCAGATGTACATACCTTATACCAAAAGCCTGCGTGATCGATTATGTAATGAGTTACGATTACTTAGAGTACAGCAAAAAGTTAAAAGCAAGGATTTGAGTGGAGAGCCGTTTGTAAAAGCAAACGGCTCTTTCTTATATAGTAGTAAATAACTTTATCAACGCAGCAACTAACGAAACAACAGCCGCACTTCCAGAACAAAGTGATTTCAAGGCTGAAAGAAATCCTTTCTTGGGCGCTTGCTTTGCATGTATATCTTCTTCGATTTGCTGGAGTATTTCAAGAATATCATTTTTATCATCAAGAGCTTCGTTATTCAGAGTTTCCTTAATTACCGAAATGAGTTCGATAGCGTCTTTTTCTGTTTCACTATCGATTACATTGTGGGTTGAAATAGCTCCATCAACATTACTACCAACAACAACGGTAGAATAATTTGCGGTAATTCCGCCAGTCTGAATAGGCATATTTTTAGATTCTTCCCTTACTGCCTTTTCGTAGCAACGACGCAGATGTTCGCTGATATGATCTATGAACGGATCAATAATATGCTCTATAAATTTTTGCATTTCATCATTTATAGTGGATTTTGCACTGGTATAATTATATCCTCCATATAAAAGAGTAAAATCTCCATCAAAATTCTCAATCGCATATAAAAGAAGCTGGTATTCCAAAGATATTTCTTCGCATGCATCAGCGCTTATCACAAAAGGATCTAACCAGCCGCGCGATTTGATAATTTTTTCAATATCGTATGTTGTCGTATTCTTTTCAGTAAGAAAATCACTGATTAGTGAATTGGATTGAATAACACCCATAAATCTTTTCAAATTTGCATCGCACTGGGAATAGTCTGTTCTGCTCAAACGACGAGCAATATTGCGATATTCCGAAGAAATGTCTTGAATCTCGTAACTTGTATAACTCATTTTACAATCCTCCCGCAATATGGGCAATAAAAACCTGCTGTAATATCTGTCGGCATAAGTCCAATTTCTTTTTCGCAGCAGTCTACACGAATGATTTGCATATCATAATCACGATTCTTAAATTTAATATCAGTATCAACATTTTGCACCGGGCTTGTTTTAACCTTTACATATTTGGAATTAAATCCTTTGAAAACATTCGCAATCATTTGCTCTGCTTCTGCTATGGCTATTTTTTGAGCTTCTTCAACAACTTCTTCAGGCCAAAATGTATTTAACGCTTCTGATATTCCACATACAGGGCAACAAATATCCCCGCTCAGTTCATCATTCAAATAAGTACAATCCATTTTGAACCTGCTTTTACACCTATCGCATTGAAGCGTAATCAAACCGTTTTCGTCTGACTGTAGCGTGGCTTTACCAATGGTGCTCATATTTTATATTCCTCCCTAATTTGTAATTTCCATATACCTGATTAGCCTTTCTCCTACATATTCGGCAATCAATTGAACCATAGTCCCCGCATCGTTATCACGATAATAGCTATCAAATGCTTCATAATACCGTTTGCGGTCTGCAAATTTCACATTGATGGGCGGATAGCCGTTCTGCATAAGAAACAGGTTCAGAATCAAACGCCCTGTACGACCGTTGCCGTCCATAAAGGGGTGAATACCCTCAAATTTCAAATGAAACAGCGCCGCACTCTCAATCGGGTGCAGTTTTTTCTTTGAAAACTCTTTTACGAGCTTTTCCATCTGTTCTGGGACAATAACCGGCTCTGGCGGCATATGATATGCACCCATAATTTTAACAGGAATCCGTCGATAAACGCCGCGATCCTCCGGTCGATCCATCAAAACCAGCGTGTGAATCTGTTTGATAATGCTCTCCGAAAAAGGGGCTTTTTCTTTCACCAAGTCTTGAACATAAAGGAATGCGTCCTTATGTCCGACGGCTTCTAAATGATCTTTCAGCGGCTTTCGATCAATCGTAATTCCCTCTAAAACAAGCGCTGTTTCCTGTAAGGTCAGCGTGTTTCCCTCGATTGCATTTGAGTTGTAGGTGTATTCAATCAAAAATTCTTCCTGCAATCGCTGTAATTCACCTGCCGTAAGCGAGCGACACTGATTTAACTGTTCCTTTATACTGTCAACACGGGAGAACAACGGCAAATATTGTTCCGATACCGCTTTATGACGGAGGGTACGCCCGTCAATCGGCTTTACAGCATTGCTCGGTATGAGATAGGAGCGCCCTTTTTGAATAACGCCCTCAATTTTTCCCTGCTGGCACAGAACACGAACCCTACGGTCAGAAATACCCCAATGTTCCGCAGCCTGCGTGACTTTCATATATTCCATTGCGTTCACCGCCTACATAACATTTTCTTTTCGCTTATAGTATAGCGCATTATCGGAACAATATCGACTTATTCCGGAGAAATTAAAATTTATATCATTCCTAATATTACATAGCCGTCTGCTTCGCCGCAGGCGGCTAAATTTATGTAAAGGAGGAAACCCATATGGCGAATTGCAAAGTGATCGCGGTGACGAACCAAAAGGGCGGCGTAGGCAAGACCACGACCACCGCCAACCTCGGCATCGGGCTTGCCCAGCAAAACAAGCGGGTGCTGCTCATTGACGCAGACGCACAAGGCTCTTTGACCCTATCCCTCGGCTACCCAAAGCCAGACGAACTTCCCGTTACGCTGGCAGACATCATGCAGAATGTGATCGACGATACCCCCATCCCGGACGGCTGCGGCATTCTGCATCACAGTGAAGGCGTTGATCTGCTCCCGGCGAACATTGAGCTGTCCGGCATGGAAATCCGGCTGATCAACGCCATGAGCCGGGAAAGCGTGCTGCGGACATATATCAATGCAGTCAAGCCCCATTACGACTATATCCTCATTGACTGTATGCCATCGCTCGGTATGATGCCGATCAACTCACTGGCCGCAGCGGACAGCGTGATCATCCCGTCCCAGCCGTCGTTTCTCTCGGCCAAGGGTCTTGACCTGCTGATGCAGTCCATCGCAAAGGTCAAGCGGCAGATCAACCTGAAGCTGAAAATCGACGGTATCCTGTTCACGATGGTGGACAGCCGCACCAACGAGGCCAAAGAGATCATTGCATCTCTGCGCGCCCATTACGGTGAAAAGATCCGGGTATTCGGAACGGAGATTCCCTTTTCGGTCCGAGCCGCAGAAACCAGCGGACGGGGTAAGAGCATTTTTGCCCACGACAAGAACGGCAAGGTCACCGCCGCATACCGCTCACTGACGAAGGAGGTGTTGGAGCTTGAGCGCAAAACCGAGAGATTTAGGGATGACACCGCTCGATGACCTGTTCTCCACCGACGAAAGCCGTGCGGAAGCGCACCTTGAAAAGGTCGTTACGCTGAACCCTGCCGACATCTCCGACTTTCCCAACCATCCGTTCAAGGTTAAGCAGGACGAGGCTATGGCAGAGATGGTAGACAGCGTAAAGCAGTACGGTGTGCTGGTGCCTGCCCTTGTCCGCCCCAAAGCAGACGGCGGCTATGAGATGGTTGCCGGTCATAGGCGAAAGTGTGCGGCTACACTGGCAGGGATCACCGAAATGCCCTGCATCGTCCGCAATCTCTCTGATGATGAAGCAACGATCATCATGGTGGACAGCAACTTGCAGCGAGAAACGATCTTACCGTCCGAAAAGGCATTTGCCTATAAGATGAAGCTGGAAGCCATGAAGCGACAAGCAGGCAGGCCGAGCAAGGAAAAACTGCGTCCACTGGACACAAATTTAATCGGGACGCGGTCTGACGAACAGTTGGCAAAAGATTCTCCCGATAGCGCCCGACAAATTCAGCGGTATATCCGCCTGACCGAGCTGATCCCGCCGGTGCTTGACATGGTGGACAGCGGAAAAATCGCTTTCCGTCCCGCCGTGGAGCTTTCCTATCTCTCCAAAGAACAGCAGCAGAGCCTATACGACACGATGGAGTGCGAGGACTGCACGCCGTCACTGGCGCAGGCCATCAAAATGAAAGAGTTCAGCCGGGACGGGAAGCTGTCCGCAGAAGTCATTCTCTCCATTATGCAGGAGGAAAAACCGAACCAGCGTGAGCAGTTCAAAATGCCGAAAGAGCGTATCAGCAAGTATTTTGCTCCGGGGACGCCCGCACAGAAGATTGAAGATACCATCATCAAGGCATTGGAACTGTACCGCAGGCGGGAACGCCAGCGGGATATGGAACGATAGTCACTACCAAGGGGTAGCCATACCCATTTTTAATAGGTGTACGGCTGTGCCGGCGTGTTCCCCCTCTCCACACCTCACCCCCTCAAGACTGCCTGTACTTCCCGAAAAAAGAGATAAGCCCATACAGTGTTGCACCGAATAACGGTGCATTTTTAACTTTTAGGAGGATTTCAAATGAAAACAAAGAACTTCAAAAAGCCAATTGCATTCCTGAAACCTTTATTCGTTTTTTATGCGATGTAACTCTAAATCGTCACATATATTTCTTTCGCCCCAAGATATTCATCTGCTGCTCTCCACCGAGCTTTTGATGCACATATTGTAGTTCCTGTGTAGCTTTCTATATCCTTTTCTGACAGCCCACCGCAATCACACCAATATATGCGATCCTCTTTTATGATCATAGTTGCATCAAGTATCTCACAGGTGTAGTTTTCGTCATTGGGGAATAGATTTAAATACTTTAGTCCCGCAAATTGCATTTCAATAGCGGATGGATCTTCAAACTGCCGTTGAATGATCACGCTCAATATTCTTTGGCTATTGACCGGCGACATACTTAATTTTTCATTCACATACGCACCGCTAATGTATTTGATCTCCTTTATGCAACTGTCATGGAAACCATACATAGCATCCATAAAGTTTTTTAAATCATTTTCGTTTGCAATGTCATTCCACATATATGTCTCCTTTAGTCATCCAAAGATCATGATCAGCCCTTCACCTACACCTGCTCCAAGTGGCCCAAAGAGAAAGTCATCCGCAACTCCTACGCCTGTGAGATCATCGGCAGCAACAGCTATTATGCCAACAGTACATATGACAACCAAACCAGCGCCAATTACCGGTTCCTAACTCATTTTGTAAGAAGGATCCGGCGGAAGATGTTCTTTCCCTCTTTCGCCGTTTTTCCACTCTCCTTCTCCAAACGAAACTGAATATCCATCATATGTTGAAGAAGCCAGCATCGTGCAGTTTTCGCCGCGAGGCGGAAACGGAACGGTGCTGGCTTCTTCTAACGCCGTGGTGCCGGTGGCCGGACTCGAACCGGCACGCCTTGCGGCACTTGATTTTGAGTTATTTGCTCCACACGGAACACAGACGAACTCAGCCCCCTGTGGAGGTCGTTGCCGGACACCTAAAAGCCTTGCAAATACTACTGTTTTTGAAGCTGATATGCAGAAAAGCTCCGTTTCGTCTGCCATTTTCGCTCTTTTCGATTTGGACGGAATTTTTGGATTTTGGAGGGACATCGGAGGGATGTTACCCACAAACAGAGCACAACAGCACACGCAGTAGATTCATCAATCACAAATACATTATAGCGTATTTCTCTGCCATTGACAACATACTTTCCGAAAAAGAGGTATCGCTATGAGAACGCGCGCACACTATGAAAAACTTTTTGCTGTCTATCCTGATGTTGTCACTCTGCCCGAATTTCAAGCCATGCTGGGCGGTATCGGTGACAGCACAGCCCGAAAAATAATGCGGGCAAATAAGGTCAAACACTTTTATATCAGATGTACATACCTTATACCAAAAGCCTGCGTGATCGATTATGTAATGAGTTACGATTACTTAGAGTACAGCAAAAAGTTAAAAGCAAGGATTTGAGTGGAGAGCCGTTTGTAAAAGCAAACGGCTCTTTCTTATATAGTAGTAAATAACTTTATCAACGCAGCAACTAACGAAACAACAGCCGCACTTCCAGAACAAAGTGATTTCAAGGCTGAAAGAAATCCTTTCTTGGGCGCTTGCTTTGCATGTATATCTTCTTCGATTTGCTGGAGTATTTCAAGAATATCATTTTTATCATCAAGAGCTTCGTTATTCAGAGTTTCCTTAATTACCGAAATGAGTTCGATAGCGTCTTTTTCTGTTTCACTATCGATTACATTGTGGGTTGAAATAGCTCCATCAACATTACTACCAACAACAACGGTAGAATAATTTGCGGTAATTCCGCCAGTCTGAATAGGCATATTTTTAGATTCTTCCCTTACTGCCTTTTCGTAGCAACGACGCAGATGTTCGCTGATATGATCTATGAACGGATCAATAATATGCTCTATAAATTTTTGCATTTCATCATTTATAGTGGATTTTGCACTGGTATAATTATATCCTCCATATAAAAGAGTAAAATCTCCATCAAAATTCTCAATCGCATATAAAAGAAGCTGGTATTCCAAAGATATTTCTTCGCATGCATCAGCGCTTATCACAAAAGGATCTAACCAGCCGCGCGATTTGATAATTTTTTCAATATCGTATGTTGTCGTATTCTTTTCAGTAAGAAAATCACTGATTAGTGAATTGGATTGAATAACACCCATAAATCTTTTCAAATTTGCATCGCACTGGGAATAGTCTGTTCTGCTCAAACGACGAGCAATATTGCGATATTCCGAAGAAATGTCTTGAATCTCGTAACTTGTATAACTCATTTTACAATCCTCCCGCAATATGGGCAATAAAAACCTGCTGTAATATCTGTCGGCATAAGTCCAATTTCTTTTTCGCAGCAGTCTACACGAATGATTTGCATATCATAATCACGATTCTTAAATTTAATATCAGTATCAACATTTTGCACCGGGCTTGTTTTAACCTTTACATATTTGGAATTAAATCCTTTGAAAACATTCGCAATCATTTGCTCTGCTTCTGCTATGGCTATTTTTTGAGCTTCTTCAACAACTTCTTCAGGCCAAAATGTATTTAACGCTTCTGATATTCCACATACAGGGCAACAAATATCCCCGCTCAGTTCATCATTCAAATAAGTACAATCCATTTTGAACCTGCTTTTACACCTATCGCATTGAAGCGTAATCAAACCGTTTTCGTCTGACTGTAGCGTGGCTTTACCAATGGTGCTCATATTTTATATTCCTCCCTAATTTGTAATTTCCATATACCTGATTAGCCTTTCTCCTACATATTCGGCAATCAATTGAACCATAGTCCCCGCATCGTTATCACGATAATAGCTATCAAATGCTTCATAATACCGTTTGCGGTCTGCAAATTTCACATTGATGGGCGGATAGCCGTTCTGCATAAGAAACAGGTTCAGAATCAAACGCCCTGTACGACCGTTGCCGTCCATAAAGGGGTGAATACCCTCAAATTTCAAATGAAACAGCGCCGCACTCTCAATCGGGTGCAGTTTTTTCTTTGAAAACTCTTTTACGAGCTTTTCCATCTGTTCTGGGACAATAACCGGCTCTGGCGGCATATGATATGCACCCATAATTTTAACAGGAATCCGTCGATAAACGCCGCGATCCTCCGGTCGATCCATCAAAACCAGCGTGTGAATCTGTTTGATAATGCTCTCCGAAAAAGGGGCTTTTTCTTTCACCAAGTCTTGAACATAAAGGAATGCGTCCTTATGTCCGACGGCTTCTAAATGATCTTTCAGCGGCTTTCGATCAATCGTAATTCCCTCTAAAACAAGCGCTGTTTCCTGTAAGGTCAGCGTGTTTCCCTCGATTGCATTTGAGTTGTAGGTGTATTCAATCAAAAATTCTTCCTGCAATCGCTGTAATTCACCTGCCGTAAGCGAGCGACACTGATTTAACTGTTCCTTTATACTGTCAACACGGGAGAACAACGGCAAATATTGTTCCGATACCGCTTTATGACGGAGGGTACGCCCGTCAATCGGCTTTACAGCATTGCTCGGTATGAGATAGGAGCGCCCTTTTTGAATAACGCCCTCAATTTTTCCCTGCTGGCACAGAACACGAACCCTACGGTCAGAAATACCCCAATGTTCCGCAGCCTGCGTGACTTTCATATATTCCATTGCGTTCACCGCCTACATAACATTTTCTTTTCGCTTATAGTATAGCGCATTATCGGAACAATATCGACTTATTCCGGAGAAATTAAAATTTATATCATTCCTAATATTACATAGCCGTCTGCTTCGCCGCAGGCGGCTAAATTTATGTAAAGGAGGAAACCCATATGGCGAATTGCAAAGTGATCGCGGTGACGAACCAAAAGGGCGGCGTAGGCAAGACCACGACCACCGCCAACCTCGGCATCGGGCTTGCCCAGCAAAACAAGCGGGTGCTGCTCATTGACGCAGACGCACAAGGCTCTTTGACCCTATCCCTCGGCTACCCAAAGCCAGACGAACTTCCCGTTACGCTGGCAGACATCATGCAGAATGTGATCGACGATACCCCCATCCCGGACGGCTGCGGCATTCTGCATCACAGTGAAGGCGTTGATCTGCTCCCGGCGAACATTGAGCTGTCCGGCATGGAAATCCGGCTGATCAACGCCATGAGCCGGGAAAGCGTGCTGCGGACATATATCAATGCAGTCAAGCCCCATTACGACTATATCCTCATTGACTGTATGCCATCGCTCGGTATGATGCCGATCAACTCACTGGCCGCAGCGGACAGCGTGATCATCCCGTCCCAGCCGTCGTTTCTCTCGGCCAAGGGTCTTGACCTGCTGATGCAGTCCATCGCAAAGGTCAAGCGGCAGATCAACCTGAAGCTGAAAATCGACGGTATCCTGTTCACGATGGTGGACAGCCGCACCAACGAGGCCAAAGAGATCATTGCATCTCTGCGCGCCCATTACGGTGAAAAGATCCGGGTATTCGGAACGGAGATTCCCTTTTCGGTCCGAGCCGCAGAAACCAGCGGACGGGGTAAGAGCATTTTTGCCCACGACAAGAACGGCAAGGTCACCGCCGCATACCGCTCACTGACGAAGGAGGTGTTGGAGCTTGAGCGCAAAACCGAGAGATTTAGGGATGACACCGCTCGATGACCTGTTCTCCACCGACGAAAGCCGTGCGGAAGCGCACCTTGAAAAGGTCGTTACGCTGAACCCTGCCGACATCTCCGACTTTCCCAACCATCCGTTCAAGGTTAAGCAGGACGAGGCTATGGCAGAGATGGTAGACAGCGTAAAGCAGTACGGTGTGCTGGTGCCTGCCCTTGTCCGCCCCAAAGCAGACGGCGGCTATGAGATGGTTGCCGGTCATAGGCGAAAGTGTGCGGCTACACTGGCAGGGATCACCGAAATGCCCTGCATCGTCCGCAATCTCTCTGATGATGAAGCAACGATCATCATGGTGGACAGCAACTTGCAGCGAGAAACGATCTTACCGTCCGAAAAGGCATTTGCCTATAAGATGAAGCTGGAAGCCATGAAGCGACAAGCAGGCAGGCCGAGCAAGGAAAAACTGCGTCCACTGGACACAAATTTAATCGGGACGCGGTCTGACGAACAGTTGGCAAAAGATTCTCCCGATAGCGCCCGACAAATTCAGCGGTATATCCGCCTGACCGAGCTGATCCCGCCGGTGCTTGACATGGTGGACAGCGGAAAAATCGCTTTCCGTCCCGCCGTGGAGCTTTCCTATCTCTCCAAAGAACAGCAGCAGAGCCTATACGACACGATGGAGTGCGAGGACTGCACGCCGTCACTGGCGCAGGCCATCAAAATGAAAGAGTTCAGCCGGGACGGGAAGCTGTCCGCAGAAGTCATTCTCTCCATTATGCAGGAGGAAAAACCGAACCAGCGTGAGCAGTTCAAAATGCCGAAAGAGCGTATCAGCAAGTATTTTGCTCCGGGGACGCCCGCACAGAAGATTGAAGATACCATCATCAAGGCATTGGAACTGTACCGCAGGCGGGAACGCCAGCGGGATATGGAACGATAGTCACTACCAAGGGGTAGCCATACCCATTTTTAATAGGTGTACGGCTGTGCCGGCGTGTTCCCCCTCTCCACACCTCACCCCCTCAAGACTGCCTGTACTTCCCGAAAAAAGAGATAAGCCCATACAGTGTTGCACCGAATAACGGTGCATTTTTAACTTTTAGGAGGATTTCAAATGAAAACAAAGAACTTCAAAAAGCCAATTGCATTATTTCTCGCAGTGATGTTGTGTGCTTCCTTGCTGTTTAGCCTGGGAACGCCTGCATTCGCCGCAGAAGAAACCGCCAATGTATGCCTTATTGCTTTTCCACGTGACGGGGATGCGAACTACAATGGGGAATGGGGGCATGGCAATTTGAACTTTATGAATGGCTGGTCTACCAAAGCATCTTCATTTACGTTGATTCGAGCTATGGGGCAGTATAGCGGGAACATCTGCTACTGTATTGAACCCGGCGTATCGCAGCAGCCCGGCGACAGCCTCACAAAAAAAGGAGAAGATTTTTGGGATAACTACCCCGCCGCTTATAATAAAACTATTTCTCCCGAGGATATAAAGTTGCTCATCGGACGCATTTTTCAGTACGGTTATACAGGTCCGATCTCAGTCTCCTGGCGCTCGCAAAATGACGGAGGCGACAAGCTGGCGCACGCCGTTGCCACACAGCTTTTGATTTGGGAAACCGTTGTCGGCGAGCGTGATGCCGACTTCAACAAGATTGGAACCAACGGCAAAGATACCATCGTAGATCAAATCAGTACAAACCACCCGCTGTACGGCCAAATCATGGGCTATTACAGCTCCATTGCCGCAAGCGTTCAGTACCATTCCAGCATTCCGAGCTTTCTTGCCAAAACCGCAGCAGAGGCACAGAGTGCATCGCTTGAATGGGACGGCGAAGCCTATGCGGTTACGCTTACAGACAAGAACGGTGTCCTCTCAGATTATTCGTTTTCCTCGTCTAACCCGGACATCAAATTTTCCGTCAAAGGAAATGAGCTGACAATCTCAATGGGCACAACGCTGAATGAGCCTGTTACCATCACTGCCGAGAAAAACAATTCACGCAGAAGCGGCGTTATTACCTGGACAGACGGTGTTTACGGCCCCAACGGAAAATTGCAGGATACCGTCACTTATGCGCAGGCGGTCGCCGATCCCATAAAGGGATATCTGAACCTCAAGACAGCTTACGGTGAAATTCACGGACTGAAAAAGAACGAGGACGGCAGCGGCCTTGCCGGTGCGCTGATCGGGCTGTTCCGTGCGGACTGCACCGAGTTTACGACCGAAAATGCCATTCTGACTGCCACCTCTGCCGAGGACGGCAGTTTTTCTTTTGCCCGTGTACCTTTTGGCAACTGGATCGTGCGGGAGATTGAAGCCCCGACCGGCTTTGTGCTGTCGGAGAAAACCTACCCCGTGACCGTCGATGCAGATGGTGCGGTGATCGAGGTAGAGATCGAAAACACCCGCATCCGTGGCACGGTGCAGCTCACCAAGACTGACCGGGACTATCCCGACAACAAACTGACGGGTGCGGAGTTTACCGTCTACCGTGACAGCAATGGCAACAAGGAACTGGATGCAGACGATGAACTGGTCGGCACGCTGACCGAAACCGGCATCGGCGTTTATGAAATGGCCGACCTGTTCTACGGCGGCTATTTCGTCAAAGAAACGAAAGCGCCGGATGGCTTCTATCTGGACGGTAACGCCTACTATTTCGAGATCACCGAGGACGGCAAAACCGTGACCGTGGAGAACGAAGCCGGAAAAGGTTTTGTCAATGCGCCGCAGGTCGGATCTCTGAAAATCATCAAGACTTCCTCGGACGGCAAAATTGAGGGCTTCTCGTTCCGAGTGACCGGTCCGAACGGCTATGTCGGCGTATTCACCACCGACAAAAACGGCGAGATCATCATCGAAAATCTCTGCATCGGTGAATATGTGGTGTCCGAGGTGTCGGACGGCGCATCTTCCGCCTATGTGCTGCCCGCCGACAAAACGGCATCCGTGTTTGAGGGTGCGGTGACGAAAGTGGAGATGCACAACGAACTCCGTGATACGCCGAAAACCGGGGATGACAGCAATCCTGTCCTGTGGCTTGCCCTGCTCGGCGTTTCCGCTGCGGGCGCTGCCGCACTGGGCGTAGCCGGATTCAGAAAACGCAGAAAGGAGGACACGGAGTAATGGAGCTGAAAACCATTCTGGCGATCGGGCTGGTCGCATTCATCGTCGGTGCTTTGATCTTCCTGAAGATCAGAACCAAGAAGAAGTAAGCCTTGGGGCAGCGGATTTCGCTGCCCTTTTACATATCCCGAAAGACAAAAAAGGAGGCAAAAATCATGGTTCATTTCTTTGATTCGGACATAGCGAAAAAGTACGGAGTCAATGCGGCGGTGCTGGTCTGCTTCCTTTGGGACTGTATCGAGCAGAAAAGCACCGAATCGCCGCAGCTCCATGAGGGCAAGGTCTGGGTACGCTGTTCGGTGCAGATGATGACCGGCTTTTTCCCGTTCCTGTCCTACGATGAGATCCGCTACGCCCTGAAACGGCTGGTCAAGGGACAGGTACTCACCAAAGGACGGTTTAACGAGAGCCGCTTCGACCGCACGAACTGGTACGCCTTTACCGAGTTCGGACAATTCCTGATGGCAGAAAGCGAGGGACGGACGCAATGAAGGACGGCAGACACATCATTTGGAGCAACGACATTGACTACGACGACTGGCGGGAAGACTTGGAGGAGCAGTACCCCGACCTCACCGAAGCCGAGCGGATGGAGTGGATGTATGAGCTGAACGGCGACTATCTGGACGACGAGCGCTCCAATCTGGACATTCAGCTCTCCCGTCCCATTCTCGTTGTCGGTGATCTGGGGCTTTGGCACGGCCGCCGCATGGGATATAAGGAAATTCCGAGCGGCAATATCCGGGACTGCCTTTACAGCGAACGGGATATTGATTACAGCACTTGGTATGTGGATAAAAACGGTGACTTCCGCTGCGATGCCATCCATCACGATGGCACGAACCATTATCTTTACCGTGCCTATAAGGACGGCGTGAGCGACACGCAGATCGAGAATCTGAAAGAAAAAATCTACCGGGGCATTGCCACCCGTGCGGACATTACAAGAGTGACCCGCAGGCTTGGCGACGAGATCGCCCATGTTTACGGTTTTCCCATTCCCCGCAGGCAGGCACCGGTACAGGAGCGATAACGGAGGCAGCTATGATGAATGTATCAGATACAAGGGACTGCGCCTTTGAAGCCTTTATTACCAACCTCGGCAAATACAACGAGGGCTTTTTGGTGGGCGAATGGGTGAAGTTTCCCGTGACCAATGAAGAAATGCAGGCGGTTTTCCGGCGCATCGGCATCGGGCGGCGCTATGAGGAATGGTTCATCACCGACTATGACTGTCCGGATGCGGCCATTGGCAAGGCGCTCGGAGAATATGAGAGCCTGAGCGAGCTGAACTATCTTGCCGGGCAGATCATGGAGCTGCGAGAAAGCGGCGATTTCTGGCAGGCGGTTTTGGACTTGGGTGAGAATACCGGCAGTGTGCAGGAGCTGATCAACCTAACTGAGAATTTGGACTGCTTTGATTACCTGCCCGGTGTGCGGAATGATTATGACCTCGGCTATTACTGGATCGAGGAAAGCGGCTGCTATGACACAAGCAACCTCGGCGCACTGGTAAACTATATCGACTATGAGGGCTTCGGGCGGGACATTCGGTATGAAGAAGGCGGCGTGTTCGGGGATAACGGCTATGTACGGTCAAACGGCGGCCGCTTTGTGGACATCTACGACGGCGACATCGAGAACATTCCCGAAGAATATCGGATCAGTTCGCCCGCCGTCCCCGTCCGCTCCGCAGCCCCACGGCAAGCAGAACAGCCCGAACGATAAAATTTGCACCTTTGATATTGTCTTGCGGTTTGGGTATTGGATAATAAAAACGATAAAGATGTGAGCACCGTGAGCGACAGCTATTTTGACCTGCCATCCTGCATTGAGGATGCCTTTGCGGAGATTGACAGCGATATTGTGATGGATCTGCTGAACACCGACGAGGACTACGCAGAGCTTTCCGACCGTATGGACAAGCTGAAAACGCAGCACCCCGTTATCGACAACATGAACGAGGACAGCGGCGAGATCCGCATGACCGCAGAGGAACATCGGGCGTATGTGGACTATCTGAATCTTGCCCGGCAAATGGAGGACATGGAGCGGCAGCACATTTACTTCCGCGGACATACCGATGCCGTGGCCTACCTCAAAAAAATCAAAGCGATATAAGTACGACGAAAGCGGTGCAGAGAGAGCTGCGCCGCTTTTCTGTTAGCAGAAATGCAGAGCGAGTCGAAAAAAACGTGCCACGCAAAAGTTTTTCTGGAATTTCAGCATAAACTATTATCCATAATGAAGTGTTTGGCTATTTATAGCGAGAAGGTAGTGGATTACTCCTTTTCCGAAAGCTTACTTCCGTATCAATCCGTGTGATAGATATAGCTTGCTCCGAAAAATGTGCGAACTCGCATCAAATCGTTGTGGAAAAGCGTGTTATAATTGCGTTGATATTTTCGAAAAAATGTGTCATTCTCTTATCATCTCCCCTGAAAGGATGGTGACCGCCATGAAACGCAATGCGATTCAAGATTTGATAAACTGGAAAAATGACGAGGAACGAAAACCCCTTGTCCTGAAAGGTGCGCGACAGGTCGGCAAGACATAGCTGATGAAAGAGTTCGGAAAAAACTATTATAAGAGTTTCGTTTATTTCAACTTCGACGAAGAAGACGAATTGAAATCCATCTTCGAGGCGAACAAGAACCCACAGCGCATACTGGAACTGCTCTCCCTGATTTGTGGAGAGAAGATTCTGCCGGGAGAGACCCTTATCATCTTTGATGAGATACAGGAATGCCCGGAGGCGCTGAACACACTCAAATATTTTAAAGAAAAGGCAAATGAGTATCATGTCATTGCAGCAGGCAATCTCCTCGGCACGCTTTTGGCGAAACCTAAATCCTACCCAGTCGGCATGGTCAATCTGCTCATCATATATCCCCTAAACTTTGAAGAATTTCTGGAAGCAACCGTCCCGGCACTTTATGCTTACTATGACAGCATTCAAAAAGAGCAGCAGATCGAGGAGATTTTCCATAACCGACTACTGGAAGCCTACAACAACTACCTCATTATCGGCGGTATGCCGGAATGCGTGGCATCCTGGGTCAATCACAAAGATCCCGCAAGGGTCGCCCAGATCCAGCGCGAACTCATCGAAGTCTATGAAAACGACTTTTCCAAACATAACGGCAAGGTCAACAGTGGGCGCATCCTCATGGTATTCCGCAGCATCGTTGCACGGCTGGCAAAGCCCAACGAAAAATTCATGTACGGCTCTGTCCGTGAGGGTGGCAGAGCGCGGGATTTTGAAGAAGCCATCGAATGGCTCGTTTCTGCCGGAATGCTGAACAGGGTCTACAACGTTTCCAAGATGGAGCACCCACTATCCGCATTTGACAAGCTGGATCAGTTCAAGCTCTTCGTCTTTGACACCGGACTGCTCAAGCATATGGCAGGCATTGATAATAGCGCAATCCTTCTGAAAGCAGACTATCAGTTCAAAGGCCCACTGACGGAGAACTATGTTCTGCAGTAGCTTCAAGGACAATTTGAAGTGCCCCCCGATATTACTCCGATAAAACCAGTGAGATCGATTTTGTCCTGCAACACGGGACGGAGATCATTCCCGTGGAAGCCAAAGGCGGCGAGGATAAGTCTGTCCCTTCGTTCAAACGATATATTGCAGACCACCATCCGAAATACACACTGCGCTTTTCCAAACGTGGCTACCGCAAGGATGGGGAGATAACGAATCTTCCACTCTATCTTGCAGGAAAAACAAAGAATCTGCTGTGAGTGCTGCTATGCAGTGCTACACCAAGGAAGTTAGTAGCTGCACAAGTCAGTATGGTTTCTGCATATAAAACAGTCAAAATATATGCAGATAACGGTTAACAGCAAAACTCCGACAGCGTATTCTTGGAAGCAGCCCCCGGCAAATTCACTATTGGAATGCACACCGCATTTCCCGTTGATTCTGCAAATGAACGGTATGCGGAATATCACTTTTTTCAATCTTCGTCACCCGTATGTCAAGCGCGCAACAAAAAGCTCTCTGCCAAAGCAGAAATCCCAGACCATCAAACAGGCTGATAGTCTGGAATTTACACTTTCGCTGTTGCTAAGACTGAAGGCTGGTTGCGTTGAATTTAGAAAGCATTCTAGTTTCAGTATATCCCCATGTGAATAATTTTTCGCTCGTCCTCAGTAATTGTAGAGTCAAACAAATCTACGTAGGAGGTTAGTTGGCCACAATATTTGTTGTAAGCTGTGTGGTAAAAATTACGCACAACAAAAGTAATAAATTGGCTAGGAGTCAACGGGCGAACAACAGGTATACGGCAATTCTGATACTGCCCAATGGTAAGATGTGACATGGGGTGTTCCACATTTCTTACAGTTTCCTCACGATTGTCATAATCGAACCGTAGCGGAGTAACAACAATCCGGGGATCGGTGACGTCAAGATAGATTTCATCATCCAAATACTCTTCTGGGTTTCCCTGAAAACTGGTCAAATCCGGGTTTGGAAAGAATCCCAAGCGGTGCCCTGTCAACAAATTGTCTTTGAATTTATACTGGAGTTGAATCAATGCACCATCAAGCAACTTGAGGTTAAAACTCCGCGCCCGCTCTAATTCATAAAACAATTCCCTGTACGGCTTATGTTTCAATGCTGCGGAGACATTTATATTTGGAATTTCAATTTGGCAGTCATCCCATGATTGACCTATGTGAATCGGAAAATTTTGATCGTTACAAAGTGCGGTTCCAACTAAATCACTAGTTAGGTTTGAGATTTGATTAAAAACCATCTTGGCGGTTTTCATTCTGACCGCCTCGAATTCAGCATTTTGTTTAGACGTTCAATCTGTTCCGCACCTAAATCATCAACGTAAATTCGACCTTCTTCAATGTCTTGAAGAAGATCAGCTACTGACTTCCTACGTCGTGCAATATTTTCCTTCTCCGCATTGCTTATATCTCGGTTAACAATATTCAGATACTTTCGCTGTTCTTCTGTTGGATAGATAAAATCTAAGGTAAAGCCTTTTTCTTTAACTTTTTCGTACTCAGCCTTCAAATTTTCCATTTGGCTGCCAATGCCAACAACTCTGACCCATGCTTTGCTGCGCGTTATCGCTGTAAATAGACGATTTCGTATTTTGGCATTATCCGAATTCAGCATATTTATATCGTCTGCCTGGAAGCAGTCATGAGCATTGATAACATACACCATGGCAGCTTCATTTCCTTTTGCACGATAAATACCAGTAAAGGCTACAGATTCATTATCGGTATCAAAAAACACATCCGGAGAACTATCGACACCTGCAACGTGACTTTGAATTCCTTTATCATAAAGAATCTTCCTTATTGAAGCAACGGCATCCTTAGTTGTAATTGGGTCTGGGTTAATTACAATAATATCATCGGCTCTGAGTTCATCATCACGTAGATTTTTTTCAATTTCACTGGCAACCCATATGTCTTGCTCATGCTTTGTCTTGAAGGACTTGAACAGAATCAAATCATCTATAGGAGAATGGCTTTCCAAAAACTTCGGACTGCTATTTTCAGTTCTGGCAAGGACCACCCGTTTACCATCCTCCAATTCGCCCTCAATAACTGAATAGCCAATTTCCTTCCATAGGTTTTTCTGCTCAAACATCTGCACTAAACCAATGTCAGAAAAGGCGTCTGGCTCTCTATAAATTCCAAATCCAAGCGCATGAGCAGATACAAGAGCTGGCCTTGAGTTTCTATAGCACTTTTCGAGAATAATATCTTGTTTTGATGTGCCGTCTGGTTCGTAGTTAAAGCGCACATTTGGAGTTCCTTCGTTATTAGTTCCAAATAGCTCTTCTGGCGACGGGAGCGATTGCAGATTTAAATTTTGCAACTCGTCATATGCATATACCAACCGTTTAGGCTTACATAAAATCTTATAGCAAAGCCGTAAAAAGCTTACGGGAAAGTCTTGAGCCTCGTCAATTAATATGGCATCATACATGGGAGCAGCGTTTTCTATTTCAGATATAGCCTTTTCGCAGACTCCGGAGAAAGCCATATTACGTCCAAACTGATTCCTAGCGGATGAATAGTCTAAGCATTCAAGGCCATTTTCTACACAAAAATTGTAATAGATACCGGGAGTCTTGCTACTCGATCCCCAAGCATGAATTATCTGCAAATTATCCCAGTCAGGTTCCATGCTGGTCTGTTCAATATAAAACGAATTAATCAATTGCCTTAGCTGCCCCTTCAGTGAACGTGTATTGAAGGTCACAGCAATCTTCCATTCCGGATGCTGTGCGTGGAGATAGGCTGCTTTTAACGCCAACACAATTGTTTTTCCAGAGCCAGCTAGTCCGCGAATTCTTTGAACGCCTTCTACTGTTTCAATTACGGCTCGACCCTGCGCATTGTCAAGGTTCGCAACCGATTCTTCAAGTTGTTGGAGCTTTGCGCCTCGTGACTCAGAATGTTTTACTTCTCTCTTCTTCCGGCCCTTTCTAATCATTGAAACCGATTGCAGTACTGAAACAAGTTTCTCATAGTACTCGGGGTGTTCCCAGTTGAGATCACATATTTGATCGGTTATTGTGTTTTCATTGCATACAGGATAGTCATCGTTTTCAGGCAACGTTACAATGGCTGGGGCAAATGTAATAACACTAATTGAAACCTGCAACTGCCGCTTATATACCAGTTCACGATGACCTTTAAGTCTGGACTCTACTTTGTTGTATGAATCATCCTGATCATCCTGATAATCACCTAGACGTTTCCCTTCGATAAGGTTAAATACAACAAGTCCCTGTTTGGGTGAAATCCACAAAGCATCAATAGGATAAGCACCTTCAACAGTACCGATAATTGGATACCCGATATATAGAATGCCATCAAATTCATCGTGATCGCTAAAATAATTCTTTAAGCGATCACTAGATACTGGCTTATTCGTTGTTCCTGTAATCGTAGTTACCACGGCGATTCCCCATTTCAGAATAGTGCGTTAGAGCCCATAAGTATAAAATACGATTATATTATATCACAGAAATTAGAAATGTGTTAGCTTTTTTGGGGCCTCCTTATGATTTCGAGCGCAGGCTTATCCTAATACTCAGTGAAAAACTCGCAGAGTTTGTCAGCTCCCTTAGGGAGAACAAAACCGAAGCCCTGTCTGTCAACTCTGCAATAGAAAGCAGTTCCTATGTCTATTACCTGTTGTTCTTGAATGGATTAGCTCGAAGAAGCAAAAAACAGTAGAAGTCGTCAATAACAGCATAGCTATACATAGCCGAGAGGTTTTCATTCTGAAAGCCCCTTGGCTATTTTTATGTCAGATTGGAGGTGAAACATATGCCATATATCCCGCCGGAGGTGGTGGCGCGGGCGCGCGAGCTGGACTTGCTGACCTATCTGCGGACTTATGAGCCACAGGAGCTGGTGCATTTCGGCGGCAGCACCTACTGCACCCGTGAGCACGACAGTCTGAAGATTTCCAACGGCAAATGGTGCTGGTTTTCCCGTGGGATCGGCGGCTATTCTGCACTGGACTATCTTATCAAGATCAAAGAGATACCCTTTACGCAGGCAGTCGAAACCATTATGGGGAATCTGTCAGCGGCACCGCCCGCTTTTGCTCCGGCTACGAAACCGCCGAAAGAAAAGGTGCTGCTTCTGCCGCAGGCCAACCGCAGCGCCACCCACGCTGTCGAATACTTGCACCGCAGAGGAATCGATTATGAGCTGATCGATTTCTGCATCCAGACCGGCCGACTTTATGAAAGCTACCCCTATCACAATGTGGTGTTCGTCGGCATGGATGCAGACGGAAAAACCCACTACACCAGCCAGCTGGGGGATCGGCTAGAACTTCATTGTGGATAACAAGTACTATTTTTTTGGGATTCCTACGGCGACTACAGGCGATATACGCTCAATCTGTTTAAATCAACTATGGATTTTCTGTTATACGTGACGCCGCAAAGGTTAAACGGCAAGGAAGGGCACAGAGAAAACCTGCTCTTACTCGCCGGAGTTTACAAAGCAAAGGCGAAAATCTAGGGAATCAGCCTGTCCACCGCACTGGTGCGGTATCTTGCCAAATATCGCCGCA
>ERZ773264.1988-NODE-1988-length-21561-cov-4.830605_pt1 | contig 21561 bp, 21 predicted proteins | sample MGYA00511910_ERZ773264 | MGnify/ENA primary metagenome ERZ773264 (study PRJEB29015, sample SAMEA2737739) | human gut metagenome | biome: human gut; feature: human-associated habitat; material: faeces | place: China | collected 2012 ... | reverse complement strand
AAAGCAGGGGAGGATTTTTAGATTTTATAACGGCATTGTTGTCTTGATTTCTCCTCAAAAATAAATGCTGTTGATTGACTATGAAAAAAAGGGTTGCTTTTTTTTGTGAACTGTGATATAATATAGTAAAGTAGATTAGATTTAAAGCCAATGAGCTATGTGTTCTTTTCTTGTAAGGTCTAAGGAAAACGTTATTATATACAGATTTATGTGCCGGGAGAAATCGAACTTTGTTGGTATTGACATGATTTGCAAATAATACTATAATAATTGATAAGTTAGTGTGTGTTAATGCAGTATAGGGCTAAATAAATTATTGATAAGAGGAAAATAATGGATGAAATAAAAAAATCTTTTCCATCATATATTGATACTAGTATTATTCCAAAATGGGCGAAAGAACAGTCTTTTGAAGTATATCGAGCCTGTAGAACTGGAAAAGTCGACCAGTTATCTTTTATGAACTCATTTGAAGAAAATGGATTTGAGATATTAGAAGATTTTGGAAAATACCGTGCTTCTGCATATTCCTTGTCTACCTACACTAAAATAAAAGATGTTAAGCGTTTTATGACAATGACTAGCGAATTTAAAGTGCCTTTTATTATTGCCAAAGGCACAACAGAGCCAACTTATGGAGTTTGTATAGAAACACGTTTTTGGAAAAAACAGTTAGGTGATAAATGTAAAAGCTCACATGTCGATTGGTGGCTTTATGAAGATGCTACACCATGGTTGGCATTTAAGGAGGTGGATTATGGTGAGGATTCAGGAAATACTTCGTCAGTCTGATTGTCTAGCAAATATTTCAATCGATCAGATACTGTTCGAGTCGTCTTATCCTATCCTTTTTTCTGGATATGATAATAGCAATGTATATCTTTTTATTTGCCATTCTGTAAACAGTGAAAGAATGGCTTGGATTGTTACAAAAACAACATATGATATTATTATTTCAATGTTGAATAACAAAATGACAATTCGAGATGCTTTCTTGGGTTTTACGTCAAAAAAGATATTATTGACATTTGATAAAGAAGGAATGCACACTTCAATATGCGATGTAAAAGAAATTGATGATAATATTCTACCAACTTCGGGTCAATACATGGATGCTGAAGAAGGTGAGTTTGATGAAGAAATACAATACTATGAGTCCATGAAAGCAAAAATGGAAAAAACCATAACCTATTCTTTTTGCATTAATGGATTGGATTATAGCAGCCAATTTGATCATACGTTTTCACTAACAAGTTCGCATTCTGATAGCATAGGTTGGAAAATCATTGAAGCTGTAAAAATGTTTGTTCACGATTTTCGCTTACAACAGTTTATCAATAATGACTCGATTTTAGTTGATTGTGGCAGAAACCAAAATACCAAAAATGTGAAAGCATATCCAAAGGAGATAAAGTATGAGTGTCAGTGTTTATAAGAACTATGCTATATTAAAAATTGAACTTGATGTAGATGCTTTAACAAAAGGGAATAATCAATTAGCTTTAAGTATTCAATCTCGAGTGAAGGTAACAGACAGAGAAGAAAAGAGTGTCTTGTCTGTTTATATTGATATTAATTATATTAATAATGCAAATTCAAAAAATATTTTTCATACCGTGACGCTAACACAGTTTGATGTAGATAGATCATACAGTGATGAAGCAGCAAATAATGGTGTGGACAATGAATCGATGAGAACAGCTTTCTTAAAAGCGGCAAAATGTTCAAGTCTAATTGCAAAACAAGCAAATATTGATTTACCTGATTTGCCTCCTTTTGAAGAAGTTTATAAAGATCAATTGGAAAATTAAGACTGTATTATCTCTCTTTTCACATTACACTTGTATTTGTCCTTTAATTAAAAATTAAATTATTTTCTCATTTAGTGTTCAAAGATTCAGTTGTATAATTACTAAGGCCCACTTTGCAATATCCGAAATAATTCGGTTTAAGCTTGGTGGGCTTCTTTCTTACATTTTATAGTTTGAAATACAATAGTACAAAATCAATGAAGCGTCTAATTTTCACTTTCAAGTTTCTCGTTTCATTGATATGGTTGTCACAATAACATCAATATCAGGCTTTCAAGGCACGTTGAGTGCGTAGTATTGATGTCGAGAGTGAACCCAAAGAAATAAGAAAAGTGTTGCTTTTTAAGGCTTATTCAAATGCTATCGTTAAATGGTATCAATAGCAGGGAATAAGTCTTTATTTTTTGTGCTGAAATTCACTTCGTGGGAACATATCTACGGATTAGGGTTGACAAAACACTATGAATATTGCAAAAAGTGAACCCTTTTTGCAGTCAAAAGGGTTCACTTTATAACGATAGGGGGTTCAGTAGATTTAGCGGTTATACACCATTAAAGCAGGTCGTTGAGAAGATTCATACATTTTGTCTTTTGCTGGAGATTTGCACTGCCGTAAACATTCAGTGTGAAAGAAACATTTTTATGTCCGAGAATTTCAGAGAGTGATTTGATGTCGAACTCTGGCATTTCAATTGCTCTGACAGCAAAAGTGTGGCGAATTTCGTGAAATTTCACTTTTTCCAGTTCGTTTCTTTTCAAAAAGCGTGAGAAGAACTGGCGATAGGTGCGAGGTTCTGTCGGTTTTGCCTTGCCAGTCAGAAAGTAGTGATTCGGGTTATCCGTATAGAACTTTTTGATAATGTTCATGAGTAGGGACGGAACAGGAATGGTTCTCGCAGAAGTTTTTGTTTTAGGTGGTCCTATGTAAATATAGGATTCACCCTTTTTCTTATCGTAAATGCGTTGAACCGTTTTGTTAATGTTGAGAGTTTTTTCTGTCAAAGAAATATCCTTCATTTGCAAACCACAAAGCTCACCGATTCGCACACCTGTAAAGAGAGCGATGAGGATGCCAGCTGTCTTTCTGTTCAAGTCCATGTAGATGCACTGAATCAGTTCCTGTTCCTGTTCTCTGGAAAGAGAAATTACCTTTTTAACACCGAGTTCCTTCGGGTATTCAATCAAATCCCAATTCAGCAACGGAATAATTCTTTCCTTGTATGCGTATTCCATTGAAAGTCTGAGAACGAGAATAACATCACGGATTGTTTTAACCGTAAGCCCTCCGGTATTATCCAGTCTTCCAGCTTCGTAGAGATACGAAATGTAATTCTGGATGTCGGTTTCTGTGATGCTGCCGATTTTACGCTTACCGAAATAGGGGATAAGATGATTTTCAGCGATCAGCGTAAATCCAGCGTGGGTTGACGGTGTGATCATTGGTTTCTTTTGATTTAACCAAGTGTTCACAAGCGTCTTGAATTGTGTATTGTTAGTCATTTAGACCACCTCCACGAATGCAATCATGCGGAGGGTTTGATGGACATTATAATCCTTAAGTAACGGTCTTGAAAATCGTCCGAAACTGAGATTTCCGGGGTTTGATGAGCCGTGGAACGAAGTAGAATTATCTCATGTACTTTGTGAAAGAAATGAGTATGCTGAAAAAGATGGAGCCTATGATCATGTTACACTATCAAAAGATGGAATATATGCAAAGACAGCACGATATGATAGAGATTTTCTTGTATCAACTGAAAATAAGAAGTATAAAGTAACACATTATAGCGACCTTTGCTATAATCCAGCTAACCTTAAATTTGGTGTAATCTGTTTAAACACATACGGCGATGCTATTTTTTCTCCGATTTACATCACATTTGAAATCAACAAAAATTATGATGCAAATTTTATTGGAGCCAATCTTACACGTTACAATTTTATAAATTATGCATTACGTTTCCAACAGGGAACTGTCTATGAACGAATGGCAGTTTCTCCTGAAGATTTTTTGAGCATAAAATGCTTTTTTCCGAATGAGAGAGAACAAAAGAAAATTTCTTCATTTGTTGGGCTATTAGATAAACGTATTGCAAAACAGCAGCAGTTAATAGATACCCTCAAGAAGTATAAAAGAGGACTATCCAATGTGCTCTTTGACGGATTGCTCGAAGATAGCAACAGTCATCTATGCACCTTTGGAAATGTGATGACAATTCTGCAAAACAACACCTTTTCCAGAGATGACTTGTCTTCCGGTTGCGATGAAATTAGGAATATTCATTATGGAGATGTTCTGATTAAGTATGGTGCGTTAGTTGATTTTCGGAATGCCATTATTCCATCAATTAAAGCCGATCGGGACATTTCAAAATTTTCCGAATCAAGTTATTTACAGAATGGTGATGTAGTTTTTGCCGATACTGCTGAAGATTATACCGTAGGAAAAGCTACTGAAATAATTGGAGCAGAAAATGTTGCTGCTTTATCGGGATTACATACCATTCCTTGCCGTCCTCAAAAGAAATTTGCTCCTATGTATCTCGGTTACTACTTCAATTCTGATTATTTCAAGAGACAACTCTATCCAATGATTCAAGGAACAAAGGTTTCCTCAATCAGTAAAAGCGAAATGGTAAAGTCAAAAATCATCATTCCAAATATGCAATTGCAAAATCGGATTGCATCTATTTTAAAGGCGTTGGATGATCGAATTGATGCCGCAAAATTAACATCTACTCGAATTATGGAGTTTAGAAAGGGGTTGTTACAACAGCTATTTATATGAAGAGCTGTTGTAATAGTCCAGTGCGAAGACTTTCAATAGCTTGTAATTGTCTTTGAGAGGTTTCATATTTTCTTTGAATGTTTGAGAGAAATTCAGCTATTGCAGTTTGTTCTCTTGTGTCACTTGGCAGACAATGAACAGTATTAAAAAATCCGTCCGTTGGAACATTCAATAAGCCATGGTTTCTTGCTCCTTCTGCACATATCTTGTTTATGCCTTTATGCCATTGTGATGACTCAAAATACCATTTTACAAGGTCACTGTTAAGTTTATCATCTTTGATACAAAAGCATATATACAGTGTAGATACTGCACCCATGGGATATAGTTCAAGCCTCTTAATTGAGCCAAATGGATAATCATTGGAGGTACTACGATTATACGCATATTCGCCGTTCTTCAAAAGATAGTAGCCACTCATATCTGTACTTGCTACTACTTTTGAAAAGAAATCTCTTTGGTCTATTAATCCATATTGAGCTGAAATGGTTAGAGGAATATCAGTTTGTTTTCCGTTCTTTCGAATAACTCTTGTAGCAAATTCGGATATTTTGTAGTGTTTCCAAGGTTTTTGAGCTTTTTGCGGGGCAAGACGCATTTTCTGAGAAAATACAGCTTCAAATACACCTCTTTTATACTTCTATTCAAGCACCATAGAACAAACAAAATCCCTTGCAGTAGCGGGTAATTCTGCTACCGCAAGGGATTATTTATTTGTTATAAATACTCAATTGAGTGCTTTAAATCCTCCTCAAGTAACGGTCTTGAAAATCGTCCGAAACTGAGATTTCCGGGGTTTGATGAGCCGTACAAGCAATGCCGTATTGGAGACATATATGCAGAGAGAAGCCAGCGTGGAGACTCCAATATGGAATTACTATCTGTAACAATGAATGATGGTGTAATGCCTCGCTCTGAAATTGAAGGTAAAGACAATTCCAGCGAAGATAAAAGTAACTATAAGATTGTTCACAAAGGTGATATGGTCTACAATTCTATGCGGATGTGGCAAGGAGCAAATGGTATTTCTCCATGTGACGGCATTGTCAGCCCTGCTTATACAGTTCTAATGCCCAAACAGGAGATCAACAATGGTTATTTTGCAGCACTCTTCAAAAATTCAAACTTAATCAATGAGTTCAGAAAAAATTCTCAGGGAATGACATCAGATACATGGAATTTGAAATATCCTCAGATAGAAACTATTAAGGTGCAGATTCCCTCTATTTCTGAGCAAAATAAGGTATCAGAAATATTCCGAATCCTTGATGAAAGAATAGCTGCACAATCTCAGTTGATTGATACCCTCAAGAAGTATAAAAGAGGTGTCATTCAAGCATTACTTTCTCCAAAGGATTGTAAGTTACAAAATGTCAAATGGACAACAGCAAGAGTTGGTGATATTGGAATTTTTATTAAGGGAGCCCCCTTATCAAAATCGGATATATCATCGGAAGGTATACCATTTATTTTATATGGAGAATTATATACAACTTACAATGAAGTCATAACAAAAGTAATACGTAAAACAAAAGCAAATGTTGATGATCTGTATTACAGTCGTAAGGGAGATGTGATTATACCAACCTCTGGTGAGACACCAGAAGAAATTTCTACAGCTTCTTGCGTTATGGTTCCTGATGTCATTCTCGCAGGTGATCTTAATATTTATCGCTGCACACAAATAGACGGACAAATTATGAGTTATATTCTAAATCATATAGTTAACGATAAAATTGCTCGTATAGCTCAAGGTAAGTCCATTGTTCACGTTCAAGCAACTGAAATATCCAAGATTGAAGTAACTTATCCAGACCAACTCTCTCAAAAGAAAATAGTAGCAATTTTGGCAGCAATTTCAGACCGAATAGATCAAAGCAACAAAGAACTTGAGTTGCTTCAAAAGCAGCACAAATCATTATTGCAGAAATTATTTATATAAATAAGTATTGAAGCAATCCTTTTTTGTATTCTATAAGACAATCATAAATTGCTACATGAGATGCAATTATATGATCTGTGGCTTCAAGAATGTCTATTGTCGCTTGCTGGTCATCCTTTGATGGAATAAGAAAATCACCTTTTGCAATTGTTGACCACTCGGCACGAGGCATTTTCGTTCCAGAGCTTACATTAGCAACTTTCATGAATGACTCTGATTGAATAAGATAGAAAAGATATTTGGGAATCAAAATATCGGTTGGAATCAAAGACCATATTTCTGAGGAACAAACGCACTCTTTCTGAACGAATGCGTACTTTCTCAAATACGGGCGAAGTTTACCAAACATCACATCTCCGGGCTTGCATACTGTTTTTACGCTGTTTTGATAGTCGGCACAAGTTGATCCTATAATGCGTCCTGTTTCCTGCTCAATATGTTCAAGTTCGATACAGGTAGCATGAGCATTACATTTGGGGTTGTATTTCTCGTTTCTACGTACTGCCAATTCAGAAAAAGCATAGAAATCAGCAGTTGAAAACAAGGAAGTGTTTTGCGAGAACACAGCAGAAAGAAGTCCTCTTTTATACTTCTTGAGGGATGCCACAAGTTTCTCTTGTGCAGCTATTCTTTCATCTAGACTTTGGAGGAAGGATGCAATTTTGCTCTGTTCCTGCTCTGACGGAATATTGATGGGCATAGCAAAGAAAACATCATCTTTTATACTTACTCTATCATGACGTGCCCCACTATCGCCTGACATATAGACGTATCTATGCCAAACGGAAGAACGAAAATACCATTCAAAATACAATGGATTTATTTCAAATTTTGCTCTAAAGCACAGATATAATGGAGAAACAATGCCATCTTTGGAATATTTATAACTGCTTATTGGTCCATAAGGTGCATCTGTTGATTTGCGTGGGTTGTATACAAAATCACTTTTATGAATTATATAGTAATTATTTATATTATTTCTATTAGCAATATCTTTATCAAAGTATTCTCTTTGTGAAATCAACCCAAATTTAGCAGAATTACAAATCACATTTGTTATTTTCCCATCTGTATTCTTTTTTATATTTTTTATGAAAATAGCTGACAGAGTCGTTTCTTTCCACGGCTCATCAAACCCCGGAAATCTCAGTTTCGGACGATTTTCAAGACCGTTACTTGAGGATACATTTGCCATATTATTTGCCCTCCACGTCAAATGGGAAATCAAGTCCCAATTCATCAAAAAACGGTTTTAATTCTGCATCAATTCCCTTGATTTCAGTTTGCAGTTTTCGGATATCAGCAGCTACTTCATTCAGATCAATTTCCTCTTCTGGCTCGAATGTATCTACATAACGAGGAATGTTAAGATTGAAACCATTTTCTTCAATTTCCTGTATCGTTGCAACGTGTGCGTATTTGTCTACATCTTCACGTTTTTCATATGTTTCAACAATTTTATCAATGTCACATTCACGGAGAATATTCTGATTTTTTCCTGCTTCAAAGTCTCTGGAAGCATCAATAAACAAAATATTGTCAGAATTTCCATTACGTTCTCTTTTCAGAACCAGAACACAAACCGGAATACCTGTACCGAAGAAGAGGTTCGCAGGAAGTCCGATTACTGCATCCAGAACATTCAATTTCTGAATCAAATGCTTGCGGATTACTTCTTCTGCTGCTCCACGGAATAAAACACCGTGAGGGAGAAGAACTACTGCACGTCCGTCCTCGTCCATATGGTATACCATGTGCTGGACAAAAGCAAAGTCTGCTTTGCTCTTAGGTGCAAGTTTTCCATATTCATTGAAACGTTCATCTTCCAAAAAATGTGCATCGGCAGACCATTTTGCAGAATAAGGGGGATTCGCCACCTGAACACGGAACTTCATATCTCCAAAACCGTCATGTTCCAAGGTGTCACCATTGTATATATCGAAATTACGGTACGGAATACCACGCAGTATCATGTTCATGCGAGCAAGGTTATATGTGGTAGAAGTCAATTCCTGACCATAGTAGTTACGTACATTTGCATATTTCTTCAATCTTAGCAGAAGTGAGCCAGAACCACAGGTAGGGTCTGCAGCAGCCTTAACATCTGTCAGACCAAGGCAAGCAAGACGGCATAGTAATTCGGCAGGACCCGAAGGTGTATAGAATTCACCGGCTTTTTTTCCAGCAGTAGCAGCAAACTGTCCAATCAAGTATTCATAAGCATTACCAAGAATATCAATTTTTGTATCTTCTACACTGAAATTGATTTCATCTAAAGAAGAGATGATTTTTGCCATAACAGCACTTCTGTCTTTAACGGTATGACCAAGCTTAGTGGAATCAAGCTGCATATCCAGGAACAGTCCATCGAAATCTTCCTGAGAATCATTTCCAATAGTGGATTCCATCAATGCATTGATTGCTTTCTGCAAAAATTCAATGTCAAAGGAGCGGTTTTCAACCATGCTGACCATTTTGCGGAAAAGGTATTGCGGTTCAATTACATAGCCAAGGTCACGAAGAGCTTCTTCAATAACAGCAGATTTGTATTCTTCATCTGCCCAAGCTTCTTCATAACTTATGTCATCGTCTTTAAGAAGGTTGACCATATATTTTTCAGTACGGTTGGAGAGGTAATAGTAGAAAATCATGCCCAGTATATAATTTTTAAATTCATACGCTTCCATATTGCCTCTGAGGGCATTTGCCATTGCCCATAATTTATTGCACAACTCTTTTTGATGTGCCTGAATTGAATTATCCATGCTAAAATCTCCTTATTGATATTTTTCCGTGTGGTGTCTTATAAAGTCTACAATGCGATTTACCAAAGAACGTTTTTTTAACAGTGGCATAGGTTTCTCAATGCGGTCACGAATATTTCCTGCATCCATTGTGCCGGAAAATTCATATTCTGAGATGATATCTGTCAGCATCGAAGAATCAATGCTTTCTTTTTCTGCAAAAGCAACAATTTCTTCTCGTTTTGTGTCATTTTCAAAATCGTTGTAAGCAGCATCGATTTCATCAGCACTTTCCAGTCCAATAACCACTCTGTCCAGAAACGCTTGTAAAATTTCAACTTTGCGTAATAACTGTGGATTATCTGTTCTGTTCAACTCATCTTTGATATGCTTAATATCATAATTTTTTTGTTTTACATCGTCAAAGTGAATGTTTCGAATTAAGTTCATAATATAGGCAACATTGATACGATCGCTTTCCATTAACTCAATACAGAAGTCCACATCATTTAAAACAGAAACAACTTCACGATCTTTGCTTTGTCTGGAATACAGCATCAAATATTTACTCTTGTAGTCTTGATATTCCTGCTCAGACATTATGAGTGCATCTTGATCAAAGCTGAATTCAATGAATGTCTGTAGGGATTGTAGATACTTTGTCAGTTCTCGGAAGGTAACAACAAAAAGTTTTTGGTCTTCTTCGCTTTGCATTGTATCTACGGATTCAGGAAATAATGCAACTTCTTTCAGCTTTATAACCATTTCATTGAACTTCTCAACAAAATATTGATACCCAGGAACAACAATTCCAGTGGTGTCTTTGCTGTTCGAGAATAAAGCTAATGCATCATCAGTACGTTTTTTTAGATTTCGATAGCATATGATAATTCCAAATGGCTTGGTTTCTTTTTCAACACGATTTGTACGTGAATAAGCTTGTAGCAAATCATGATATTTCAAATCTTTATCTACATAAAGGACAGAAAGTTGTTTGCTGTCAAATCCAGTTAAGAACATATTTACGACCAATAAAATATCTAATGACTTCGTTTTTTTGCCTTTTACACGGTCGGAAATATCCTTGTGATAGGCAGAGAATGTATCAGTAGAAAAGTTAGTACCATACATCTCATTATAGTCTGCTATGATTTTCTCTAAAGAATCTCTGCTATGCTCATCTTTTCCTTCTGCATCTTCATTTTGACCATAAGAAAAGATTCCACTTATATTTAAGTCATGTTTAATCTGCTTGAAAATTTTATAATATTTTACAAGTGCGTCAATAGAAGAAACGGCAAAAATAGCAGTATATTGTCCATTTCGTGTTTTAGATTTATGATTCTGAACAATATGATTGGCAATTAAAGACATTCTTTCATCTGACATATAGAGTTCCCCTATATCGATTGCGTCAGCAAGAGTAGGGTCGTCCCAGTTGAAATCGCCCTCCATAGTCTTTATGTATTCAATATGGAAGCCAAGAACATTGTTATCAAAGATGGCATCTTTAATTAGGTAATTATGCAAACATTCACCGAACAGCATTTCTGTTGTCTGTGTGATTTTTCCTTCTGTTTTTCCATTAACTTCAAAACGAGGTGTTCCAGTAAAACCAAAGAATTGAGCTTTTCTAAAGTGACGAACAATATCCTTATGCATATCGCCAAATTGACTACGGTGACATTCGTCAATGATAAAGATAACCTTTTCATCTTGGTATGCCTCCATTACTTTTGCATATTGCGGACGTTTGACAGCATTGGCCATTTTCTGCATTGTGGTGACAATAAGCTGTCGATTTTTATCTTTCATCTGGCGAACCAGAACATCTGTACGATCTGTTACATCGACAGAACCGGCTTCAAATTTGTTGAATTCTTCAGTAGTCTGAGAATCCAAGTCTTTTCTGTCTACAAGGAATATTACTTTTTTAATATTTGGATTGGAAGCAAGAATTTGTGCTGTTTTAAATGATGTCAATGTTTTTCCTGCACCTGTTGTATGCCAGATATATGCGTTTCTGTTTGTAAGTGTGGCCTGACGAATTAGGGCTTCTACAGCATATACTTGGTAAGGTCGCATTACCATTAAGATTTTATCTGTGTCATTTAAAATTGTATAGCGTGTCAGCATCTTAATGATATGGTCTCTCGCAAGAAAAGAAATTGAGAAATCCTTTAGATTAGTAATACGGATATTATTAAAATCAGTCCAGAAAAAAGCGAGACTGTACATCAAATCACGGTCAGAATTAGCAAAATATTTAGTATCTACTCCGTTAGATACAATAAAAAGCTGTATAAAATGATATAACCCATTGTAGGAATGTTTTTTGTATCGCATTACTTGATTGACTGCTTCACGAATATCAATACCACGGCGTTTCAATTCTACTTGGATTAATGGAAGACCATTCACTAAAATTGTAACATCATAACGGTTTACGTATTTACCAGTAACAGTTGTTTGGTTGGCTACTTGAAAAATATTCTTTGTATGATCTGTATCAAAGAAAGAAAGGTATATTTTATCTCCATTTTCCCGTTCCAATACAAATTTGTCTCTAAGAATTTTTGCACTTTGAAAAATAGATTTTCCAAGCATGAGATTAAAAATGCGTTCCCATTCTTTTTCGGTTAGCGGTGTACTAAGCTTTGATGCATTAAAAGTTTCAAATTGCACCTTGAAATTTTCAACCAATGCATCATAATCCGGAATTGCTACAGTGCTGTATTCCTGTTTATTCAGTTGTTCTATAAATTGCTGTTCAAGAGCAGCTTCACTTTGATATGCCATGTCTTCAACTCCTTTACTTGAGGATACTTACAAAAAATAGTGTGATATAGAATTATCATTTTTTAAATTACAAACTGTTTCGTTACTCTGTAATCTTCCCGTTTCTCACATAGTCATCAATTTCTGAGATTTTAAATTTATACTGTTTTCCTGCTTTGTAGTAGGGAATCTTATTTGCCTTTATCCATGCACGAATGGTATCCTTACTCACGCTGAGATGATTCGCAATGTCATCTAAATTGACCCATTTCTCTACCACATTGTTTTCGCCGTTCATTATGTACCTCCAACTTATAATTGAAATCCTAATTCACGTAATTCTGCTATCAGATTTACTTTCTTTATACACCAGTGCGTTCTGTTGAACTCATTGAAAAATGAATTGCCTTGTATATCTAAGTCAAATAAAGATTCATTCAGTCGCTGCTGTGGCAGAAGATAAATAATATGCGGATATATCTTCACTGCCTCGTGACGAACTTTTAACTGACGGATATAGCCCAATCCAAGAAGCTGCTTTTCATTTGTATGCCCATAACTGACATTTTCATTTGCAAAGATAGATGGAAAAGTAAGTACTCTTTTTTGTGTTTCTGATGATGAAATCGGAAATTCTTTTACTAATTCATCGCCCATATACTCTTTCAAGGAACGGTCAATGCTTAATGTGAAAGGCTGTGTGTTATAAAGATCTATCTCATCTCTAACGATCAGATTATAATATTCGTTATTAAGAGAGAGCGTTGCAAGTTTCGGAGCTTGTATTACAAGCTGAGGTGGTGTATTAAGCGTTTGCAATGTGACATTCAAATTATCAACATGATTTGCAAATACATTTTTTTCACCCGTTTGCTGAATTGTTTGAGTATCCGGATGAAGGCTTAAAGTTACAGGCTGATTGGGTTGTATGTCATTTGACATCGCAGAACCTCCTTTTTAGTTTCATAGATTCAATATATCAACGTGGTCGATGTGTACATTTTTCTCACCGTACTGATTTACAATAGTTGCATGATTGATATATTGTGTTGTTGCTTTTTGATTTTTATCTTCAAAGATATTGTCTTCAGCAGCTTTTGGGATGGATTCTACGAAAATTTCCTGTGTAATACAATCACTTACTGTTCCTGCATACTTTCCACGGTTTGGATACCACTGCTGATATGTTGCTGCACCTCTTTCATTACAATCGGAGCGACGCATAATAATAAAGTGCCAGATTCCCAGAAGAAAAGGTTCTATCACAAAAGATTCCATTTCAATCAATTTTTCTTTGGTAACAAAAGCACCATTTTCAAATATGTAAAAAGGAGTATCGGATTCAATGGTGTAGTCACTTTTAATCATACCAAGCAAACAACGTGTAAGCTGGATATACTTATTAGAGTCTGTAAATTCTTGTACAAACTCAGACATCAATATCAAAGCAGATGAATCGGAACTTTTTATATCTTTATCAAATGACCATTTCATATCCGCATCAGAAAAAGATGTAAAAGCTTCCAGTGAGTTGGTGCAGGTTTTGAATTGACTGGTATAAGTCTTTAAACTGGAACAGTTCATAAAATCTTTCATTTGATAAACTGAAATAAGCCTCCTGAACGTTTCTTGTTCAGAGAGGCTTTCTTTGTATCCTTTTGTATGCTCTGTAGAGGTTGTAAGAACAGGTCTTGCTCTTAGCAGTTGTGTAAAAAATGTACCGCCACAGAGATAGGGAATTGATTCACTTGCCATAGGTTGCCTCTGATTTTCAAATATTAACTCGATTAACGGAAAATGCTATTGCAATTAACCGGATTAACGATATTCTTTTTATTAGATGAAGTAAAAATCCACATCAAATCATATTAAAACTTATTATATCAGAAATACACACACTTTACCAGTGGTAAGACGTAAATTTTGTATGAACAGCTAAAAGAAGTCGCTTTGGAGCGTTAGTATTTGGCTGAAATACACATACATCGTTGATGTTATTTCTGATAATTCAATGGAGAGCAACATCTCCGAAAAATTCATACTGTGCCTGATTACGTATAGGGCAATGTCTGGATACATAAAAAGCTTTTTTCAAAAAGCTGAAATGTGTACCCTTTCTTCCTTATACCTTTTTTCAGGCAAAAGGATAGTCAGGCTACACGAACCTGACTTTTTTGTATCTGCGTTGCCCTTGCTGTCACAGGCAGAAAGGACAACCTATGAAAAATCATATCAAACGCAACTACAATGGAGAAGAAATTAAATCCGGAGAGATTCTTGTGCCAATTATGTACAGCGATTTTGCTGAATCTTACTGTACGAATCAGGAATGTGTTAAAACTATTTCTGTAGGTGGCAGACAATTTAAGGTCATGTATGTTGCTGTTCCCAAAGAAATCGCTAAATACGCACGAAACTCATTCAATTTAGCTGTAAATGAACAATTGGGTCATTACACAGTAAGAAATTCTGTATCCGTCAATAAATTGGAAGATGCCTATGAACTTGAAATGGAAGCTTCACCTTCACCGGAAGATGAAATTATGGAAAAAGAAGAAAAGCGTGAAATTACAAAACTTATCACAGATTTGATTCATCAGTTAATTGAACAATCTCCAAAGCACGGTTTTGCTGCCTTGCTTCTTATCAATAATATTAAGGGGAAGGAGTTTCATGAAAAAATGCATCTTGGACATGATGCAGCAAATACAGTTCGCAAACAAGCAGAGGACTTTTTAAGGTGTGGTCTTGTTAATATTGATATCAATGGTATTCACTCTAAGAAGTCGAAGAATACGGCCTATTATCGTGAAGAGGCCTATCGTTTGCTTGATGCTCTGTTAAAAATGTACAATGCTTAAAAAAGCAGCAGTTCTGACTATGCAAGTGGTCAGTTCTGCTGCTTTTTTTAATCTTTCTTATAAAATTCACATTCATATCCGTCAGCACGGAGAATCAGACATTTTGCCCATTTTGGCGTTCTTGCCATTTGCTGACAAACTTCTTCAAGGGACATATCCTTTGGTGCTTCGATAATCATTTCATCGTGTACATGAGCAACAATGAAGCAGTGGGAGAGTGTCTGCATGGAATACATCAGCAGATCTCTTGCAATTCCCTGAACGATGTTTTCTACAAATTTCGGTCCATAGCTTTCAAGCCTGTCCCATTTCTTTTGAGCGTTAATGCCCATATATGTAACAGATTCACCGCCAAACTGATTCTCTCCAATGCGTGGCTTTGCGTAAGCAAGCCGTCTGCCGCTTGGAAGTTCAATAAACAGAAAACCTGCCTCATACGAGAATTTTAATCCGTGTGTTTCTGTTGACGTTTTTTCTTTGATCGCCTTTTTTACAGCCTTATCTACCGTCCACCAAAGTTCTGTAATATGCGGTGAAGCTTCACGCCAGTCGGTTACGATTTGCTTTAGTTCCGCATCAGACAAACCGAGAGAATCCGCTCCCATAGCCTTCATAGCACCGACTGATCCGCCGTAGCCACAGTTGTGGACGAGTTTTCCTGAAACCGTAAATCTGTGATTAGGACCTGCATTCTTTAAATCATATACACGTGACTGGCTTTTACTGATAAAGACCTCATCTGCTGTTTTCTCATTTGCGAAAATGTGGTTCTTCCATGAATATTGCAGTGCAATTGCACCGTTTCCTGTGCTAACAAGCTGAGAACCTGTTGCAGCGGCAATACCGAATGGAATGGGTGTTATCCTGCCTTCAACCCACACAAGGTGGTCGGGGGTTGCCGTAAGTCCGTCATAAGAAATGACATTGCATTTTCCTTTATAGATCACGCCCTGATGCGGTATCCATTTCACGCCGTCCCATACTTTATCGGAAACAGAAACTCTTTCTATTGGTTTCAATCCATGATTTGTAAGAACAAGCTGCCCTTCAGCAATACACGCCAATTCCGCAACCTTGCCTTTTTGCCTTAAATGTCCGTTTTCACCATGCTTTACAACAGGCACACCAAACATCTTTGATGCCGATGCACAGTAAATGTCCTCGCCGTTTGCAAAAGCCTTCATTCGCCATTCTTCGCCTGCAAGCCACGCAATCACTCTTGCTTCAATGGCAGAGAAGTCAGCTACAATAAACTTCATACCCTGTCTTGGAATAAAGGCGGTGCGGATAAGTTGTGACAGCGTATCAGGCACATCATCATACAGCATCTGAATATCTTCAAAAGAACCGTACTTTACAAGTTCTTTTGCCTCTGTCAAATCCGGCAAGTGATTCTGCGGAAGATTTTGCAATTGCACATTTCTGCCAGCCCAACGCCCCGTCCTTGATGCTCCATAAAAGCTGAACATCCCTCTTGCACGATTATCGCTGCAAGCTGTATTTTTCATAGCGGTATACTTTTTCACAGAGGATTTTGACAACTGCAAACGCATCTGAAGCACGGATTTCACAGGTTCTTTTGCAGTTTTGATGAGTTCCTGCACCTGTGCTTTTCCGAGAGAATCCGACTTGTAACCCTGTGTTTCAAGCCAATCCAGCAACTGATATACAGAATTCGGATTTTCTACGCCTGTCAACCTTTTCATTTCAGCTGTCAGTTCTTCTTTTGCCTCTGCATCAAGGCCAATTGCCTTATCTGCAAGCTGCATATCTACGAGAATACCTCTGTCGTTGATTTCCTGGTCAAGATAAAATTCCTGCCAGATAAAATTTGGAACAGGAAAACGTAACAGTTTTCTGTCGATTTCAAGCTCAGCTCCTACATCACGCTTATTGTACGCCTTAAAAATCTCCCATTTTTCAGGATAATCTTTCGGATAATGAAACTGCGGAACACCGTCAATTGTGTCGTATGGCACACAAAAGAATTTGATGAGTGCCTTGCCCTCTGTCATTTTTTGCTGTTCAATACCCAGAACCTTTCCGACTTCTGCAAGTGATGACGGCAGTCCGAGCGTTCTTGCATGAATCATAGAACAATGCCAGCTTTCAGGATTTAAGAAATCTCCGACAGTATCTTCGTCAATGCTGTAACTCTGAAAATATTGAGGGTGATTTCCACGAAGATATTTTGAAAGACAAACTCTCTCAAAGTTACAATTGAATGCTCTTTTAACTACATTTTTATCTGCAAGAGCAGCGAGAACATTTTCCGGAATTTCTTCACCGTTTGCCGTATCCACTACCTGAACAGACTGTCCGTCTATGGAGTATGCAAACAGCAGAATATCAAAATATGGTGTATCTGTATAGGCGTAGACACCGCATTTTGATATGTCCTTATCGGATTTTGTTTCAATATCGATTGTTATCATAAAACCTCAAACCCACCCAGCATTTCTGCCAAACGCCCACCCGTCTGAATTTCTTATATTCCAAGTAGCCTGAAAGTTTCTTTGCCCTTCGGTGTAACTAATGTTTGCGTATCCGTAAAACCTGTTTTGGTATTTGTAAATTCTTTCAGTTCAAAAAGTCCGTCTTCCACATAAGGCATATACGCCTTTAGTTTGCTTTTACGGTCACGATAGACATACTTGTGGTCAAGCAGAAACTGAATAAATTCTTTCTGCCCGATATGGAGTTCTTTTGCGGTATCACGGAAATTGGTAAGTAATCTTCTATCAACCAGTTCATCAAAATATTCTGCCTTTGGCTGCATAATCTGATTGTCAACAGTAAGCTGAGAAACAGAAAGCTGCAAGGCCTTAACACGTTCATTTGCAATAGACAATGCTCTCTGCATCACCATTTCAGGGCTGTTCCAGGCTTCTTCGACAGAAATGAAGTATTGACGGAATTTTCTGCCTATGTCGGTACGCTGAATCATACAGAGTTCCTTTGCCATTGGAATTGTAAGCATATGGTCAGTTGAAGGTCTGCCACCATTACTTTTACTCAAAAATGAGTAAAAGTCTTTATCTTCAGTAAATCCATACTCACACATACGAGCAAACCAGTCATTGTATCTTGTTGTAATATCAAGTGCTTCATGAAGTTCACGTCCTGAAACGACAGGCTTTTCAGGGTTATCATAGTTTACCTTAATCAGTTCATTCATTTTAAATCATCCTTTCAATATCCCACCCAAGCATAAAGCCTAACTGCCCACCCAGCTATTTTAGTTTTTAGTCAAGAAAATCATCTTCTTCAATATCTGCAAAATCGTCTTCAGCACTTGATTTGCTGCCTAAAGGTTCACCATCTGCAATTTTCTGGAGGTTATTCAAACCGCAGGCAATACCACGGTTTCCATTAGAATTAAAAGCATAAAGATTAATGCTGGCACGACCATAAACACCGCTGTAAACTTCACTGTGATCAATGATTGTCTGACGATCAGCATCAACGATTCCCGGTGCTGTTGCAGAGTTTGCATTGATGAAGTAACTGTCAGCATATGCAGGGTCATCCGGACGTTCTGTATCACCATCACGAAGCGGAGTTTTAAGAACGGAGAGAGGAGGGACGGTCTTGCCGTTGCCTTTCAGTTTAGATTCTCCTTCGGTGTATGCTGCCTGAATTGCAACTTTGATTTTGTTTATTGTTACTGTATCGCTCTTCGGAATGATGAGGGAAACACTGAATTTCGGTGTACCGCCGGAAATGCTCTTAGCCTGCCATACATTGCAGTAAGACCATCTTGTTTTAGGACCTGTAATTACCTTTGTCGGGTTTACGAATTTTTTTGTCATGATTCATTTTCCTCCTTGAAATCATCTGCGGCTTGTACCGCTTTGTTAATTGACGGACGTTTGTCCGATTTTGGAACTAATGCAGGTTTGCCTGTTGGTTTTTCGATAAAAGAACTGAGAAGATTCTCAAACTTGGCTTTTCCAAGCATTCTGGTCATAGCTGTAATCCCCAGGACTTTATGTTCATATGGGTCATAACCTGCATTTTTTACGGTTTCTGCAACTGCATCTTCATTGATGTACTTGCGGACAGAACGACCTTCAACTAATTTCCAGCCGTTCCACTGTTTACCGTTTAATGCCTGCTGAAATGCATATTCTTTAATATCCGAACACCATGCAGCTAACTCATCTGCTTTTGAAAGAATGACCTCTATTTCTGTATCCTCAAGATTGGCAGGCATTTCAAAATCATAACGAGCCAGTTCCAGATTGTATTCCGCACGTTTGCGGCAGGTAGCTTTTACTTTACAGAATCTGCAATGCTTTCCGGCTTTGAATTCTCCTTCACCTTTTGCAGCAAGTTGTGCCGCCGGGGAGAGAATTTCATCTGCCCATTGCAGAAGTTCTTTTTTAGAAAGTTCATAAGTACTGATATTGTCACGTCTTGGCTGAAAGATTGTCATTACAACATTTTCAATATCATAAATGCTGTCAAACAGTGCCAAAGCACCAAGTGCATAACACATCATCTGCGGATTTTGCTCTGCTTCCACCAATATACCGACTCCATATTTAAAGTCAATCACTGTAAGAATGTTGTCCGCAACAATAACGCAGTCGCCCGTACCGAATCCCTGCGGTACCCATTTTGAAAAATCCAGTTTCTGTTCCACAAGGACGATAGGGTCTTTGCAAAATTGCTTTGCTTTTTCAATTCGTTCTGATACATACTGCTGATAGCTGTCTGTGCAGTCAGCCATTTCAGCATCAAAGTACGTAAGATTTTCAGTTGGGTCTTTAGCATCTTTGCCGAGCAGTTTTTGTAATTTGTATTCACAAAGTGTGTGTGCTGCTGTGCCTTGCAGGGCATATTCTGAAGTACTGTCCGGCAGTGCGGCATTTAGTTTTGCTGAGGGAGTACACTTTATCCAACGAAATGCTGATGATGGTGAAAGGGGAGAATGTATATCAGGCATTTCCAATCACCTCAGCTTCTGAAAGTAAGGATTCATATTCGGACGGATCAATGCCGGAAAGTCTGTCTGCCCCATGTTTTGAAATAATTTCTTTGACTTCTTCTGTAAAGCCTCTTCTTGATTTTTCTGCCAAAACGGCTCTGACATCTTCCAAAGATACTGATTTCTTTTCTTCTTCAGTGGAAGAGAAGATGTCTTTTAAGGCTTTTGCAGCATGAATCAGATTTTCACCGCAGGATACCATTTCATCAAGAACCTGCGATAATTCGCTCATTTTGCTCATAGTCTTTACTCCTCATCTTCTGTTTGACTTTTCAGTTTTTCTGCCAGTCGCTTGGATATGACACTGATGGCAATTAACACATCAATGAGTTCATCATTCATTGTGCAGGTTTCTTTTTTCTGCATCTGAAACACCTCCGTTTCCGAAAGGTTTTATCCCTTTCTGTCGGTTATGTATTTGAAAAAGCTGTTTTTCCGTTTTACAGACAGATTTCTATGAAAAAATCCCGCTTTACAGTTTTTTAATCTGTAAACGGGATTTTTCTTTCTAAAACGGAAAAAGCCTAAATTCAAATACATAATTATCAGAGGAAGAATTCCTTAAATTAATCAGGGAAGGAGAGATTTATATGACAGCCAGCAAATATAACAGTGAAGGCTATTATGATCCAACAACCTATGAAGCATTATCTCGCATTGAAAGGGAAGAGAGAGTTGCAAGATATCGTCCGCTTGTATATATCTGTTCCCCATATTCTCACGGCTGCATTAACACCAACATTGAAAATGCACGGAAATACAGCCGTTTTGCAGTGGACAGGCATTATCTGCCGATTACTCCCCACATTTATTTCACGCAGTTTATGGACGATACTGTTTTTGAAGAGCGTGAAACTGCAATCTTCATGAATCTTGTACTGATGAGCAAGTGCGTGGAACTGTGGGTGTTCGGAGATACGATTTCCGCAGGTATGAAAGCTGAAATTGAACGAGCAGAAAGAAAGCATATGAAGATCCGATATTTTACGGAAGAACTGGAGGAAAAGGAATGAAATTTACCATTTACACAGCGAATTGTACAGGCAATGAGAAAAACACCCTATATTCGAATCAGAGAGTGATTACCTGTGAGGGAGACCTTAAGAAATCCATTACTGCTGACCATGTGTGTGCAAAGTATCAGAACGATACACGCAGCGATGCAAATTTTATCGCATCTGATGTTGTTCCAATGGACTGCGACAATGACCACAGCGATAATCCTGACGAATGGATCACACCGCAGTTTTTAGCTGATAACCTTTGCGATGTTGCGTTTGCGATTACATACAGCCGTCATCATATGCTGGCAAAAGGGAATAAATCCGCAAGACCACGTTTTCACGTATTTTTCCCGACAGCACCCTGCAACGATGCAAATTCCCACAAGGCGATAAAGCAGAAAATCCATAAGGAACTGCCAGTCTTTGACGGAAATGCACTGGATGCCTCACGCTTTTTGTTTGGCTGTCCGAGTGATGTTGTATGGCACGAAGGCAGTTTATCCATTGAGGACTGGCTTACACTGATGAAGTCAAACCGTAACATTCCGCAGGGACAGCGTAACAGCACAATGTCACGCATGGCTGGAAAGCTGGTCAAGCGGTTTGGTGTGACCGAGGAAAGTTATCAGAAGTTCCTGGA
>ERZ773264.1984-NODE-1984-length-21655-cov-3.288056_pt1 | contig 21655 bp, 15 predicted proteins | sample MGYA00511910_ERZ773264 | MGnify/ENA primary metagenome ERZ773264 (study PRJEB29015, sample SAMEA2737739) | human gut metagenome | biome: human gut; feature: human-associated habitat; material: faeces | place: China | collected 2012 ... | reverse complement strand
AAGTCTGGAACCGGATTTCAAAGCGCGCGTCAAACGCCTGGTCCCTCCGCGGAAGCCATACGAATGTCTGGGATCGCATTGACAAGGGACCTCTTGGATCCTGGGGGCCGGTTGTGCCGAAGGTGCAGATGTTCGACGATTCGCTCGACTTTGTGCGCCCCTATTCTGAAGGCATGACACCCCGGCCGCTCTCTGAAAAGCGGGCCTCCGGATGGCTTTTTGACGCCATGCTGGAGCTGGGAAACGAAGAGGCGAGAAATCATTCTGTCGGGCTCTCCGTCTGGTATCAGCTGATCACCATCGCGTTGGCCCTCATGAAGAACGGCGCTGTGGTGCCGGTGCTCGTGCGTCATCCGGAGGCTGAGAAGCCAGCCTGCACGCTTGTCTGGGAACCGGCTCTCGCGGCGGATTCCGTACGGAGTGTTGTGCTTGAAGGCGCCGCGGCGCTTGAGTCGCTTGGTGTCCGGCTGATCACGCTTCCCGAGAATGAGGAATCAACCCCTGAAGGGCGTTTCCTCGCTATTCTCACGGTTCTCATTACGGCTTTTGCTGATCACATGCAGGCAGTAGACGCGGCAGCCCGCGGGAAGCTTGTCACCGGACTATTCGGTGACCGCTACCGGTGTCTTGAAGAGGGGGCCTGTGATTCTGAAATCCATACGCTGAGCCGTTACCTCCGGCCGCTCTCCTTCTATCAGCTTCCGACCGACTGGGTGCCGGTCGTGGTTGTGAGGAGCCGGAACCGGGAGACGCTCCAGCTGAATCTCGGAATTCTGCCCGCGAAGCATGAGGCCGGAGAAAAACCGATTCTGCTGAAGACGATCCTGACCGATCCTGAGTATGAGCGGGATCGCTATGCGGTGATCGCGGGTTTCCAGATGCTGACGAGCGCCTGCCCCGAGCTCGCTGAAGTCCTGAAGAGTCAGGGGAAACCGTTCTCGATGGTGCCCGAGGATCTGAAGCCGTTCCTCTTTGAGGCCCGCCCGGCTCTTGAGCTGCTCGGAGCGCAGGTGCTGCTGCCGAAGCGGCTGAGAAAGATTTTCCGTCCGCAGCTGACGGCTGAAATATCGGGCACCGTGAAGAGTTCCGCCGGCCGTTTCCTCACGAAGGAGATGCTCGCGGATTTCAGCTGGAAGGTTTCGATCGGAAGCCGGGAGCTGACGGAAGCCGAAGCGCTGCAGCTCTTTGAAAAGAAGGGCGAGATTGTTCAGCTGGATGATGAATATGTGTGGCTTGATCCGGCGGAGATCGAGGCGATTGAAAAACGCCTGAAGCAGAAGCGTAAGCCAGGGTATCTCGAGCGCCTGAGAGGGGCTCTTACCGGTGAAATTGAAGGCGCCGGCGTTCAGGTGTCGGGCGACATCATGGAGAAGCTGCGTGAAATCAGCCGCGAGAAAGAGATTCCGGTGCCGGATGATATCCGGGCGGAGTTGCGCCCGTATCAGAAGCGCGGCTACTCCTGGCTCATGAAGAATTTCCGCCTGGGGCTTGGATCGCTGATTGCGGATGACATGGGACTCGGAAAGACGCTTCAGGTGATCACAGCGCTCGATGAACTGAAGCGCGAAGGCGAACTGAAGACCGGGAAAGTCATTGCGGTCGTGCCCGCGACACTGCTCACAAACTGGGTGCGGGAGATACGGAAGTTTGCCCCGAATCTGACAGCCGAGATTTATCACGGATCGGACCGGAAACTGGGTGACCCGGATAAGCGCCCTGATGTGCTTCTCACGACCTACGGCACGCTGAGACGGGATTCCGAGCAGCTTTCGAAACTCTCGTGGCGCGTCATGGTGATGGATGAAGCCCAGGCCGTGAAGAACACCGGAACCGGTGCCTATGCTGCCGCCTCCTCCTTTCCGGCGGATCGCGTGATCGCTATGACGGGTACACCGGTTGAGAACCGTCTGATGGAGTACTGGTCAATTTTCTCGATTGTGCAGCCAGGGCTTCTCGGCACGGCGTCCGACTTCCGGGAAAATTTCTCGGTTCCGATTGAGAACGAACATGATCCCCGGGCGGCCGAGGCTTTCAGAAAGCTTGTCGCCCCCTTCATGCTTCGCCGTATGAAGACCGATAAAGCGATTATCAGCGATCTGCCCGACTGCATTGTGCAGGATGTTATGACGACGCTGCTCCCCGAGCAGGCGTATCTCTACCAGGAAACTCTCACGAGAAATCTGGATGCGATCAGCCGTGCTGAGGCGAACAGCCGCGATAAGCAGGTGAAGCGCCGGGCGCTGGTTCTCAAGCTCATCACGGAGCTGAAGCAGATCTGCAATTCTCCCTCTCAGTACAACAAACAGTGGTCTGAGACACCGGACAGCGCCAAGGCGGAAACACTTTTTGAACTGCTTGATGAGTGCCGTGAAAACGGAAGAAAAGTTCTCGTCTTTACGCAGTACCGGGAAATGGGAGAACTGCTGCAGGGGTGGATCGCGAAAAAGACCGGTCGGAAACCTGAGTTCCTGCACGGCGGGGTAAGTGTCGCGCGCCGCGCAGTGATGGTGGATGACTTCCAGAATAATCCTGACAGCCATATCCTTCTTGTGTCGCTCAAAGCGGGCGGAACCGGTCTCAATCTCACTGCCGCCTCCGTCGTTATCCATTACGATCTGTGGTGGAACCCTGCGGTGGAAAGCCAGGCAAGTGACCGCGCCTGGCGTATCGGTCAGCAGCGCGATGTGCTGGTGTACCGTTTCGTCACTGAGGGAACGTTTGAAGAACGAATCAACGAAATGCTGACGGAAAAGCGCCGGATAACGGATCTCGCGGTGTCGAGCGGTGAGAACTGGGTGGGCGATATGAGCACGAGCGAACTGCGCGCGCTCTTCAGTCTGTCCTAGCGGATTCAGGCGCTGTCTCCGGGGCAAAGGAGAATCTGATGAAAACGTTGAAGACTGCGGCCGCCTGCGCCGCTCTGATGATGACGCTCGCGGGGGCCTCGGCGCAGGCTTTTGCTGCCGGAACCTCTTCCCAGGCGCTGGGTGAGTGTCTCTACCGGAACGCGACGCCTGACCAGAAAACCCAGCTGATTCAGTGGGCTTATGTGACGATCGGAAAGACCGATGCCGCGAAGAGCGTCCAGGCGATTCCTCAGGCCAAGACCCAGGCGGTGACGCAGAAAATGAAGAGCACGCTGACGACGCTTCTTCTTCATTCCTGCCCGAAGGAAGCGGCTCAGGTGCTTCTCACGGATCCGAAGAATGGCTCCATTGACGCCATGGAAACCGTGACCTCGCTTATGCTGCGGGAAAAGGTCCGCGATCAGGTCGGTAACGTGCTGGATCTTCAGTCCGCGGGCGGTGCGGCGAGCAAGGCAGGTGAACTTCTGAAAGGCGTTGGCTCTTTCTTCGGTAAGTAAAATCCGACATTCGGACCATAAAAAAACAGCCTCCGGAATCACATCCGGGGGCTGTTCAGACGGGAGGACAAGCTCCTCCTCGTACAGAATTACTTGCGGGCCTTCGCCTTGCGGGCAGGAGCCTTCTTCTTCGGTGCGTTGACAGCAGCCTTGAAAGCAGCGCCCGGGATGAACTTCGGCACATTGGTAGCGGCGATCTTGATCGGAGCGCCGGTGCTCGGATTGCGTCCCGTACGGGCGGGGCGGGCCTGGAGCTTAAACGTACCGAAGCCGACCAGCGTCAGCTTTTCATCGGCCTTGACGGTTTCAACAACAGCATCGAGAACGGTCTGCAGAACGCGAGCGGCTTTGGCCTTCGGAAGTTCTTCGGCAGCTGCGATCTTTTCAACGAGCTCTTGACGATTCATAAGCGGTTCTCCTTTAACCGGCAGCTTTGGGCCAATGCCCGGCCGGCTGATTTTTAGAAAAAATACAAAATGAACCAGGGCCGCAGGACGCTCGAGAGATCAACATCGACTTTAAGCTGTCAGCCGAAAGCGGATCGCCTGAAATCAGCGGTTTCCGCCCGGAAAGCGGTCCACACCGAAAAACGCAGGTGTTGAATTGATGTTAGCTGAAAAAACCGCAATTGAACACAGAAAAACCTCAGAAACGCCTGCTAAATAAGGGTTTTAGCTGGAAAAACAGCAAAAAAATGCCCTGCGTCAAAAGTAATCCGGTGTTTGACCGAGAACAATGCCCGCAAACCGCCTAGAAAAGGGCCGCGACAAGCGCTGAGTCTTCCGGATAGCGGGCGGAAAGCTTCTGTGCTTCGCTGCGTTCGGAAGGGGAGGCGACAGCTTCGAGCGCTCCGATCATATCGCGTCCGAGTTCACCGTCTGTCTGCTCCTGAGCCCGAAGGGTCAGTGCGAGAGCTGAGGCGATGTTCTGCTCCACACCGTCTCCGCGCTGCAGTGCGGAGGCAAGAAAGAGAAGGGCATTCGGATTGCCCTGGGAGGCGGAGGCCTTAGCCCAGCTGATCGCCTTTGCGGGGTTCGCCGCGACGCCCCGGCCGATAGCGTAGAGAAGAGCGAGACGGTACTGGGCATCGGGAAGGCCGTCAGAAGCGGCTGCCGTGATCCACCGCACAGCCTCTTTTTCCCGGTTTTCTCCCCGGGATTCTTTTTCATTCGCGTAGAAAAGCCCGAGCTCGAGCTGAGCCGGCGCGTAACCCTGGGATGCCGCGCGGCGAAGCCAGAGCGCAGCCTGTACGGGATCCGGCCGGCAGCCGATTCCGGTTTCATAGCATTTGCCGACTTTGAGCTGTGAAAGCACATGCCCCTGGGCACCGGCGAGGCGGTACCAGGTGAGAGCCCCGTGAGGATCCTCAGGTGTTCCGAAGCCGTGTTCCATCGCAACCCCGAGGTGATACTGAGCGTCGGCGTTTCCTGCCAGAGCTGCTGTATGGAAGAGTTCCACCGCGCGTTCAGGATTGGGATGAACACCCTGACCCCGGGCGTAGAGAAGCCCAAGCAGCGCTTCACTTGCCGCATGATCCCGGGCTGCGGCCTTGCGGAGCCACTTGACGGCTTCGCGGTTCTCCGTGGAAAGAGTATTTCTTGAGACAAGGAGCTTCGCGAGTTCGTACTGCGCCTGAGTGTCGCCGGTTGCGGCGGCACGGGCATAGTCCTCGATCGCTTCGGCTGAGCGCCGGGTCGAAGCACCGGGCGTCCCTTCCAGCAGTTCGAGGACTCCCTGATCGCGCATCAGTTTCTCGCGGCCCGGTGCCGGGAAAAGACTCTGCCCGATTTCCCTTGCTGTTTTTGTCATCCTGCGGCGTCCGCCTTCTCAGTCGGTATACGGAATGATGCCGATCAGCTGCCAGAACATCTTGGCGATGTAGAAGAGCGCGGTCCAGGCGGCGAGACCGAGAACACCGAAGGTAATCGCTTTTGAGGTCGGGACGCTGACGAGGCGCTTGGAGAGTTTTTGAGCCTCGCGGATCCGAATCGCGTGACGGAAGCCGCAGGTTGCGGCCCAGCCGACAAGCAGCACAATGTCTACGATGAAAAGCGTCAGGCCCCAGCCCGGACGGATCGCGGCGATCGGCTGAATGATGGCCGCGATGGCGAGCAGGATCATGCTGAAACGCTCCCAGAGAAAAGCGGCGTCCGCGCCTTCCTTGTCACCGATGTGCCTCAGATCGGTTCCCTGCAGCATGGTGCCGAAAACGGGAGTGAAGATAATGGACAGCCACAATGCGGCCCAAGGGTTCCAAATCTCATTTTCGTGATTCCGTTCCGGGGCGGAATTGGTGGCCATCGGCTTGCTCCTTATAAGAAAACCCCATCATTTTACCTGTCCCAAAGCGGTCTTTCTCATCTAAGGAACGAGAATTTTGTGTCATACCACCTTTAAGAATTAGGTAAAAAGGAGTAGAATGCTTTTCGAAGGGAGCGCTCCGCAACGTGGCTCTCCCCAGATGCATTTTCATCTTGCGGATGATGATGTATTTGCCGGTTCTCCGTTATCGGGGGATAGCAGTACGGAGAATCGGCTGTGATCTTGATTCCCGGAGCCGTTTAACGAGCTCCGGGATTTTTTTCAGAAAGTGAGAAAGCGCCTCCGATGGCCCGGAAAGCGTCTTCAATCGCTTCCATGCTGGCGAGATCCCGATCCAGATCTACGAGTCTCTGAGCCTGCGTCTGGGTGACACCAAGAAGACGGGCGAGATCCGAAAGCCGCCAGCGGTTCTTCAGCATGTAATTCCAGAGAATAATCTTCGCCTGTACACGGACAGGCAGGTAGACAAGGCAGGTGGCGCTCCGGTCTGAGGTGACTGGTATCGGTTCGTGTTTTTTCCGGTAGGTCTGAAGAGCGGAGGCAAGGTTTTCTCTGACGAAGTCAAGCGCCTCAGGGCGTGACGGCTGTACCGTGAAGAAGGCTGGGATATCGGGGCAGGTCGCTTCGACACTGCCGTTCGGGAGATCTCTCAGATTGACTCGATAGTGCATGGCTGGCAGCAGGTTTCAGATTCTGAGTTAAACAGGATTTGCTTATTTTACTTTGCCAGCCAAGGTGAAAAATCAAAAAAGATCCGGCACAGGTGCCGGATCCAAAAGCGAAGTTTCTGATCTCAGGCAACGCTGATCAGCTGAGCAATCGGCGAAACACCTGAAAGTGAATCTGCGGCGAGAAGCAGGTCTGCCGCTTTCTCAGCACCCTCGTCACCCAGCGTTTTCTGCACAGCAGACACAAATTTCTGCCGGATGACGGCGGGATCCGCGGCGTCGTTTGAATTCCAGACTTTTTCCGAGAGAACGGTTCCATCCGAAAGCGTTCGACTTCGGCGACGCGTCTCGGGAAAAGTGACGTAGCTTCAGGATCCTCAGTCACTTCAACCTTTCTGGCAAGCGCGAGCTTTCTTTCATCGGCTCTCGCTTCAGGCGTGAACTGAGACAGGGTGACCGCTCCATCCGTGATTGCCGCGGCAAAGCACCAGGGAAGCGAGAATTTCGCCTCATCCTCCGTGCCATATCGGAATGCGCCGGTCACATCCACAGCGACACGATAGGTTTTCACGCGTACCGAGCGGATGGTATCCGGATCAAGCGGATGCTTTTTCATCAGGCTGAAAAGCGCGTCAAGCGGTGAATTCGTGTGACCGCAGGAGGCATACACCTTAAAGAAAGCCGTATCAGAAACCAGTGTTTCCTCAGACGGATTTTCCAGGTTCTCCGGATGAGGATCCGAGCATGTGGCGGCTACAAACCCCTTCTTCCCGAGAAGTGCAGAGTGTGATCCGGTGAAGCCGGACTGTGCGAGAAGCGCCGCATCGATCCCGTTCTGGCAGGCTTCTGCGATATTGAGGGCTTTGGCGTGGGAGCCAAATGATTCGATGAGACCGCCTGCCATTGTGGCAGCGAGTCCGATCGCGTTATTGGCAGCTTCCTCGTTAAGGCCGAGAATGCTCGCCGCGGTGGCCGCAGCCGCAACTGTGCCGACAGTTCCTGTGGTGTGCCAGGTTTTATAGTGCGAGGGATTCACGGTCCGTCCGAGACGCGCAAAGGTGTCGTAGCCAATGATGACGGCTTTCAGAAAATCAGCCCCTGTCGCGCCGGTTTTTTCTGCCAGTGCGAGGGCCACCGGAATCGTGACTGAACCCGGGTGCCCGATCGCTGTGCGGTGTCCGTCATCGAGCTCACAGACGTGACCTGCCACCCCATTCAGAAAAGCGGCGGATCGGGCGGGAAGGCGGTCATCAAGTCCGATAGCGGTGGATTCCGCCGCGCCGCCGACCGAGCTGAGATACCTGCCGGCGATCACGGTCTGTGGGTAATGGGCGCCGGCGATCGCGCAGCCCGCCCAGTCAAGGATACGGAGTCTAGCGTCCGCCTTGAACTTTTCAGGGATCTTTTCCAGACTGCAGCCCGAAATAAACCGGGCGAGACCGGCCTGAAGCGGTTCTTCCATAATTTCGTCTCCTAAAGAAAAGAGGAGCCGGATTGTTTCCCGGCCCCTCTGTTCAGATTTCGGATCAGTAGAAGATCACGAACGTTGCGATGAGATAGACCACCGTGGTGATAGCGAGCGGTATAGCGTTCCGCTTAACAACACGGAAGGGCGATACGTTCGCGAGTCCAGCCACAGCGACGATTGCGCCGGTCACAGGGGAAATCGTGCGGCCCATGCCGGTCATCGTCTGCAGCGGGAGAAGCATCGTTGCCGTGTGGATTCCGTAGCGGGCGGCGATTTCCGGAATCAGCGGAGCGAACGAGAAGAAAGGCGCGTTTCCGGATCCCATCAGGAAGGAAACGATGCCAATCACGAGCGCCATGGCGAGCACCATCGGGATAGCGCCGAGGCCGACAGACTGTGCCCCATCGATCAGCGTCTTGATGGCGCCGATCGAGATAAGGCCTTTGCCGAAGACCTGGCCCGCGATGATGAGGGAGATCACGACTGTGAGCGCGTTGCCCATGCCCTTGAAGAACTCACGGAGTCCGTCCATGGTGTCCATGACGTTCCGCGTACGGATAACGTCGAAGATCATGGCAACCATCACGGAGAGCACGATCGCGGTCGGGACGCCGACCTTCACGTTGATGCCGTACTGGCCGAGCACCACCGGGTTGAAGAGCAGCAGGATGAAGAGCGGGAGCATCGGAAGGAGAGCGTAGATCTTCGGGATCCGGGCTTCTTCAGAAGCTTTCTTTTCATCCATTTCGAGCGCGGCCATTTCTTCAGCCGTCAGCGGCTCAACGCCTTCCTTTTTATCCCAGTAACGCTGGGCAAAGTACATGGAGATCAGCATCGAGAGCAGCATGAACGGGTAAATGGGCATCTGCCAGTGGAAGAAGTAATCCGCCCATTCGATATTCGCGGTTTTCGCGGTGAGAAGGCAGTTCGCGGAGCCCGGTCCAAGGTCGAAGAATCGGCTTGCTGCGATTGTGCAGACAGCCGTCATCTTCGGGACGCCCGCGCGGATCATGACCGGGTAGAGGGTCACCATCATCATGAGGGCAAGCCCTGCGGCGGACGGGATCGCGAGACCCACGATCTGAGTCACGATGAGCCCCATGCCGGCGAGGACATAGGGAGACTTCACGTACTTCAGGGGACCGCCCACAACGTCATAAAGAGCGCGGCCCGCATGAACGCGGTCCATGTATTTCGCGAAGCCCGCCATGCACATGATGGAGAGACCGAGTTTCGCGAGAGTCGTGGACATGACATTTTCGACGACAAGGAAGATGTCGAAGAAAATGGAACCGGAACTCTTTTTGAGGCCGAGTCCGAGGCCGATATCGCCGAAAGCAGCAATGGCAAGCAGCACCACGCCCGCGACAAGAAGCACTGCCGGGGCGTAAGCGCGCTTGACAATCAGATAGCCGGCCGCGACGGTGACAATGGCAGCTATAGTGAGACCAAGCATAGGGGTACCGTATGTATGGATCAGGGAGTGACCGGCGGATTTACCGCGGGTCTGCTCCTCTTTCAGTTTTTGGGAACCGGGAAGGGAAATTCCCTTCCATCGGTTTGACAGAAGAAAGCCCTGAGACTTACTTCACGGTGACCTTGGGAGACTCGGCGATGCACTCGTCAGTCAGTTCCTGGCCAATGCCGGGCAGATCCGGAATCTGATACTTGCCGTTGACGGGCATGTAGTCATACTTGCAGGTCCGGCGGTTGCCTTCGAGCAGCGCATAGCGGTGCAGTTCGTGGATCGCGAAGTTCGGGATTGCGGCCTCGAGCTGCAGGGACGCGGCCGTCATGATCGGACCGCCGCAGACGTGAATCTGTGCGGTCGTGTCATAGATGTGGCCCATATCGCAGATCTTCTTGCCTTCAGTGAAGCCGCCGCAGGTACCGAGGTCCGGCTGGATCAGATCAATGATGTGATTCTCGAAGAACGGGCGGAATCCCCAGCGCGTGAAGACGCGTTCACCCGCAGCGATAGGAATATTCACGTTGTCGTGCACTTCCTTCAGCTGCATCGGGTTGAGGCTCATTACCGGTTCCTCGTAGGCGGAGATCCGGAATTCCTCGATCATGCGGCCGAACTCGATGGCGGACGTGGTATCCGTCAGGGCGTGAGCCTCAACGATGATGTCAATCTGATCACCGACCGCTTCGCGGATTGCCTTCAGGCGGTCATAGCCCACGCGGAGATCGCGGCCCGCAAAGCAGCCGTAAAGATTGCGGCGCTTCGCATACCCCTCGAGGTCGATTTCGTTCACGTCAACCTTGATGCAGTCATACCCCTGCTCGAGCGCCTTTTCGGCTGCCGCGGCGTACTGAGCGGGAGTGACGAGAATGTCTTTCTTTTCGGCGTTGCCCCAGCCAAACTGCAGCTGCGAGGCATACGTCCGAAGCTCATCGCGGCACTTGCCGCCGAGGAGCTGATAGCAGGGAACGCCGAGAGCCTTGCCCTTGATGTCCCAAAGCGCTACGTCGATTGCCGACATACCGGCAGAAACGACCGTGCCGCCGCCCTGACCCCAGAAGGTTTTCTTCTGGAGCTTGTCCCAAATGAATTCATTCCTCATCGGGTCGAGCCCGATAAGCAGCTTCGCGAAATCCTGAGCCATGCCGAAACCGGCAGATGCGCCTACGCCATAGGCAAGACCGACTTCGCCGAAGCCGGAAATGCCTTCGTCCGTATTGATACGAACGACGACGGGTCGCCACTTGGCAACAGCGGATTGAAGCGGATTCTTAACGTCAATTATGTCCACACTGACGATTTTCATTTATGAATCTCCGATGTATTTGCGGTGGTTTTCTTGATTGAAGGGAGGTGTAGATCAATAATTGAACTTCACCTCAAAGACGCCGGCTTTTTAGTGACTCAGCCGATCAATTGTGATGTATCGCGGATAATAGTAATCCACTTTAGAACTAATTGATAATACCTATTAAGAGATAAAGAACCTCACCTTCCAAGAAAAGAAAGGTGAGGCGTCGGAAACTATTTCATGAAACTCACGAGCACCATGATGACAGGAAGTGTGAAAGTGAGTGCGGCTACCGTTACCCCAACTGTGGCAGAGGCGAAATCAGCCGGTCCGTCATGAAGCTTTGCCAGAACCCCGAGCATCGGGCTTACCGGCATAACGGAGGAGAGAATCAGGATCTGCCGCATCATTGGATCCATAACAAGAAGCTGGGAGATCAGGAACATCACGAGCGGCTTATAGACATTGCAGCCGAAAAGAATGATCCAGGTTTCACGCGGGAGATGTTTGAAGCGGGCAAAACCGATCTGCTGCACCGTGATACCGATAAAAATGAGAGCGAGAGGTGAGCAGATCTGGCCGATCAGCCGTGTGGCGAGCGAAATGGGCTGCGGGATCTTGAGGTCAATCGCTACGCAGAGAACGCCGATCAGAAAACCGATTAGAGGTTTTGTAAAGATCATTTTCAGGCTTTGCCTGGAAAAGAACTTTGGGGCTGGTTTTCCGGTATGCCGAACCCCGTCAAGCTGCACGTTATAGAGCCCAATGGTCCAGACAAATATCACATTTGCGAAGAAGTAGACGAGCAGGTACGGGATGCCCCGGTCTCCGAACATGGCGTAGGTCACCGGAATGCCGACGAAAAGCAAAGAGGAGCCGGAAAATTCAGCGATAAAGGTGCCGTGCCATTCATCTCTCACCAGTCCCGCTTTGCAGATCAGCCAGGACGTGACGATGTAGACCGCGAATGCCATGAAAGGAAGCCCCGAGATGCGGAGCAGTTCCAGCAGCTGCGCGTGAGTGAATTTTGAGGTGATCGAATAGAAGAGAAAGAAAGGGATCGCGAGACCGACAATCTTGGATACGAGTCTCTTTCCCGCTTCGTCATACCAGCCCTTGGCCGATGAATACCAGCCGAGACCCGCTACGCAGACGAGAACAAAAACCGCGGAGAGAGCATGCAAAAACGCGTCAAGCATAAAGAGATACCTCCGGAGCAGGGCTCGGCCTGAGGCCGGACTGGCTCCGGACAATATGCTCATCCGGTAACCTTCCGCATGTAACAGGCTGTAACCAGTAACCTCCGAAGATTCTAATCCTTTGGGAGGATGAGTGATATTTTGTAGTACAGAATAAAAAATACAGAGCGGAAAAACAAGGCAAATTTCCTCTCGGTCCTGGTCTGAAATGTGGAAAGTTTTCTTTTTCAATTCCCATTATTATATACATTAAAGAATCATCTTTTTCATATCTTGCAAATGAATAATATGCTAGTTTATTTTTCTTCCTGTAGGATTACCCTATGAAAGCGCAGTGCCGGGCAATCCGGCACACACCGCGCGAGACACCAGATGGGAGGGCGACGCATGATGGCGGCTGATACCGTGCTGCAGCAGTATTTCACTGAACTTCAGAGCGAAGTGAAGGCCATAGCGGTCAACGCCGATCTGGAAACGGCCTATACGGAATTGGAGGGCGCCTTTACTGAACAGGTCTCGCGGCTGATGTCAGAGATGGGGCTTCTCGCGGCGGAACCTGAGCTCTGCCCTTTCCAGGGCACGGTGAACGGCGCTGTGGCCCGGGTATCGGCCTACGCGGTGTCGGATGACCTTGACCGGATGGATGTCTTTGTGACGCTCTATGAGTCGTCAAGTGAAGTGTTTGAGGTCAAGGCGGATGAAGCGCAGCGGGCGGCATCCCAGTGTCTGCTGTTTCTGAGAGCCTGTGTGGATGGGACGCTGACGAACGAAATCCCTTCAGGCGGCCGGGCAGCCGCTTTTGCTGCACTCGTCGAGTCATGCTGGAAGGGACTCGATCAGATCCGAATCTGGATTGTGACAAACGGTCTTGTGAAGAACGCCCGCTATAAGCCTCAGGAAATTGCCGGGAAGCTTGTCACGCTCGAAGTCGTAGACCTGCTTCGTCTGTCACGCATGGCGCTTGAGGGCGAAAAGGGCGACCCAATCAACGTTGATTTTTCCCGTGAATGCGGAGAGGCGCTTCCCTGCGTTTTTTATTCTGACGAAAAGGCACCGTATGACACGGCGCTCTGCCTGCTCCCAGGCGAAGTGCTCCGTTCTCTTTATGAAAAATACGATGCCCGGCTGCTCGAAGCGAATGTCCGATCCTATCTTTCGATTCAGTCGAAGGTGAATAAGGGAATGTTCACGACGCTCAAGGAGCATCCCGAGGATTTTCTCGCCTTTAATAACGGGATCGTGATTGTGGCTGAGCAGCTGCAGCTTTCGCGGACTTCAATCGGCACAACCGGAATCAAGGTGCTTGCGGGCATCAAAATCGTGAATGGCGGGCAGACTTCGGCGACCCTTTTCTTCGGCAAGCGCCGTGACCGGACTCTCGATCTGTCACATATCCGGATTCCGGCAAAGATTATTGTGCTGAAGCCTGAGATTGGAGACCACGCAGACGCGTTTCTGACGGATATCGCCCGTTTCGCGAATACGCAGAATAATGTCCGGGCCTCGGATCTTTCGTCCTCTTCGCCTTTCCACCTGGGACTTGAGCACCTGGCCAGGACGACCTGGTGCCCCGATGGAGAGCATCAGTGGTTCTATGAGCGCACTACAGGGTCGTACCGCACGATGCTTGCGAAGGAGAGAACGCCGGCCGAAAGAAAGCATAGAAAACAGCTGATTCCACCTTCGAACCGTATTACTAAGCTTGACCTCGCAAAGATCATGAATGCCTGGTTCGGGCGCCCGGAGCTCGTCTGTCTTTCCCCGCAGAAAAATTACGCGCTTTTTATGAAGGCGCTGGATGATCAGGGAGGGGCTGACCAGCTGAAGCTCACCCCCGGGACATGGAAGGATATTGTCGCGGTAGCCGTGATTTTCCGTGAATGTCAGAAGATCGCGAAAAAGGAATTCTCGGGCAGCAGTCTCGTTATCACCGCCTACACGGTCGCTATCGCCTCCCGAAGGCTTGCAGGAAAGCTTCGGCTCAGGAGGCTTTGGGAGCAGCAATCGCTGTCCCCTGAGTTTCTGGCTCAGCTGGAAGCCTGGGCGAAAGAGATTAACGCGACACTCAGACTTTCCTCTTTGGGCAAACCCATTTCTGAATGGGGGCGGGACCCGGAGTGCTGGAAGTTTGTCCAGGAATCGATTGCGCCAGGCTACGCCCCTGGTATCCCCGAACTGGAGGAGCAGAGGAGCGCTCAGACGTCTGAGCAGAGTGTGTCCGGTCCGCTTGCCGCAGAAACGCAGACGGATGTTGCATCCTCCGCGGCCAAGGGAGAGAGCTGATGGAGTGGGTCCGCAGTCTGATCCGGAAAGCGGCTGCGCTTTTCAGCCGCGGCGCTCCGTCTCCCGCTGAAAACACTGCTATACCCGCCGAGGTCCCTGAGAGGGAGAAAGAGACGCTGATACCGGAAACGCGGCAGGCAGAGACTGTGTCTCCCTCCCGGCATTCCGGCAATGAGCTGAAGAGTTTTGAAACGCTTCAGCCCGGTGAACGCCGGGCACCGATTGCCTACAGCCCGGATCCCCTTCCGACTCAGGACAGGAAAAGCAGGATAGCCGCCGTACCAGGCGTTACCTGGGTACCGGACGACTCAGGCAATGTGATTCTTGGCCGTGATGACCGCTTTCGGGAGCAGGAGCGGGAAGTCCAGGAAGCCTTTACCCGGTATAAGGGCAGGTATGGGACTTATGTGCCGGGAAACGATGAGCCTGATGTCTGGGAGGATGATGAGGAGGATGAAGCCGAAGAGGTCAGAGTCCAGACGAAGTCCTCAGTGTCAGGTGATAACAGCGAGCAGATGTCATTCGATTTCGATCGGCCTATGCGGTCCGCACAGTCTTCGAAAAACATCAATGAAGCTGTTTCCCCTGGCCCGCAGCAGCAGTAAGTGCGCCTCTCGGAGAGCCTTTTCTCCGGGCTTTGGCGTCCTGATATGATGTTTCAAACGTAGTTCTCCGGCAGGCTTCCCGCTTCTGGGCAGCCGTTTTCTCTGGGTGGATGGATTATGCAGGAAGTATCGATTGAGAAAAGAGGGCGGCAGGCGGCCCAGGCAAAAGCGCTTTTCGGTTTTGCCCGGGAATTGGGCAGAGTTCGCCGGGAAAACATCATCTGGCTTGATCGCCATCCCTGGTTCCTGAAGTTTTCATCCATTGATCCAAAGCTTCCGGGGGTCAAAAAATGGACACCGGAATCCCGGGAGCCGAATCTGCTGCTGTCAGTTGAGCAGCTCCAGCTTCCGCATTGCCCGGAGCCCCCGGCGCTGCTTCGGGAGGCAGTGGGTGAAGGATGGGAAAAACCGGAGTGGGAACCGGGAAGCGAACTGATTGAACGCGCCGCTTCGGATGAAAAATTCGGGGAGGCCTGGCTCGACTGGGGCGGGGCGAGAAAGGACTGGCTTCTTCACTGGGAGGCCATTTCAAAGTCTCTTGATCTCTTCCAGATGCTCTATCAGAAGAGCCGCGAGGTGGAGGACAGCAATCTCAGGCTGATTGCCAAGGCGGGATCTATTTCCTTCGCCAGCGACGACGCACACCTCGCCGCACGTCATCCGGTGCTTACGCGCCCGATCCGTTTCCGGCTGATTGTGGATGAGAACCGCGTGACGATCCGGGTAGAGGTGGATCTTTCTGAACCGGCACGGTTTGAGTCAGAACTGCTTTCCGGATTCCAGGACGATGGTTTCAGGCTTGAACTCTGCCAGGCAACGCGTGAGGACGTCGAGAGCACCAATGTGCATCCGTTTGACACGCAGCCCGTGCGGGCTTCTTTCCAAAAACTCGCGGCAACGATTTCTCCTGAAAGCCGCTGGTCTGACAGCGGAAAACCGCCGGAGTTTGATGACCGAGTTCATTTTGGTTTCTATGAGGATCCGGTTTTCTGGATAGAAGAACGCGTTTCCGGCATGGCGGAAGCCTCCGATCGGATCATCCGTGAGATTGATGCGGGTGAAAAGATTCCGCAGCATCTGATCGATCTGGTGAGCGGTGTGGAGGAGCGGGACGATACGGCTCCCGCCAAGCCGTCTGAAACTCTGGAAGACCGTCTGGCAGCCGCGGGCGGGGAAGATGCTTCAATTCTTCTCACGAAGCCTGCTAACCGCGAACAGCTGGAGGTCGCCCGGGAAATCCGTAATCGTGACGCCGTTCTTGTCATGGGACCTCCGGGAACAGGTAAAACCCATACGATCGCGAACCTGATCGGAGATTTCCTTTCCTGCGGAAAGACAGTGCTTATTTCTTCTCAGAAGGAAAAAGCGCTCCGGGTTATCAAATCGATGCTGCCGGCTGAAATGCAAGATCTCTGTATTTCCTTCTCGAGCGAAGAGGATGACGTCCTCGCGACCGTTCAGGCACTGACAGAAAAGCTTTCTCTGGTCAGACCGGAGGAGCTCGAACGGAAGATTGAGGCTGAGACCGCGGCCCGGGACAGAACGTTCAAGGCTCTGCAGGAGTCCCGTTCAAGGCTCTACAGCCGTCTCAACGCTGAGTCTGAAAAGCAGGAAATCGGAGGACGGAGCTGGACGCCAACAGAAATCGGCACGTGGCTCCATGAGAATGAAGCGCTGGAAGCTGTGCTTCCCGGCAGAGATACGCCAACCGGGCCTTTCCCGCTGACCGAGGAGGAACTCCGGACGCTCTACAGCCTTTCGGGTGTTGTGACGCGTGAAGTGGAGACCGAATCGCTTTCCGGCATGCTGGAGACAGATACACTGCCCCAGCCTGAGGAACAGGCGCATCTTGCCGCAGAGGCTTCTGAACTCCGGGATTTTGTCCGTCATTCGACGGTTCGGGTTGAAGCGCGCGGCGGTCAGGGCGGACAGAGAATTTTCCGCTATGTGGCCGGTGACCTCGCGATTGAGGCGCCTGAAAAACCGGGCGGCCCTGTCGCCATGCTGTCTGATTGGCTGGAAAAGGATCGGACTGTCGGCATTCCTGAACCCTGGGTAGCCTCAGCGCGCGCGGCCGGTGCGGCCGGCGGTGCTATCAAAGCCCGTTGGGAAAAACTGCTGGCTGCTGTTCAGGCAGCCTCTGAACTCGCGGAGAAAGAAATCGGGCAGATGGATGAGTTTGCGGTTGAGATCCGTCCGGACGCAGACCGTCCGGCTCTCCGTGAGGCCTTGAACTATTTCCGGGAGAACCGGATTTCCGGTGAGCCTGGGTTTCTTACCAAGCTGACCCAGAAAACGCGTCTTGCGGCCCTTGGCGGATCACTCGTGAATGGACACGTGCCGAGCACGGATCATGATTACGCCTCGGTGCTTCTCAGGCTCGATCTGGAAGAAGCCCGTGCGGCGGCCATGAAGCTCTGGAACGATCTCGTGCAGAAGGAAGGCGGCCCGGCATTTGAGTCTCTTGGAACGGATCACCCCGAGGAGCAGGTGAGGCTGCGTTATGTACCGCGGCTTGAAAAGGCCCTTTCCTGGTGGACCGGCTGGGCTGAGCCGCTGCTCCGTAAGGCGGAAGTGCTGGGAATCAATCCCGCTCTGATCACGGGTGGAACCGGCGTTGGTCCCGTGGAAAGCTGCGGCGCCCTGGCGCGCAGTGTTGAGGAGCTTCTCCGTCCAGCGGCAGCCCTTGATCGGGTCATGGATCGGCTCACCGAACTCCGGGATTATGTCCGCTCTGTCCGGGAAAGCCTGAAACCCGCCATTCAGAAGGGATCAAAACTTGCGGTCAGGCTGTCAGCCGCTCTCGATGAGAGTCCTGAGGCCTATCAGAAGGCCTGGGAAGACCGTGAGACACTCAGGGAACTCAGACCTCAGATTGACGCACGCAGTGAGCTGCTTCAAAGGCTCGCTTCAGGTGCTCCGGCCTGGGCCCGGGCAATTGCTGAGCGCCGCTCAACTTCGTGTCCGAAACACGCAATTGAGGCCTGGGACTGGAAGCTTCTGGATTCCAGCTTTGAGTCTTATCTCTCCACCAGCATGGCGGATGAGCAGAAAAAGGCCGAGGAACTTTCCTCTACGCTGAGGCGTCAGACTGTGACACTCGCTGTGGATCGCGCCTGGCTTGCTTTGTCTGAACGCATGCGGGAGAACCGTGCTCTTATGCAGAAACTGCAGGGCTGGGCACAGATTGCGGCGAGAATTGGCCGCGGGAATGGACGGAATGTTGAAACGCTGCGAGCCCAGGCCCGGGACCTTATGTCCTCCTGCGCGCAGGCGGTTCCTTGCTGGATTATGCCGGCCGAACGGGCTCTTGCCATGTTCGACGGTACCTGGAAGTTTGACGTTATCGTGCTGGATGAAGCGAGCCAGTCTGACATTGTGTCGATGCCGCTTCTCTTCCTCGCCAACCGTGCGGTGATCGCGGGGGATGACAGACAGGTGTCGCCGGCGGCGGTCGGTGTCGGTGACATGGCTGTCAACGCGCTGTCCCGTCAGTACATTGAGGGAAAGATTGCGAACTGGCCGATCTACCAGGCACAGTCTTCTCTCTATGATCTCGCCCGGACCGCTTACGACCCGCTGATGCTCCGTGAGCATTTCAGAAGCGTCCCGCCGATCATCGGCTACTCGAATCAGCTCTCCTATAACGGCCTTATTCTTCCGCTCCGTGATGCGGCTTCTACTAACCTTGTGCCGGCGATTGTCCGCTGCCGGGTGAATGGTGTCCGTGAACAGAACGATGCGAACAAGGCGGAGGCTGAGGCCATTGTTGGAAGGATTAAGGCCTGTATCGGAGAAAAGGCCTACGACGGCAAGACCTTTGGTGTAATCGTCATGCGATCCGGCAAGACAGGAGCTCAGATACAGCTGATCAATGATCTGCTTTATAAGGCACTGGGGCCGGAAGTAATCCAGAGCCGGAGAATTCTCTGCGGCCTTTCCCCTGATTTCCAGGGGGATGAACGCGATGTCATTTTCCTGTCACTCGTCGATTCTCCTGACGGAGACAAACCTTTGCGGCGTGAAGGCGCGGGAAGCGACGACGGTATGAAGAAACGCTGGAACGTTGCCGTGTCGCGCGCCCGGGATCAGATCTGGGCGGTGTACTCCTTTGATCCGGCGACTCAGCTGCAGGAAGGTGATATCCGCAAGACGTTCTTTGACTATCTGTCGGATCTTGAGAAAAACGGATGCCGCGAGGAGGATAGCGGGTTGATTTCTGAGCTTGCCTCTGAAGTGGCTGATGGCCTTGAAGAGAAGGGGTTCACCGTTCACAAGGGGTACCGGATAGGAGCTTTTGACCTCGACCTGGTAGTCGAAGAGAACGGGAAGAAAGTCATCGTTGAATGCGATGGTGACGCAGGAACTCCGATCCCCAATGCGGTTATCGCAAGGATGGAATGCCAGACGATTCTGGAGCGTGCCGGCTGGCAGTTTGTCCGTGTCCGGGGTGGAGCCTGGAGCCGTGACCCGGAGTCGGGACTCTGGTGGCTGATGTCGCAGCTGGCCGAGAAAGGCGTGAGACCCTCTGCTGAAGAAAAGTCACACGAGACCGAAAAACCGGCGGATCTCGTGACTGAGGTTCAGTCCAAGGCGGAGACTTTCACAAAGACACTCCGCGTTGACAGCGATGCGGCGGAAGCAAAGCGCCTGAAGCGCGAACGGATCATTGCTGAACTCCGGAAGCTCGGCGCGGAGGTCGACAGTGAGGTGAAAAAGAGTTCCCGGTTTGCCGGGTAATTCGGGGATGCGGCCATGAAGACTATTGGAAGCGTTGCTATTATCGGGATGGGTGCCCTCGGTATCCTGTACGGACATCTGATCGGCCGGAGAATTGGCTATGAAAACCTTTTCTTTGTCGCTGATGCCGCTCGGGTGCGGCGCTTCAATTCGGTCGGTGTTACCTGCAATGGTGAGAAATGCCCGTTCCGGATGATGGAAGCCAAGGACGCGCCGGCTCCTGATCTGCTGATTTTTGCGACTAAGGCAACCGGTCTGGAAAGCGCGATTGGTCTTGCGAAGCAGTTTGCCGGACCCGATACCATCATCATTTCGCTGCTGAATGGCATTACGAGCGAAGAGATAATTTCGGAAAAGCTCGGCGGCAGACATGTTCTGTATACAGTCGCTCAAGGTATGGATGCCACAAAGATCGGCCCTGATCTGAAGTATTCGCACCCTGGGACGCTTTGTGTGGGACTGCCCGCGGGGGATCAGGAGCGTCTTCCTGATCTGGAAATGCTCTGCGAGCTGCTGACCCGCTGTGACGTGCCCTTTGAGCGGGATCCGGATATTCTTCACCGGATCTGGGCCAAATGGATGCTGAATGTCGGTGTCAATCAGCTCTGCATGGTTGAGGAAGGCGGCTATGCTGTTGTTCAGAAGCCTGGCCCCGCTCGCGATCGGATGATCGGAGCGATGCGGGAAGCTATGCAGATCGCCCTGAAGAGCGGCGTCGCAGTAACAGAGAAAGATCTCAGTTTTTATGTAGGACTGATTGACACTCTGGCTCCTGAAGGTATGCCTTCAATGCGGCAGGATGGTCTCGCTCATCGGCTCTCGGAAGTGGAGTCATTTGCCGGAACTGTGGTGAAGAAAGGGCACGATCTAGGTGTCCCTGTTCCAGTAAATGAATCGCTTTATCGTGAAATCCGGGAGCGTGAGGCCGGATATTAGATTGAAAACAGTCGCCGGAAAGACGGCTGATAAGGATGGTCTGAATGAAGTTTAGTCAGAAAGCGTTCAGGGCTGCGGCAGCGGCACTCTCAGCGCTGCTCCTCGCCGGATGCACAGGGATGCTCTGGCTCAGTTATGTCCAGAACGGGAAAATCAGTTTCGAAGATGGCAGAACTTTCAGAATCGGTGATGCCCTGAATCAGTATCAGTACTGCAAGAAGAATACGGAAAGCTGGACAGTGGAATCCGGGGATGGCGGTCATCGGGTGCTGTTTTCCTGTCATACAACAGGAGAGGATGATCTGGAGACTGAGAGGACACCGGATCCAAGTCTTGTGCTGAATGTGGAATTCCTGATCCCCAGCTGGTCCCTGAAGTACGATGTGTCACGGGTCTGGTATGCAGTTGATCTTGCGGATGGCACGGATCCCGCGGCTCAGGCGGTCATGAAAACAGCGAATCCCCACGAATCTCTCCGGGAGATTGCGCTTGGCCGGGATGTGAGCATTCCGCCAGACGAATTCATGAAGTGGCAGCAGATGGCGGGTGCCTATCTGCTGGGCGGTGGAACACCGAAAGCAGATGGCCCCAAAGCCGAGGACGGAACGCCGCTTCCTCCAGGAGAAGGCTGGGTCAATCTGTAAGGCTTTTAACCAGTCCGGGATGCCCAAGGTCAATAGTCAGGCTGAATCACGCAAAATCCCCTTGTCTTAAGTTGAAACTCCTCTTCAGGATCGGCATTATTTAAGCAATAACGCCTGTCCTCAAGAGGCAGGCGGAAAACAAAGGGGATATGCATGAAGATTTTTATGGACACGGCTAACGTGGATGAGATCCGCGAATTTGCCGATATGGGGATCGTTTACGGTGTAACAACCAATCCCTCTCTGATTGCGAAATCCGGCCGTTCCCAGGCGGATGTGATTCCTGAGATCTGCAGCCTGATTCCAGGGCCGGTATCGGCGGAAGTGATCAGTCTTGACTGCGCGGGCATGCTCGAAGAAGCGCATAAGCTCGTCAAGATCGCTGAGAATGTCGTGATCAAGATTCCTTGCACTGCCGAAGGACTTAAAGCGGTGAAGGTGCTGTCGTCAGAAGGCATCCGTGTGAATGTCACTCTGATCTTCAGCCTTCCTCAGGCTCTTCTTGCGGCCCGTGCGGGTGCAGCTTACGTTTCACCCTTTGTTGGACGGCTTGATGATATCGGTGAAGACGGCGTGCAGCTGGTTGCCGATATTGTGGACGTCTTCCGTAATTTTGATATCAAGACGGAAGTCATTGCGGCAAGCATCCGCTCGCTCGGGCACGTGA
>ERZ773264.1970-NODE-1970-length-21826-cov-5.272105_pt1 | contig 21826 bp, 18 predicted proteins | sample MGYA00511910_ERZ773264 | MGnify/ENA primary metagenome ERZ773264 (study PRJEB29015, sample SAMEA2737739) | human gut metagenome | biome: human gut; feature: human-associated habitat; material: faeces | place: China | collected 2012 ... | reverse complement strand
GGAGCAAATGCCATATCATTATCAGAAATAGAAAAAGAGATAAGAAAAAATACAGGTAAAAATTTTATAAATTTAAAAAACTTGTTAAAGCAACTGGATACATATTTAGGTAATAGTAAAAAGGAAAAGACACACGATAAATTTGATATGGAAAGGTAAATAGGAAGTTTAATAATTGGATTTTAGCAGACTGTAAAACTTAAACATGAAAAAAGAGTGATTATCCCTTCTTGATGTTAGTTGTGGACAAAAATCCAGTGCTATGTGTTGGGTAGAAAAAAGCTTATACGGATGAGTTGGCAAATAAGGTGAAAAGATAAAGAGTGCTTTAGCAGCAACTTGAAATAATTCAGCAGTTGTCGGAATATTCAGATAGTTTTGAGGCTGTGCAAGTGACATAGCTTTATAGGCTAAGAAAACCATGTCTTTCAGGCATGGTTTTCTTATATAAAATAGATTTTATTTGAGTTTATTAATGTAATTATTAATTAGAGTAAAATTATATGTAAATTCATAAAAATCTTTGAAATATCAAAAGAATTATTGAAATATGGTTAATTTTATGTTATTTTAATATTAGATACAATATATTTATTTCTTTAAATTAAGAAAGGAGTGAATTAAATGGGTGTCACATATAAAAAACTTTGGAAAAGATTGATTGATAATAATATGAAAAAAAAGGATTTACAACATGCAGCTGAGTTGACAAATTATGCAATGCACAAACTAAGTAAAGATGAAGCTATAACAACAGATGTACTTGCAAAAATTTGTATAGCTTTAAATTGTAGCGTAGATGATATTATGGATATATTACCAGAAAAAAGTCTTTAGATTTGTATAAGAATAGTGGTGTTATTTAAAACTATTTAATAATAAATAAAATAATTAAAGGTGATTAAATTAAATGGTAGAAGAAAAATATAGTGCAGGATTGATTTCGCAGTCCTTTTGGTTTATAGAAATAAAAAAAATATTGAGATTAATTCGTGAAGGTAAAAGAGAAGATGAAATAAAAAAACTTTGTATAGAAGAAAATCTCTTTGGTACTACAAACGAGTATAGGGCGAAAAGAATTTATGGCTATATCTGGAATAGAGTAAAACATCTTGATGGCAAGATAATAGAGTTGTTTAATGAATCTGATTTATCTACACAAAAGATTATTAATCTTATTGCAATAATGAGATGTGATAGACTTTTTTTTGAATTTATTTATGAAGTGTATAGAGAGAAAAATATACTGGGAACTCTAACTATTGAAGATAGAGATGCTAATATATTTTTTAGGAATAAAGAAGTTCAGAATGAAAATATAGCAAAATGGACGGATAGAACAAAAAAAAGACTAAAATCTTGTTATTTTAATTATCTGATAGATGCGAATCTTATTACTATAAAAGATAAGAAAAAGTATATAACACCGCCTATTTTTGATATTGCTGTTGAACGTTATTTAGAGCTGGTTGGTGATTTTGCAATTGTAAAAGCTATTACGGGGGTGAATTAAAATGACTTCTCTTAACGAAAGATTAGATAAAGTAGAAGAAATTATACAAAAGCCATCTTTTAGAGAAAATAAAGGTCTTGGAAATGAAGTTGGTTATTATATTTTTGATTATGCTGCTGAACAAGAGTTAAGTGTAAGAGAACGAATTGATTACATAAGAAAAAAGAATGAAAAATCTGATGATGATTACAAAGTAGTAGTGTTTGACCTTTATAATATTGTAATAGAAATACTAACTCAAAAAGGTTATTTAGAAAAGTGTTATGAATTTGAAAAAAAGAAGGGCTTTGAAAGAATTACAAAATCCATAAGCAATATGATGAAAATTACATCTTCAGATAGTTTGATTGTAAATTATATAAAGGAAAATACGCCGGAGAAGGCTATTGTTTTTATTACAGGCATAGGAAAGGTTTATCCAATTATCCGTTCACACACAGTTCTTAATAATTTACATCAAATAATTGATAATGTTCCAGTTGTACTATTTTATCCAGGTACTTATGATGGTCAGGAACTGGTGTTATTTGGAGAGATAAAGGACGATAATTATTACAGGGCATTTAAAATGGTAGAGTAAAGAGGGGAAAATACTATGATTATAAAAAATATGTTTTCAAAACCCATTGATAGAGATATTAAGGGTGTAATTAAAGTTGGGCAGGATGACGATGCAAATATTAAACAGGAGTTAGAAGAATATGTAGTTACAAGAGAACTTCAGAAACATTTTTCTGATTTTTTTGCAAGCTATAAGAAAGGAATTATTGGAAATACTGACAAGATGGGTGTGTGGATTTCTGGTTTCTTTGGAAGTGGTAAATCTCATTTCTTGAAAATCTTATCTTATCTTCTTGCAAATAAAGAAGTTAGTGGTAAGAAAGCAATAGATTATTTTGTAGACGATAATAAAATTTCTGACCAGATGGTACTTGCAGACATGAAGTTAGTATCAACTGTGCAAACAGATGTGGTTCTTTTTAATATTGACTCAAAGAGTGAAGTGAATGGCAAGCATTCTAAGGATGCCATTGTTTCAGTTTTACAGAATGTATTTAATGAAATGCAGGGATTTAGTGGTTCTAATCCTTTCCTTGCTGATATGGAACGCAAACTTACAGAAGAAGGCAAGTATGATTTATTCAAAGAAAAGTTTGAAGACAATTTTGGTTCTACTTGGGAAGAATCTCGCAGTGACTTTGATTTCATTCAGGACGATGTTGTAGAAGTTCTTGATGAGATTGATTTTATGAGTATTGAATCAGGTAGAAACTGGTGTGAAAAAGCAACAGGCGATTACAAATATAAAGTTGAAGATTTCGCACAGCTTGTCAAAAAGTATCTCAATAAAAAAGAGAACAATCATCATATTGTGTTTTTGATTGATGAAATTGGTCAGTACATAGGTGATGACTCCAAACTTATGCTGAATCTTCAGACTGTAACAGAAGATTTGGGTACTGCATGTGGAGGCAAAGCTTGGATTATTGTAACAAGTCAGCAGGATATTGATTCAATTACTAAGACAAAAGGAAATGATTTTTCGAAAATTCAGGGTCGTTTTGATACCCGTCTTTCACTATCATCAGCTAATGTAGATGAAGTTATTAAAAAGAGAATACTTGAAAAGAATGAAGCAGGTAAGCAGACACTAGAACTACTTTATGATGATAAGGCAACTGTAATCAAGAATCTTATTATTTTTAATGATGGCGTTGAGAAGAAGTTGTACTCCGATAGAGAAAATTTTGCGGATATCTATCCGTTTATTCCATATCAGTTCAATTTACTTGGTGGAGTACTTACCTCTATTCGTACTCACGGTGCATCGGGTAAACATCTTGCTGAGGGTGAGCGTTCAATGCTTGCATTATTTAAAGAGTCTGCTGTTAAGGTTATGAATGATGAACCAGGTACGATTGTACCTTTTAATATGTTCTATGATGCCCTTGAACAATTTCTTGACCACTCTCATAAAGGTGTTATTTCTCATGCTTTAGACAATGAATATCTTAATCCTAATCATGAAAAAGAATGTTTTGATGTTAATGTGTTGAAAACACTTTTTATGATTAAGTATGTTAAGGAAATTAAAGCAAATATTGAGAATATTACAAGCCTTATGGTTTCAAATATAAATAATGACCGTATGGCTCTTGCTCAGCAGGTAGAAGATGCTTTAAAACGCCTTATTCGTCAGACTTTAGTTCAGAAGAATGGAGATATATATGTATTTTTGACAGACGAAGAGCAGGAAATTAATAGGGCTATTGAATCACAGAATGTAGACTCTGGAGAAGTAATTGCAAAGGTGTCAGAAATGATTTTTGATGGGCTTTATGATGAAAAGAAATATCGTTATCCAGCATTTAACGGAAGATATGCCTTTGCTTTTAATCAGATTGTTGACGATAAACCCTATAAGGCAAATCAGAATAACGATATTACATTGAAAATCCTTACTCCAAATAGTGATGAACGAGCAGATGAAACTACAATGAGAATTATGTCAGGGCAGTCAAACTGTGTGCTTGTTGTATTGCCTGATGATAGGACATTTCTTGATGAAATTCGTACTGTATTAAAAATAGAAAAGTTTATTCGTTATGATGCAACAAACTCTATTACTAAATTTGAAAGTATAAAAGAAGCTAAAAAAGTTGAAATGCGAGAGAGAAACGGTGCTGCAAGATTGTTCCTTTCAGAAAGTTTGAAAAATGCAGAAATCTATGTAAATGGCGATAAAATTCAAAGTGGAGCAAAGGAAATTATAGCTAAGATAAATGAAGCTCTTGGAAAGTTGGTTTCTACTGTTTATCATAAGTTGTCTTATATAGATACAGCAATGAGTGAAACTGATATACGCTTATTGTTTAATAGTAATGAACAGCAACTTACTCTTGAAAATACAAAAACTACAAAGAATGAATTAGCTCTAAATGATGTAAATGATTATATTGCACTTAATACTCAGAGACATATGAAAACTTCTATGAAATCTATTTTAGAACGCTTTTTGAAAGCACCTTATGGATTTGTAGAAGCTGATGTGCAATGGCTTGTTGCAAAATTGTTTAAAAATGGCGAGATTTCAATGTTTGTAAACAATGATGCTGTTACATTGCTTTCAAAAACTCCAGAGGAAATTATTCGTTATCTCACACGCAAGGAGTTCAATGAAAAATTAATGACCGAGAAGCGTGTAAAAGCAAATGAGAAACAGAAGAAGTCTGTTCGTGAAGTAATGAAAGAATTGTTTAATGTTACTTCAGCAAGTGATGATGACGATGCTATTATGAGAAGTTTTCTTGGCTACGCATCTAATTTGAAAAACGAACTTGAAAAATTGGATGTATACTATGCATCACAGCCTGCATATCCAGGTAAACAGTTTATTACTTCTGGTAAAAAATTGATGGCAGATGTTCTTCAAACAAAGTATTCCAATGAGTTCTTTGCAGGTGTTGACCGTAAAAAAGATGATTTTCTGGATTTCGCTGAGGACTATGAACCTGTTAAGAAATTTTTTGCAGGTGAACAGAAAGGTATTTTTGATAAAGCACTCAAATTGATGAAGATTTATGATGATAGTAAGACTTTCATTGTAAATAGTGAGATTGAAGATGTTGCAGCCAGTATAAAGATAATTTTGAAAAAGTCAACACCTTACTTTGAAATTTTTAAATTGCCTGATTTAATTGATAAGTTTATTAATCTTTATGGTGAACTTCTTAATGAAATGCAAAAGCCGATAGATATAGCTATTCAGGAAGCAAGACAGCGTGTTTTTGAAGAATTGAAGGATAAAAAGTGCCACGATAAGTTGGTTGATAAATATGTTCATTTGTTCAATGAAATTTGTGATAAAGCAGAAAGTTGTAATAATGTTGCCACTTTGCAGAATATTAAGGTAGAAGCTGATGCACTCAAAGTTCGTTGCTTAAATGAGATTGAAAAGGAAGAAGCGAAACTTATTGCAGAAGAACAGCCGATTCAAGTTGCAGAAAATGAAAATCATATTGAAGAAATAGTTACTCCGTCAGTTGCTGTTCCAAAAATAAAGAGAAAGAAAACTGTCAGCATTAAATCTATTAATAATGCTACTACTTGGCAACTTGAAAACGAAGCAGATGTTAAGAAGTATATCTCAGAACTTGAAAATAAACTAATGAATATGTTGGAAGAAGATACAATTATTAATATTGAATTTTAAGAGATTTGGAGGTGTATGCTTTGTCAACAAAAAATTTTACAATAACTATTCAAGGAGATAGCGAAGGATATGTGACTTTTGAATGCCCCTATTGTGATTCAGAATTTAAGTTACAAGCCGAAGAATATCAAAATGATGATAATCAGTTTGAAGAATTGTTTTGTCCATATTGTGGTCTGGCAAAAGAAAGAAATGAATTTTTATCATCAGAAGTAATCGAACAGGCAGAAGCAATAGCGTACAATTATATGATAGAAGAATTGAACAAGAACTTAAAAAAAATGCAAAGGTCGGTTAATTGTTCTAAAGGTTTGATAAAGATAAAAATGGATTATAAGCCATTGAAAAAGGTTGCAACTAAGGAATTAAAGGACAAGGATACCACAGAAACAGAGTTTAAATGTTCTTGTTGTGGTCGCAGAGTAAAGGTACTTTATTGTGCAGGAGCAGCGAAGGTATTTTGTCCGTATTGTGGAGTGGATATATGAATATAGTAGAATTAAGAAAATTGAGTTTAGAATTTCGCAGATTATCAAGTAATCTGCTTAATAGTACTGATGATACGGCAGATATAAATCTTTCTCGTTTTCTCAAATTTATAGATGGAAATGAGCTAATATCAGCAATCATTAAAAGTAAAATATCAGGTATTGATTACGATTTTAATAAATGCTATAAAATAGACTATTCAGGGTGGGCAGAATATAATCCACCTGAAGATGAAGCGTGTCATATTAAAGCCCAATATGATTATTTGGTGTTTATTAGTAATGAAAATGAAGCAAGTGTTCTTGGACAAGCAATGCAATATTACTGTCAGAGTAGCAAAAAAAATGATAAAATTCAAAGTTTCCTTGAAATGGCATTTAAGCCACTTATAGATTTTATTAATGACCAAATTTCAATGGAAATGATTGTTTATGATGAGGAGGCAAAAGCTATAGGCGGAAATACATATATTCAGAATATTGAAACTGTCAATGGCTCTGCAAGTCAGCAGAACAGTGGCGTGATAAATACTTATAACACTACAAATGACACAAGTTTTATGCTTGAGTTAATTGACAAATTACTTGCATCATTGCCTGAGATACAGGGTGTTGATGCAGAAGAAATTGAGAATGTAGAAGATGATTTAGAAATGGTTCAGGAACAGTTGAAAACCGATAATCCGAAAAAGAACCGTATAGGAAAAGCTCTTGTAGGTATCAAGAAGTTTGTAGGCGATTTTTCTATGAAACTTGCAGTAACACTTGCTGCTGGAGCAGTTACCGGAGCAGATTGGGGTATGTTACTGCAACAGCTTGAAAACTTTATTAGATAAGAGATGGAGAAAGCAAGATGAATAAAACCAAAATAAAAAACTTTGCCGTATGGGCAAGAGAAAAGTTAATTGATGATATTAAATATAAAGCTAAGATGATTGGTATTACTGATGAGGGTATTTCAGAAAAATTACCCCAGTCTACAAACAATTTGCATTTTTATGATGTTGGAACTAAGGATTATTCTGAAATTTCAGGTATTGAAATTAAGCAGAGAGAAGCACTTGTAAATGAAATTAAGTCCAGAGAGGAAAATTTTGAAAGTTATAAGGAAGCGTTTGAAAGTATAGTAGAGGAAACAGCGTATACTTGGTTTAATCGTCTTATTGCAATTCGCTTTATGGAAGTCAATGATTATTTACCTTCAGGTGTTCGTGTCCTCTCTTCTGAAAATAAAGATAAAAATGAACCTGATTTTGTAACAAAACCTTTTGAAACAGATTTAGAATTTACATCGGACGAATACGATAAGATTATCAAGTTAAAAGATGAAAATAAACCGGATGAGCTGTTCCGTAAGCTTTTTATCAAACAATGTAATAAGCTCCACGAAATTTTGCCGGAATTATTTGAAAAGCTAGATGATTATTCAGAATTACTCCTTACTATTTCATTTACAGATAAAGATGGTATTGTGTATCGTCTTGTCCATGGTATTGAAGAAGATGATTTTAATATTGAAAAAGAAGGTCAGGTTGAAATCATAGGTTGGTTATATCAGTACTATAATATTGAACCAAAAGCAAAAGTATTTGCAAAGCCTAAGGGAGAAAAAATATCAAAAGAAGAAATTCCGGCAGCGACCCAGCTATTTACGCCAGATTGGATTGTTCGCTATATGGTAGAAAACTCTTTGGGTAGATTGTGGCAAGAGAGAAATATGGCTCAAAATGACCACGATATAGGACATTGGGAAGACAATAATTACTTAAGGTGTCATTGGAAATACTATATTGAGGAAGCTGAACAAGAAGAAAATGTTCAAAGACAACTTGAAAAGATTAGAAAAGAATATAAAAATATTACACCAGAGTCAATTAAAGTAATTGACCCATGTATGGGTAGTGGGCATATTCTTGTCTATGCTTTTGATATTTTGATGCAGATTTATGAAAGTTGTGGATATACCCAAAGAGAGGCTTCTCGCAATATTTTGAACAATAATATTTATGGATTTGATATTGATAAAAGAGCTTATCAACTTACCTATTTTGCTATTATGATGAAAGCCAGACAATACAATCGTAGGATTTTAACTGAAGGTATAAAGCCTAATGTTTATTTCATAGAAAATAGTAAAGAATTATCTAAGTCAGCTCTTGATAGAATGGGTGAATATAAGGATAAAGTTCAAAAACTAATTACCGAGTTTAAACATGCTGATGAATATGGTAGTATTATAAATACATCTTTATCTGAAAATGACTTACAAAATATTAGTAATCAAATAGATTTTATTAATAGTAATAAAGATATTAGCAATCTTCATGACATTGCTGATTGTAATGAGATTGATGCGTTTTTTGTTCCTTTACTTAGACAAGTAAAATTATTAAAGCAGAAATATGATGTTGTAATTACAAATCCCCCATATATGCCAACAAGTAATGGTAAAGATGAATTAAATAAATATATAAAACAAAATTATCCTGATAGCAAAACTGATTTGTTTGCTGTATTTATCGAACGCTGTAAGGAGATGTTGAAAGCAAATGGCTATCAGGCAATGATAACAATGCACTCTTGGATGTTTTTATCTTCTTATGAAAAATTGCGTGAAAAAATATTATTAACTGATATAGTTAATATGGCACATCTTGGAGCAAGGGCGTTTGAAGAAATTGGTGGAGAGGTAGTTCAAACTACATCGTTTGTAATGCGTAAAAGTTGTATTGCAGATTATAAGGGCGTTTATTGTCGTTTGATTGAACCTAATACACAAAATGGCAAAGAGGAAATGTTCCTTTCAAAGGAAAATAGATATAATACAGACCAATCTAATTTTTCGAAAATTCCTGGCTTACCGATTGCATATTGGGTCAGTAGAAATTTGATAAATGCCTTTTCAAATAAGCTGTTCTATGACTATACAATTTCTGATGGACAAAATAAAACAGGAAATAATGCAAAATTCGTAAGATATTTTTGGGAAGTAAAGAATAATTGTATTGGAAAAAATAAGAAGTGGTTGTTTTATGCAAAAGGTGGCGGATATAGAAAATGGGTGGGCAATCTTATTGATGTTGTAGATTGGTCGTTACCAACTAGAGAGTTTTATAAAAAGGATTATGTTTGCAGAATTATACCTGAGTACTTATGGTACAAAAAAGGGATAACTTGGGGACTTATTACATCAAGTTTACCAAGTTTCAGAATTCTTCCAGAAGAGGCAACTTTTGATGTGGGTGGTTCTTCAATTTTCTTTAAGGATTACACAAATTATAATTATTTTCTGGGATTATTGAATAGTAAAGTTTTTTTAGATGTTGTTAAAATGCTTAATCCAACATTGAATTTTCAGGTAAAAGATATACGTTCTATGCCAATAATTATTGAACATGAGAAAAAAGTAAATGAAATAGTCGAAAATACAGTAATATGTTCAGAAAAAGATTGGAATTCATTTGAAATTTCTTGGAATTTCAAAAAACATCCATTACTTGGTTATGGAACTGCTAAAGCATCGATAGCTTTTGAAATTTGGACAAAGGAATGTGATGAACGTTTTAATCAGTTAAAAGCTAATGAAGAAGAGCTTAATCGCATTTTTATCGACATTTACGGATTGCAGGACGAATTGACACCGGAAGTAGATGATAAAGATGTTACTGTTCGTAAAGCCGATTTACAGAGGAATATTAAGAGCTTAATTTCTTATGCGGTAGGTTGTATGTTTGGTCGTTATTCATTAGCAAAAGAGGGACTTATATATGCAGGCGGAGATTGGAATGAAAAATTTGAATCATATAAAGGAACTTATGGAGACCTTAAAGGTTATACAAATGGAGAATTAAAACATTTTAAGCATAAACAACTTAGAGAAAAATTTTATTATCTTAAAGATGAAAATAAAAAACCACTTTTTTGTAATCGTGTTGATTATGATAATATTATTCCTATTACAGATGAAGAATATTTCCATGATGATATTGTTGGTTTGTTCTGTGATTGGCTTGAAAAGGCTTACGGTACAGATACACTTGAGGAAAATCTTGACTTTATTGCAACCGCTCTTGGTAATAAAGGAAATACAAGTCGTGAGATAATAAGAAATTATTTCTTAAAAGACTTCATCAAAGACCATAATAAAATTTATCAGAAACGACCAATTTACTGGCTTTTTGATAGTGGTAAGCAGAATGGCTTTAAGGCTCTTGTATATATGCATCGTTGGAATGCAGATACTATTGGTAATGTCAGAGTTGAGTACCTGCATCGTATTCAGCGTGTGTACGAACAAGAAGTTGAGCGTATGCAGGAAATTATTGAAAATAGCCATAATAATAAAGAAATTTCCAATGCTACAAAGCGTAAGGAAAAACTTCAGAAACAAATTAAGGAAACTAAAGAATATGATGCTAAAATTGCCCATTTGGCTCTTTCTCGTATCGACATCGACCTTGATGATGGCGTAAAAGTCAACTACGAAAAGGTTCAGACTGCCGATGGAAAGAAAATGCAGATTTTAGCAAAGATTTGAGGATAGAATTGTGAAATATTTTCCTGATATAACTAATTATAATATGGATACTTGTGCAGGTAAAGCGCAATACCTCGCTCATATAGAAATTGAACCAATTAAGTTACTTATTGAGCATACTCAATTATCTTTAAATAGTTCAATTAGGTCACTTGGAGAATGTATTCAAAAATATGATAGAATAAATCTATTTAAAGCATCGAGTAATTGCTCAAATGTTCAAATGATTATGGCATCAAGAGTAGCACCGTTGGCGTATCAGTCGATACTACTTATGTTGATGTCCTTAATGGAAGAAGCTTTTAAATGTTGGTGTAGAATGCCTGAAATAATCGATGATGGTTGTCCTGATTTTGATAAAGAATTTAGAGGTAAAAGGAAAGGAGAACTGGAAAAAACATTTGATTACCTTCAAGAATACACACAAATTAAAGATATTGAAAGTGACGAAGATTGGGAAAAAATTCGTGCTATAAGAACTGCAAGAAATGCAGTTGTTCATCATGGAGGAAGAGTACCTGAAAAGAGTAAAGAATTGCTTGAAAAATATAATATAGGAATGAGAGAAGAGGATAATTCTGTCTATATAGATGAAGATACAATGAACGATATATATGATACGGTAATCTCTTTTATTGACCGTATTTTTGAAAAAGGCATTGCCTTGGAAAAAATATAGTTGTGAAAGAAGGAGTATTGAGAAAGCTTTTAAATTGCTATGTAGGCATATAGGTTATTGATAATTCCAATACAACAAAGCAATGAGGTGGAAAAATGGGAGAATTTGTAAAAAGATTAGGTAATTATACTTGTATAAAGAAAAATGATACTTTGGATATTGCTTACCTGAGTCATTATACATCAAATATAAATGCAATTAGTAATATTTGTAGTGGCGAATTTTGGGCTACGGATATAAAGGACTTTGGTGATAAATGTGAGGGAAGATTGATTTTACAACGCATAAATGAAATTATTTCAAAATTAAATGTATTATCAGATAATCAAAAAAGATATGTATACAATTTAATTGGTGACGATAATAAAATTGAAGATTTTATAAGTGAGCATAGGACAGCTGTTTTATCAATGTGTTTAGATACTAATTCTGATTATCTTTGGAATAATTATGCCGGAGAAAATGGGTATAACATTATTTTTGATAAAAATATGTTTATTGATGGTTTGTTTTTTTATAACGCAAAAGGAGAAATAAAAGATAAAGACTATATCAAGCATTCAAAAATTATTTATGACACTAATGAGCAAGTTAATATAATAAAAAAAGAAATCTACGATTTAATGGCTGCAAATGAATTTGGATTTGATGATGCTACTAAAATTGAATATATACTTCATCATTTAATGTATGTTGGAAACTTTTATAAACAAGAATGTGATTTGGACAATCATTATAAAGATGAGAAAGAATATAGAATTTTAATCAATACAGATATTCCGACAGAAAAATATCCAGAAATTGAAAAAATGATTCCTAAATACTATTATAACGATAAAAACAATAGTCATTATAATATTTTCCATTTTAATAGAAATTCTATAAAGACTATAGTATGTAATTCAAGAAAAGCAAAGGAAGATATTGAAAATATTATTACAGATATACCTATTGTGCTTAGAGAAAGTGTTTAAGGAAGATTATATTTATGGCAGAACTAAATTTAAAACAGATTACAGACAAATTAAATAGTGAGTTTGCAAGTGATGTCCGTAAACTTGTGTTTTGGTATGATGCCAATGCTGAGTTTCAGGAGGATATTGACAGTATAGAATTGGAAAATGCAAAGGTCTTACACCTTGAGCAAGATAACCAATTTTACATCAAACATTTTTTGGAGTGCGAGGACACAACAACAAATTACCTTGTTTATGCTCATTTTGCAAAACCGTCTATAAGGGACAATCATCTTGCAGACACAATAAAATATTCTAAAGAATTTTTTGCTGACCGTGCTTCTCTCCTTACACTTGATTTGGGAATTGATGAACGATACAAGCCTGTTATTCAGCACTATATAAAATTCTTTGCAAATAAAGAAAGAACACAAAAATTCTATGATTTGGAAATAGAAAACTTTAATAGAAGCACAATAGAGGTTGCACTTATGAGTGTGCTTTGCAAGAATAAAACAGCTTCTTTTGAAGAAGTGATGCGTTCAATTTTAACAGATGATGGGTTGACAGATAATAAATATCTTGCAGAATTTGAAAAGTATGATTTGCTTGATGCTTTTTGGAAACAGGCAGATGTGACATTCGGATACAATGACTCAAAACCGACACTTGAAAAACTTGTTATTACAATGTTTGTTACCTATGCAGACAAGAGTATTAGTGATGATATGCCACAGGCTTGGAAACCATTTGTTTCCTATAAGTCAGGCAATATCATTGCATTTATGGATAATATGATGAACAGCTATCTTTATGGCTCTCGATTTGATGAAATTTCAGAGATTATATACAATGCAATTAATGCTAAGAACTATCTTGAAAAGATGGAAACGGAAGCACTTGTGGATTGTAATATATTTGCAGGTGTTGATGAACTTATTATTAACTGGATTATCAACAGACTGGAAAATGAGGATATAGGGGCGAAGTTAAATGGAAAGACTATTCCGGAACTTTGTGTAGAAAGAAGAAAGAAGCATTTCGGAAGGAATTTCCGTAGCCAGTATTTTGTCATTCAAAATGCGTTTGATATAATTAATGAAGGTAAGTACCAGCCTGTTAGTGGTATTGAAAACTTAGTAAAGGAATATACTAATTCAACTTATAAAGTTGACCGCTATTATAGATACTTCTATTTCTATTTTGATAGTTTAGAAGATGCAACGCAGTTTGAAAAAATCAGAGAACTGGTTGAGAATATTTATACAAATGAATATCTAAATAAAATTACAGTTAATTGGAATAATGAACTTGCAGATGCAGGTGGAGAAACAGGGCTTGTAAGACAGAAAAATTTCTTTACAAGATATATTGATTATTCAAAAGACAGAGTGGTAGTTATTATATCCGATGCACTTCGTTATGAAGTGGCTCATACGTTGTTTGAAAAGGTGCAAGCAGATGAAAAATGCAATGCTACCTTAGAAGCGATGCAAGGTGTCCTTCCTTCATATACGCCTTTAGGCATGGCTTCGCTACTTCCACATAAAAAGATTGAATATACGGACTCTTATGATGTGTTAATAGATGGAAAAGTGTGTAGCTCAACAGAACAGAGAGAATCCATTTTGAAAGAGTACAAGGCGAATAGTAAGTGTGTTCAGTTTGATTCCATAAAAAACATGAAGAAGGTAGACTTGCGTCCTATCTTTACTGGACAAGATGTTGTTTATATTTATCATAATCAGGTGGATACTCGTGGAGACAAAGCGGCATCGGAGAACGAAGTTTTTAACGCTTGTGAAGAAGCAATCAATGAAATTTACACATTGATAAAAAGGATTGCATCGCAAGCGAATACTTGTCATTTTATTGTAACAGCAGACCATGGATTTATTTATAAACGAGATAAAATTCAGGCGACAGACAAGATTGCTGGAGTTGCTTCAAAATCGAACAGCGTCGGTCAGCGTTATTCAATTTCCAAAGAGGGTGTTAATGTGGACGGTGTTTGTCATACAACTATCGGTAAGGTATTAGGAAATGATGATAATCGCATTATATCATTCCCTCTTGCATCTGATATTTTTAAAGTAGCAGGTGCAGGACAGAATTATGTTCATGGTGGCTGTTCACCACAGGAAATGCTTGTGCCAATGCTTGAAGTAAAGGTAGATAAAGGCAAAAAGGAAACAAGCTTGGCAGAAATTGCCCTTGTAAGCCTTACATCAAAAATTACAAACCTTATTACTACACTAGATTTTGTGCAGACAGAACCTGTAAGTGATGTTGTTAAGGAAACAAGCTATCGAGTTTATTTCATTTCTGAGAATAACGAGAAGATTTCAAATGAAAATATTGTTATTGCAGATAAAAAAGATAAGGATACGACAAAGCGTATGTTTAGACTTCGCTTTAATTTTAAAAATAAACAATACAATAAATCACAGAAATATTACTTAGTAGCATATGATGATAAGAATGACATAGAAGTTCTTCGTCACGAAATTATGATGGATATTGCTTTTGCTGATGATTTTGGCTTCTTTGGTTAATTTATAGGGGGCGTTGAATGGATAATTTAATAAATAGCAATAAAATCGCTTTGGATAAAGAAGATAAAAATGAAATATTAAACAGAAAATTAAGAACTTATTTTGATGGAAAGATTGTTCGAAAGGATTTGACTAAATCTATAAAAGAAGGTGCTAATGTTCCTATTTATGTTCTTGAGTTCTTATTGGGACAGTATTGTAGCTCTGATGACCCATCAATTATTGAAGAAGGAGTATCAACTGTAAAAAGGATACTGGCAGATAATTATGTTAGACCTGATGAAGCACAGAAAATACTTTCTTTGCTTCGTCAGAGGGGAAGTCATACGGTAATTGACAAAATAACTGTAAATCTCAATATTAAGAAAGATACCTATGAAGCAGAATTTTCAAATCTTGGAATTAATGCGATTCCGATTAGTGAGGATTACCCAAGTAAATTTGACCGTCTTCTATGTGGTGGCATTTGGTGCATTGTTCAGTTGGAATATGAATACATAGAAGAAGAAAGAAATGCTCCACCTATCCATATCCGTAAACTTACTCCAATTCAAATGCCACACATTGACATTGATGAGTTGAAGCAGGCTAGAAAAGCTTTTACAAAGGAAGAATGGATAAGTGTACTGCTTCGTTCCGTTGGTATGGAGCCAGATACACTCACGGAAAGAGAACAATGGTTGCTTATTGCTCGTATGTTGCCACTTGTGGAAAATAATTTTAACCTATGTGAACTCGGAAAAAGAAGCACAGGAAAATCTCATCTATATAAAGAAATTTCTCCGAACAGTATACTTGTTTCTGGTGGACAAACGACAGTAGCAAATTTATTCTATAATATGGCAAGAAAAACAGTCGGGCTTGTAGGAATGTGGGATTGCGTTGCATTTGATGAAGTTGCAGGTATTAACTTCAAAGACAAAGATGGAATTCAGATTATGAAAGATTATATGGCATCAGGGTCTTTTGCTCGTGGCAAGGAAGAAAAATCCGCTTCTGCATCAATGGTATTTGTGGGTAACATTAATCAGAGTGTTGATGTATTGTTAAAGGCATCAAGCTTGTTTGCTCCATTTCCGCCTGAAATGGGAACAGATACAGCATTTCTTGACCGTATGCATTGTTATATTCCTGGATGGGAAATACCTAAATTCAGACCATATCACTTTACAGATGATTATGGTTTTATTAGTGATTATCTTGCAGAGTTTATTAGAGAACTGCGTAAAGAACAGCATGGAGATGCCTTTGATAAGTATTTCCATCTTGGTAAAAACTTGAATCAGCGTGATACTATTGCGGTTAGAAAGATGGTTGGAGGTTTTATCAAACTACTTTATCCAGATGGAGAATACACAAAAGAAGAACTTGCAGAAATCTTAAAGATTTCTCTTGAGATGCGTCGTAGAGTAAAGGAACAGTTGAAGAAACTGGGAGGAATGGAGTTCTATGATGTAAATTTTTCATATATTGATAATGAGACTTTTGAGGAATTTTATGTGTCTATACCGGAGCAAGGTTGCGGAAAACTTATTCCAGATGGAATGTGTAACCCAGGACAGGTATATACTGTTGCACAGGGAAAGTCAGGAATGTTTGGAGTATTCCGCCTTGAATCACAGATGATGCCGGGCAATGGAAAATTTGAGCGTTCAGGTCTTGGTTCAGATGGTAAATGTAAAGAAGCAACGAATACAGCATTTAATTTTTTGAAAGCAAATTCTAAACGTATCAGTGGCTCTATTAGTACAACAACAAAGGACTATATTATTAATTATCAGGACCTTCAGGGAATAGGAATGACAGACAAGCTTGCACTTGCAACTCTTATTGCATTATCATCTATTGCCTTAGGAAAACCAGTTTCAAGTAATCTTGTAGTTCTTGGAGAAATCAGTATTGCAGGAACTCTTATTAAGGTGGATGAGCTTGCAAATAGCTTGCAGGTATGTTTGGATAGTGGAGCAAAAAAAGTTCTTCTTCCTATTACATTGGCGGCAGATATTTCAACAGTACCTGCAGAGTTGATAGGTTGTTTTAACTTGATTTTTTATTCCAGTGCAGAAGATGCAGTTTATAAGGCTTTAGGAGTAGAGTGACTTATTCCAAGAACTTAGAAATGTTATTAGTGACAATAAATTGACAATAGTTTTTCTAAAGTTTAAAATAATACAGTAAAATATGAATAATTATTCTATATAGAATGGGCTAATATACATTAAATATACAATAAAATGTTTAAAATTTGTGAGTGGGAATAAGAAAAAATGGTATTATATACAGCATAAATGATGTTTTTTTTTATTCCTGATTGATACGTTTTTGATACAATAATATTCATATAAAATAAATAAGTATAATATAACTAAAGCCACAAATCTTGTGAATAGCAGGGGTTGTGGCTTTTTGTTTTGTTAGAATGTACTCGAGAACACATTAATTTATTAAAAATAATATTGATATATGTTGTTGTTGTATAAAGTATGTTGTAAATAGGTGATAAATAGTGTATAATTAAATTGGAAAGAATAGGTTAAAGGTTTTTGTTGTTTTATGTATATATGATAGCTTTTATTGTAAAAGTTAATTTAGTGAACAAAATATATAAATAAAAAAATTTGTTGTTTAATCAACTATAATTTTATTAACACATATAAAATATTTAAGTAGCATATGGGGGATGGAATCGGCAAATACGCATTAATGCATTTAGGGGATAAAATTAAGAGGAGGTTTGTGAATGAAAACAATATTAAAAGTATTAACACTAATATTTTGTTCATTATTTTTACTACTAAGTATATTTTCGATTTTTAACATATGTACTCAGAAGTATAAGTTGGAATATGAAACATGGTTTGACACTAAAAATGTTTTTGGAAATGGAGAATATCAACAATACTCAAATGGAGAAGGTGGATTGGACTTATATAATATTAAGTATAATTGTGGAATAATAGATAGTGTTGTTAATTATGTGGAGCAAGATGAAAAGGTGTACATAAAAGGATACATATATGATTATGTAAAGAAAAAAACATTTGAAGTGCTATCTATTTTAGATTTAGAAACAAATATGCTGAAGTACTGTGTTGTTGATGGTAAGTTTGAGGAATATTATATTACACATTGTCAACAAATGATAAGTAATGGGGATTTAATTATAGTAAATAAATTTTCTGACTTTAACTCTGATGAACAAAATATATTGAAAGATTTATAATTGCTATAAATTTATTGGGAGGTATTTATTATGAAAAGGTTTTTAATTTCTGTATTTATTTTTATGTTTGTATTTACAAATGTTATTTCTGCTGAGCCATTAAAGAAAATATCAATATTCATTAGTGAGGAAAATAGAGGTGATTTATACATAAACGGAAATTATGTTGATAATGACCCTGTTTTATTTACTACTGTTAGAGATAATGAAACAAACTCTATGCCAAAAGGTTGGGGTGAATCTCTTTTTCCGTTAAGAACTATATTTGAAAACTTAGGAGCTACGGTTAATAGTGATGAAACTGGAAAGAATATTGAAATTTTATATAATGGAAATAAATACTTATGTTCAATATTTTATCATGAGGTGGCGGTTGTATCCAATGATGAAAATTTATACGATGGCAAATATTATATGATAAGGATATTTGATACAAAAAATAATGATTATGTGTACTTAAACGATATGAGTGATTTTGGTGTTTGCACAATAGTAAATGGGCATATATATCTTTTTCAAGATGATGCAGAGCATTTATTTAAGGAATTGAGTTTTGAAGTTTCAACAGATATAGAAAATAGAATTGTGCATATTGAGAAAGAGGTAATTAAATAATAATTAATATTTAGAGCAAGGGGATTATAAAAACTTCTGATAGGTATTAATATCTATAGTTTTTTTGGGGGTGAAAGAATGAAGAAAAAGCTATTATTTATAGTGTTAATTATAGTGTTATTATTATCTGTTGTAATTTATAATATTATTTTCAGTGCCAAAAGAGTTGATGAAAATGCTTCATCTGAAAGTACAACTTCTGATTTAAATAAAAACTCTAAAAATAATAGAACATATATTAAATTAGAGTATTTAGGAAAGTCGAAATATACGACAGATGAGTATACTACAACTTATAATTTTGATAAAGATTGTGAGTTTACTTGGTTTCGCGAATGTTGGGAATCCGAAAATAGTCTTAAAATTTTAGATGAAGAATATGGTACAAGCTTTTCTGAGTCTATAAATTTAAGTGATAAGGATTTTGAAAATAGTGATTTTTACATATCTTTTGGCAGAAAGCTAGATAAATTATACTATGATGATTATAAAATTTGGGATTATTATTATTTAGCTATACCTGTATTCAAAAAGGACTATTGCAAAAATACAATGTTTCTCTATAAAACAGATAAAAAATCAAATTTACCATTTATGGAGAATGAGTACTGGACAGATGAAATGCAAAAATTTAATATTGATGGCGATGTAAGATATAAGGAAGATGATAAGATACTTTACAACTATTAAACAGGTATAATGTATATTTGGAATGAAGGTAAATTAACAAGGGGTGGGGTATTATGTTCAAGATATATAGAAAATATAATTTGTTTGGACGCAAGTATTTTACGAAAGACAATACTATTAATGGTGGCATAAAGAATACAATTATAATTAATACTGTAAATTGCTGTGGATATAAAATAATAATAAATAATTATGTTGATTTAATATTTATTTTTCTACTGCTGTTTGCTGTTATAAGGAGTATGGACAACCTTAAACAGATTGTTTTTTACTTTTGTATATTATTGTTTTTAAAGTACATATGGAGTGTATTTATTAAATTAAAAATTAAATTTAATAATAGTACTGTTGGTTCAATCAAACATTTATTTTTAAGTAATACTATAAACATTTTACTTAACGAAAATAAATATGAAATTTACTCTCATGGAGGAAATTATTTTTCTATAATGAAAAATGATATTCAGATTGCTTTGATTAATACAGACGGTAAAATAGTGATGAACGAATTATGTTTTGCTTGCAAATATAGTAATGAAGATATAAAAAATATTGCTTTATTTACGATGATTATTGATACATACTTCTATAAATATAAAATTGGAAATAAAAAGAATATGATAATATCTAAAGAATTTACTTATAATTTTTTTGATAGACATAGGGAAAGATTGTTTTGGACTGGTAAATCAATATGTAAGAATAGGCATAAATTGGTATAACAATCGGTAAGGGGGATTTGAAGTGAAGTTGGATAAAATAGTGTTAATCAGAATTTTAGGTGTTGTAGTAGTTGCTATTATCATCCTAAGCGTTTTCTTTGTAAGCCACCGTATCAACAATGATAATATAACATACAATAAAATTGTTTCATATGTAAGCGACAATTATGAGATGCTCGAAAACTTCTCATATAGTGAAATTGAGAAAATCAAATCTTCAAATGACAAACCTGAAATAAGAAAACAAAAGGAAGAAGAAATCCTTAAAAGACATCTTGGGGAAAACACCATAGTTACAAGCGTTTATGCTTACAATGAAAACATTTTGCAATTTTATTGCGGAGGTTCCGGCTTTTTAGACACAGGAACTTATACAGGATTTTATTTTTCACGCGATGATAAGCCTTATGCATTTGAATTTAACAATCTTAAGTTAGTCGAAATAAGTCCCGGCGTGTTTGAAGGGCAAGATGAAAATGGTGTTCAACAAAGGCATGGAGGTCATAGAATCCGTACGGAAAAAATCCGAGATAAATGGTATTACTATATACAATATTGGTATTGATTCCACACCTACCGTCTTATAATTTTTGTGACATAAACAATAACTTGTATAAATGCTAGTTTAATTAGGTGCATGGATTTTAAAGAAGTTATTTAAAAGTTTTGTAGAAAAAAGGAGGAAAGGTATGAATAAATATGTAAATATAAAAAATTTATTTATGTGTACTATTGTGTTTATAGGTGTTTTAATATTTATTCTTTTAAGTGTTTTACATATTCATAATATTGAAAATAGATATTTATATTCGAATAAAAAACAAATAGAAAATTTGTACTTAAGTGATAAAGATTTTTGGAATGGGTTTGCTACAAATTTAAAAGAACAAAGTTTTATACATGATTGTAATTTAATAAATATTTCAGAAGATGGTGAAATTCAAGTTTATTGGAATAAAAAAGAGAAATGTAATATTGATAGTAAGACAGAACATTACATAAAAGAAGCTTCAAAACTTTATAGTATAAATAAAATATATGTTTTATGCTTAAATGATGAAAAGAATAATTGGGTATATAGATTTGTTTTTGCAAATTCTAGTGCTGAAAATGATACATTTAATGGTTTAGCTTATATATCAGGAATAAATGAAGATAGTTGGAGCTGTAAATTTTCTATTTATGATATTTTGTTTAGAAATTCTTCTATGACATATATGACAACTGCACATACTAAAAAAATTGGTGACGATAATTGGTATTTTTATTGTAGTAGAGATACATGGAAATTTGTAGTCTACTAATCATTTGAGACAGAGCAAGAGGCATTAAAATAATTTTTATTAGACATCACTATCTATATTTGATTTTGGGCTAGGGTAAGGGAAATTAAAATTAATATATGTAATGGTATTTATTATAAATATGGTAATAGAAATTAATTAATAAAGTGTATATAGTAATATTACTGAAATAAAAGATAACAATATGACCAGAAAATATGAATATAACAAAGCTAATCTTATTACTGGAGTAACAAACACCATTAACAAGAATGTCAAAACAAGCTATAGATATTCATATTATCCAGACGGAAATATAGCTCACTATGTAAATCATTATAATGCAACAATG
>ERZ773264.1948-NODE-1948-length-21960-cov-5.096142_pt1 | contig 21960 bp, 18 predicted proteins | sample MGYA00511910_ERZ773264 | MGnify/ENA primary metagenome ERZ773264 (study PRJEB29015, sample SAMEA2737739) | human gut metagenome | biome: human gut; feature: human-associated habitat; material: faeces | place: China | collected 2012 ... | reverse complement strand
CCGAGGGCATCACAGTTATCCTCCACCAGCCACAAGTCATGACGGTCACAGAATTCTTTTACCTTCTGTAAATCAAACGGATTTCCCAGCGTGTGGGCAATCATAACCGCTTTCGTCTTTTCTGAAAGCGCCGCCTCCAGTTTGTCGGCGTCGATATTGTACTGTGGAATCGTCACATCCACAAATACCGGAACTGCGCCATACTGGATCGCCGGGGTTACCGTCGTCGGAAAACTTGCCGCAACCGTGATAATCTCATAGCCGCGGCACACCCGGCGCTCTCCCAGCAATGGGGAAGTCAGCGCCATAAATGCGATCAGGTTCGCAGAGGATCCGGAGTTTACAAGGGAACAGTATTTGACGCCCAGGTACTTCGCAAGCCCCGCCTCAAACTGATCGGTGTAACGTCCGGAGGTCAGCCAGAACTCCAGCGCACTGTCTACCAGATTGACCATCTCATGGTTATCGTAAACGCGGGACGCATACGGAATCCGCTGTCCCTCGGTAAATTCTTTTTTCTGATTATGATATTTATCACAATACTCTGCCACCAGATCGAGAATCTGCTGACGCGCAGCCTCTTTTCCGTCCGACAGGGTTACTTTTTCTTCTGACATGTTTCTCCTCCTGCTTTTGCTACTGCTCTCTGCCGCACCCGTTCTGCCTGCTGCCAGACACACCTTTCGTGCAGCCGCCTGCATCTATTTATTTTTCTTCAAACCGAGCCGCATACGCCCGGATCTGCTCATCCGTCACCTCGCGCATATCCGCTCCGGCAAGCCACTTCTTCGACCATTCCACCGTCGCAGCCATCGCTTCTTCTACATGGAAGTGCGGCTTCCAGCCAAATACCTTTTTCACTTTGGAACAATCCAGTTTCAGAAAATTCGCCTCATGCGGACCTCCGTCATAGCGGTTGATCCAATGCATCCCGCCGCCCCATGTTTCACAGAACAGATCCGCCAGACGTCCTGTATTGACGCAGTCACAGTCATCCGGTCCGACGTTGTAGCAGCCCGCCAGCTCCGCATTTTCCCACTGCGCCTTTGCCACCGTCAGATACAAAAACAGCGGCTCTAACACATGCTGGAACGGGCGCGTCGAATGCGGATTCCGCACGATAATCGGCTCTTTCTTTTCCGCTGCACGCACGCAATCCGGCACGATCCGGTCCGCCGCAAAATCACCGCCGCCGATCACATTGCCAGCACGACAGGTTGAGACGGCGCAGCGACCGTCCGTGAAGAACGACTGCTTATAGCTGTGTGTCACCAGCTCCGAACAGGATTTGCTATTGGAATACGGATCATAGCCGTCCAGCGGGTCATTTTCGCGGTAACCGTACTCCCATTCCTTATTTTCATAAACCTTGTCCGTCGTCACATTGACGAGAGAGCGGACGGATTCACACTGTCTGGCGCATTCCAGCACATGAACCGTACCCATGACATTCGCCGCATACGTGCCGACCGGATCCCGGTACGACTCGCGCACGATCGGCTGCGCTGCCAGGTGGAGTACAATCTCCGGCTTCGCCTCATCAAACACCTGTTTTAAATGGGCAAAATCGCGCACATCCCCATCCACATGGTGAATCGTATCCCCCAGATGCAGGATCTCAAACATCGACGGCTCGGTCGGAGCTTTCAGCGCATAGCCGGTCACCTCCGCCCCCGCCAGATGGAGAATGCGGACCAGCCAGCTTCCCTTAAAGCCTGTGTCACCGGTCACAAGAACCCGTTTTCCTTTATAAAAATCAAAAAGTTCCATGGTTTTCCTCTTTTTAATTATTTCGTGTTCGTTCGTTAATGGCGCAAGAAAAGAATATGTCTGCTTCGCAGCCGCATTCTTTTCTTCTGCGCTCATTATATCATTTTCCTCAAAATGCCTCAATACGATATTCTTTCGTGTGTTTACAAAATGCTGTGGTTCTGGTAAGCTTTCATTTATATAGTAAAACACAGGAGTCCGTATGAAGCAAACTACTCAAACATACCTATCATTACCCGAAACATTCCATCCTGCATCCACCGCCTCCGGCAAACACCCGGATTCCTCCATGCCCCGCTGCTACTCCGACGGTCGTCCCTACTATTCGTTAAACGCATGGCTGAAAGACCAATTTGGGCAGAAAATCTACAAGCTGGCGCTCGACGGCGGCATGACCTGTCCCAACCGGGACGGTACGCTGGGAACGGGCGGCTGTATTTTCTGCAGCCACGGCGGTTCCGGCGATTTTGCAGAGCCGGCTCACACCTCCGTGACCGAACAGATCGAAGCGGCAAAGGCGCGTGTCGCAAATAAAATAACGGGTGGAAAATATGTCGCATATTTCCAGTCCTACACAAATACCTATGCGCCTGTCTCCTATCTGGAGCCGCTTTTTTCCGAAGCAATCGCCCACCCGGACGTGGCTGCCCTGTCCATCGGAACCCGCCCGGACTGCCTGCCGCCGGATGTCCTGGAGCTTCTCGCCCGCTTAAACCGCCGAAAACCGGTCTGGGTGGAACTGGGACTTCAGACCATCCATGAGGAAAGTGCTGCGCGCATCCAGCGCGGTTATTCCCTCCCAGTCTTTGAAAATGCCGTCCGTGAACTGAAATCCGCCGGTCTGACCGTCATCGTCCATGTCATTCTGGGGCTGCCTGATGAAACGAAAGCTCAGATGCTCGATACCGTCCGCTATCTGGCCGATTTCCAGCCTGCCATCGACGGCATCAAACTTCAGCTTCTCCACATTTTACGCGGCACGAAGCTGGCAGAGCTCTACGAACAGGCACCTTTTCCGGTCTTTTCAATGGACGAATACATTGAGCTGCTGATCGAATGTATCCGCCTGCTGCCGCCCGATATGGTCATCCACCGGATCAGCGGCGATGGACCGAAAAAATTGCTGGTTGCACCGGAATGGAGTGGAAATAAGCGGGCGTTTTTGAATACGTTTTCCAAGGCACTGCGGGAAAGCGGGTGTTTTCAGGGGCAGGATTTCACGAATTGATTTTACTGCACCTGCACCTTTCCATTCTCATCAATCTGCACGCCGTCCGAAAGCCCCTGTATCTTCTGGTAAAACGCCTCTTTCTTCCCCACGTCCAGCTCTCTCGTATATCCGGCAGATGAAGTTGCAGGCACAATTGAAAGCGCCGTCTCTCCCTGTGCATCTACCGACGCCTGCACCAGCATTGTCTCCGGAATCGAACTTCCGAACACAAAATTTCCCAGACTGTACAAAATCCATTTTCCATGATACAGCTCAATCCCCTGCAGCACATGTGGATGGCTGCCAACCACCAGATCAGCGCCCGCGTCGATGTACTGATGTCCCATCTCCCGCTGGTACGCCTCTGGCTGCGTGTTCCGCTCGATACCCCAGTGGACATAGACAACCAGATAATCACACTCTTTCTTTACCTTCTGGATCTCCTGCACGACCGAAGCCGTGTCATACGCCGAAAACATGCCCGGATGCGACGATCCTGCCGCCCATCCGCCCGTCGGAAAGACGCGCGACGCGCCCAGAAAACCAATCTTTTTTCCATTTTTCTCAATGATCTGCGGCTGTTTCGCCTCTTCCAGATTTTTTCCCGCCCCAACATGCAAAATCCCGGCACTGTCCAGCGTATCGCACGTGTCCAGCAGTGCGTCCGTGCCGTAATCTAGCGCATGGTTGTTCGCCACCGTCACAATGTCTGGTCCGATCTCCTGTAAAATAGACACGCGGGACGGGGATACCCGGAACGTAAACTGTTTATCCGCCGCCTGTGTTCCCCGGTCGCTGAACGGAAATTCCAGGTTTGCCATAAAAATATCAGACTCCGCGATCGTCTCCCGCAAGCTCTCTCCGAGGACGCCACCGATACCTCCCACACGGTCGTAGGCATTTAAAACATGGTTGGAAAAATAGATATCTCCGGCAAACAGAAGCGAACACTCATTTGAATCATTTTCTCCCGGTTCTGACTCAAGTTTGCCAGATTCGTCCTGCCCCTGCATTTCCACCCCCAGTTCCGCGCCATCTACCTGTTCTGACTCCACCTGCCCGTCTATATCTGTTTCCGGATCAAGCGTTTCTTCCGATACCGTTTTGTCTTTTGGCTCCAATGAGATTGTCTCTTTCCATATGGAACCTCCCGCCTGGCATCCGCCAAGCAAAAGCGTCATTCCTGCCAAAATTGTCATATTTCCAATTCTAGATAAAAGAAATGCCGTCCGGTATCTGAACGGCATTTTCGTGCATTTACTAAAAAATGTATGCTTCATTTTTCCTCAATCAATCGCAGCTGTCCGGCGTTTTCCACCTTTCCAGCTGTCATCACCCACTCTTTCTCCCTACAGTGTCATAATGATTCCGCCGTCGCCCGCATACACGGTTGCAACGCCAGCCGTATTCGTGATCACTACCTCACGGAAGTTTGCCCGTTTACACATGATCTCTTTCACGTGCTCAGCACGTTCCGGGTTATTACAGTGTGCGATCACCAGACGTTTGCTTGCGGTATCGCCGCCCTCTTTGCACGCAATCTCCGCCATCCGGTCGAGCGCCCGGGTCATGCCGCGCGCCTGATCAAGCTTGATGATCGTACCGCTGTCCGCGCCCATAACCGGCTTGATATTCAGCGCCGACGCGATAAAAGCCGTCAAACCGGTCAGACGGCCATTTTTCTTTAAGAAATCAAGCGTCTCAATGACGAAATACGTGTTCATCGAATCCCGATATGCCTCCGTCTGCCTGCAGATCTCCTCAAACGGAAGACCTTTCTCGCACAGATCCCGGATGAACAGCGCAATATTTAACTCGCCCGCCGACGCCGACAGGGAATCAATGACTGCAATCTTCTTCCCGTCCGTTCCGTTCTCTTCCTCATAAAGGCGTTTTGCCAAAGCCGCCGAGTTGTAGCAACCGCTCAGATGGTTCGAAAGCGTTACCACGAAAATATATTCTGCCTCGCCCTCAAATGCTTCCTTGAAGCTCTCCGGCGATGGACACGCCGTCTTCGGGCACTCGGGACTTGCCTTTACCTTTGCCAGAAACTCCTTCTGGTTAAATGTCTCATCATCCGTTACCTTGTAATCCCCTATCTGAAGGGTCAGCGGAATCATCTGAAAATGCGGATCCAATTTCAGTTCCTCCGTCAAATCCATGCAGCTGTCACCAATAATTTTATATAACATAACGTCCTCCCGTTACGCAATTCACATCACGTAGTATTCATTACTATTTATTATAGTAATCACACAGTAGGAAGTCAAGCAGAATCCCGTGAAATACATGCTGAAATACATGACAAACACATGAACAGTGTTACTGTTCACACACACGTGCCCAGTAACAGATTTTACCGTGGCTTCGCATTTAAATACAACTAATTCCTGCTGCCACCACGTTATCTTACGGCACTTTCACTTCCAAAAGTGCCTACTTGTGAACAGCAACTGACCACCACATCATCTCGACAAGAAAAACGCCATCGTAATCAAACTTACCAGAATAAATGCCACTGTTCCGAGATTCCCATACATTGCCCCACATATATTGCGGAATTTCACTCCCTCTGGGAGTGCCCCATCGGACAGCCGGATTTTCCGGAAATTGAAAATCAGCAGAACAAACGCCCCGATGATCGTGCAGCCCATAAACCCGGTCATCAGAAACGTGATAAACAGCGGCAGCAGCGTATCCTGTGTTCCAAGCATCGCTATCACTAACGACCAGCTGTTGATCAGAATATGCAGCAGACAATTATAACGCATCCGTCCCGTCTTCACCGCCACATATCCCAGAACCACGCCAATCACCGCCGCATAGAGAAACTGCGTCACATTTCCGTGCATCAGACCAAACATCAGCGCCGTGTAGGTAATCGCCGCCTTATCGCCAAAACGGCGCAATCGGTTTAAGAGTTTCCATCGAAAGATATATTCCTCAATAATGGGTCCTAAAAACCCTACATATAAAATCATTACCGGCGAGAGCGAATCCAGCATCTCGTTGACCGGGTTCATCGCGGATGCATCGCCGCCGCTACTTGCCGCCACCGCATCATTGATTGCATTTCCCAGCAGGTTAAAGATAGTTCCAAATCCCTGTGCCAAAATAAAAAACATACAGAACTGCAGGAAACTAATCTTCATTTTCTCTGCCCGTTCTTCCGGGACAAGGCGCAGAATTAAAAATACGAATGGAAGAACCAGCGCATAGATGACCAGCGTGCTTCCGCCGTCCTCATACCACGCTGCATTTACCATCCGGTTCAAAAACGTACTGATCACGCCTCCGTCCGCCCATACGTTGCCAGCCACTTCCAGAAGTATGCTGACAAGTACCGTCATCACGCTGAAAAATGCCAGCGCCCAGCCGAGGACATTGCAGACACGGCGCACCTCGCGGCGGCAGTTTTTTCGGATTTGTTTCGGACTCTGAACCGCATTCTGCAGCTCAGGTTCCATTTGCAGACCATTTTCTTCTGCCTCCCGCTGCCAAAGATCCGATTCGTTCCAGTTTCCCTCTCCCATTTTCTCTCCTTCGTCATTCAGGCCTTTCATTCTCAGAAAATACCTGTTTTATCTTCCGGCGCTTTCTATCACACGGCGCGCCTTTTCCTCCTCTGCTTTCTGCACATAAAACAGATATTCCCGTTCCGATGCCGCATTTTCTCCCGCACTTCCCAGCCTCGCCCGCTGATTGCCGGAAAGCACGCCCGATTTCAGACGGTTCTGCACCTTGACCTGATACTCAATTCCCGCCTGTTCCAGCTGCTCCCGGATCGCCGCCTGCCGTTTCATATCAAACGTCGCGCCAACCTGTTTCCATCCTCCGATTCCAAACATACACGCACCTCCCCGTCAAATCTGAAAAAACCTTGCTAAGTGCTCCTATTCTATCATAAATCCTAAATTCGTGAAATAGTGAATCCCATTTGCTCTCTTACGACAGGTAATAAAAGAGCTGCCACATTTACGTGCAGCAGCTCCGTCATTATATCATATATGATATTTTAACATATTTTCCTATATAAAACAGTCGTGAACCAGACGCCCTTAGTTCAGCATCATACCCATAATCTCATTCGACCGTGCGATAAACTTCGTCATGCGCTCCGATGTCAGGGAACCGTGGCTGAGCTGTGCCAGGTCGTAGAGCTGTTCGCAGATCTTCGGCGTATTCTCGCCATCCGTGTGCTCTAAGACGTACTGAACGAGCTTGTTGTTCGCGTTGAGTACCAGCACCTGACCGCTGCCGCCGAACATCGACGCGTCCATGCCCATGTTGTACATCTTCATCATATCCTGCATACGGCGTGTTTCCTCCGACAGGGTGATCATCGAAGAAATCTCAGCATCCTTCAGCTTCTCAACCTTTACCTGCAGCTTATCATCGCCCAGTGCTTTCTTGAAGGTCTCTGTCAGCGTCTCTTCCTGTTTCTTGAGCGCTTCCTTGTCCTCTTCCTTCACTTCCTCGCGCAGCGTGTCATTGACATCGGCATCAATACGCAGGAATTTCAGGTTCTCATGCTTCTGCTCTTCCTGGCTGATGAATGGATTATCAATGCTGTGAGACATGATGATCGCATCCTGTCCGTTTGCCTTGAACATGTTGATGTACTGGCTCTGCTCTTTCTCATTTGTTACATAGTAGATCTGGTTCTCATGACCTTCCTCTTTCGCCTTATCCATGCAGTCTTTCAGCGTCAGATATTTTCCGTCCAGATTCTTGTAAATGATGTAGTCATCCATCTTCTCAGCAAATTTCTCATCCTTTAAGCAGCCAAATTTGATAAATGGAGCGATATCGTCCCAATATTTCTCATAGGTCTCACGGTCTGTCTTGCACATACCGGTCAGCTTGTCCGCTACCTTCTTGGTGATGTAATCGGAAATCTTCTTTACAAATCCATCATTCTGCAGCGCACTTCTCGATACATTCAACGGCAGATCCGGACAGTCGATCACGCCCTTTAAGAGCATCAGGAACTCCGGAATAACTTCCTTGATATTATCTGCGATAAATACCTGGTTGTTGTACAGCTTGATGGTGCCCTCAATGCTCTCGTACTCCATGTTGATCTTCGGGAAGTACAGAATTCCTTTCAGGTTGAACGGATAATCCATGTTCAGATGAATCCAGAACAGCGGTTCCTTGTAATCCATAAATACCTTGCGGTAAAATTCTTTGTATTCTTCCTCGGTACACTCGTTCGGATGCTTGTTCCACAGCGGGTGAATGTCATTCAGTGCCACCGGACGTTTCAGGATCTTATATTTCTCGGTTCTCGGAGATACCTCCACGGTCTCTTTCGTGCCGTCCCCTTTCTCCTTTTCCTCGGTCTTTGCTTCCTCGACCACCGTCTCAACGATGGTGTCCTTGTCGGTCAGCTGATCCTTCTCGATCGTCTCATACTCCGGTTCTGCCGTTGCATTTTTCAGGTAAATCTCAACCGGCATGAAAGAGCAGTACTTCTGGATGACTTCACGTGCGCGATACTCATTGCAGAACTCAGTGCTGTCTTCATTTAAATAAAGGACAATCTTGGTACCATTGCCTTCCTTATCGCCCTTATCCATCGCAAACTCAGTGCCGCCCTCAGACTCCCAGTGAACCGGCTCTGCGTCTTTCTTATAAGAAAGAGTATCGATCGTAACCTTGTCCGCTACCATGAATGCAGAATAGAAACCCAAACCGAAATGACCGATGATCTGGTCTTCGTTTGCTTTGTCCTTATATTTTGCCAGGAAATCCTGTGCACCGGAAAATGCGATCTGGTTAATGTACTCTTCCACTTCCTCGGCAGTCATACCGATACCATTATCCTCGACAGTGATTGTCTTGTCCTCAGAATTAACGGTAACCTGAATCTTATACTCCGTCTCTCCCGGCTCCTCATACTCGCCCATCAGCGCCAGCTTTTTCAGCTTCGTGATCGCGTCGCATCCGTTGGAAATCAGCTCACGATAAAAAATATCATGATCGGAATAAAGCCATTTCTTAATGATCGGGAAAATATTCTCGCTGTTGATTGATAAACTTCCTGTTTTTGCTGCCATATCTATACACTCCTTTTGATTGCAAAATACAGTGGATATCCGCTTCCGAAAATGGAGTCTGGCAGTTTCACTCTGCCGCGTCCAATCCTGCTATCCAGCTACATAAATATACGCTTGTAAAATTCTTTTTTTGTGATTTTCCATCACCGTGACTCTTATTTTAATACCAGCGTTCCAAGATGTCAATAGAAAATTAGCACTCATTTTTGTTGAGTGCTAATAAAATTTTAAAATTCTCCGTCTTGCCAATAAGAAGTCACTTGCGTCCCTCTCCCGCCTGCGATAAAATAGAATCTACGTTATTGTTTCTACATTACACAGAAAATAACGAATTTACCATCTCAGCGAGGACACATATGATTGCCTGCAATATCTGTGATATAAAATTATTTACCAAGAAACTGTTCATCGGAGAGACATTTGACCGCTTTCTGCTCAAGGAAGCGGAGATCGTGACGTTCAACACCTTCTCCATCGACGGACGCGTCCATAAAAGCTTTTATTCCGAAGAAGAGCGTGCCGAGGGGCAGATTGAAGAATATTCAACCTGGAAAACTCTGCGCCCGTTCTGTTTTTCCCTCATAAAAGGAAAAAAGCTTCCGGAGCGCTTCTCCATCATTTTGAAGCTTCCGAAGGCTGCCACCGAACAGTTTCTGACCGCCCGCAAAAGCCAATGGCTCCCGGAGCAGGTCGGCGGACTGTTCTTAAATATTCATTATGAAAACCAGCATTTAAGCTGTGTCACCGGACTGTCGCTCAACCAATTTACGTTAGACAAGACGCTGGAACGCGAGTGGGACGAGTCGATCCGGACATTTTTGCGAAAAGAAGAGCTGCCGTTTGAGGAATAACGGCAGCCCTGTTTTATCGGGTTTTCAGTTGCACATCTTCGATTAATTCTCCCAGAGAATCAGTCCATTGTCATTCAATGCCTGTTCGATTTTTTCAATATTCTTCGTGGATTCCGGTGCGGTCCGTCTTCCCAGTTCACTCATGAGCGCCTCCGTTACCAGCATCAAAGCAGTATCACCGCTCGGATGGTTCACAGAATTCGTATCAATCACTACATCTGCGATCTTTACCAATGGATTTAAGCTTGTATTTGTGATCAGTATCATCGGGATTCCCAGATTATGTGCTAACTCTGCCACACGAATCGTCTTTTTCGTACATGGCCAGACCGAATACACTAAAAGCACATCCTTCGGCGTCGTATTGATTGCAATCCGGTCATAGACAAACTCTTCCTCCCGGCTGAGCTGGCGGATATGCGGATAAAAGCGCTCTGCCACATATTCAAAATACAGCGCCAGCGCCTTGCTGGAACGCATTCCCAATATATAGAGTTGATCTGATTCCAGCATCAGCTGGATTGCCGCCTCAAACTGGGAAATGTTTGACGGCGTACAGAGATTTTCAAGCACCTGGATTCCGTCCGCGATCGCCATATGGAACGTATCCCGGCTCGCCGTCTCCGAGGTACGGGAAAATTCCTGCCGCAGGCTGCGGTACGGCGTTGTATTTTTCAAAAGCGATTCCTGTGCCAATGCTTTCTTAAATGTAGTGTAGCTGTCAAAGCCCAGAAGCTGTACCAGACGCATGACCGTCGTGCTTCCCACACCCGCATTTTCCGCCAGCTCCGCCACCGTCATCACGCCAATCTTTTCATAATTCAGCGCCAGATAATTGCAGAGAATTCTCTGTTTTTTCGGTACGGCGTCCTTGATTTTTATGATCTGTTCCAATACTTCATTGCCCATCGTTTATCCTCATTCATTCCAAGATTCTCACTCGATTTTCGTTTGGTTTTATTATATACTTTCCTTAGAAATTCGTCAATTTGACATTTGTTTTTCGTCAAAGCAGACAAATTTCGGAGGATTTCTTTGTAAAAAAGGTAAATTTTGTTCTTTATTATTGTATTTTGGTTGATTTATTCCTTTATAAATTCTATAATTATATCATAAATGTCGTTTATGAAATAAATATTCTATTTTAGGAAGGGGATACTCAAATGCAACAAACTCGATCACCTTACCAAATCGCCATGCTCCAGATGGACTGCGATTTGTTCCATGTTTCTAATAATCTTGACAAAGCAGAGAAACAGATCCGGGAAGCAGCCGCTCACGGGGCAAAATTGATTTGTCTGCCAGAGGTATTTAATGTCGGCTATCTCGGCACCTGCATCCCAGATATGATGAAGCTCGCCGAAATCGAAGATGGACCTTCCTTGACACGGATGCGTAGTCTGGCAAAGGAACTTTCAGTCTTTATTCTGGCTCCGATTCTTTTTTCCACCCCATCTGGAGTCGAAAACTCTGCTTTTTTGATCGATGATACCGGCACGATTCTCGGGCATTATTCAAAAACGCATCCCGTCGGAGACGAACGAACTTATCTGCAGCGCGGCACCCAGTACCCGGTCTTTGAGACAAAACTCGGAAAGATCGGCGTCGTCATCTGCTACGACGTATGCTTTCCAGAAACCGTCCGCCTGCTGACACTGGCCGGTGCCGAACTGGTTTTAGTCCCGGCCGCATGGCGCGCCAGCTACTATTTCAAAGAATGGTGGGATTTAAACCTTGCGTGCCGTGCCCTGGACAATCTTGTATACATAGCCGCAGTCAACCGCTGTGGATTGTCCGGCGATGAGATCTTCGCAGGAAAAAGCCAGCTGGTAAGTCCTATTGGAGAACGGATTGACAGCTGCGGCGTCCAGGAAGAAGCTATTTTATATGGAAGCGTTGATTTAAACCGGATTGCAAAAGAACGTGATTTTAATACCGTTCTGACCGACCGCCACCCGGAGGACTACCGTCCTATCTGGGATACACCCTACAAGGAGGAATCATAAATGACTGATAAAAATGCTAAAAATGAAAACTCAAAAATTCGCATCATGACCTTTTTCCCGCCATTTATTATTCTGGTCGCGTTCCTTGTTTTAAGCCTTGTCGATCAGGAAACTTTTCTGGGAGTCATCAATAATATCAACAACTGGATCATCAAAAATCTCGGCTGGGCTGCCAGCATTCTCGCCCTTGCAATCGTAATCGTCGCCGTTGTTGCCATGTTTTCCAAATTTGGCGATGTACGAATCGGCGGTGAGGACGCCAAACCAGAACTAAGCAATTTTTCCTGGTTTACTATCGCCCTCACAACAACCATGGCAGCCGGTGTCCTCTTCTGGGGACCGGGGGAGCCGATCGCGCATTACGCGTACCCGCCGACCGAATTATACGGCGTTGAACCTTCTACCAGCGGTTCCCTGAAATTTGCCATGGAAACCATGTTCCTTCACTGGACGATCGTTCCATATTGTATGTATACGGTTCCGGCGGTTGTATTTGCTTTCATGTATTACAACGCGAAAAAGCCGTATTCCATCGCCAGTGAAGTTTCCCCTCTTCTGGGTGACCGCTGCTACCATCCTCGCTGGATGCAGACCATCGACGCAATCACCTTATTTGCCATCGGTGCCGGTATGGCTGGTTCTGTTGCACAGGCATTCATGAATATTTCCGGTGGTATCTCCAAAATGCTTGGACTTCCATCTAATGCCCGCCTCTGGTTTATGGTCGGTATTGTCGTTGCCGCTGTCACGGTTGCTACGGCTGTTTCCGGTATCCAGAAAGCTATGAAGCATGTTTCCAATATCAACGTATACGGCTTTGCTATTTTCCTGATTTTCCTGCTGGTATTTTCAAATGCCTCCTTCCTGTTCAACCTCTCTACCGAGGCATTGGGCGGTTTCGCAGGTACCTTTATTGAACGTATCCTGATTACTGGTGAATCCGTTGGAACCCAGTGGCCGCAGTGGTGGACCACCTTCTACTGGTTCAGCTGGATGGCATGGGCACCTACCTCTGGCGCTTTCATGGGACAGATCGCTTATGGACGCAAGGTAAAACACGTGCTTGGATTATATGTAGGTCTTTGTGCTTCTGTCAGTGCCCTGTGGATGGTTTTAGTCAGCGGTACCTCTCTGTGGGTTCAGACTTCTGGACTGTTCGACCTCGTTGCATCTTATGACCGCGGCGTTGAGAATGTTCCTTATGATATGTTAGGAGCTCTTCCGCTTGGAAATCTGATCATCCCATTATTCGTTGTTCTGATCTTCCTCAGCACCATTACCGCCTGCAACTCCAACTGTATCGCTATGGCAGGCATCTCCACTCAGGGTATCAACCCGGATTCCCCGGACTCCCCGATGTGGTTAAAGCTTGTGTGGTGTGTCGTTCCGATGGCAGTCGGCTACATCATGATCGCAACCGTTGGTGTCAATGGTGTCAAGATCATCGCAAACTTCGGCGGAATGTTCGCCGCCCTCATCATGATCGGCGCCACCGCCAGTCTGGGAATTCTGATTAAAAATTATAAAAAATTTGATAAAACAGGATCTGGCAGTTCCGATAAGGTATAGCTTTTCAAATTAAAAGCGTTCGCACAAAATATAAAAACATATAAAAATTAAAGAAACCTCTGCAATTCTTCCTTGATTACAGAGGTTTCTTTGACATATATTTCCTATATTGAACCATTTATCATATAATCATGTTGAAAGGAACGTCATGAAATTTGCACAAACTAATCCAATCCTAGGAGCTATCCTATACAACTTCTTATTTGGCATTTCTTATTTACCGCTAAAAATCTTAACTGCACGCCTAAATGGAGATACCGCACTACTAATTGCACTTCGTTTTGCAATCTGTCTTGTGCTACTTTACGCCTTAAAACATACCGAACGAATTCATCTACGTTCTCTTCGTGATATGGGCATATGTATTCTTCCTATCTGTATTTTCCAGTTGCTTAATGGCTTTTTTGAAACCACCGGCATGTGCTTCTATCCTTCTGGGAAAGCAAGTGTGATTCTGGCATTAATCCCGCTAATCACCACCTTGCTTGCCATTCCGTTTTTTCACGAAAAGCCCTCTGCAGGACAATTTTTCTTTATTCTTCTTAGCTTTTTAGGTATTTTCATTGTTGCCGGAAATTCTGAGGATAAGGCTGCAACCGTATGGGGCTTTTTCCTGTTGTTAATGGCTGCCTTTATGTCCTCTTCCTTAAATCTCTGTATCCGGAAGCTCGGAAAACATCTGACACCTCTGGACATTACCTATGCTATGAGCTTCGCTATGTTCGCCGTTTATGGAAGCATTTCTCTGATAACGCACCTTGTTTCCAACGATCCCATCGAGTTATTTCGTCCGCTCGCGGATCCTGTTATCGTTGGCTGTCTTCTTGCCTTATCCATCGGGTCCTCACTTTATGCTTCAGCACTGCGGAACATAGTTTTTACCCATATGTCCATGGCTACTGCATCCAGCTTCAGCGGCATCTCCACTGTTACAGCTGTATTTACAGGCGTTATTATTCTTAGCGAGCCTTTCGGTTTCCATGAATTTTTCGGTATTGCTCTCGTCCTTCTGGGAATCTGGGGAGTCAATGCACTTCACCATAAAAATGAAAGATTTTCTTTCTCTCATCATTCTCCTCTATTTCACCTACATTAGTCCGAGGCGAACTTTCTATCAATAAAAAATGTGTGGCTGTTCATTTTCATGTCCAACCACACATTTTTCAGAATATACAAAGACTTATTTACTTATGACCTCTGCTTCACCTTCCCGAAGCTCATTCATCTTCTCATTATGTACACCAAAGCATTTTGCACATATCAGGAAGAGCACCACAGCAATTCCCGTTTCAATCACACCAACTGCAATACATCCCATGGAAACCGTCAAAATTGGCGTAAATGCGATGATAAAGACCTCAATCACGGACTGCAGCGTATACGAATATCCATAGTCATTCAATGTGCCGCTCTTTCCTTCCGGATCTACAATTCGAAGAAGCGTAACACCGATTGCCACCACTCCTGTTGTCCATCCAAATACAAAAATTGATCGTTCAAACCAGAAATTGCGGAACAGCTTCTGTCCAACTACAAATACTAAAAACAGGGATGTCAGCATTCCTAATACACATAAAACCAAAATCGGACCTGCAAATTCAAGTACAATGGAAGTCGAAATAGATGCCACACCAAAGCCAACCAGATAATCGGTTACCATCGAACCAATCCGTCCTTCCACATGCTCATCAATACTGTCTTTAAAACGGGTATGCCCTATAATCGTGTTAATAATGACACCAAATATCATTGCCAGGCACATAACCGGTAATTCTACATTCGGTAAGAACTGTTTATAAAAATCGTAGAACTTATAACCACACAGTGTTGCAGTCAGCGTGAGTGCAAGATGAAATGCCAACGGATCCATACTCATTGGATTGATGGTTTCTTCTCCCATCGAATTTCTCTTACCTACTGGAACGATTCCTGTGCGGCACTCTTCCGGAAGAGATTCCGCTTTTTCTACCAGACGTGTTCCTCCATGTCTGGTTGCATAGTTAATACAGGCAATTCCTACAAACAAACCAACTAACAGGCCCACGGTTGCAAACGTCTGCCCCAGTACAACGCCATCTTCACGTCCCAGTGAATTGTTAAGTGCCGTTCCAATCGTTGAAGCATAGCCATGTCCACCGCAAAATCCAGATGGCATCAGCAGGGCAATTTCTGTAAATACATTTGGAAACAAAATTTTCATCAGTGCACCGCCTACCAGCAGTGCAATACCAAAACAGAAAAATTCAGCTCCCATATTGACACAAAAGGAATCGCCCACCTTTGTCAGAATCTGTTTTACATTGGTTTTATCTTTTTTCCCCAGGAACAAACCGCCAAATAATACACATACCAGCATATAAGCATAACTTCCTATTTTACCGCTCCACGGAATCACGTTTAAAAACTGCGGTCCCAGGACAAGTCCCATCAGACCTGCCAGAACAGACGCTGGAATATAAAACATCTGCAAAAATTTTATACGGGAACGCAGGAACTGGGCTATAATCAGCAGCAGCGACATAAATGCAAAATCATATAGAAACGACATATTGGTATATTCCATAGATATCCTCCTTCCAGTACACTATATTATCCCTTACCTTCTTAAAAGTACTTCTCGAAAAAAATAAAAAGGTCAAGAATTCTTATAAGTAAACTTATAATTGATTTTTGACCTTTTTATTTTTTCATATTCAATTATCAAATTTACTATAACTCTCCCAGCACCTTCCGGGGCACCGTATGCGTCATCACATAAATCTCATCTTCCGTGATTCCCTCATCCAGCAATGTCTGCATAAACAACTTCATCGCTTCCACCGGGTGTTCTCTTGAAGTCTGCCCCCGATCCGTTACCATAAAACAGTGTTCTGCTCCGACTACCCGGATATGGTCTGCCATCTCCTGCGCCGTGCATTCCTTTTCTGCCACATTATACCAGCATTTTTCAATATAAACGCCCAGAGCTGCCAGCTGTTTCTGCGTTTTTACATCGACACGCGTCCGCGGAAATTCTGGATGTGTCAGAACCATACGGTTTCCCTGCCGGATTCCCTCCTGACACAGGAGAATACTTTCCTCCGGGCTGATGTGCCCGGTCGCGACTGCCGCATCATACTTTCTGGCAATCCTCAAAATCTCCAAAACCTCCGCCCTCAGCTCCCCTGTTTCGGTCAGGATAGAGATTCCAGAGCGGTCAAAGAAATCTCCCGGCATATTCCCGGAACACAAAGAGTTCTTTGCGTCCCGGGTCGGCATCCACACGATACGGCATCCGCGCTTCATCGCATTTTCAACCGCATATGGATTGAGTCCTCCGACTGGCCAGTTTAACACCAGACCGCCATAGGCTTTCGTACACGAAGCACAGTGGATATTAGCCAGAATTGCCCGCGCAATCGTGGACTCATAGTGAGATTTCAGCATAATTCCTGCCATTCCGGCTCTCCCGGCTTCTTCTAACAGCCCGTAATCATCCAAAACTCGATGAAAGGGGGACGGGGCTGCGTGCATATGGAGGTCATACGCTCCCTGCATTAAATATGCAATCTCTTTTTCTCTGTCCATAGATTATTTCTGTAAACCAAACTGGAATGCTTTCAGATTCTCCTTGTAGAATGCTGCCAGCGCGTCAGCCAGTGCCTGGAACTTCGGATCGTCGTCGAACATCCACTCATTGTGCTTGCCATCTACATAGTATAACTGCTTCGGCTCCTGTGCCAGACGGTATGCTTCTTCCGCCTCTACACGCTGATGCAGCTCGTTATAATAGCCATGACCTACAAAGACAGCACGCGGTGCGATTCTCGGAAGCAGGTCTTCTACGTTGAAACGGATGAAGCTCTCGCCGATTGCGGTGCTCATCGGGGTCGGGAACTCCTCGCCATTATCCTTGTTGACAGAATCGCCGATACCGCCGTTGATCTCTTTTAATACATGGTCTGTATAGAAATCGCCGCTCTCTGTGATGTTCGGATAATCGGTGTACGGATGCATCAGAACCGGATCGTTGGTTGTAATTCTCTTGATACGGTCTTCTCTGAGGCGTGCAACGCTCTTTCCAAACTTATCATTTCCCATGCCGTCACGCATCCAGCGCTCGCCATTTACAAAGCTGTTCAGGGTTGCAATCGCTTTTACTTCCTTGTCACGCGCTGCAACGGTTACGCATACAGCACCGCCGACACCCCATCCAAGAAGTCCGCAGCGTTCCGGATCTACTTCCGGCTGAATCTGCATAAAGGTAAATGCGTTTGCCACGTCTTCAACCTCTGTCTCAAGGGTTGTGTACTTCGGCAGGCATGGATGAACATTCTCACTCGGCTTAAATCCTCTGTAATCGAAGCCCATGCATACAAATCCTCTTGCTGTTAAAGCTCTTGCAAACAGTGCCGGATAGCACTTATTAACGCCAGTCCATCCAGAGTTACACAGAACTGCTGATCTCTTCTCGCCCTCTTTGTAATCATCCGGGAGATAAATATCTCCTACCATCTTTGCGCCTTCGCTGTAGAATACAACTTCTCTCGTTTTCATGTTGAAATCCTCCATTTCATTTAATTTGTTCCTTTTTGTCGGTTATGGAATTTTTGTTCCTTTTGTGGTTTTATATTAGATCATGTTGCAGAATTTGTCAACCATATTTTTGAAAAAAGAATGTATTTTCTATTTTGTATAGTTTTAGCTTCCTGTTTTTGTTGATCCGTTCCAAATCTTGAAACAAAAAAGGATGCACGACCACTTCCAACTCCAGTCGCACATCCTTTTTCTATCTAATCTTCATTTTATTCCATCATCAATGTGTCGCCACATAATATCCCAGCGTTGCCGGGACTGCCTTATTCTGGTTCCAGATCGCCGGATATTCCGAGAAAGATACCGGGCAGGTGGAACGTCCTACCTCGATCGTGATACCAGGGATGCCTGCTGCCTGCTGCAGCCAGTCCTTCAAGCCGCCGACGCCCTTGCTTCCAAGAACGGAATAACCATTCAAGGCATGAACAGCGTTTGCCAGCGCCTTGGACTCTGCCGCTTTCTGGTTGTTCTGCGTATCCCAGTAAATCACATTTCCCATCGCATGATAGTTGATAACCGCATTGAATCCCGTTCCCTGAATCAAGTTCGCGATTGCCTGGCTCTCCGACTCTGACAGTGGGTTGGTTCCCTTATAACCATTTGCAGACGGATGGGTTAAAGATACATTGATTCCCTCCCAGTTTGCTGCAAAGTTATAGTTCAGATCGACACCGCGTGCATTCGCCTTCCAGCGTCTCATATACTCTTCATAGCTGACCGTTGTCCGGCTGGATGCCTTGTCCGCCGCGTACGCCGCCTGCATCGTCTGGCGCAGTTCCTCCGACTGGATACCATTCTCGCCCATCTGGCTGATCGTGACTCCATCCGGATTCAGCATCGGCACAAAATGAAATGCCACCTGTCCCAATATATTAGAAAGCGGCTGCGTCATATAGGTACCATTATTCGTAAATCCAGCTGCCAGATACTCGAGCTGCTGCATCATCAGCGGTACAACGATATACTCTCTGGCATGAATCGCACCCTGGAACAGAATCTTCTTGGATGCGTTCGGATTGCCGACAATCACATCGTAGATATCACGTCCGTCCGCCGATTTTCCGATCGATTTCACGGTCACCGTTCCCGGATAACGGCTTGCCAGCGCCGAAATATCGTTTACCATCTGGCTATAGGAATACTTGTCCACCGGATTGACAACCGGATTGGATAACGTCTGATTATAATAGGAATTATCCGCCTGCTGTCCCGCATTCGCGTTCGTGGTTCCCGGACCGCCCGGTCCGATCACTGGTGCTGCCGCTGCCGGATCATCCGCCGGTCCTGCATACGCTGTAACTGCCGATAAGCTGCTGCACACAACTGACAGGGATAAACAAGTTGCCAAAGCGCCTTTTCGCAGCAGGCGCTGAATTTTATTTCGTTGACTCATTCTCATGTCTCCTTCTAGCCCTTTCAAACTCTTACAAACAATGTTTCTATTATAGATTTACCTCTGTCGAATGTCAACGAACTGCACAAAACTGAAAGAAAAAAGAAAGATACTTTTTCCAATTTATATTTTACTTTAACTTACCTAAAATCAGCACCACTGCCGTAATAATCAGGACAACGACGAAAATTCCCGCCATTCCTTTTCCCATAATTGCCAGCGAAATCAAAAAATTATTCCACATCCGATATTTTCCTCCATCTCAATCAGTGCAATGGCTGTCTCTTGATTTTTCATCATTCAAGTGCAGCCTTCCTTTTCCATTTTATCTGCCCGACAGACCTATATTACAAATACTGGCTTACCAGCTTAATGACCAGTCCGCCCGCGATGACCGAGGCGATCTGCCCCGATACATTGGCGCCGACCGCATGCATCAGGATAATATTTCCCTTTTCCTCCTCCATCGCCAGCTTCTGCACCACGCGTGAGGACATCGGGAATGCGGAAATGCCCGCCGCACCGATCATCGGATTGATTTTCGTCTTCAAAAACAGGTTCATAAATTTAGCAAACAGCACACCGCCGATCGTATCAAAGATAAATGCAATCAGACCGATTCCCATAATCAGAAGCGTGTCAACCCGCACAAACGCGTCCGCACGCATGCTGAACGAAATCGTGATGCCAAGCAGCAGGGTAATCAGGTTTGCCAGCTCGTTCTGTGCCGTCTGGGAAAGTGCCGGAAGCACGCCGCACTCACGGATCAGGTTTCCAAACATCAGAAATCCGACCAGCGCCACCGATGCCGGAGAAATCAGTCCGACAATGATAGTAACTACAATCGGAAATGCGATCTTGGTCGTTTTGGACACATTTTTCGGACTGTAGGTCATGTGAATCCGGCGTTCTTTTTTCGTCGTTACCAGACGGATCGCAAATGGCTGGATGATTGGCACCAGCGCCATGTAGGAGTACGCCGCCACCGCGATCGCGCCCACATAGTTGGAATGCATGATCTGGGAAACCAGAATGGAAGTCGGTCCATCCGCCGCACCGATGATTCCAATCGATGCCGCATCCCTGAGTTCAAATCCCATCAGCGATGCCGCACAGATCGCAAAGAAAATGCCAAACTGCGCCGCCGCACCAAATAAAAACATGATCGGCTGTGACAGAAGCGGTCCAAAGTCAATCATTGCCCCGATTCCGATGAAGAGCAGAATCGGAAGCGCCTCCGACGCGCTGATCGTCGTCTCAAACAGCCACTGTATAATACCCTGTGTCTCCCCGATGCCCTCCGTCACCTGGTTAATGACGCCGGATAATGGCAGGTTTACCATGATCGCGCCGAATCCCATCGGCAGAAGCAGCGCCGGTTCGTATTCCTTTTTGACCGCCAGCCAGATCAAAAGCCCGCCGATCAGATACATCACAAACTGCTGCGGCGTGATCGCCATGACGCCTTCCCATAAAAATTCCATGTTGTTCCTCCTGTTAATTTTGTTTTCCTTCATAAATATTCTGTTTCCTGGAGCCCCTTGCCAAGATACACCTGCTCTGGCAGCTGTCTTTCTTCGCGCCAGACATACATCCATGCGAGTGTTTTTGTTTCATAGGACGCTTTTTTCCTAATAAAGCAAAAAAGACTTTCAGCATACGTTTCATCCACATATGCTAAAAGTCTTGTTCCTCACATTTGAATCATACGGCACACGCTTTTTGTTACAAAAGCACACTGCCATCTGACTTACACAAGGCATGTAACCATGAGGTTTACTATCCTCAGGGTCTGTTGGTTACATGGTTATAACTACTCCCTTTTAACGCGATCATCATATCATACGGTTTTTTCCCCGTCAAGGTCAAACTGAGTATTTTGTGTTAAGAAAATGAAAAGCTACGAAAGCACGAAACCTGCTATGCTTCCGCCGGCATATTGACACCCGCGATCTTAATATTAACTTCCAGAACCATCAGACCGGTCATATTTTCAATCGCTGTCTTTACTTTGTCCTGCACCTTTTCACTGACTGCCGGGATGCTGTAGCCATATTTCATATTTAAGGACAGATCCACAACCACGTGATCCTCGGTTACGGTCACTTTCACGCCCTTGCTCAAATTTTTCATGCCGAGCTTTCCGACCAGTTCATTTGTGATATTGCCAGCCATCGAATCGACACCGTCTACCTCAGTCGCTGCCAGACCTGCGATGATCGCCACTACCTCATCGGCAATTTTCACTTCTCCAATGCGGTCCTTTTCATATACGATATGTGTGCTTCTATCTTCTGCTTCTCTCGCCATTCCAAATCCCTCCTGACCACTTCCATGTACGCCCGGAATCTTCTCTTCCCACCAAAAACAGATGCTCGAATACTTCCAGAAATACATTTCAATTAAGTGTTTTTATTATACCAAAAATACAGGAGTTTGCAAAGGCATTTCCGGTTCGAATCTCATCCGAGTTACTGTTCACGCATACGTGCCCAGTAACGGAATTTGCCGTGGCTTCGCATTT
>ERZ773264.1938-NODE-1938-length-22020-cov-12.656453_pt1 | contig 22020 bp, 20 predicted proteins | sample MGYA00511910_ERZ773264 | MGnify/ENA primary metagenome ERZ773264 (study PRJEB29015, sample SAMEA2737739) | human gut metagenome | biome: human gut; feature: human-associated habitat; material: faeces | place: China | collected 2012 ... | reverse complement strand
CCGCACCTCGCTCGCCGTATCGGCACTTAGAATTATGCGGTATTGCCCTAAAAACCGGGGTGGCGCTTGCCCGCTGCCCCGCGCTTATAATAAGGTAGTTTGTCTATGCTTCTTACCCCTGAATATATTTTCCGTGCCATTGAGGCCATCACGCCGGAGTTCCTGCGCCAGCACGGTATCACCGCCCTGGTGCTGGATGTGGATAATACCTTGACGGGGGATGGCAGCCAGCAGCTGGATGCCACCGTGCAGCAATGGCTGGATACTATGCGTGCCGCGGGTGTGCGGTTGACGATTGTTTCCAACAATACCGCCGCCCGCGTGCGCCCCTTTGCGGACCGTGTGGGCCTGGCTTGGGTGCCGCTGGCCTGCAAACCGCTGCCGGTCGGCCTGGCCGTTGCCCGCCGCCGCCTTGGCGTTCGCAAAAATCAGATGGCCATGGTGGGCGACCAGATCTTTACGGACCGCCTTGCCGCGGGGCTGTACGGCATCTCCTGTCTGTATACCATGCCGCGTGGGGGCGACCACCAGCGCGGTGTGCAGTTCAAGCGCAGGTTTGAACCCTACTGGCTGGACCGGTATTACCAAAAAGGGGGCCGCCTGTATGAGTGAAGCACCGCGCTTTGGCACGGCTGGGCTTTCGGACAGCTACCGTGTCCGCAGCTTTGACCCGCAGGCCATGGCGGAGTATACGGCTTCCTTTGGGCTGACGGCGTTTGAATACCAGTGTGGGCGCGGTGTGCGCCTGGGGCTGGATAAAGCCGCCGCCTTAAAAGAAGCGTTTGATGCAAAAGGCATCACTTTCTCGGTTCATGCGCCGTACTACATCAGCATGAGCAGCCTGGAGGAGGACAAGCGGCTGAACAGCGTGAACTACCTGCTGCAAAGCTGCGCACTGGTCAAGGCACTGGGCGGCCGCAGGGTCATCTTCCACGCGGGCAGCTGCGGCAAGCAGAGCCGGGAAGCCGCACTGGAAAAGGCGCTGGACACCATGCGCCGCGCCGTTCAGGCCGTGGATGAAGCCGGTTATGGCGACTGTATCCTTTGCCCTGAAACGATGGGCAAGGTGAACCAGCTGGGCACGCTGGATGAAGTGCTGGCCCTTTGCAGTGTGGATGAACGCATGATTCCCTGCGTGGATTTTGGCCACCTGTATGCCCGCAGCCAGGGCACCGAGCTGAACGATGAGACCGCCCCGGCAGATTACGCCGCCATCCTGGATGCCATTGCCGCAGCCTTGCCGGGGGAGCGGGCCAAAAAGTTCCACGCGCATTTTTCCCGCATTGCCTACACCAAGGGTGGGGAAAAATGCCACCTGACTTTTGCGGATACCGAGTTTGGCCCGCCGCCTGCCCCGCTGATGCAGCTGCTGAAAACCCGTGGCCTGGCGCCCACCATTATCTGTGAATCCGCCGGAACCCAGGCCGAGGATGCGGCGGCGCTGAAAAAACTGTATGAACAAGGCTGAGAAAGCCCAAAAACAGCCAACAAAAGCCGAAAAAAAACCAAAATATCACCCGAAAATCCCGCTAACCTCTTGCAATACTGGCGCTTTTCGGGTAAAATACTTACAGGTATGACAATGCAATGGCATTGCTTGATGGGCGGCGGGGCCGCTTTTTCAAACAGGCCCGATTCTAAAATTATGGAGGAGTTCCTATATGATCTCTGCAGGCGAATTTCGTAACGGTGTAACTTTTGAGCAGGACGGCCAGGTCCTTCAGGTCGTTGAGTTCCAGCATGTTAAGCCCGGCAAGGGCGCTGCTTTTGTGCGCACTAAGACCAAGAACGTGATTACCGGTTCCGTTGTTGAAACCAGCTACAACCCGACCGCTAAGTTCCCCCAGGCTTTCATTGAGCGCCGTGAGGTTACCTACTCTTACGAGGATGGCGACCTGTACTACTTCATGGATAATGAAACCTACGAGCAGATCCCCGTTGCCGCTGCCGATGTGCCGGAAAACTTCAAGTTCTGCAAAGAAAACGAAATCTGCAAACTGCTGTCCTACAAGGGCAAGGTTTTCAGCGTTGAAATCCCCAACTTCATCGAGCTGGAAGTTACCGAGACTGAGCCTGGTTTCAAGGGCAACACTGCTACCAACACCCTGAAGCCCGCTAAGGTTGAGACTGGTGCCGAGATCCGCGTGCCCCTGTTCATCAACGAGGGCGACAAGATCCGCATCGATACCCGCACCGGCGAGTATATGGAGCGCGTCTGATCTTAAAACAAATGGCCGGGCCGTGGTTTTTGCCGCGTCCCGGCTTTTTTGGAAAATTGCAAAAACAAACACCCTGTTTACAGTGCGTGAAGGAGGTTTTCCCTTATGGCTATGGATCTGAATGCAAAGGCCGCTTACATCCGCGGTATGATGAAAGGGATGGAGTTTGACCCCACCACCCAGGAAGGCAAGATCATTGTTGCAATGATGGACCTGCTGGAAGAGATGGCCGATGTTGTGAGCGAGCATGACGATGCCCTGGATCAGGCTTTTGACGAGCTGGACGCCATTGATGAAGATATGGATGATCTGGTGGACAGCATCTTCGGCGACGACGATGAGGACGAAGATGAGGACGAGGATGACGACGGCGCATTTGAAACCAGCTATGAAGTCACCTGCCCCAACTGCGGTACCGTCAACATTGTGGATGAAGACACCCTGATGGACAGCGATAAGATCGTCTGCGCAGAGTGCGGCGCAGCTTTCGATGTGGAAGTTCTGCCCGACGATGCCGAGATGCCCGCCGATGCAGAAGCCGAAAGTACCGATGTGACCATCGAGTAAGCGGTTAAGTGCACAAAATAGAATAACAGATAGAAAATCACCCCTGTGGCCGGATTATTCTGGCCGCAGGGGTGATTTTTTGATTATTGGGGAAGAAAGTAATTTGCAGCGAGGTTGCAAACGCTGCCATAAACCTGTAGACGATGTGTAGGGGGACGATGTTTGACCGTTCCGAAACCGTAAGACAATATATCATTATAAAATTTGTGATGCTCAATGATGTAAAAGCTCCGGCGTGGTCAGGTAGCAACGCCCTGCGGCACAGGGATGAAGTACAACAAAAACAGCCCGGTCCAAACGGACCGGGCATTGTGGGTTCCTGTTTACTTTTTCTCGTTCTTCAGCTGGTTGCGCAGCATGATATCGCCAAAGGTCAGGGCGTTGAACAAACCGCCGGCCTTGTTGGCCTGGCGCACAATGCGCGCCGGCAGAGGCTTGCTTTCATCGGTGGAAAGCAATACAATGTGAACCTTATCGGCCACGTCGGCATTGCCTTCCTTTTTGGTGGTCAGTACCTGCAGGTACACAACATAGGGGTCATGCATAGAACCATAGTAAATATCGTTGCCGCAGCGCACCAGCGGGCGGCCCTTATAGGTCAGACTGGGGGTAAAAGCCATCTCTTACAACCTTCTTTCGCTGTTGTTGTATCCGAAAAGCCGAAAATATAACTTGTTTCTACAAACACAGCCGGCTTTTACCTTAAATCCGTCTTGCGTTTGCGAAATATGCGTCATTTTCTTTGTTTTCAGCTACACCTTAATCAATAAAAAATATTATACCATACAAGATAGGGGATTACAAATCTAATTTTTCGCTTTCGATCTTTTCTTCGTTCAAGGCAACGCGCTGGGTCAAAATGCGCACCTTGCTGTCCAGCTGACTGAGCCGGATGGACATAAAAAACTGTTTGGCCAGCAGCAAAAAGATGATGACGATATAAACAAAATTGATGGGGCTCTGGAACCCAAGCAGATACGCCGCCCAGTAGGCAATGCCGGGAAAGATGGCCAAAATCAGCAGAATGCCGCTGAACAGAAGCCAGAAAATGGTATCTTCGATCTGCACCTTAGCCAAACGCACGCGGCGCAGAATATAGGTTGCGGTGATCAGGCTGCCCAACACAAGGCATACACGGATAATTGGCTGATCAAACATGGCTTACAGGCTCCTTTCCGGGTAAGGCGTTTCGGTGTCCCGCTTGCGGAACCACTGAATCAGCAAAATGGAGATGGACATTTTGACCATATATTCAATGCTGCGCCAAAAGGTCAGGTAGCTTTGACCGGCCTCGCGCTCGCCCATCGTAACTTGTACTTCGCGTACCACAGCGCCGTTTTTGATCAGGTAACTGATGGTATCCGGCTCCGGGCCATAGTTCAAATTTTGGGCAAATTCTTCCACCATGGCGCGGTTGAACAGCCGCATGCCGCTGGTGGGGTCGCAGATTGCACGGCCGGTGGTCAGCCGGATGGACCAGCTGATGATGTAACTGCCCAGCATGCGCAGGCTTTTGGGCTTTTTTACCGTCAAAAAGCGGCTGCCAATCACGATGTCGGCCCCGCTTTCCAGCTCTTCCAGCATGGCGGCGATATATTCCGGTCGGTGCTGGCCGTCAGCATCCAGCTGCATGGCGCAGTCATACCCGTTTTCGGCGGCATAGCGCAGCCCGGTCTGGAATGCACCTGCCAGCCCCAGGTTGACTGGCAGATCGATCAAGCGGAACCCATGTTCCCGGCAGATGGCCGCGGTTTTATCACGGCTGCCATCGTTGACTACAACATAGTCATACTGCGGGTAGTTCTTGACAATGCCGTTGACGACCTTGACAATATTGGCTTCCTCATTATATGCAGGAATAACAATCAGCAATTTTGACATAACAAATGTTCCTTATCCACTTGCCCGGCAAACACCGGGCAGATGTCAGCTTTGGTTTATGATCCCCATCATTTTATCAAATACGGCATCCCATGTAAAGTGCGCGTACACATTGCGGTACGCCGCCTCGGCACAGGCATGGGCGCGGGCGGGATCATCCAGCAGGGTCTGCAGCCCGGCGCGGATGGTTTCCACCGTGGTGTCCTGTGGCTGGCCGGGCAGCACAATGCCGTGGGTATCGTCCGGCAGCAACTCCTCGGTTCCGGCGGTACGGGTGCATACGATGGGGCAGCGGCAGGCCGCGGCTTCCAGCAAGGTGGTGGGAAAGCCCTCAGCATACCGGGTGGGCAGACAGTATACATCTGCCTGCCGCAGCAGCTGAACCACCGCAGCATGCGGCAGAGCACCGGGGGTAACGGCCCCAAGGTCTGCCAGTTCCTGCTGCTGCGGACCGCTGCCAGCCGCCACCAGAACAACGCCCGGCAGCTGGGCCACGGCCTGGGCTAATAATCCGGCGCCCTTTTCGGGAATCAGGCGGCCCACAAACAGCACGATCTTACGGTCGCCAAGGTTCAGCTTGGCGCGCCAGTCTGGCGCGTGGGCGGCTTCCTGTTCCAAAGCAGCGGGGTCAATGGCGTTGGGCATGGTTCCTGCAGCCGTAATGCCAAAGGTGTGCAGCCAGCGGCAGGCAGCGGCGGAAACGCCATAGAACGGCGCGCCGGTGCCGCGCACCAGGCGGCAGGCAACCTGCTCATACAGCCGCCCGCAGGCCCCCAGCAGGCCGTTGCCCATCGGCATGTATCCGGTGGAATGGTCAATAACCAGCATGGGGATACCGCGGCGCTTGGCCGCGCGGGCAGCCCAGACGCTTTGGGTGTACATGCGGGTCTGCACCACGCAGAAATCGAGCTTTTGCGCCCAGATTTGCGCGGTCAGCGCGTGGAAGCGCGCCCCCGGCTTGATGACAGGAAAGCGCCCGTTCATGACAGGCCAGACGGGCAGGCGGTAAATTTCAATGCCATCCCCGTCAATTTCGTGCTCCGGCAGGTTGGGCAGAGCACTGGTAACCACAATGGCGCGGTGCCCGGTGGCAACAGTGCGGCGGGCAAGGTTCCAGGTGTAGCGCTCCACACCACCCACCGTGGGCAGGTACTGCGCAGAAAAATAACAAATCGTCATCGGGCAATCACCGCAAGCATGGCGTTCAGCAATACCCCGGCGTTGATTACGCACAGGCAGCAGACCAGGGTGCAGGCGGACTGTTTGCCGCTGGCAACCTGGACCCGGCGGGGCAGGCAGGTAAGCAGGAGCAACGGCAGCACGGGCAGAAGATACCGCCCCTGGAAGCCGTAAACGGTCTGGTAATAGGTCGGGGTCCACACAAGGCAGCCGGCAAAGGCCAACGCGGCGCACAGCAGCGCGGCCAGCGCACACCACACCCGGTAGCGCCCCTGGGGCAGCCCCGGCACGGGAACATCCTGCGCCGGAACGGCGGCATACCACAGCAGCAGGTAGAGCGCCAACACCCAGAACCAGGCCAGGTCCAGCGAGCTGTAGCTTAAGCTGCCGCCCACAAGGCCGCGCACCCAGTTGTCAGCATCCTGCACCACGCTGCGTACCAGCAACATAGCCACGGCGGGCAGATTGTGCAGAATGTAACCGGGGGTAAAGGTGGTCTGGTCTTCCTCGCTGGGGGTGCTCTGGCTGTCCCGCACAGTACGGACAGCTTCGATCTCTTTGATCAGCACATTGCGGTCCAGCGGGTAGCGGTCATCCTCCACGCCGGGGTAGATCTGGCAGGCGGAAAGCAGCTCTGCACATTCATCACTGCTGAACATGGACTTGAAAAAGTCTCGGCGGTCAGCAGTGGCCAGCCGTTCCCGGCACATTTCGGCGTCGGTGGTCATCAGGTCGCGGTCCAGGTAAACCAGGGAAGCCGCACTCATGAATTCATCATCGGTCAGGCTGGAATGCTCCACTTCCTCCGGGCTGAAGAAAAAGCTCTGACCCAGAACGGCGGCGGTCACATCGCCCTCCTGCAAGGCCTGCACCCAGAACTCCAGCTCCTTCTGCGGGATTTCGGTCACGCCCTCCACGCAGTAATACAGGCGGCGCACAAAGTTGGAAGCCGTGTTTTCGCGGTACTCGGCAGGCATGTTGGCAAACCGGTTGGAGGTTTTGCCGTCACCCGCGGCAGGGGCGGCATGCAGGGTACGATTGTCAGCTGCCTCTGTTGCTGTATAAGAAACCGCGGCAGCCGGGGTGGAACCCTGTGCGGAGGTGGTTTCCGTCTGGGTAGTCTGATTTTCAAACCCGGCAGAACCGGCCACCGAGGTGACCAGCACAGCGCGGTTGATGCTGAGCGCCAGCAGCACGCATCCAGCCAGATAAGCGGCTTTTTTGGTTGCGGCGCTCTGGCCAAAGCGGCTGTTGGGAATCAGCAGGAACAACGCTGCCAGCGGCAGGTAAACCAGTTTGGCCGGTGCCAGCAGGATGCCGAACACCGCCAGCGGCAGCCACAGCCGCACCGGCAGCACCGTGCCGTCCTTGCAGCCAAAAATCGCCTGCATACACAGCGCAGTAAAGGCAAACGCCAGCCCCAGCAGCAGGGAATCCCGGCTGAAAGAAGCCGCCAGATGCAGCGTCATGGGCAGCAGGGCCGCCGCAGCGAATACCCGCCTGCCAAACGGCGCGGCTTTAACGGCCAGCGCCGCTAACAAAGCGAACACAATTAAATTTGCTGTGCGCCCCAGCATCAGCGCCGGAACAAAGCCAAGGTGAAAAACATATGCCAGGAACACCGCTGCCGCGCTGAACAGATACAGCGTGGGATTGCGGTCGGTCTGCAGTTCTTCCAGCGCAGTGTGGCTGTCAAAACTGTCAGGGGTGGTGGTGAACAGATTTTCGCTCAGTTCCTGCCAGCTGAACACGGTGGTCTTTTCGTTTTGCAGCAGGGGGCCAAAGTCGTGCTCGCGGCGGTAGGTCATATCCAGCGGCACATTGCCCATCCGCCATTCATCCGGCGAGAGCATGTTGGCCCATTTGCAGGCTAAAGTAAAAGACTGGTTGATGTGGTATTTTTCGTCCGGTGCGGCATAGGGTGGCAGCACAAAGCTGTACAGCATGCCAAAGCAGAGCACCAGCACAAACACCAGCCGGTGCAGCGGCATGCGGCCCCGCATGGCAAAATAAATGCCAAGGAACACCACAACGCTGGCCAGCAGCCCGACCAGCAAAAAGAACCGGGTCAAAAATCCGCCAATCTGTTTGTAAGTCACCAGCAGCGCCAGCGTGCCGTCCACGGCTTCGCCGTTTACGGTAAAGGTATCGTTCCACAGCACAGCGCCGTTGCTGCAGCCCACGGTCAACCGGCCGGAACCGGTATACTCCGGTTTCAGGGTCACGCGGTAGCGGCGGCCTGCGCTGCCGGTCACGGGGGTATCCAGCCCCATGCCGGTGTACTGCCCGGCTACAATGTTTGCCATATCGCCGGTGGAGCGGGCCAGCACCTCGCCGGTGTCGGCATCGGCAAGTTCCAGGTGCAGCTCACCGGTGGGTTGGCCGTTGCTGGTGCCAAACACAAAGGCCATGGCCAGCAGGTCATTGTCGGTATCAAAGGTCTGGGCAGCGCCGTTGGCTTCGTCCAGCTCGGCGCTGTACTGGCTGTAATCATCGCTGATGCGCTCCGACAGGCTCTTGTCATTGTTGGGGCGCACCGCGGCCAACCAAACCAGCACCACGGCCAGCAGGCAGGCAGCAGCGGCGCACAAGGCGGTGCCCAGCGGGCTTTTCAGAAAATCCTTTATTTTGCTCATACGGGCTCCTCCCGGTTTTGGTGGTTCAGCGTTCAGGGGGTGTCCAAAACAAACACCGGAATATTTAACGTTTCAGCCGCACCCATCAAATCTTTGCGCCAAAGGCTTTTTTAACGGCGGCAGGCAGGCGGCCGTCCCGCAGCAGGATCTCTTCCACCGTGCCGCGCACAGCGCCCTCGCCGCCTTTTTGGCGGCAGATGAAATCCGCCCGCCCCAGCACAGGGCCGGCAGCATCGGCCGGGCAGGCCACAAAGCCGCACAGGGCCATGGCGGTCAAATCGTTCAGGTCATCGCCGCAATAGGCAACATCCTGCTTGGTCAGGCTGTGCTCAGCCATAAACCTGCTCAAAAAGGCGGCTTTGTCGTGTACGTTCTGGAACAGATAGTCAATGTGCAGGTCCTGGGCACGGCGGCGCACGGCTTCACATTCGCGCCCGGTGCAGATCATAACCTGCATCCCTGCCGCGCGGGCCAGCACGATCCCGGCCCCATCTTTGATGGCAAACTTTTTCAGCTCGTTGCCGGCGGAATCATAGTACACGCCGCCGTCTGTCATGGTGCCGTCTACATCCAGAACCAAAAGTCGAATCATGGGCAAACCTCGTTATTTTGCGTATTCGCTTGGGGTGATAAAGGTCACATCCAGCCCGCAGGCTTTGATGGCACCTGCCATGGCGGTGTTGAACGCAGCTCCGCGCCCGGTGTGGGCGTGCAGCAGGCTGTCGGCATAGGCGGGGGTACCGGGCTTGTAGCCATCGGCACCTGCCAGCAGCACGGCCTTGGCACCGCACAGCCGCAGCAGCCGCAGCAGCATCAGTACACTGTTGCTGCCAAGGGATGCATTCTGCACATCCGGGGCCGCCAGCCGGTCATAATTGACCGCCAGCGCCCCCTGCGGCAGCGGCCGCAGGTTGGAGGTGAGCACAACAGGGCAGGGCAGGGCAGCAAGGTCCAGCTTTTCAAACCGCTTGCTGTTGGTAAAAAATGCATAATCCGGCTGGCAGAATTCCGGGCAGAAGTTGGCCGAAACAATGCAGTCCGCCTTGGCGGCGGCCACAGCATTGCGCCCGGTTTCGTCCGCCAGGCTGGCACCAGGGGCCAGCACCAGCACGGTCTTGCCGCCAAACGCGGTGCGCAGGGTATCCAGCGCGGCGGTGTCGTCAATGGCGCGGTTCTGGTATTCGCGGTACAGGCGGTCGGCATAGTCTTTATCGTATGCGGTGGCCTTGCTGCGGTCAAAACCGGCCAGAATATGGTTGATGTCCCGGTTGGTCAAATCGCCTTTGTCCAGATAATGCTCGGCGTAATCGCGGTGCAGGTTGTACCGTGCGCTCAGAAAGTAAGCCGGGGTGTAACCCCAGGCTGTCTCGCCTTTCAGCGGGGCGATATGGTCCTGGATGGCGTCCATCATCTCGTCAATGTCATAATGGCAGCCAAGGGTCTCGTTCATATAGTCGGCAATCAGCTCAATGGGCAGGTTGCCGGGAATGCGCCCCATGCCCATCAGGCTGCCGTCCACAGTGGTATCGCGGCCCAAGTGCTTGTCCAGAAATTCCTGCGCCAGGCAGAAAGAGAGCGCCATGTTCTCATGCAGGTGCAGCCCCACGCGGATATCCGGGGCCAGGTTGTGGTCCACCAGGCTGACGATGCGCTCTAAGTCACGCCGTCGCATGCTGCCGAAGGTATCCACAATGGAGAACTGGTACGGGTGAATCTCGTTTACCTGGTCTAAAATCCACAGCAAGTCTTTGTCGGCATAGCCCATAATGTTGATGGGGTTGATGGACAGCTTGTACCCGCGGGCCTTGACTTCGCGGGCAAAATCCATGCCTTCGCGGATATCGTAATCGTGGGCGGTAATGCGCAGCATCTCAATGCCGTGCCCCTCATAAGGGGACAGCTTGGCAATATCATAATTGGAGCGCATGGCCATGCCGCTGTACATGGTGCTGCCGGTGTGGGCAGGCAGCAGTCTGTTCAGCTCTTCAATGGTGTTGCAGACGGTCACATCGGGGTTGTAGCCATCCACATTGCGCAGAAAGCCCACTTCCACAATGTCAGTCCCGGCACGGGTCAGCGAGGCGATAATATCTTTGGCTGCAGCAAAGCCCCAGTTCCAGCTGTTCACATAGCCGCCGTCACGCAGGGTGCAGTCCAACAGTTTAATATCAGGCATTTATTCTTTTCCTTTCAGGATTTCGCTCACAAGGGCAAGGTCCTTGGGGGTGTCAACGCTCACAGTCTTGTACGGGCTGACGATGGCATGTACCTTGTGGCCGTTTTCCACAAAGCGCATCATATCGTTCTCTTCGGCTTTTTCCAGAATGGACTTCGGTGTTTCGTGGTAGAACGCCAGCGCCCGGCGGGAGTACAGCTGGATGCCGGTCACCTTCTCGTATTCAAAATCCAGCGTGCCTTTGGGGTAGGGAATGGGGCTGCGGGAGATCATCAAAATTTCCCGTGCGGCGTTGGTCACGACCTTCTGGTTGGAAAAATCGATCACATCCGCGGGGTGCTCCATCCGGTTGGTCAGCACGGCGACATAATACGGGTCCTCCGGCAGGGTATCCGGCAGAATCAAATCAAACGCCTTTACGTTGATCAGCGGTTCGTCACCCATGATCTGCAGATACAGGTCGGCTTCTACCTTGGTGGAAACCTCCCAGATGCGCCCGGTAGGGGTGTCATGGTCGGGGCTGGTCATGCAGTATTCCATGCCGTAGGTGCGGCAGGCTTCGGCAATGCGCTCATCATCGGTGGCGATAAACACATCATCGAGCTTTTTGCACTTTTTGGCTTCCTGGTACACCCACCAGATCATGGGCTTGCCCAAAATATCCGCCAGCGGCTTGCCCGGCATCCGCGTGCTGGCATAACGGGCGGGAATAACGCCGATAAGTTTCATATAGTAACCTTCTTTATATCAAAATTCAGTGTAAAACAGGTCATTCAACCATTTCTGGGGATTTTGTTGAATATAAAGCCAGATTTCCTCATAGTCAAAGTGGTTGCGAATAATATGGTCGTGGTAGGATTTTTGCCATACGGGGAACCCTGCTGCGCGAGACACCCCGGACTTATATTGCCCAATTATGGTTGGCAGTGTAGGGAACGGTCTCGACCGTTCCGAAAGCTCGTTACAGCCGATTGCTAAAATGCAGTGGATGTGGTTTGGCATAATGACATAAGCATCCAGCGCAGTGGAAGTGAAATGCACAGGAACTTCCAACAGCATTTTCTCGGCAGTCTTTCCAAGTGAAGATAATTCCATGGCGGCGGAACGGTCAAGACCGTTCCCTACAATCTGCCCAAACAGACGGGCGCGATTTTTGGTGCAGATGGTCACAAAGTAATACTTTGCGGAAGAATAATCGAAACTTTGCAGCCGCAGATTTTTACGTTGTTTCAGCTCCATGGAATCACCTGAACAGGTATTTTCAAGGGGAGGCATTACCCCTGCACCAACTTTTCTGCCTCTTCCAGCCCCACAAACACCTTTTCTTCCGCGGCGGTAAAGCCGCGCAGGACCCAGCTTTGTACGGTGACGGCGCGCTGGAATTTGAAGGGCAGGCAGAAATTGAGAACCTCGCTTGGCATGGTGCGGGGCAGGATAACAGCAGTAGGGAACAGCTTGGAATAATCCGTGGTATCCCGCGGGTGAGTTTTGATAAACAGCGGTTCTGTGCAGTATTTCTTGGCAACAGCCGCAAACATGGCGTCCTGGGTGGGCTGATCCATCAGGCCGTCCAGCACAAAGCTGCGGGGCAAAAGCAGGCAGGCACCCTGCACATGCTCCGGCAGGGGAACGGCCAAAAACACCCGGCGGATGATGGCTTTTTCTTCCTCCATCAGGCTTTCCAGTAGCTGCGCTTTGGATACCGTTACCAGCTTGTCTACGCCAAAAATGCTGCACCGCGCGGCGTCTTCGCTTTCCACCGTGCGGCAGCAGGGGCTGTCGCCCCAGTAGCGGTAGGAGCCGCGGGGGTTGGTGCGCTGCTCGTCCAGCAGGTGCTGGTCAGGGTCCAACGTGCCGCCAAAGGTATCTTCGCACAGGGTATAAACCCGGCGCTCCCGCTGCAGGTAGCGCCCTAAAGCGCTCCAGTCATTGCTGATGTACACATGCCCCTTGGGCAGCGTAAAATACGGCTTGCGGAACGGGTGGCGCAGGCGGTAAAAGTCGCTTTCGCTGTTCTGTGCGTCCAGCTTTTCCTCGTCCACGATCAAAACAGCGTCCCACAGATCCGGCGCGGCGTCCAGCAATTTAGCGCGCAGGGTTTCGGTTTCCGGCACACAGGTGCTCAGCACAAGGGTGGACTTGCCGGGGCGGCTGCGCAGCGCGCGCACCAGCGCGATTAACACATGATACAGCGTGTGGCAGATGAAAATATCACCCATCGTATCCATTCTCCAACACTTTGACCGGCGGGAAGTGGATGCGGCCCCAGCCCGGTGCCCATTCCGGCATGGTCAAATCGCCGGAGGTTACCTCAAACGCAAACTCGGTCACTGGCTTGTCCAGGCAGACAGCCTGGGTCAGCACGCCGTCAAACACATCCACATAGAAGAAATACTGGCCTTCGCCCAGCAGGCTGGGGTCAAACTCAAACTCGGTGGTATACAGCTTGCCGGGCACGGCGGCGCCCAGGTTGACCGGGTGGGTAATGCCCACGGGGGTCGAATCCCGGAAATGCAGGTTCAGCTTTAAGTGTACCCCGGTAAACGGCTCCGAAACACGCCAGGTAATGCGCACCCGAATTTTTTCGGTGTCCGCAAACACACTGGATTCCTTGCCCACAAAGTCCAGCGTTTCCAGCCGCATCCGCTTGCCTGCGCTGGCGTTCATGCGGGAAACATCCAGCAGGTCATAGTGGACCACGTTCACATCGGTGGTTTCCATATACACGGCAATGGCCTGTTCTACATCGCCGTCAAAGATCACGCGGCCCTGGTCCAGCACCACGCAGCGGGTGCACAGTTGGCGGATGGTGCTCATGTTGTGGCTGACGTACAGGACGGTGCGGCCCTCCTGCCCGGCAACGTCGCTCATTTTGCCCAGGCATTTCTGCTGGAACTTCATATCGCCCACGGCCAGCACTTCGTCCATTACCATGATCTCGCTGTCCAGGTGGGCGGCAACGGAAAACGCCAGCTTGACGAACATGCCGCTGGAATACCGCTTGACGGGGGTATCAATAAAATCTCCGCACTCCGAAAATTCAATGATCTGGTCAATCTTGGAATCGACCTCGGCGCGGGTCATGCCCAGAATAGCGCCGTTCATGTAGATGTTCTCGCGGCCGGTCATCTCGTTGTTAAAGCCGGTGCCCACTTCCAGCATGGAAGCCACCCGCCCGCGCAGCCGGATCTCGCCCTCGGTGGGGGCGGTAATGCGGGACAAAATTTTGAGCAGGGTGGATTTGCCTGCGCCGTTGCGGCCGATAATGCCCAGCGCTTCGCCTTTGTACACGGTCAGGTCCACGCCGTTCAGCGCCATAAAGGTTTTGCCAAACAGGCGGGCGTCCGTGCCGATCACGGTGTTGGGATCCTCTTTGCCGCGCACACGGGCCCACCAGCTTTGCAGGTCATGCGTCAAAGTGCCGCCGCCGATCTGGCCCAGTTTGTATTGCTTTTTCAAGCCCGATACCTGAATGACGGGTACGCGCTGGTTTTGTGCATGTGTCTGGTTTTCCATCTGCGCCCCTCCTTACACGGTATCCATAAAGGTTTTTTCAATGCGGCTGAACAGCACCACGCCCAGCACAAGGGCGGCTGCGGTAACAATCAGGCTGTAGATCAGGCTGCCCACTTCCACGGTGCCGGTGCCAAGGGTGCCCATGCGGAACACCTCGATCGGTGCAGTCATCGGGTTCAAGCGCATCAGCATCTGCAGCCGGGGGGATTCCTCCAAGCTGGAAAGGGGATAGACCACAGGAGAAATGTACATCCACAGCTGCACGCCAAAGCTCACAGCAATGGCAAGGTCACGGTACTTGGTGGTCAGGGCGGAAATGATAATGCCCACGCCCAGACCCAGCAGCATGACTTCCAGCACCACCAGCGGCACGGCAAACGCCCAGGCCGTCAGGTGTACACCGGACCCGGTCACGGCAAAGTAGACCCAGAACAGAATGTACATGACAAATTGGATAAAGAAGTTGATCAGGCTGGTCAATACCTGGCTGATGGGGGTGGTAAGCCGTGGGAAATACACCTTGCCGAACACCTGGCTGTTGGCCACAAAGGTGTTGGCCGTGCCGTTGATGCAGGAGGCAAAAAAGGTCCACACCGTATTGCCTGCCATGTAGAACAAAAAGCTCGGCGTACCGTCCGTAGAAAGCCCGGCAATGCCGCCGAACACCACGTTGAACAGCACCGTGGTGATAAGCGGGTTCAGGATGATCCACAGCGGCCCCAGGATGGTCTGCTTGTACATGACGGTAAAGTTGCGCTTGACGAACATGACGATCAGGTCACGGTAGCGCCACAGCTCTTCCAGGTCCACATCAAACCAGCCGGTGCGCGGCCGAATGATGGTGGTCCATTGCGTGTTATCCCCGGCAGGGGTCTGGTTGCGTTGCTCTGCCATAAAAAGCCCTTTCAAAAATAGATATTTCAGGGGAATCCCCGATACATACTTATAGACAATTCATTGTACCATAATCCGCGGTAAAAAACAATGTTTGCACTGTGGCAGAAAGCGCTGCCAAAACAAAAACCGCCCTGCAGGCCCGGAACAGGGGATGCAGAACGGTTCAAAGAGTTTATTTTGCGGTCAGCCTGCGCCAGCCGGTGCGCAGCAATCTCCAGCAGCCAAGCAGCAGCAGGGAAAGCAGGATGTCCCACCCGATGCGGCAGGGCAGCGTGAACAGCAGGCGGTCTTTTTGCCAGATGGCACTGGTGAACACATCCATGTGGTGTACAAAGAACAGCCACAGGCTATGCCGCCCCAGAAAACTGAGCGCCGGGCGCAAAGCACTGTTGGCGTTCAGCTCGCGGCACAGCTGGCAGAAGATCCAGATGCCGCATACGCTGATGGCGGCGCACAGAATGTAATTGGAATAAGTGCGGGAAGCAAGCTCAATATAAATGCCCTGCTGGCAGCACCATGCCCATGGAATCAGCATGGCCAGAAAAAGCGGGACCCGGTAACGGTCCAACAGTGCCTGATGCTGGTGGAACAGCTGCCCCAATGTGAGGTACATGACAACGACCATTGCAACATCCAGACATTGGGGAAGATACTGTACCTGCCCGATGTATGCCCCGAACAGCATGACAATGAAACTGACGGCAAAATCCCCTTTGGGGAACAAAAGCCCCAGCAGCTCCCAGATCAGCTTGCCCCAGAACAGTGCAAACAAAAACCATGGCATGCCGCAGCTGGGAATGCCGTCGGCAGGGTTACCGCTGGCCCAGAACAGGGTGATGGCATTGTAGCGGGCAATATCCCACAGGTTGGTCAGGCTTCTGTCATCAGAAAGGAAAAAGTTCAGCAAAACGTTGAACACCTGTACCACACCCAGCACGGGAACGATCAGTGCAGCAAAGTCTTTTTTGACCCGGCGGGCAAAGCCCTGCCAGGTATCCGGGCGGCGGGCTGTATAACCGGTCAGAAAGAAAAAGGCCGGCATGTGGAACGAAAAAATGAAATTGCGCATCAGGTTGCCGTAGGGCAGGGTGTGCCCCACAATAACCAGGATCATGCACAGGCCCTTGGCCGTGTCGATCCAGTCAATGCGCTGGCGCACGGCAGGGCGGGAAGCTGTTGCGACGGGTTGTTGAACAGCAGTCATACGGCAGTCTCCTTCAGTCCGGCATCACTGCTGCTTGGGCGGGTTCTTTTTCTGTTTGTCATTGCAATGCTCCTGGCAGCTGGCGCAGTTGCCGGTGCAGCCGCCGTGCCAGCCCTTTTCGCTGTTGGCAATAAAACCGATGGCAACGCCGAGCAGAACAAAAATAATAACCAGAACAAGGATACTTTGAAGTGACATGGAAAAAACCTCCCTATGGGTTAAGCGAAAACAAAGTGACAGGTGAATACGCTGCCCTTATGCCAACCCCAGCAAAAACCCTACACAGTGCACGGCAAACGCCACAACCCAGGCAATGCCGCATTGCATCAGTACCACACCCAGTGCAGCCCGGCCACCGCCCAGTTCCCGCTTGACGGCGGCAATGGCTGCAACACAGGGGGTATACAACAACGTAAAGATCAGGAAAACCAGCGCAGTAAACGGGGTGAACAGCATGTTCAGCGCGCCGGTATCGCCGCCCAGCAGGACGGTCAGGGTGGAAACAACGCTTTCCTTGGCGGTAAAGCCGGTGATCAACGCAGTGGAAATGCGCCAGTCGCCAAAGCCAAGGGGCTTGAAGATGGGGGTGATCAGGCTGCCAACCAAAGCCAGAAGGCTGGAATCCGGGGTGGCAGCAACATTCAGGCGGGTGTCGAACGTCTGTAGGAACCAGATCACGACGGTTGCAACAAAGATAATTGTAAAGGCACGCTGAATAAAATCACGGGCCTTTTCCCAAATCAGCTGGCCGACGCTTTTGGGCGAAGGCAGACGATAGTTGGGAAGCTCCATGACGAAAGGCACAGGCTCACCGCGGAACTTGGTATGCTTGAGGATCAGCGAATACAGTATACCACACAAAATGCCGAAAAGATAGAGGAAAATCATGACCGGTGCACGCCATACCCGGGGGAAGAATGCGGCCGTAAACAGCGCATAGATGGGCAATTTGGCCGAGCAGCTCATGAACGGGGTCAGCAAAATCGTCATGCGGCGGTCACGCTCACTGGAAAGGGTGCGGGTTGCCATAATGGCGGGAACCGAGCAGCCGAAGCCCACCAGCATGGGCACAAAGCTGCGGCCCGAAAGCCCAATGCGGCGCAGCAGTTTGTCCATAACAAAGGCCACGCGGGCCATATAACCGGTATCTTCCAGGATGGACAAAAAGAAGAACAGGATAACGATCGTGGGCAAAAAGCTCAGCACGCTGCCCACACCGGCAAAAATGCCGTCGATCACAAGGCTGTGCACCACCGGGTTGATCTGATACGCCGTCAGGGCGCGGTCCACAACGCCGGTAAACCAGTCGATGCCAAGGGTCATCCAGTCCGAAAGGGTGGAGCCCACTACGCCAAAGGTCAGCCAGAAAACAAGTGCCATAATGCCCGCAAAACAGGGCAAGGCAGTGTATTTGCCGGTCAGGATCTTATCAATGGCAACGCTGCGCTTATGCTCCAGGCTTTCGCCCGGCTTCACCACCGTGGCGGAGCATAGCTTTTCAATAAAGGTAAAGCGCATGTCCGCAAGGGCGGCTTCGCGGTCCAGCCCGGTCACGGTTTCCATTTCAGCAATGGCGTGGCCCAGTATATCTGTTTCGTTGGGGTTCAGCTGCAGGGCTTTTTCAATCAGGGTGTCTCCCTCCACCAGCTTGGTGGCGGCAAAGCGCAGCGGCAGCCCGGCGGCAGCGGCATGGTCCTCAATCAAATGTCCGACAGAATGGATGCAGCGATGCACCGCGCCCCTGGGGTCTGCTGGGTCACTGCCTGCCGTGCAGAAGTCGATGCGGCCCGGCAGCTCCCGGTAGCGCGCCACATGGACGGCGTGTTCGATCAGCTCATCAATGCCCTCGTTTTTGGCGGCAGAAATGGGAACAACCGGAATGCCCAGCGTTTCTTCCAGCTGGTTTACCATGATGGTGCCGCCGTTGGCGCGCACTTCGTCCATCATGTTCAGCGCCAGCACCATGGGGGTATCCAGCTCCATCAGCTGCATGGTCAGGTACAGGTTGCGCTCAATGTTGGAAGCATCCACAATGTTGATAATGCCGGACGGGTGCTCGCTCAGGATAAAATCCCGCGTGACAATCTCCTCGTTGGAGTAAGGGGACAGGGAATAAATGCCCGGCAGGTCCGTTACGGTGGCTTCCTTGTGGTTGCGGATCACGCCGTCCTTGCGGTCCACCGTAACGCCGGGAAAGTTGCCCACATGCTGGTTGGAGCCGGTCAGCTGGTTGAACAGCGTGGTTTTGCCGCAGTTCTGATTGCCGGCCAGGGCAAAGGTCAGCGGTGCACCGGCGGCAATGGGGGCACCGGCTTTGCGCTCGTGGTAGCTGGCGGCTTTGTCCAGCTCGCCAACGCCGGGGTGGGCTACCACCTTGTGGCGCTCTTCGCTGGGGGCGGCGCGGTCCGTTGCGTGCACGCTGTCAATTTCAATTTTCTGCGCATCGGCCAGGCGCAGGGTCAGCTCATAACCACGCAGCTCCACTTCAATGGGGTCCCCCATGGGGGCCGTTTTGCGCAGCGTTACCTCGGTGCCGGGGGTTAGCCCCATATCCAGCAGGTGGTGGCGCAGCTCGCCCTCACCGCCTACCACGCGGATGATTGCATCCTGCCCAATGTGCAGGTCACCTAATGTCAGCATATTGATTCCTCTTTTTTGTACGGCAAGGTAATGCAAGCCGGTTTATTTCGACTGAATGGCATGAATTTCGCTCATGAACGCGTAAAGTTTACCACGTTTAACTTACGGCGTCAATATATCAGGAAAAACTGTGAAATGCAGGCTTGAAAAATGCACAATTTCTGGTGGGGAAGGCAGCCATCTTGCCGCAAAATGCTGAATTCAATATTTATACATTGACTTTGAATATTTATGTATTATACTAGAATTTATCCTGATGCAGCTCCGGAAAGAGGGAAAGTTCCGCCGCTGCGCTAGGGTGTATCTGAAAAGTCGAAAGTATCGTCTATTTCTACAAACGCAGCCGGATTTTGCGTTAAAAAGCCTTGGAATCAACAAAGGATTCCTGCGGCTCTTTGCCTTAAATCTTGCTTGTGTTTGCGAAATGTCCGTCATTTTCCTTGTTTTCAGATACGCCTTGAAAATCAGAGAACCATGAACAAAGAAGGTATATTGTAATGAAAAAAGCATTGTCTTTGATGACTGCCGCTGCCTTGGTCCTGAGCCTGGCTGCCTGCGGTTCCACCGCTTCTTCTGCTGCATCTTCCGAAGCCGCTTCCAGCGATGCTGCATCTTCCGAGGCTGCTTCCTCTGAAGCAGCCAGCGAGACTGAAACTGCTGAGCTGTCTACCGTTGAGCCGGGCAAGCTGATCATGTCCACCAACGCAGCCTTCCCTCCGTACGAGATGACCACCGATTCCGGCGAATTTGAGGGCATCGACATTGAGACCGCACAGGCCATTGCTGACAAGCTGGGCCTGGAGCTGCAGATCGATGATATGGACTTTGACGTTGCACTGCTGGCTGTACAGCAGGGCAAGTCCGATATGGTTATGGCTGGCGTTACCGTTACCGACGAGCGCCAGAACGTGATGGACTTCACCGATTCTTACGCAACCGGCATCCAGTCCATCATCGTCAAGGAAGATTCCGATATTGCCAGCGTGGATGACCTGGCTGGCAAGAAAATCGGCACCCAGCGCGGTACCACCGGCTACCTGTACTGCTCTGACGACTTTGGCGATGAGAACGTTGTTGCTTACGATGACGGCCTGACTGCCGTGCAGATGTTGAACAACGGCCAGGTTGACTGCGTTGTTATTGATAACGCTCCCGCTAAGGAATTTATTGCTGCCAACCCCGGCCTGAAGCTGCTGGACACCGCTTACGTGGAAGAAAGCTACGCAATCGGCGTTGGTAAGGGCAACACCGAACTGAAGGATGCCATCAACACCGCTCTGGAAGAGCTGAAGGCCGACGGCACCCTGCAGGCTATCGTGGACAAGTACATCACTGCTGAATAAAGCAGCTTTTTCACAAGTGCCACAGGGAGGTGGCCCGCAGGGGCGCCTCCCTTTTGTTGGTAAGACCGTAAAATAAACGCCCGGTGCCCTGGTGCCGGAACACAGGAAAGGTGTGGAATGCGGATGGCCGCACAATACGAAATGCTGACCCAGCTGGCGAAAGCTGGTACAAAGCTGGATTTCGGGCAGGATCTGTTCGTCAAATTCTACCAGGCATTTATTGCCTCAAACCGCTGGCAGCAATACCTCAAAGGGGTCATCCCCACGCTGTATGTAACGGCAATTGCTTTGACGATCGGCGTGGTGCTGGGCAGCGTGGTTGCCCTGGTGCGTGTTGCGCATGACCAGCAGCGCCGCGGCCACCACAACCCGGCTCTTGCCGTTGCCAACGCTGTATGCAAGCTATACGCCACTGTGATCCGCGGCACCCCCATGATGGTGCAGATGCTGATTATGAGCATGGTTATCTTTGCCAACAGCCGCAACTTTACCATGGTCGGCGCGCTGGCACTGGGCATTAACTCCGGTGCGTATGTTTCGGAGATCATCCGCGGCGGTCTGATGGCCGTTGACCCCGGCCAGATGGAAGCCGGCCGCAGCCTGGGCCTGAACTACATGACAACCATGGTGCTGATCGTGATTCCGCAGGCCATCCGCTCGGTGCTGCCTGCCCTGGGCAATGAGTTCATCATCCTTCTCAAGGATACCTCGCTCATCACCGTTATTGGCGGCAAGGAGCTGCTGTACGCTGCACAGGGCATCATGAACCGTACTTACGAGCCGATGTTCCCGTTGTTCGGCGTGGCGTTGATGTATCTGATTCTGGTTATGATCTTTACCTGGCTGCTTGGCAAACTGGAAGGGAGGCTGGCGAAGAGTGATCGTCGTTAAGGACTTAAAAAAGAACTATAACGGTCTGGATGTGCTCAAGGGCATTGACCTGACCATCAATAAGGGCGATGTTGTCTGCCTGGTTGGGCCTTCCGGCTGCGGCAAGTCCACTTTTCTGCGCTGCCTGACCCGCCTGGAAGAACCGGACGGCGGCACGGTTATGCTGGACGGCAAAGAGATCACCGAACGCGACATTGATGCCACCCGCGCCCAGATGGGCATGGTGTTCCAGCATTTTAACCTGTTCCCCCACCTGACGGTGAAAAAGAACATCACGCTGGCTCCGGTGCGCCTGGGCCGTATGAGCCAGGCTGCTGCCGACAAGCAGGCTATGGAGCTGCTGGAGCGCATTGGCCTGGCCGATAAGGCGGATGTTTACCCCAACATGCTTTCCGGCGGCCAGAAACAGCGCATTGCCATTGTGCGTGCACTGGCCATGAACCCTGAAGTGCTGTTGTTTGACGAGCCCACCAGCGCGCTGGACCCCGAAATGGTAGGCGAAGTTCTGGAACTGATGAAAGAACTGGCCCGCGATGGCATGACCATGGTGGTGGTGACCCACGAAATGGGGTTTGCCCGCGAGGTTGCCAACCGTGTGATCTTTATTGATGAGGGTGTTATCAAGGTCGATAAGCCCCCGCAGGAGTTCTTTGAGGATCCCGATAATCCGCGCCTGAAAGCGTTTTTGTCCAAGGTACTGTAAATCAAACTTTTGTCCGCCCCGTTTAGAATGGTGAGAGCTGTTCTGGATGGGGCGGATTTTTTTAGTTAGGAGGGAGGAGGGAGGAGTTTTCGGCGGCAATTAGAAATTAGTAGTTAGGGCAACACCGCACAATTCCCGCCTTACGGCTTAAGCACCGCTTCGGCGGCT